>Ga0116170_10002457_pt1 | contig 17852 bp, 15 predicted proteins | sample AD_JPNHW1_MetaG_FD_89797 | JGI IMG/M metagenome (GOLD analysis project Ga0116170, IMG submission 89797) | Active sludge microbial communities of municipal wastewater-treating anaerobic digesters from Japan - AD_JPNHW1_MetaG | ecosystem: Engineered > Bioreactor > Anaerobic > Digestate | place...
ATGAACATGCTGGGGATGAAAACGAGGATCTGGTAGATAAGGTTATCCAGGCGGAAAGGAAGGATAAGATTGATAAGGAGACCTCCAAAGATCCAGAGTTTCAGAGAGGATGCGTATTCCAACAGGGCAAGATCGGGACCGCTGTTATCCAGGATCATGACTTCATGGATCATGGTAAGTTCCAGATGAGTGTTGGGATCATCCACGGGGATGCGGGAGTTTTCGCAGAGAAGCAAAAAGAACCAAGCCATGGCGATCATAAGCAGAACCGGCGCCGAGCTTTGCCAGTCGTTAAAACCAATGCCGGAGGCGATCCCGGACAGTCCGGTGCTCCCGGTATGCAGAATCAAAACCAGAAAGCCAAGCATCAGAGATGGTTCTGCCATAGCGGAGAATAGGACTTCCCGGCTCGCACCCATACCCTCGAAAGCAGAGGCGGTATCCAGCGCTGAGATCACCAGAAAGAAGCGTGCCAGAGCCAGCAGATAGAGCAGGAGGATAAAATCACCGGCGAAAGAGACCGGCGCGGACATCCCGCCCCAGGGCAGGAGCAATAGCGCCACAGCCGTGCAGGCAAGGATCAGGGGAGCGGCGATCCTGAAGATCAATGTGGTGTTGTGGCTATAGACCGAGCCTTTGCGCAAGAGTTTCGCCAGATCGTAATATAACTGGAAGGATGAAGGGCCGCGTCTTCCGGCAAAGAACGCTTTGACTTTATTTATAACCCCGGGTAAGAGCGGAGCAAGGATCAGAGCCGCGAGAGGAAAAAGCCAGTTCCAACCGGTCATTGCAGTATCCCCGTTTTCCAGACGAGCAGCAAGACCAGCACAAGGGCAATGTAGAGCAGATAGCCATTCAGATTGCCGTGCTGAACTCTGCGGATCGGAGAAACCAAGCGGTCAACGAGACGGAACAGCGGTTCAAAGAACTTCTCTGTCGCAATATCGGGAGTTTCGGAGTGGTAGGAGGCAGATTCGGGGAAGTAGCCGCTCACTTCCTTGCCCTTGATCCTTGTACCTAATTCTGAGGCGATCAGGGAAGTGATCGGAGATGCGAAGGACGAAGCTGTATATTGCATGCGGGCTGTGGGAGCGGCATAACCGCAATCCCAGGTTCCCGCAGTGGTATCGGGACGCGCTTTGCGAAGCCTGTGACGCACCAGGTATCCGAGCGCAAAAAGGAAGATGAACAAAGAAAGGGTCAGTGCTACGATGGCAAGGGTTCTGACCAGGCCTCCAACCGGCGCAGCGAGAGACATCTCACTGCCCGTCAATAGCTTCACCGCGGGGCTGATCAAACAAACCGTGAGAGGCGCTAGCATCCCGATCAGAATACAGAGAAAACTGAGGATTAGCATGGGAATGCGCATCTGAAACGAGCTTTCAACAGCCCTGGCAGCCTGCTCCGTACGCGATTCTCCCAGGAAGACGATCCCGAAAGCCTTGGCAAAACAGGCAAGCGCAAGTCCTCCGATCAAAGCAAGGCTCGCCATCAGTAGTGCAGCGAGGATGACCGGACCAGGCGCGCCGCTGCTGATGCTGCTGATCCCACCGAAGTAGATATAGAATTCGCTGATAAAACCATTGAAGGGTGGCAGACCGCTGATCGCGGCAGCACCGATCAGGAAGCAGATACCGGTGACCCGGGCAGTTTTGAACAGCCCTCCCAGTGCCTCAATGTTTCTGGTTCCACTACCGTGAACGACGGAGCCCGCGCCGAAGAACAGCAGACTTTTGAAGATTGCATGATTCAGGACATGCAGCAAACCACCGCCAAAACCCAACAGCGCCAGAGCGGGTTGCTTCCAGACAATGCCCAGGACTCCGGAACCGAGACCGAGGGTGATGATGCCGATGTTTTCCACGCTATGATACGCCAAAAGCCGCTTCAGATCGTGCTGTGCAAGAGCGTAGAGAACTCCGCCGATCCCGGAGATGATACCGATCACCACGAGTATCCAGCCCATATACGCGGCAGGCTCACCGATCAGGATCAGTGCCCGCAGGATGCCATAAATGCCGGTTTTGATCATCACACCGGACATCAGAGCGGAAACATGACTAGGCGCGGCAGGATGCGCCTCCGGCAGCCAGACATGAAGGGGAATGAAGCCCGCTTTAGCGCCAAAACCGAATACAGCCAGCATGAAGAGCACGACCGTCGTTATCCCCCTGGAATGCGATCCGCTCATGACTGAGAAATCCAGACTTCCCGAAAGAGAGCCAAGCACGGCAAAGAAGATCAGCAGTGCCACCGTTCCGATGTGTGTGGCTATCAGATAGATCCAGGCTGCCCGGCGCACTTCCGCCTGATCGTCTTCCCAGATGACCAGGAAGAAAGAGCTTAGCGCCATCAATTCCCAAACCAAGAGGAAAGCCAGACCATTCCGCGCGCTTATGACGAGCAACATGCTGGCACACAGGATATTGTAGAATAACCAGTGTTTACCCAAGACCCTGGTTTCGTGAGCAAAATATGCCCCACCATAGATCATAGCCAGGGGAGCGATCAGGATAACCGGGAGGCAGAAAAAGGCAGAAAGAGCATCCAAGCCGAAGCTGAAACTTCCGCCGGGAACTGACCAATTGAACGAAATAGTTTGTGAAGCTCCGCCTATGAGAACTTGCAAAACTGGATATGCCGTCAGTGCGATGCCTGTCCACAGGCCCAGATTCGCCATCCACCAGGAGCCCCGGTTACTATGAGTATTCAGAGCGATCCAACCGCTAAGGACGATCAGGAGGCATCCGACAATAAACAGATCCATAAGCTACCTGCGGACACCAAAACGCTGTTCAGCTTCGGCGACCGAGCTGATGATCCGCTCTGCCGGAGCTTTATCGAGGATCAGCCCACGGCAATCAGTATCCTGCAGCAGGAACGACAACTTGGCAAGAATGCGCAGATGTGTCTGCATATTTGGCGAGATGAGCATAAAGAGGATATTAACCGGTACACCGTCCAGGGCATCAAATTCAATTGGCGCTGCGAGGTAGGACAGAGACAGCAGAGGTTCGCTCGTAAAACCGACCAGAGGACTCCGCGAATGAGGTATGGCGATGCCATCGCCGATACCGGTGGAGGCAAGTTCTTCGCGGGAGAGGAACATCCGAAAGATCGGATCCATCGCTTTGGCATCGATGGCTTTGATCTGGGAGAGGGCATTGTAGAGCGCGCTCTGTTTACTATCAGCGGGCACATCATAGTGAATCCCGCCGAGCTGTAGCATCATGTTGATCAGGGGATCATTATCCTGTGCCGGATTGAACTCCGTTCCGCCCAGTTCGGCAAGTTTTGCAAGGACGACATCACGCTCCAGATAGTAGTGATTTCCCAGACGCTGACAGGGGATATAACCCTCACTGATCCACAAATATACCTTCTTTGTGGAAACCTTAAGAATATCAGCTGCTTCCTTCACGGAGATCATCCCGCGCTCCATCGTTTTTATTTTCACAGACAGTTTTGAATTTCTTCGCTCTCGTGTCAATGAAAAAACCTCCCTGGCACTATAATGGATAGCGGATTTGCCCGATAAGTAAAAAAGATTGACATTCAGGGGGTATGTCAGATCGTGGAAATTCACGAGAATTAACTGGAGATACTAATAGATGGAAGCTTTGTTTCAGGGCTTGATGCTCTTTGATTACCGACAAGTGATCATGATCGGGGTCGGACTGGTGCTGATCTGGTTGGCTATCCAAAAGAAATATGAACCTGCATTGTTATTACCGATCGGATTCGGGACTATCCTGACCAATGTCCCGCTTTCAGCGGCTGTGGGATCGCATGGTCCCCTTACAGTGCTCTTTCAAGCCGGGATCCAGACTGAGCTCTTCCCCCTGCTGATCTTCATCGCCATCGGCGCGATGATCGATTTTACGCCGCTGCTGAAGAATCCTTTTATGTTGCTGTTCGGCGCTGCGGCTCAGCTTGGTATTTTTGTGACCATTGCCGGAGCAACTCTGATGGGCTTCGATCTCAAGGAAGCAGCCTCGATCGGCATTATCGGCGCTGCGGACGGTCCCACTTCCATCTACGTAGCAAATCGCTTCGCTCCGGGCCTACTTGGTCCGATCTCCGTCGCAGCCTATTCCTACATGGCATTGGTACCGATCATTCAGCCTCCCGTGATTCGTTTGCTGACATCTAGAAAAGAACGCCAGATACATATGGATTACCATGCGGGGGACGTCCCCAAGATCGTGAAGATCGTCTTCCCCATCGCCATAACCCTGATAACCGGTATCTTCGTGCCATCCGCCATTGCTTTGATCGGATTCCTGATGTTCGGCAATCTCATACGAGAATCCGGTGTGCTGGAAAGTCTTTCCAAATCAGCCCAGAACGAGCTGGGCAATATCGTGACGATCCTGCTGGGCATCACCATCGCCTCGACCATGCAAGGTTCCGCTTTTCTCAAGCCGCAGACGCTCTTCATCCTGCTTCTGGGTTTGGTCGCTTTCATCTTCGATACCGCAGGCGGTGTCCTCTTTGCCAAGCTGCTTAATCTATTCATGAAGAAGAAGATAAACCCTATGATCGGTGCTTGTGGCATCTCCGCCTTCCCCATGTCCGCGAGGGTTATCCACGGTATGGCGCAGAAGGAGGATCCTTTTAACTTCCTGTTGATGCCTGCTGTTAGCGTGAACGTCGGCGGACAGATCGGTTCGGTCATCGCCGGCGGTCTGATCCTGGCTTTAGTTGGTGGAGGATTGTAAGATGCCTAAGCCTGATCTGAAACTTCTCCTGGAGCGGGCGAAGGAAGCAGCTCTGGGCGCGTATGCCCCATATTCCGGCTATCACGTCGGAGCGGCGATCATGACTGGAGAGGGAGAGATCTTCACCGGTGCGAATATCGAGAACGCATCTTATTCTCTGACCATCTGTGCTGAACGAACTGCCCTTTTCACCGCTATTAACCAAGGAAAGAGGGATTTCGTGGGCATCGGCATCTATGTCGATTCCGAAGAGAATTTCCCCCCTTGTGGTGCCTGTAGACAAGTCTTGGCGGAGTTTGCTCCGAACCTGCCGATCATCTATGGGAACCGTCTGAGCTCCACAGAGACGGATCTGGCAAAACTCCTTCCCGGCGCATTCAATCTCAAGAAGAATAGATGACCATTCTTTCCTTACGTGAATGCAGGATCTGCCCCAGAAATTGCGGTGTCGACCGTAGTTCCAGTGTCGGATTCTGTGGAGCCGGAGAACTGATAAGGATCAATCTCGCCCAGATCCACAGAGGCGAAGAACCCCAGATCAGCGGATCGAGAGGTAGCGGAACGATCTTCTTTTCACATTGTAACCTAAAATGCGTTTTTTGTCAGAATCATGAGATCTCCGTCGATGGCTGGGGCAAGGACCATAGCCCGGAAGAATGCGCCGAAATTATGCTTCAACTGCAGGATCAGGGTGTTCACAATATCAATTTAGTCACTCCAACCCATTATAGCCTGCAACTTCTGGAATCCCTTACAATCGCCAAGAACAACGGTCTCAGCATTCCTGTTGTCTGGAACAGCAACGCCTACGAGAACGTCGAAACGCTCCAGCTTCTGGAAGGATTGGTCGATATCTACCTTCCGGATTGCAAGTATGCGCATGGTGTTTATGCCAGGAAGTACTCTCACGCTTCTGATTATCCCGGGATAGCTCTGAAGGCCATCGAAGAGATGTACAGACAGGTTTGTGATCTGGAGGTGGATAGCGAGGGCATAGCCACCCGTGGATTGATAATCCGTTTGCTTGTCTTACCTAACGGACTTGCCGGAATCTCCGCGAGTCTGGACAGGATCGCTGAAAGACTCGGCGCTCAAGTCAGGATCAGCCTTATGGCGCAATATTACCCCACTCACAAGGCACGGGAATACCCTGAGCTCAGCCGGGGAATCACCCAAAAAGAATATGACGTCGCGGTGGAAGCCGCCATCAGCCGGGGATTCTCCCATGTGCTGGTTCAAGAGCTTTCTTGCTCCTCAGAATGGACTCCGGACTTCGTGGATTATCCACGGGAGTCGCTTAACAGGAACGATCACCATGAAAATATCAGATAGACTTTGCAGTACGACGATTTATCTCAGACTGAGTATCCTGACCGCTCTGCTACTGATCTCGACTTTTAGTTTTGCGGATATTACCCTGCAGATCAAAGGGGCAACCGGAACGAAAACCCTGACCACCCGAAACATTGACGGGATCGAATATGTAGATTTTGACGATTTCAATCAGGTCTTCAAGTCGATAATCAAACAAGAATATTCGGAGAATCGGGTTTATCTTTATCTCTACGGCGAGCAATTCATCTTTTTATTGGATACTCCATACTATTCTTTCGCCAATGCCGACCATAACATGCATTACCCACTCCTGACCCGTGCCTCGCGGTTGTATGTGCCGGCTATCTTCGTCAGAGAGCATCTGGCGATGAGGCTCAAGGGAAAGATCAGCGTCTCGGGCAGGACGATAATCATTGAGAAGCCTGTGGACAGATCTGTCACGACGATCGTGCTGGATCCCGGACATGGAGGAAAAGACCCCGGAGCAGTAGGGAAAACCCTGAGAGCCAATGAAAAAGATATAAATCTGTCCGTAGCCCTCAAACTCAAAGGGATGCTGGAGAGAGAATTGGGGTTAAAGGTGCTGATGACCCGCAGTGACGACCGTTTCGTCTCTCTGGGATCGAGAACCAGATTTGCCAACGAGAATAAAGCCGATCTTTTCGTCTCGCTCCATACGAACGCCGCGACCAGCCGAAGTGGATACGGGATCGAGACCTATTACCTCGCAACCTCGGTTAATTCCAGTTCCCGTGCCGTGGAGGCCCTGGAAAACAACGTCGTTGACCTTTACGAGGAAGAAGGAGCCAAACAGAAATATAACGCTCTTGCCTTTATCCTCTCCGATCTGAGTCAGGCAGAGCATCTTGAGAACAGCAATATCCTGGCAACCTTGGTTCAGCAGAACCTTGTCTTTGGGACAAAGACCTATGACCGGGGCGTTAATCAAGCTGATTTCTTTGTCCTGCGGGGAGCGTTCATGCCCGCGATCCTGGCGGAGCTTGGCTTCATAACCAATGAAGCGGAAGAGAGCAAACTGGTCACTGCGCAGTACCAGGAACGCCTCGCTCGTACGATCTTTGAAGGGATCAAACGCTTCAAATACCGCTATGACCGGATCCGCAACATCTAAGGCTGATTAAAATGGCATTGACGATATCTCATATCCTGCCCCGATCCACGGCATCCAAATACAGCTTGAAAGCTGGAGATGAGATCATCGGCATCAATGGTCACGAGATCAGAGATTTTCTAGATTTGCAGTTTTATACCAACGACCTGATCCTGGAGGTTCAGCTCAGAGACCAATCGGGCATGATCCGTGAGATCAGTATCCAGCGGGAAAACGCTAAGGCTCTGGGAATCGAGCCTGTACCCTATGAATGCAGATCCTGCCGGAACAAATGCGTATTTTGCTTTATTGATCAGATGCCGCCAAAACTGAGAGAGAGCCTCTATCTCAAGGACGATGATTTCGTTTATTCCTTCGTTTTTGGTAATTACATAACCCTGACTAATCTCTCCGAGGCTGACTTCGCCCGGATCCTGGAACAACATATCAGCCCCATCTACGTTTCCGTTCACGCGACCTCGAACCGGCTCCGTAAAGATATTATGGGGTATCGCCGCAACTTCGACATCATGGCATCCCTGCGGCGTCTTAGTGACGCTGGGATAAGCATGCACGTCCAGATCGTCTGCGTTCCGCTCTGGAATGATGGTGAAGAGCTGGATAACACACTCACCGAACTGGTAAACAGCGGTCTTGATATCATCTCGATCGGGATCGTGCCCGTCGGGCTGACTAAATACCGCCGGAACCTGCCTCTGCTACAGCCATATAACAAACGTCTCGCTCTTGAGACCATCAGGAAGATAGACGAGCACAGGGAGCAATGCGACCTGATCTATGCCGCCGACGAGTTTTTTGTGCTCGCCGGACTCCCGGTTCCACCACTTGAGTACTATCGAGATTTCCCCCAGACGGAAAACGGCATCGGCATGCTGAGACTCCTTCTGGATGGATTTCAATCCCGCAAGCGCTCATTTCTCAAGGAACTGCGCAAGCGTGAACGCAACTACCTTTTTATCACATCAAAATCAGCTCACGGAAGTATCTCCAGTATTGCCACCTATCTGAATCGTAAACTGGAAAACCAGTCCGTGCGTGTTCAGACAGTGAAGAATCGGTTTTTCGGGGCAAGGATTACTGTGGCAGGGCTTTTAACTTTCAAGGATATCAAAAATCAAGTCAGACCAGAACCCGGTGAGATCGTGATCCTGCCGGCAAGCATTTTTAACTATGAAGGGAAAACCCTGGACGGAGCCGGATATGAAGACTTCCACAGGATTTTCGGTAACGATATCCTCTGTGTTGACCAGTTTTTCGAGGACTGGGACTGGATTTGATCACGAACCCGATAGAACAGGTTTTCTTGATGACCGCTCAGAGTGGTGCCGGAAAACTACTTGACTGGAACGCTGAGCACAATAATGAGTAGCACTTTATGGATGGAGTGAACATGAAACTAAGGTATTTTTTAGTCGCCCTACTGGCTTTGACGCTTTTTGCCTGCGGCAGTGAGAAATCCCGCCTGGACAAGGCAAACCGGGGTCTTGGCAGCAAAAAGAACCCGATCAAGATGTATTTCGTCCCCTCTCTAGAGGCAGGAAAGGTCGTTTCCAGCGGAGAAGCGATCGCCAAATACCTGCAGGAAGAGACCGGCTATTACTTCAAAGTCGCTGTTCCGACCAGCTATGCCGCGGTGATCGAGGCTCTGGGAAGCAACCGGGCTGATATCGCCTGGCTTCCGACCTTTGCCTATATCATTGCCAAGGAACGTTATGACGCCCAGGTCAAATTCATGACCAAGCGAAACGGACTCAACAAATACCGCGGGCAATTCATCACCCGCACGGACAGCAATATCAAGACTCTGGAAGATATTCAGGGTAAGATCATTGCCTACACGGACGCTTCCTCGACCTCAGGCTATATCTACCCCTCTGCCCTGTTGAAGCAGAAAGGGATCAAGCCAAAGGATATGATCCTCACCGGAGGCCATTCATCCGCGATCCAGGCAGTTTACGACCGCAGAGCTGACGTCGCTTGCTCATACTGGTCACCCGATGATAGCACCGGAAGGCATAAAGACGCACGCGAAAAGCTCCTGGAAACGATACCTGACATCTTCGACAAGACCATGATCATCGGATTTACGGATTGGATCCCCAACGATACCGTCACCTATCGTAAAGAACTTCCTAAGGAGATCGATGCCAAAGTCACGGCGGCTCTGGTTAAATTCACCAAATCCAAACGTGGAGTTGAGACCTTGATGAGCCTCTACGACATCGACGATCTGACTCCCGCAACGGATAAGGATTATGATGTGGTGCGCCAGGCTCTGAAGATCATGAATATCGATCCCGAGACACTCCAGAAATAAGCAAAACATGAATCAACTAGACGTTGTATCTTTAAAAAAGACCTACGACCAGAAATACTGGGCGGTCAATGACGTCTCGCTCGAAGTGAAACAGGGAGATTTCATCATCCTGCTGGGACTCTCCGGCTCCGGAAAATCAACCCTGCTCCGGTGTATCAACCGCCTGATCGAGCCAAGCGGAGGCGATATCCTCTATCAGGATAAGTCCATTATTCCTCTCTCTGGGCTGGAGCTCCGTCAATACCGCCGGAAGATCGCCATGGTGTTCCAGCAGTTCAATCTCGTGAAGAATCTTTCAGTTCAGACCAATGTCCTGACCGGCAGATTGGGGTATCACGGTGTACTGGGGAAATTCACCAAGACCGATCTCGAACTGGCTCAGCACAATCTGGAACGCGTCGGACTTGCCAATTTCGGCAAGAGGGTAGTCAAGCAGTTATCCGGTGGTCAACAGCAGAGAGTGGCGATCGCGAGAGCGCTGATGCAGGAACCGGAAGTGATCCTCGCGGATGAGCCGGTTGCCAGCCTCGATCCCGCCACGGCGGATTCGATCATGCAATATCTGGGCGAGATCAACCGTCGGGATGGCATCTCCGTCATCTGCAGCCTGCATTTTCTTTCCCTGGCACGCCGTTATGGAAATCGTGTCTATGCCCTTAAGGAAGGGAGATCTGTCTTCGAAGGGATGCCTCAGGATATTGACGAACAAAGATTCAAACAGATCTACGGCGAGGACGCGCAGATCATTTGATAGTTAACAGGTTAATGGGTTAACGGACGCTAGAACTACCGGATCAAGGCGATCTTACCCCGCTTGGTCACACCTGAACTATCCGTCACCACAAAGAAATATATCCCGCTGGAAACAGGTTTTCCCGCGTCGTTGTTCCCATCCCAGGCAAACCGGGCAAATTCATTCTCCGACAATTCAATAACAAACGCCCCACCGCTGTTATAGATCTTGCAGCGGTTCTTCCCCTGCGGCATGCTGTCCACGGGCAGGTTCGCGATCTGAACCCTTCCGTCTGTACCGGGATGGAAGGGATTGGGAAAGGCTTGTACCTGGTCAAGCGAGGTCATGGGTTTAATGTAACGTCCGATCTTAAGGGTATTCAGCCCGTCCGGAGTCCCGATCCAAAGAAGACCGTTCACAGGTTCATAGGACAAACTTGAGATATAGTTTGAGAGGAGCGGGTCTTTAGGCAGGAAATAATTCGTAAACCTGTCCTTATCAGGATCATACATGGTGATCCCGTTCTCCAGGCATCCTATCCAGACACGACCGAAAGGATCAAGATAGATCGCTGTGGGGGTAGTGCGAACACTGCCAAACAATCTCTCTTCATCGGCATAATACAGCTGGTCATTATCCCAGGTGTGCGTACTGCTGTTATAGATGAAGCGCTTGATCGACGTATCGTATTTGTACCAATTAGTCTCGTCCCACATGAATAGACCATTACTGGCGGCGACCCAATGTTGCCACCCGACCGGATACTGCGTCTGGATGCTCACCACCCCATAGATCAGGCAGTTAGACAGCTCCGAGGGCTGTGGGGTGACCCAATGCGTCCCTTCCGTGGTGGGGATGCTGTTGTCGTTCCATATCACCAGTCCGTTGTCATTATTCGTTCCAAAGAAATACTGCCTGCCATTATGATAGGTATATACCACTCTCTGACGGGTGCTGTTGGGGATCGTAAAACTTCCCAGAAGCGTGTCGTCAGGTCCGATGACCGTATATCCCCGGTCGTAGCAGGCAACGAACACATTCCCGTTGAGGTCGGTATTTATCCCACCGATCGTACTACCGATGAGGGCTGCCTTGCCCGGCAACAATGGCCCCCAATCCTGGATCTCAGGAAGCCAGTCACGCATCCCGCTCGTATTCAGATATTTCCAGTTATCAGTTGCCCGGTCGAAGATGGTTACGCCGTTTTTCCAGCCGGTCGGGGAGGCTGAGTTCACATCCCAGGCTCCGAACCAGACCCGGTCAAGCGAGTCAACCGTGAGGCAGTGCGCTGAATCATTATGTAGAGGGCTGTTGTGCATATTCTTGGTCGTCCAGCTCTGCCCGTCAAAATAACTTATCCCCAAGCTGCCCTTCTTCACGGGTTCTGCGTCAATATAGCCGCTGACAAACCACATGATGTGATCGTTATCAGCCGCAGAAGCGGAGATCTTGGGAAAGCCTATGCTTTCGGTCTTGTACTGTGAAAAATCTTCATAATTCTTGATGTAGTAACCATCTCCCCAGGATGCAAGCATGAGCCCCTGCAAACTATCTATGATCCGGGTTATGGTATTGACCGCCAGTCCAAGCTGATTCTTGAGATAATCCGTTCTGTTCCCCTCGGCATCTATCATCGCCAGGAGAATATCGCCGGAAGTGGTAAAGGAGACTAGATCTTCATCCCAGTTCCCGAAAGCGATCCAGAGCCTGTTCAGATGATCGATCTGTATGGCTGTGATCCCATCAGTGCCTGTGCTGATCTGGACCTGCTCCCAATCATTGATCCAGGGATCGATCCCACGCCGATAGATCCTGTTCCCGTTCCTGATCATCATGTACGAGCCATTACCTTCGATCAGGGGCTCATACCCTGTCTGAACGGGGGAGTTCATCTGAGTCCAGGTATGCCAGGCACTATCGACGGACAAGGAATCACTATGCACCCAGCTGATCCCCTGGTGGGTTCCAAAATAAAGATAATCCCCACCTCCAAGGAACATGGAGCGGACATCGTTTGAAGCAAGCCCCCCGCTGGTATTCTCATATCTGTACTGATGCAGCAGAAGCGGGAAGCTCACTCCCGGAAGATAATAATACTCAGCGATCCCGTTTGACGTAGCGACCAGGATCTGAGATCCCTTTTTTCGAATGGCGCGAACGCTCAATGAGGGAAGCCCAAGATCCACATCGAGATTCTGGATCCCCGCCGGACTGATGATGCTGATCCCATCATTGGAACTGCCCAGCCAGAGGTTATCCCCCACCAGTTCCAGAGTCCGGATATCGTTGGAAACCAATCCTTCACCAGTGGTAAAGATCCCATACTCCAGCAAGGGGTTGAACTTCGTGTTCCTGGTTTTATCACCATTCATCTCCATCTGGCTGATGACGCCACCCCAGGTGGAATAGGCCGTCAGGCCATTTGAAAAGATAACGTCAAAAACATGGTCTGTATTGGTGATCGTCTGCCAGTTTCCCGCACCAAGAATTATACTGAAGCTGATGAACAGCATTATGATCGAGAGTTTTCTCATTTTTTCTGCTCCTGTCGCATGAGGATATATGCCAAGATCACCATCAGGGATAACAGCCCAAGCAGGACGAGAAATAGAACCCGCTTACCGGAAAAGGAAAATCCGATGGCGATCATCCCAAAAAGAAGTGTCACTATATATACTATAATCGCGATCGTCCTCTGGGAAAGCCCCAATCCCAGCATCATGTGGTGAATATGAGCTCTGTCCGCGGTGAATATCTTCCCCAGTCTGAGACGGCGAAACACTGCCAGCACGACATCCAGCAGCGGTAAGGCGAGGACGGACATGGGGATGATCAGGGTCAGGGAGGTGATCCCCTTGAATTGAGCCGCCCCTGCCGTGGAAATTGCCGCCAGATTCAAGCCAATGAAAGTGGCGCCCGTGTCTCCCATAAAAATACTCGCCGGATGAAAATTATACTTGAGAAATGCCAAATTGCCCGTCAACAACAACGCCGAAAGCCAGACAACAGGATAGTTTCCGTCCTTGGCGCCGACGACGATCAGAACTCCTGAAACGATGACCGTGATTCCCGCGGCAAGTCCATCGATCCCATCGATCAGGTTGATCGCGTTTATCACGGCAAGATACCAGATGATAGTCATGGGAAAGGCAAACCAACCCAGCTGAAAATCTCCGCCCATGGGATTGGTGAGCGAATCCACCCGAAATCCCAGCCAATACATGATCAAGCCCAGTGCCAGATATCCGATCAGCTTGGGAAAGGGTTTTGCCTCAAAGCGGTCGTCATAAGCGCCCAACAATAGTGCCAAAAGACCAGCGCCTGCCAGCCCGAACATCATGCCCCGCCCGGCGGGATAAAACCAAATTCCACCGATGATCTGCATGAAGACGATCGTCAATCCGAAAGACAATCCTCCCGCTTCAGGAATAACCTTCTTGTGCACTCTCCGGTCATCCGGCAACGCGACCAGCTTCAGCTTGTTGGAGATCCTGATATTCGTGGGCAGGAGCAAGAGGGTCACGATCCCTGTGATCAATGCCGAAGCGATGATAAAGACTAGATTCATCCTAACCCCTTATAAATAGAATCATATGCGTCCACCATCTGCCGATAATCACAGATCGAGGCGATCCGTTCAGCCCCCTTCATACCTTTAGCGAATGCTTCGCTGAACTCACTACCCAGATCTACTATCAATTCCTCCAGCTTCTTCGGTTCACTCAGCGGTACAATATAGCCCGTTTCTTCATCGACCAATTCTCCGATGGAACTGATGTCGCTGCCGATCACGGGTAACCCCGCGTACATCGCTTCGATGATACTGAAAGGCTGCGCTTCCCATCTGGAGTACAGGATGAAAGCGTCAAAGACCTCCAACCAGGGGATGACATCATTGTCCCATCCCGGCAGAAGAATCCGCTCGTTCAAACCCAGGCTCTTCACCATCTGCCGGCAGAGCCCGAAGTGTTCGCCATCGCCCACAATGATGAATTTCACTTGCTCGGTGCGACGGCAAACTCTGCATATCGTGCTGACCAATTCGACCGCGTTCTTCTGATCCGAGAACCGCATGGTGGAACCCACAACGATTTCTTTGCCCTGCTGATATTTGCGCCGTTTTCTAAGTTTTTCGAGATCTGCTCTCAGAGTATCCGGGATAGCATTGTAAACCGTTGTCGCCTTACGCTCTGGGATCAATCCCCCTTTCACGGAATAGATCCTATCCGAGTTATTGACGAAAACGCTGATATCTCCCAGACTCTGGGAGATCTTTTCCATCAGGGAAAATGCTCTGCGGGAATACCAGGGCTGATCCTGACGGAAGGGCAGACCATGACAGGTGTGAACGATCCGGGGAACCTTGCAGATCCTCGCCGCGAGCCTGCCTAACATTCCGGGTTTGGAGCTGTTTGTATGAACAAGATCGAATTTTTCCCTCCGCAAAAGCAGGATCAATTCGATCAGCCCGAAAAGGTCTGTGATCCCGATCTCTCTGGTAAGAAATCTCAAAGAATGATATTGCCAGCCCCTGTCCCTGGTTGCGGGCCCGAGGAATCCTTCTCCTGCCCCGGCAATATGGATCTCATATTGATTCGGATCGAGCCCCTCGAGCAGGCGTAGGCTGAAATTCTGAACCCCGCTGAGTATCGGTAACAGCTGGAGATGCAGTATCTTCATCAGGTGTTTTTTTGCAGGCGAACGATCGAAACCGTCTCCGCCTTGACTCCTGTGTAACGTATATGATTGCCGTCCACTTTGACGGAAGGCCCGTCTGTTTCGACGATCTTGTAGTCGCCGTTCAGTGTCAATGTAAAGCTGTCCATATCAACTGGAAAGAATACTGAGAATTCATATTCGCCTTCGTCGATGACAACCTTGGATCTGGCTTGCCACCATTTGCTCAATTCCATCGCCGTGGCAACCCAGGTTTTATTGGTCTTGGTCATCGCCAGGATATAGGGATAAAGCTTGGCGCAGTGGTGCAGATCGGTGAAGGAGGCGATCCTGAAATCCTGAGAAAAGATCCCGCGGGTTCGCAAAGCTGCTTGGTAGAATTTCTTGATCAGCGTCTTGGCATCGTCCAATTGCACGATTTTATGTTTGCTGACCTTGAGAAAGCTATCCCTGAAAAGAGTCGGGATTTCCTGATATTCAGCCTTTCCGGTCTTGAGCCAGGGGAAATATGGTATTCCTATCCCGCGCGGGTAGCCTGGATTTTCCTGTCTGGCGGTGCTCATGCTGTACAGAGGGGATATGGTCTGCCTGATCTCCTGTAGCTCATCATCCGGCTCATAGCCAAATTGCCGGACTCCGACGCTGTCCTGCTTCAATTGATGGAGCAAAACCTGCTTGCGGGTAAGCTGGATGTCTCTGTTCCGCTTATCCGAAGTCATCAGGAACCCTACTTCGTTTCCGCTCGCCAGAGTTGATCTGATCTCTTCCTGAAGATCAGCGTCGTCCAGATTATAATCGATGTCATCACAGCTGTGAGTGGCAATGAAGAAAGTGCTCTTCATGCCCGCGTCATGTTCCAGACGCCTGAATTCATCGAAATTCCAGTTCAATTCATAGTTCGTGAAGAGATACTTGAATTTCCCGACAGTCGTATGCCAGAGTTGCTGCCAGTTCATGCTGATCAACATCAGGAAATCATCCGCGATGGAGAGGATCATTGAGGCAAGATCCCATTTCTGCAGATCGTCCACGCTATGCGTGAGAATGACCGCGGCTTCCTGACCCTGAGGCCAATACTGCTTCTGTACGATGTATTGCCCTCTCGCCCGGCTGTGTTCCTTGATCATGGAATCCATCAGCCAGAGAAGGTTGTCCACGTAGGGTGTTTCCCGGTATTTGAAGAACACACTGCCTGCTTCACGGCTCTCAGTGGATTGAGCTCTGCTGACCTTCTCCTCCAATCCTGCCAGATGAAAGAACACGTTCCCGACCAGATCGAAGCTGATCTTTCCGGCATTGGTCTCCTCATCGGAGATGTTGTGAGCCGCGTAATCGAATTTACGCGCCGATAGAACGGGTGTAAGTGACAGCAGTTTCACTTCCCGGAGGTTCTTCCTCAGCTTATCCGCGCTGAGCACTTTAGGATCAAACAGCTCCGCGTCGGCAGGGATAAACAGCGTGACGAAGCGCCTGGCGAGAGTACGCAGATCCTCCACGGTGGGCTCGTTGAACCCGTAGATCACCAGGATGTCCGAAGTTCTCAGCTTCTCCAGATCGTCTATGAACTTATGCTCGTAGCCCAGGCTACCAAAGATAAACTCAAAAGTAAATCTGATCTCTTTTTGAAGGTGTTCCAGTTTTTGGTCTGTCAATATCGCGATCATGCTTCCTGCTGTCTGATTATTATTTTAATTCCCTTGTTGTATTAAGGTTTTCAGGTGTCAAGCAAAATCCTCTTTTTGATGCTTTTCCCGTCATTGTGCCGACCATATTCTCCGGCCTCATGTTCGCCAAAAACTTGACGCACCGGCAATGCCCTCGCGAGTGGCACCCATTTCTAGCTCCATATAAATGGATCCTCTCCACCCCGTTTCCGGGTATGGAGAGGATCACGTTGCCCTCCGGTCAGTTCCTGTTCAGGCGTGACTACAGGATCTCTTCGAGTTGGCTCGTGAATAGCTGCAGCGCTTTCAGGATCACCAGTTCAAAGACGAATTGCTCTTCCTCTTCCGAAACGAAAGGGACGTTGACCAGTTTGTTCACGAAGGTCGCCAGTTCTTTTGCCAGTACGGCGATGTTCTCTGTATTCATCATTCTCTCCTTACATCTCGTCGGTTAATGCTTCATAGTCCGTGACAGTAGGAAGGAGCCCGGCTTCAACGGTATCCTTGATCGTGACCACAGGCGCGGAAAGCGTACTCAGATCGCTCTTGGTGAGGGTTGCGAGGTTGACGGTCAATCCGGCAGACTTCTGATACGCGTACATTATCTTGATGAAGATTGCATAGCAGGTGGGAGGCAGTTCGCTCAGGGGAACATGCTCAGCGCCATACCTGAGCGCGTAGGTCTTGAGATTCGCTTTGTACTCCAGGGAGAGGGATTTGTACAATACCGAGAGATTCTTGGCGACATCTACAAGAGCCGTCTGTTGTGGGGTAACCGCGGGAACTACCCATTTGCGACCGATGCAGACCATACCATCACGGTATCTGCCATAGGTCATTTCGTTGAGGGTACCGGAATAGGTTCCGATGTTGTACTTGAATGTGACTTTCATGTGTCCTCCAGTTTAGTTTGTTTTGCTGTTTCCGGAAATTCAGCTCTCACTAATATAAGGAGGGACAGTTTCCCCTTTTCAGGGACAGTTTTGAGGATAATTTTTGCCGCATTCGCCTATCAGCCTGCCTTGCAAGAGATTATAGTTCTTTGATTTTTTCACCCCGGGGAATACTACCCTGGCAGATTACCCTTTACTGTATGATAAACGCCTACTTTACTTTCGTGATGTAGTTTACTGAATCGTTGGAACTGGATCTTATGATATATACTCCATTGGGGCAATCCTCTCCATGGTAATCCTTGCCATCCCACTCACTAACTCCTCGGGTAAGAACAAGGTTACGGATTCTTTGCCCCTTGATATTATAAATATAGAGG
>Ga0116170_10002458_pt1 | contig 17852 bp, 16 predicted proteins | sample AD_JPNHW1_MetaG_FD_89797 | JGI IMG/M metagenome (GOLD analysis project Ga0116170, IMG submission 89797) | Active sludge microbial communities of municipal wastewater-treating anaerobic digesters from Japan - AD_JPNHW1_MetaG | ecosystem: Engineered > Bioreactor > Anaerobic > Digestate | place...
GAAAGGCGGCAAAATTGAAGAATTCTACAGTCTTTGTGGTGCATTGCCTGGACCCGAAGTGGCTGAAGCCAATCCTTTCAGGTACAAATTCTCATGGAGTCCCAAGGGTGTGGTGATGGCCGGCAACAACGACGGTAAGTTTATGCGCGACGGAAAAGAGGTGTACATCCCCACACAGGACCTCTTCAAAAATCCTCTGCAGGTTGATTTTCCTAAGGTTGGCAAGCTGGAAGTATATCCAAACCGTGATTCAATCTCATACATTGATATTTACGGAATTCCCGAGGTGAAAACCATTCAGCGGGGAACATTCCGGTACAAGGGCTGGTGTGAAACACTCGACCTGATGAAGAAGCTGAACCTGATTTCGTACGATAAGGTGAAACTCGAAGGCAAAACATTTGCACAGTTTATTGCCATGCAAATTGGAGCTGCCGATGCTGCTGACATTCGTAAAAAGGTTGCTGATTTTGCCGGCATAAAAGCCGATGCCTATGCCCTGGATGCCATGGAATGGCTCGGATTTTTCAGTAATGAACCGGTTGGCCGCGTTGAAGATTCACCGTATGAGGTTACCAGCGACATGATGATATCAAAGATGGAACTTGGCCAGAATGAACGCGATATGGTGGTGATGCAGCACAATTTCCTGGCTTCGTATCCTGATGGTACGAAGGAAGTGATCCGTTCGCGTATGCTTGATTTCGGAACTCCCGCCACCGATACTTCAATCGCCCGCACAGTGGCTCTGCCTGCAGCAATCGGCGTTGAAATGATTCTTGAAGGTAAGATTACTGTAAAAGGTGTTTTCAGGCCGGTGCTGCCCGCCATCTATAACCCGATACTCGATGAGCTGGAAAAACTTGATATTCGCATGGAAGAAGAATACGGGCTTCCTCTGGGCGAAAGAATAGGCTGATTACAGTGATCATTGTATAAAGGGGCGGTTTAAATGCTGCCCCTTTTTTCGTGCCTTTACATTAACTTTGCTCCTTCATATATTCAATGTAATGACTAGCTTTCTCAAATGGATCGGTGGCGGAATAGGCTGGGCAGCCGGCGGGCCACTCGGTGCAATCCTTGGATTTGCCCTCGGCTCAATGATCGATGGAATTTCGGGTTCGTCGCAGCAATATTCCGGCACTCAGAGTGATACAATTCCAGGTTATAAAACCAGGACACAACCCGGCGATTTTACCTTCAGCCTGCTGGTGTTATCAGCAGCCGTGATGAAAGCCGACAATAAGATATTAAAATCGGAGCTTGATTTTGTTAAACGGTTCCTGGTAACGCAGTTTGGTATTCAGCAGGCTGAGCAGCAGTTGCTTATTCTTCGTGATATTCTTTCACGTGATATTGATGTAACAGCCGTAAGCGGACAAGTGCGGCAGTACATGGATTACTCATCGCGCCTGCAATTGCTGCACTATCTTTTCGGTATCGCTGGTGCTGACGGGGCACACAACCAGGCCGAAATCACCATGGCAGTCCGGATAGCCCAGTTGCTGGGTATCCGCCAGGCTGACATCGACAGTGTGAAGGCAATGTTCATTAAGGATACCGGCAGTGCCTACAAGATTCTTGAAATAACTCCCGATGCCAGCGATGAGGAGGTGAAAAAGGCTTACCGGAAAATGGCGTTAAAATATCATCCTGACAGGGTGGCTCACCTGGGTGAAGACGTTCAGAAAGCTGCCAATGCAAAATTCCAGGAGCTTAATGCGGCCTATGAATCGATCAAGAAAGAGAGAGGGATGAATTAACCTGCAGTTTTTCAGTTATTTAAGCATAAGTTTTATCCTGAGTCAATGAAAAACCCTGCCGGCAGCATTACGTTAGAACAGATCAGGCAAAACGCTGCACGCGAGAAAGCTGAAAATAAGCGCTTCATGGCAAAGTTATCCAAACAGGATTCCAGGAAACTTGATGAGGCGTTTCACTCGTTTCATGGAGAAGTGTTTGCACAGGTTGATTGCCTCGAATGTGCCAATTGCTGCCTGACACTGGGGCCCCGCATTACCGACAGGGATATTCAGAAAATTGCCAAAGCGTTGAAAGTGAAGCCCTCGCAGCTTGTGTCAGATTACCTGAGGGTTGACGAAGATGGTGATTATGTTTTCAAATCGATGCCTTGTCCTTTCCTGGATTCTGATAACTATTGCCGTATCTATAACGACAGGCCGGTTGCATGCCGGGAATATCCGCATACCGACAGGCCCCGGATGTACCAGGTGCTGGACATCACTTTAAATAATATACCCGTTTGTCCGGCGGTATATCTGATCGTTGGAAAACTGAAACTACTCTTTGATTGATGTTTTCCGGTACCCGCCCCCTGTTTTCACGGCATTCGCCGAAATTGGCTAGCCGCCTGTTCACATCCGGATTACTTTTGCTTAACATTTAAAACTTACAACCATGAACAAAATATTCTCAGGATCATCAGCCGTTGGTATAATAGTCGTTTTGCTCGGCTTGCTGCTGTTGTTCCGCAATGTCTTTAACCTCGACATACCCGTTTTCACCATCTTTATATCCACAGCACTCATCATTGGCGGAGTGCTTATGATCAGGGGCAGTTTCCTGCCAAAATGGGAAGGAAGGAATGTGCAGTTTGGCGAATCACATTTTACTTTCGATCCCGGCCAGCGGCAATACAACGTACAGTTTGGCGAAGGCAGCCTGAATCTCAAAGGTTACAAGCCCGATTCAAACATTGACATTTCGGTGGAATGCTCTTTTGGAAAATTCAGGATAATAGCCGACCGTGAAGTGCCCTTGAAAATAAGCGGGAAAGCTTCGTTTGGCGAATTGCGCGGCCCTGACCTTAAGAAGGCATCGTTTGGTGACTACACTTATATGTCGCCCGATTACAATCCATCACAGCCCGGTTTCACAATCAACGCCAATGTTTCGTTTGGCGAACTTGATGTGTTTTACATTTAACCGGCGGCTTACCGGCTGAACCTCATGAAGGTGCCCAGCGGCAGACGTTTTCCGAATTTATCAGCAAGATATAGCTCCCCGTATTCTTTGTTGCCGGTATTACTGAAATGTGAATTCACGAGGTTATCGGCTACCAGTGCAGAATATCCGATGGAGTACATGTTGAGGATGAGGAAAGCGTTTTCTTTTTCAAGCAGTTGCCCGCAAAGGCTCATCATTTCGGGCAGGCTGTCGTCAAGCACCCATTTTTCACCTTCGGGCCCGCGGCCGTAAGCAGGCGGATCAAGAATAATACCAGAATACCTGCTTCCCCTGCGTACTTCGCGCCGAACGAATTTCAAAGCATCTTCAACCACCCAGCGGATGTTGTCAAGTTTGCTGAGTTCCATGTTTTCACGCGCCCACGAAACTACAGGCTTCACTGAATCAACGTGGTACACATCAGCGCCTGCCACTCTCGCCGCCAGCGAAGCGCCTCCGGTGTATGCAAAAAGGTTCAGAACGCGGGCTGCGGTTATGTTGAGCGATTGAATAGTGGAGTAAATATAATCCCAGTTTTCAGCCTGTTCGGGGAACACACCGATATGCCTGAAAGCAGTAAGCCCCAGTCGCATACGGAATCTCAACCCGCCGGATGAATAACCGATCTCCCACTGCTCAGGCACACCTTTTTTCAGTATCCATTTCCCTTTCTCGGGATCGTTCTTTTCCTTCCTGAACTCAGCGTGCGACATGCTTTCCCATTCACTTCGCGGGAGTGAACAATTCCACAAAGCCTGCGGTTCGGGACGAATGAGAATATATTTTCCGAAACGTTCGATTTTCTCAAACCCGCCTGAATCAATCAGTTCATAATCGTGCCAGTGTCCAGGTGTGAGAAGCTGCATCTTTCGGTGAAATAGGAGCGAACAGTATTTTTTTATAGCCTGCCGTCGACAAGGTTTTTATCAACGGTTCCTTTTATATCAAACACAACCGTATTGCCTTTTTTCAGTGCTGTGAGATCCAACTGCCTGAATTCTTTGTGGGCAACGGCAAAAACGATGGCGTCGTAGGTTTTCCCGGGTTCAAGAGCGGGGAGCATTTCTACGCCATACTCGTGTTTCACTTCAGCCGGGTCGGCCCAGGGATCAAAAACATCCACGTTACAACCAAAATCCTTCAGTTCGGTGATTACATCAATCACACGGCTGTTGCGGATATCAGGGCAGTTCTCCTTAAATGTAATGCCCAGTACCAGCACCTTGCTTCCGGCAATGGTATGCCCTTTATGGATCATGAGTTTGATGGTGCGGTTAGCCGAATAAAAACCCATGTCATCATTCAATCGGCGGCCTGCAAGGATTATCTCAGGATTATAACCCAGTTCCTGGGCTTTATGGGTCAGGTAGTATGGATCAACACCAATGCAGTGTCCACCTACCAAACCTGGCGAAAATGGCAGGAAGTTCCATTTGGTACCAGCGGCCTGTAAAACTTCATGTGTATCAATATTCAGCTTGTTGAAAATCAGGGCGAGTTCATTCACAAAAGCAATGTTGATGTCGCGCTGCGAATTTTCAATGACCTTGGCGGCTTCAGCCACTTTGATGCTTGATGCGAGGTGGGTTCCGGCAACAATGATCTTTTTGTAAAGTTCATCAACCTTTTTAGCAACCTCAGGAGTTGATCCTGAAGTTACTTTCCTGATCCTGGTAACGTTATGTTCTTTGTCGCCGGGGTTGATGCGTTCGGGGGAATAACCGCAGTAGAAACCGGTATTGAATTTCAACCCGCTGAATTTCTCGAGCACAGGCACGCACTCTTCTTCGGTGGCGCCGGGGTAAACGGTTGATTCATAAATAACTATGTCACCGTTTTTCAGCACTTTCCCAACGGTTTCCGATGCTTTTACAAGCGGGGTGAGGTCAGGCCTTTTGTACTTGTCGATAGGTGTCGGAACTGTAACGATGAAGTAATTGCAATCCCTTATTTCATCAATCTTATTGGTGTAGGTAAGATATTTTGCAGCGGCCAGGTCTTCATCCGAAGTTTCCAGGGTGCGGTCATGGCCCTGCTCCAGTTCCCTGATTCTCGATTCATTAATATCGAAACCTTTGACAGGAAAAATTTTTCCGAATTCAACAGCCAGCGGAAGGCCGACGTATCCAAGCCCGATGAGGGCTATCTTGATTTCACTCATTCGTTTAAAGGATTTTAATTGAAAAATAGTGTATTATAAGGTTAATCATTTGGTATCGCAAAAGTAACAAAGCAGATGTTTCGAAGTTACTTTCTTCTGTTTTGCGGGCTCAGGTTAAAGTTTTCCGGATGCCGGGCAACTGAATCCATGTAAAATGCTTCAATCTCCCTGATGTCGTTTTCATAATTGCCGGTAGGATAGAATACATAGCCAAAGCCAACAACTTTTTTCTGATAGTCTAATACTCCCAGAACTATAGGCACTTTTGCATGTTCAGCAATATAATAGAAACCTCTTTTCCAGCTTTTTACGAGACTCCGGGTGCCTTCGGGAGTAATGGTGATGACTAGTTCTTTTTCATTACGAAACATTTCACCCACCTGCTGCACCACGTTAGAGCTTTTCGAACGGTCAACCGGTATTCCGCCTATCGCTTTTACAATTGGTCCCAGCGGGAAGAAAAAGGCTTCCTTCTTGATAAGATACCTGGCTTTGATTCCGATGGTCATATAACCGAAAAAGCCAATGAAAAAGTCCCAGTTGCTGGTGTGCGGAGCAACAATAACAATACATTTTTTAATTTCAGGAGGGATGGATCCGGTGGTGCTCCATCCGAAAAGGTTAAGTACAAAATGTCCGAACTTCTTTCCCATGGTCATAAATTAGGATTAAATCCTGCAGGAACATAATTTTCCATCGACAAGCAGGTGGCTGTGGCAAACGCAGTTCCGCGGCTGATGAGTGTATCCCATTCTTTTTCAGTGAGTTTATCCAAACGGGACTTTGTGAGGTTTTTTTCTGCGAAGCCATAAATGAGTCCGGCCGTAAAATTATCACCGGCACCGATTGTTGAAACCGGACTGATTGGTGGCACTGCATATTCTTTTATGAGCGAAGGTGTGAACAGCAGTATGTTTCCTTCGCCCTGCGTAATAACCAGGTTGGTGCAGTATGGTTTCAGCTTTTCATAGATACTTTCGGGTTCGCTTGTGCCGGCAAGAAATTCGAAATCTTCGTTTGAGCCTTTCACAATATGCGACAGGCTCATGTTTTCAAAAAAAACATCCCTTACTGAAGGCATATCGGCGAGATGATGTTTTCTGACGTTGGGGTCGAAAATGATTAGTGCGCCTGCTTTTTTAGCGGTTTCGGTGATCGTCGAAACATGCTTTCGCCTGGCTGGTCTCACTGAATAGAACGATCCGAAAGCCAGGATATCATTTTGAGTGAAAGCCGGTGGGGCATTGTCAGGAAGTTCTGCCGGCTGGTTGTGATAAAAAGTGTATTGGGCATTTTGCCTGTCATCGAGAAAGGCGAGTGCTATGGAGGTGTTAAAATGCTGGTAACGAATTGAATGGATCGTTGAAACATGATTATCTGATAGCGACTTTTCGATGACATTGCCGGGATCATCCTTTCCGAATTCGCTGATAAAATCAACCTTACAGCCTGTCCTGCCCAGCGCGATCGCCGTGTTGAGCATGCTGCCGCCGGCTATTGCACTCACCGGAAGGTTGTTCCGGAAAAGAATATCGAGAACCGTTTCACCGAGCGTATAAATGTGCCGCATGCCTGTTGAAAATGATTGTTAACTGTCGAGGCCAAGGTCCAGCTGGTCCTTGAGCGTTTTCAGCAGTGGATTTTTCTCCGACATGGTCTCAAACTTTTCCTTGTCGGAATATGGTTTTTTTACCTCGACAGCTTGCTCCGAAACAGTTGTCTCAATGGAAATATTATCGTTGTTTAGCGCATTCTTAAGGTAACCGATAAGTTCGGTTTTATTGCGGTTAAATTCCGTTTCAAGCACCCTGTTTTCAAGTTCTACGGTAATGGAACCGCTTTCAGTGAGTACCGGGTTGTGTCCTGAAAGTGCTGAAAACAGAAGTGTTGACTCTTCCTTTATACTTGCTGCGAACTTTTGCCATGCATCAACAAGCTGAATATCAGTAAACAGGGTGTTTCTGTCACCGTTTGAGGTTTGTTTCAATGAATCGCTGTTTGCCTGGCTTATGGCCGACTTTATTGACAGTGACACCGGCATAATCTTTCTGGCCGGCGCAGGTTTTCCGTCAGAGAGTGCCGGAATATCCTTTGTTTCATCACCTGGTTTAATCTCAGTTTCTCCCTGGATGCCCGGTGCCGGCTCCGGGGTGCCGGACTGGCTGATAACAGGTGGAGCAGGTTCCTCAGCTTTTAGAGGCTGTTCTTCAACAGCATTTTCTGTTGCTGAAGTTTCCTGAGCTATAGGTCCAGAGGCTGGCCTTGCTTCAACCGGTCTTGATGGTGAAACAGCAGGTGCCGGAGGTGCAGCCTGGGGCTGGCTCTCTGTTTTTACCCCGGTGAGTTGGCAGAGCTGAATCAGTGTTACCTCAACAAGCAAACGTTTGTTGTTTGAGATGCGGTAATTAATATCGCACTTGTTGTTGGTTTCCAATGCGTTGATTATGAACTGCAGCGGGCATTGTTTGGTTTGTGCCAGGTATCGGTTGCGAATGCTCTCACTGGTTTCCATAAGTTTGGCTGTAGAAGCATCGCGGCACATCATGAGGTTGCGGAAATGATCACCAAGCCCGGTGATGAAATGCTGCCCTTCAAAACCCTTGTCAATTACCTCGTTAAACAGCAGCAGCGCACTTTTAATATCACCCGTGAGCATATAATCTGTCATCCTGAAATAGTACTCATAATCAAGTACATTCAAGTTGTCAATTACTAACTGATAGGTAATTGTATGATTACCAAGGCTTACCATCTGGTCAAACATCGAAAGGGCGTCTCTTAAGGCACCGTCGGCTTTCTGTGCTATGATGTGCAATGCATCAGGTTCTGCTTCAACGTTCTCACTCTTAGCCACCCAGGCCAGGTGTTTGGCAATATCATCGACCGTAATGCGCTTGAAATCAAATATCTGGCAGCGTGAAAGGATGGTCGGAATTATCTTATGCTTCTCGGTGGTGGCCAGGATGAATTTTGCATAGGCCGGAGGTTCCTCCAGGGTTTTGAGGAATGCATTGAAAGCAGCCTGCGACAGCATATGGACTTCATCGATGATATATACCTTGTATTTACCCATCTGCGGAGGAATCCGCACCTGCTCTACCAGGTTCCTGATGTCATCCACACTGTTGTTTGACGCTGCATCGAGTTCATTGATATTGAAAGATGCTGATTTGTTGAAAGCCTGGCAGAATTCACATTCGTTGCAGGGCTCAAGATTTGCACTCAGGTTCTGGCAGTTAATGGTTTTGGCGAGAATACGGGCGCAGGTGGTTTTACCAACACCACGGGGGCCGCAGAAAAGAAATGCCTGGGCAACCTGGTTGTTGCGGATAGCGTTTTTTAACGTTCCCGTGATAGCCTGTTGCCCAACGACTGTATCAAAAGTTACCGGTCTGTATTTGCGGGCTGAAACAACAAAATTTTCCATGCAAATGATCTATTGTTCTAGTAAACAATGAATTGCGGTTCATCACGAAGGTGTTACCGCATTTTCAAAAGTACGATAAATCGTTGTATGAAAAAATATGGCTATGATCGATTATATTAATCTTGTCCGTAAGCAGAAATCGGATGGGTTATTGTATGTTTGTTATACGAATAGCAACAAAAAAGGAAATTGACTCTGATGGAACTGAAAGAAATATTTCCTCCTTCTGAACCTTGCTCATGCCAGGTTTGTGTCAATTATTGCCGCAGGCCCGGCTGGTGGTCCGTCGATGAAGCCGCAAATGCCATCGAAGCAGGTTATGCGAAGCGCATGATGCTCGAAATATCGCCAGGAATGAACTTTGGCGTGCTCGCACCGGCTTTCAGGGGGAACGAAGTGAATTATGCAATGCAACTTTATGCTGACCAAGACTGCACATTTCTGGCAGACGGCCGTTGTGAGCTTTTCGGTAAAGGATTATAACCGCTTGAATGTCGTTTCTGCCATCACGACAGAACCAGCCTGGGCGAGAAATGCCATCATGCTATCGAACTTGAATGGAATACTGAAAAGGCCAAACGGCTCATTGTCAGGTGGGGAATTCTCACAGGTTTCTGGCTTAAACAGGGACTTGAAGTTCATGAAAAGAATCGTGGAATACACCTTAAGTAATATAGGCTCATTAATGAACTGCGCTGCATAATGTTTATTGCTGCCTGACTATCGCCATTTTCCATACTTTTGTTCTGATAATCTATCTTGATAATGCTGGTTCTTACCCCAAAAATAACTAACCGGCTGAGGTTTACATTCAACCTGCTGCTCGGCGACCTGCTGGGTGTCGAACCTGTATTTACCGTTTCAAAAGAGGAGTTCCTGAGTTTTGACGGGCCAAAACTTTCGTATGGAATTACCTTGAACGACGACCACCTTTTCTTTGCATCAAACCGGCTGCTTTTCGAAAACGGTATTTCTGCCTGCGAAATCAATTACTTTGATTTCCAGGGGACAAAGGCGTTTTTTCAGGTTTACCAGAAGACTTCCGCACTGCCGTTCGATGTTTTTGCCGCTTCTTTTTTCCTGGTTTCGCGCTATGAGGAATACCTGCCGCACATGCGTGATGAACATGGGCGTTTCAGGGCAAACCAGGGTGAAGCGTTCAAAAATGGCTTTCTCAGGAAGCCACTTGTGAATATCTGGTCGATTGAAATAAAAAGGGTATTGCAGTCACGGTTTCCTCAATTGAAATTTAAAATGCCGGCTTTCACCTTTATTCCAACGATTGATATTGATGCAGCTTTTGCATTCAGCCACAAAGGACTTACGAGGGCATTAGGCGGTTTTGTGAAAGCGCTTAACCGCGGCGACATGGTGGAATTCAGGGAAAGGCTTGATGTACTGCTGGGCCGCAGGAGCGACCCGTTTGATACCTATAGCATGCACCTTGAGTTGCAGCGAAAGTATGCGCTGAAAACGATTTTCTTCATCCTGCTCGCCGATTACGGAGTAAACGACAAAAACCTGCCTGTCCACAACAGGTTTTTCAGGCAAATAATAAGGGAAGTTGCTGATTATGCTGATGTTGGGATTCACCCTTCGTATGCTTCGGCAGGCAATGCAACCCTGCTTGGCAAAGAAATTTCGAGGCTGTCGGCAATTCTTCACAGGGATATTATTAAAAGTCGCCAGCATTTTTTGAGGCTCGAAATGCCATCTACATACAGGAACCTCATTCATTGCGATATTCTTGAAGATTACACCATGGGATATGCCGAAGAACCGGGTTTCAGGGCCTCAATCTGCACGCCTTATCATTTCTATGACCTCGATCTCGATACCCAAACTCCTTTAAGGATATTTCCGTTTACACTCATGGACGGGACACTTAACGACTATCTGGACCTCACTCCCGCGCAGGCTTTTGAGGTCATTACCCAGTTGATGAAGGAGGTGAAGGCGGTTGGCGGCACATTTATCAGCCTTTGGCACAATAGTACGCTCAATGATCAGCATCACTGGAAAGGCTGGCTGAAAGTATATGAGGATATGATAAAGCTGGCTGTTACTTCTTAAATTTCAGCGATTTAACCATGATCAGGCACCTAAAGAACGAAGAGATTGAAAGGGATAAGTGGGACGAATGCATTGCTGATGCCTTCAATGGCAATGTTTACGGCTTTTCATGGTACCTTGATATCGTGAGCCCTGGTTGGGAGGCGCTTGTTGAAGACGATTATCTCCGTGTATTTCCGCTGCCGATCAAACAAAAGTTGAATATTGTTTACAGTATGCAGCCTTATTTCACACAGCAACTTGGCGTGTATTCAAGGTTAGCTCTCAATACTGACGAGGTGGCATTATTTCTTCAGGCAATACCTGCAATTTTCAGGTTTATTGACCTCAATATGAATGTTTTCAGCCGGGCTCAGGCAGATTCATGGAAGGTTATTGAAATGGCCAACTACGAGCTTGACCTCATTCCTGATTATGAAAGTTTACGGGAAGGTTATTCTCAGAATGTCAGGCGCAACCTTAAAAAGAGTGCTGAAAGCAACCTGTCGCTGGTAAAGAACGTCAGGCCCGAAGAAGTTGTTACTCTCTTCCGGGAAAACAGGGGGAAGCAATTCGGGCATCTGCGCAACGAACAATATGCGGTTTTACTTCGGTTGATTTATGCAGGCATTCATAAGGGCATAGCGCAGGTCTGGGGAGTATATGATGCTCATAATGAGCTTTGTGCAGGCGTTGTCTGGCTTTTCAGCCACCAGGAGGCGATATTTCTCTTCTCCGGGTTGTCAGAAACCGGGCGCAGCAATGGGGCGATGCCGTTTTTGGTGGATAATTTTATCAGGGAACATGCCGGCCGGCAACTGACACTCGATTTTGAAGGATCAAATGATGAAGGGCTTGCCAGGTTTTATGGAGGTTTTGGATCGGAAAAGGTAAGTTATTGCCGGATTGTGATTAACCGCCTGCCGTTATGGCTCCGGGCCTCACTGTCAGTTTGGCGCAAAGCCCGAAATATATTCTGAGTTTTGATTGCTTATTAATCTTAGGATTAGAATCAAATAAGTACCTTTGTAAAGTTATAGATATTGTTTTAATTCAATCACTTAACCTGCATAACATGGTCATTAACCTGGGAACCCAATATTCTATCATCAACCAGTTGGTTTCAGAATTGCGCGATGCTGAGATTCAGCGCGACAGTATGCGTTTCAGGCGCAATCTTGAGAGAATGGGTGAATTGTTTGCCTACGAGATCAGTAAGAAGCTCAAATACGAGGAAAAAGAGGTTGTTACATCACTGGGTACTGCCATTGTGCCTGTGCTGAAGGAGTTTCCGCTTCTGGCCACAATTTTGCGGGCCGGGCTGCCGCTGCACCAGGGCTTGCTCAATATATTCGACAGGTCGGAAAACGCTTTTGTGTCAGCCTTTCGCGAACACCGGAAAGAAGATGAATTTGCTGTTCAGATCGAATACATTTCATCGCCGGATATCACTGACCGGGTGATGATACTGTCGGATCCGATGCTTGCAACAGGCCATTCACTATTACAGTCATACAGGGCGCTTCTTAACAGCGGCAAGCCTTCACATACTCACATTGTAAGCGTGATGGCAAGTGTGCAGGGTTTAGAGTTATTAAAACGTTCGCTGCCAAAAACCGGCATTACCATCTGGGTAGGTGCTGTTGATGACGAACTCACTGCACATGGTTATATTGTGCCGGGGCTGGGTGATGCCGGCGACCTTGCATATGGCAAGAAGGCATAATATTTGATGCACCTTATTGTATATTCCCGGAATTTATTTTTCGCAATCAGCAACAATTCCAATATGGAATCGTTTGACTGTAATTAAAACAATGCATGTCGTCTCTAGCTAAATTCCTGTTAATACTAGCCACCAGCAGCATCAAGCTTCTGTTTGCCCCTCCATTGTCATTCGGGGTCGGTTTTAATTTCCTGCAAACATGGGCCTTCACATCTGTTGGTGGGGTGCTTGGGGTGTTGTTCTTTTTCTTCCTGGGACGAATTATTATCAAGGTATATTTAAGGTATTACAGGCGTGCATTCAGAGTAAAGGTTCATCAGTTGGCAGAACGGATCGGTAAGTTGCATATTGCCGAACGGTTTATGCCTAAACATCCCAAAACCTTTACCTGGCAGAATAAAATGATTGTCAGGATACGACAGAAGTGGGGCTTTATCGGTATTATTGTTCTTACCCCGGTGCTTTTTTCAATCCCGATTGGAACATTGCTTGCAGTAAGCCTTTACTCCGACAAAAAATACCTTCCTGCGTATTTGTCAGCCAGCGTGGTACTTTGGTCATTAGTGCTGTCGTCAGGCATTGCAATTTTCTGAGAGTTACTCTTGTTTGGTTTTCTGGGGCCTGATTATTAACTGCTTAGGTTGGCAGGAAAATATTGCTCAGGGTCTGCATTATTTTTAATTAATTTTACACTCTGTTCAGATCTTTTTCATGGCTCATAACCGAACTTTTAACAAAGTAGAACGCTGATTATTATAACCCCGATCAACAAATGGCCAATTCGTTTTTTTCAGGGCTTGTTTACGAAAATGTACGTATCTCGCTGGGGTCGATCAGGAGCCACATGCTCCGCACCATACTCACAGTGCTCATCATCGCTTTCGGCATCATGGCACTGGTGGGTATCCTCACATCCATCGATGCTATAAAGTACTATCTCAACGACAATTTTCAGATGATGGGAGCCAACACGCTCACCATTCGCAACAGGCCGATGCAGGTGCATATGGGTGGCAGGCCGCCAAAAGCCAAGTTCTTCAGGGAGATTACTTATGATGAAGCCATGCGGTTTAAAACCGAATATGCATTTCCGTCCAATACTTCTGTCTATCTTTATGCTACAGGAACGGCAACCTTAAAGTATGCCTCCAGCAAAACCAACCCTAATATCCCGGTGATTGGCTCTGATGATGATTACCTGGCCACTTCGGGCTACGAGCTTGCAAAAGGGAGAAATTTCACGCCTTCCGAGGTTTTTTACGGCTCGAATTCGGTTATAATCGGCAGTAATATTGTTAAACAGATTTTTAAAAATAATGAAGAGCCAGTCGGGCGGTTCATCACAGTAGGGCCCGGCCGCTACCTGGTTATCGGGGTGCTCAAAGAAAAAGGATCGAGCATGGGTTTCAATCCCGACAACAACTGTTTTGTACCGCTTAACAATGTGCGCGAAAAGTTTCCGCGACCCAACGCGAGCTATTCAATCAACATTACCACCAGCGACGGTACATTGCTTGATGCTGCCGAAGGAGAAGCCGCAGGCCTGCTTCGAGTTATCAGGAAACAGAATGTTGGCGAGGAAGATAGTTTTGATATCAGCAAGAGTGATAATCTCGCCAATATGCTTTTTGAGAATCTGAAATACCTCAGACTCGCTGCAACAATCATCGGCATTATTACCCTGATTGGTGCCGCTATCGGCCTGATGAATATTATGCTGGTTTCGGTGACTGAACGTACCCGTGAAATTGGCGTACGCAAAGCCATTGGTGCAACCCGCCGAACCATAAGAAACCAGTTCCTGGTCGAAGCTGTTGTAATTGCTCAGCTTGGAGGATTGCTGGGTATTATTTTTGGTATTGCTATCGGCAACGGACTATCGCTTGCTATCGGCAGCAGCTTTCTCGTTCCCTGGCCATGGATATTGCTGGGAGTGACTCTTTGCTTTGGTGTCGCGCTTGTTTCGGGACTGTTGCCGGCTAATAAGGCCGCCAATCTCGATCCTGTTGACTCACTCAGGTACGAATAACAACCCAGGGATTTATTTTCACCGCGAATCGTAATTCCCCATTCCTACCAGTTGGTCGTACATTGTTCCTCTTTCGCGCTGGTACACCAGGATTGTGTAAGTATTCTGCGTTTCGGAATGATTTCCTTCAATATAGGTCATGTCGCCGGCTGATGACTGGTTGGGCAGAAATATGTACGCAAAATTGTAATAGCCTTGTTTTAGCTTCAGCGTTGCTTCGTAACCGTGCCTGTTAAAATTATAGCGCATCAGGTTCTCTGCGTTATACTGCCATCCGTTAAATGCTCCGCCAATATATAACTGCCCATTGGCCACTGGGGCATCATATCTGAGGAAAAACTTAACATGGGCATATTCACCCTTGGTTTCAACTTCAGGTTCATCATCAGTCTTCAGGAGGAAACGCCCGTCAATATCTGCATTGTTAATGTATGCCTTGAATGTCCGTCGTTCGGCATCCCAAAGGGTAACCATGTAGGTGGTATCATTCATTTCGATACGGCGGATATTTCCCGAAACCATTTGTACGCTTTTCAGGTCGAGGAAACGGAATTCATTGCCGCCATCGAACTGGTTTGTGCCGTTGTCAAATGAATAATCGAGCAGTTCACCGCGCACCATGAAAGGTTTCAGGGTGGTCATGGCATTGTCCCAGCGGTAATTTTGCAGCACTGTAACATGAATGTCCTGGTAAGGGGCATCCACGCGATAACCTGCTGTATTTACTGTGAAATCAATTTCCTGGCGCGTGTCGTAATCTTCTACGGTTGTTGCCCTTGTGACGCTGGCATTGAGGATGAATTTTGAATCTGCCACCATAAATCTCCGGGTAATCACCGGTATTTCTTCACTATTGGTACTACGCAAATAAACTTTCAGGATATAGTTACCTGAAAGCGTCATTCTCATTCTGTCGTTAGGAAATGTAAGCTGGTAATGTGTGTAATGCTGTAAGGTATTAAAAGCGAATTTGTAATCTTCAATCTGGTCTTCCTGCAGCCCGTCGATATACTCATTGGGCCATATATCCGAAACTTTCCAGTTGGCATCGCAATGAATGATGGTATAATAATAAGCAACGACATTGCTGTTCAGGTCGTCAAATTCCAGGTGGAGTGTTTCGCCGTTTCCCAGGTTAATGATGGGGGCTGACAAGGCTACCTCTGATTGCCGGAAGACTACCGAGCGGATATTTTTCTGATAAACCACATCTTCATTCCTTACGAAACCCGGCGAGTAATAATCCGATGTATCAGCAATGGGATTGTCTGAATGATCATAAAGCTGTTGCCCGCTTATTAAATCGGCATTGGCAGAAGCATTTATTATAATTGTCAATACTAAACCGGTCAGAACAGCCTTGATTTGTTTCATAGCATCGCTTTTTACAAAGGTATAAGTATTTAGCAGTAAATTTTCCGAACAAATGTTATTCCATTTTGTTGACGTTACCCTATATTTGTATAACCTCAAAAAATGCATAAGAAATAGTCAGGTTAAACGCCAGCATATATATACAAATTGATATATTTGCCGCGTAATCCGATAACTTATCCAAGCCTATATCAAGCATTCTATGGCTGAAACCATAAAGATCAAGAAAGGCCTCAATATCAATCTGGTAGGAAAGGCTCAACACAAAGTCACCGAGATAGTACCCGACGATTTTGCACTTAAACCCACCGATTTCAATGGTGTATTTCCCCGTCTTCTCGTCAGGGAAGGTGATACGGTAAAGGCAGGAACACCTGTTTTTTGTGACAAATACCGCGAAGAGATCGTTTTTACCTCGCCGGTTAGCGGCAAAGTGGCCGAAATTAAACGGGGTGATAAACGGGTTTTGCAGGAAATTTGCATCCAGGCAGATTCCAAAACTGAGTATGTTGATTTTGGAAAACAGGAAGCGGCATCACTTACCCGTGAAGAAATTGTCAGGAAAATGCTCCAAAGCGGGGTTTGGCCAATGGTAAGGCAGCGTCCTTACAATGTAATAGCAAATCCTGCTGATCTTCCTGATAATGTTTTTATCTCAGGTTTCGACTCTGCTCCGCTTGCTCCCGATTACGGCTTCATCCTGAAAGATCAACTTGCAGTTTTCCAGGCAGGTGTAAATGTGCTCGCCCGGCTCACTAAAGGTAAAGTGTACATTGGAGTGCCGGTGGCTGACCACCCGCTGGCCGGTATTAAGAATGCCGCCATCACATGTTTTGAAGGGCCGCACCCTGCCGGAAATGTCGGGATACAGATACACCACGTCAAGCCAATCAATAAAGGCGACATCTTCTGGACGGTAAATCCCCAGGATGTTGTAATCCTCGGAAAGTTATTTACGCTTGGGGTTTATGATGCAGCAGTCACTATTGCTGTTGCAGGCTCCGAAGCCGGGGATCCGCATTATTTCAGAACATTGAAAGGCGTTTCCGTGAAATCACTTCATGTGAACAATGCAAAAAACGGTAACACAAGGATTATCAGTGGTGATGTGCTTACGGGGACAAAAATCAGCCACAACGGCTACCTGGGATTCTATCATCACCAGTTTACGCTTATTCCCGAAGGCAATTACCATGAATTTTTCGGCTGGGCATTACCCGGTTTTAAGAAATTCAGTTTCTCAAAGGCATTCTTCTCCTGGACTCACGGCAAACGAGAATATAAGCTGGATACAAATCTTCACGGCGGTGTTCGCTCATATGTGATGACAGGCTTGTATGAAAAGGTACTGCCTATGGATATCCTGCCTATGCAGCTAATCAAAGCCTGCCTCATCGAAGATATTGACCTGATGGAGAAATTAGGAATCTATGAAGTTGATGAAGAGGACTTTGCGCTGGTTGAGTTCATTGACACCTCAAAAACCGAAATTCAGGCAATCATCCGCAAGGGAATTGACCTGGTGAGAAAAGAAATGAGTTAATACCCGAAACCTTCTATGGCCGGTAAATAACCGCAATCAATAGTTTTTCAATAAGATAAGCAATATAAACCTCAATAATTGACCCTAACAGGGATTTCAGGGAGCGATAATGAAAGCACTACGCAATTATCTTGATAAAATTAAACCACGGTTCAGGGAAGGAGGGAAGCTCGAAAAGTTTCATTCCACTTTCGATGCATTCGAAACATTCCTTTTTGTTCCTGACAAAACTACATTCAAAGGAAGTCACATCCGTGACCATATTGACCTTAAGCGCACCATGACTGTGGTAATCCTGGCACTGGTGCCTTCCTTGCTTTTTGGCATCTGGAATGTTGGTTTCCAGCATTTCAGGTCACTGGGGCAGGATGCCGGTTTCTGGCAATTGGTCGGGTTTGGCCTGGTAAGAGTACTCCCGATTGTAGTAGTATCTTACGTTTCAGGCCTTGCTGTTGAATTTGCATTTGCCCAATACCGGAAACACGAAGTTAACGAAGGCTTCCTGGTTTCGGGTATGCTTATTCCGCTGGTAATGCCTCCCGACATTCCGCTGTGGATGGTAGCCGTTTCAAC
>Ga0116170_10002460_pt1 | contig 17845 bp, 14 predicted proteins | sample AD_JPNHW1_MetaG_FD_89797 | JGI IMG/M metagenome (GOLD analysis project Ga0116170, IMG submission 89797) | Active sludge microbial communities of municipal wastewater-treating anaerobic digesters from Japan - AD_JPNHW1_MetaG | ecosystem: Engineered > Bioreactor > Anaerobic > Digestate | place...
ATCAGGCTGATCGCTCATCGATCCAAGTTTCTCATTTGTGCCATCCCGCGGGAAAGGCCTTCGCACCGGCGCTACAAAGTAGCGGGGGCTCGGAAACCACCCACACATTTCCGTGAAGAGCCGAACAAGCTTTTCGACTGGTTTTCCGCCAAGAACTACCTGCACAACGGCTACATGGTGCTGCGCATGGATGTCGCCACCACCATGTCGGGGACCGACGAGGCGTTCCGCGGCAAATGTCTGCTCATCTGGGACGCCAACCTGATCACGAACATGGGCTGGCCGGCTTCGGCCACCAAGGACAACATCCAAGTCCTGTTCGTGCGCAACGGCGATCTGGGAAACAACTTCGGCAGCCCCGGTCCGTTCTACGGATACATCCACTACGAGAAGCAATGGGCGGGAAACCACAAGTGGCCCACCGGTTCAAAGATGTACGGATCCATCTATCTGGCCGGTCCCAGTTCCTCCATCATCGGAAACGGCTCGGAACTGGAGCTGATCCGCGACAAGGACGTGATGGAGGACATCCAGCAGAAGCTCGGAATCCTGTACCCCCACGGAGCGATCGGGTTGACCGTCGGATCCCACAATTCCAAGAAGCTCACTTTGCGGGAGACCTGGCTGCAGTTCGACGTGATCAGCGAAATACGCTGATCACTTCCTCGCTTCGCCCGAGGATGGAATCCGTCGTCCCGATGGATCAAGCCCTTCCAGGTGCAGGTGGCCGCCATTGTTTGCGATCTCCGTGGCGCTTGTCCGAGGGGTCGGGATCCGTGGGGCCGTTCCCACCGTGGGATCCCATTTCGCCCGCAGGGCGGCCTTCTCGGATGCGGTGATGGGAACCACGGTCCCATGCCGTGGAGTGAAGTCGAAGCTGGGCGATCTCGTCGACAAGCCGAAATTCAGGAGGTCCTTGCTGGTGGCGAACTGGTACTTGCCGCTGGTGTACATGTCGTACATGAGGATCCAGGTGTCGGAATCCGACAGTTTGAACACGCAGGAGCCTTCCACCGCGTTGGTGGTGGGCTGGAGGTACTTGTCGCGCAGCGTGTACGGACCTGTCAAATTCTGGCTGGTGGCCGACTTGATCCCGTTGCCGTTGCCTTCGGTCTTGAAGAACAGGATGTAGGTGCCGTCCTTCTGGACGATGTCCGCATCGATGGCGGCCTTCCCGTTGTAGGTGTACAGGACCTTAGGGGAGGTCTCCAACGCGGTGAACGCGCTGTTCGCGTAGGCCCAGTAGATCTTGTCGACGTCGGATCCGCCCAGGCGCATGGCGAAGTAGACCATGTACTTGCGCACGGTGGGATCCCAGATGGTCTGGGGTGCCCAGACGCGGTCGGCCGCGGCGTATTCTGGGAAGGTCTTGGGGATGTTCACCTGCGCGGAGGTCCAGTCGACCAGGTTCCGGGACTTCAGAAGCACCATGCCACGGTTGGAATTCCAGCCGTTCGCGGAGACCATGTCGGTGGCCACCATGTAGTAGTCCTGATCCTCGCCGCGCAGGATGTGGGGATCGCGGATGCCTCCGGTGGAGCTGATGCTTGCCGAGGGGATCACCGCATTGCCCTTGTTGAGGGCCTTGTAGGCGTAGCCGTCGTCGCTCAATGCGAAACGGATGGCTTCCTGCGCCTTGTCGTTTCCGGTGAAGTACGCGAAGAGATACGAGGCGAAGGGGTCGGCCGCCATGGCTTGCGATGCGGACAGGACCAGTGAGATGCCCGCCAGGAGCAGGGATTGCGCCAGGCGGGTATCGACGGTGGAAGATCTGCGCATGGAGCATCACCTGGAAATGGAAGATGGGTTCGCGGGTCATTTTCGGGGATTCCTGCCCCGAGGATGCCCTTCCGGAGCACAGAAGGTAACGCGTGATGCGATCGGCCACGCTCCGATCCCGGACTGGAGCGGTTGCCGGGTCGTCAGGAGGTGGGGGCGTTCACTTCACGCGCAGATAGAGTTGGGTCGACAGCGAGGGAAGGGTCATGTTGAAGGAATCCTTCCCGAGAAACCGGTAGGTGCCGTCCTCGATATCGCCATCGGCGTAGGTGAAGTGGATGTTCCCTCCGGCGGCGGTCCACTGGAAGGAATCCACCCCCACCTTGAATCCGAGATCCACGATGATCTTCCCCTTGCCGTCGGGCTGGAAGACAACGGTATCGTTACGGATGGCCTTGATGGTCCAGCGGCCCACGAAATTTTCTTCGGTGGACGGAGATTCGGAGTTGGAGCTGGAATCGCAACTCCAGAACCAAAAGCACGCGGTGGCGAGTAGGAGGGCGTTCCTGGAATGCATGGTGGCTCCTGGAAATGAGGAATGGAGATCTGGGCGATCGGGATGTAGAAAACCGGGGGTGCAGGATCGGGGTAGTCCCGGATTCGTTGCTCCAATGAAGGGGTGGTTCGCGGGAGAATCCACGAGGTGGAGGATTGAGATGTATTTTCATGCCCGAACACCAGACGGACAGGGGTGCCCGCGCGGCGGGCTGAGACGACCGGAACGCAGGTCGGGACCCTCAGACGACCGGATGCGGGTCATGCCGCCGTCGGGAGTCCGCGGGAGATCTCCTGTCCGTCGCAGACCAGACCAGATCAGGAGAGACGCATGTCCGACGATGCCATCCGCCGCGTGTACCGGGAAGGGAACCACGGGATCCGCGTGCCCATGAAGGAGGTCTCGCTCCAAGCCACCCGCGAGATCGACGGCAGCATGCGTGCGAACGATCCGGTCTTCCTGTACGATGTCTCCGGTCCCTGGGGGGATCCCGAATACAAGGGAACGGTCGAATCCGGCTTGCCTGGCCTTCGCACCCCCTGGATCAAGGCTCGCGGGGATGTGGACGTGGTTCCACCGCGCGAGCGGGCTCCCCGCGACGACGGCTACCAGACGGAAGCCCAGCGGCAGGCGGCGCGCGACTCCGGGAAGCTCCGGGAATTCCCGCGTGGCAACCGCGAGGTCCTGAAGGCCAAGCCGGGGAAGGCGGTCACCCAGATCGCCTACGCCCGCGCCGGCATCGTGACTCCGGAAATGGAGTTCGTGGCCATCCGCGAAAACCAGGGGTTGGAGGAGCTCTTCGAAAAGATGGGGCCGGACCTCTCGCGCGATTCCCTGTACTTCCAGCATGGGGGGCGATCGTTCGGAGCCAACCTGCCGCGTCGGATCACCGCCGAATTCGTCCGCGACGAGATCGCCCGCGGCCGGGCCATCCTCCCCGCCAACATCAACCATCCCGAAGCCGAGCCGATGATCATCGGGCGGAACTTCCTGACCAAGATCAACGCCAACATCGGAAACTCCGCCGTTTCCAGCGGGATCGAGGAGGAGGTGGAGAAGATGCGCTGGGGCACCCGTTGGGGCGCGGACACGGTGATGGACCTGTCCACCGGCAAGCACATCCACGCCACCCGCGAGTGGATCCTGCGCAACAGCCCCGTGCCCATCGGGACCGTGCCCATCTACCAGGCATTGGAAAAGGTGGACGGCAAGGCCGAGGAGCTCACCTGGGAACTCTACCGAGACACTCTGATCGAGCAGTGCGAACAGGGGGTGGACTACTTCACCATCCACGCGGGCGTGCTCCTGCGCTACATCCCCCTGACCGCGCGGCGCATGACAGGAATTGTTAGCCGCGGAGGTTCCATCCTCGCCAAATGGTGCCTGGCCCACCACAAGGAGAACTTCCTCTACACCAACTTCGAGGAGATCTGCGAGATCCTGCGCGCCTACGATGTCGCCTTCAGCCTGGGCGACGGCCTGCGGCCGGGCTCCAACGCCGACGCCAACGACGCCGCGCAGTTCGGGGAGCTGGAAACCCTGGGCGAGCTCACCAAGATCGCCTGGAGGCGCGACTGCCAGGTCATGATCGAAGGTCCGGGCCACGTTCCCATGCATCTGGTCAAGGAGAACATGGATCGCCAGCTGGAGGCCTGCGGCGAGGCGCCGTTCTACACGCTGGGGCCACTGGTCACCGACATCGCCCCGGGCTACGACCACATCACCTCGGGGATCGGGGCCGCCATGATCGGGTGGTTCGGCTGCGCCATGCTCTGCTACGTGACTCCCAAGGAACACCTGGGCCTTCCCGACAAGGAGGACGTGCGGGTGGGAGTGGTCACCTACAAGCTCGCTGCCCACGCCGGAGACCTCGCCAAGGGGCATCCCGGAGCCCAGTACCGCGACAACGTCCTGTCCAAGGCGCGCTTCGAGTTCCGCTGGCGCGACCAGTTCAACCTGGGCCTGGATCCCGAGCGGGCTCGCGAATACCACGACGAGACGCTGCCTGCCGAGGGCGCCAAGCTCGCCCATTTCTGCTCCATGTGCGGTCCGCACTTCTGCGCCATGAAGATCACGGAAGATGTGCGCAAGTACGCAGCCGACAAGGGGTTGGACGACACGGCCGCGGTTGGCGAGGGGCTCAAGGAGATGAGCGAGACCTTCGTGAAGGCGGGAGCGGAAGTCTACGTGGGAGACGACGGCTCCCACGACAAGCGTTCGCTGACCTGAGCGGAACGCCGGTTCGGGCGATCCTCTCCCAGGAGGAAAGAGGATCGCCGGTCCCGGCAGGGAGTCTCCACGCGAGGTTTGCGATCGCCGGTGTTGGCGAAATTGCATGGGGTGTTCCCTGCGAGGGTGAACCGAATCCCTTCAGGTGTTGACTAACTTGATACCGTGCGAACCAAGGTGACCCTCAAGGAACTGGCACAACGAGCAGGCTTGGCCACTTCCACTGCCTCAATGGCCCTGCGCAACAGTCCCGAGCTGAGCCGCGCCACGTGTCTTCGCGTCCAGGAACTGGCCAAGGAGCTGGACTACACGCCCAATGCCGCGGCCACCAAGCTGGCCACGGGCAAGTCCGGCATGATCGGACTCATGTATACCCGCCACGGATCCGCCTTCAATGCCCGGATCCTGGAGGCGCTGGACGCCTGGGCCTACGAGGATGGTCGGTACTTCAACAGTCTCATGACCTATTCCACGCGCAACCGCGCCGAGATCCTGGAAAAGTTCATGCACAACATCCTCCAGGGACGGTTGGTGGATGGGCTCATCGTGACCAGCCAGGTTCCCAGCTCCGCCTACATCCGCGAGTATCAGGCGCGTCGGCTTCCCCTGGTGCTTCTGGAGAACTTCTCCGACAAGGCGCATTGCGTGCATCTGGACAATTCCGCCGGAGTGCAGGCGGCGGTCAAGTATCTGGTGGAAAAGGGGCGTCGGAGGATCGCTTTGGTTTGCGGGCGACTCACCCCTCTGCCCGGGAACGACCCCAGCCGGGTGTCCAAGGATCGATTCCAAGCCTACAAGCAGGCGATGGAAGCCTGTGGTCTGCCCATGCCCCCCAAGTCGATCGTGGAAGTCACCTACCACGAACCCCACGAAGGGCGGGAAGCGCTGGACCAGCTTTTGGAGAAGTATCCGGACCTGGATGCCATCTTCTGCTCGGCTGGCGACAACGTGGCCGCCGGCATCCATGCCCAGGCCCAGCTGCGTGGTCTGCGCATGCCCGACGACATCGCCCTGATCGGATTCGACGACCAGCCCATCGCCGAGCTTCTCCATCCTGCCCTCACGACGGTGAACCAACCCTTCCACGAGATGGCCGGAAAAGCGTGGGAAATCCTTCTTGCGGCGATGAACGATCCGGACATGGAGCATCGCAGCGAAATGGTGGTTCCCAAGTTGGTCTTGCGGCAGACCGCTTGACCCTTGACAGCGGAATCAATTTCGCGTATTCTTGCAAACCTCAACGCAGCTGTAGCTCAATTGGATAGAGCATCTGACTACGGATCAGAAGGTTTGGGGTTCGACTCCCTACAGCTGCACTAAGAACTTCTCCTCTTCGGATCGCAATCTGCGAGCCGGGAGCGCGAAATTCCCACATGGGAGGCCAGCATGAGCGTCGCCGAGACCCTCGATACCGTCCTCGACAAAGTACGTAGCCTGGTCCAGGCGGAGTCCGTGGTCGGCAAGCCGATCTCCGCTCCGGACGGAACCGTCATCGTGCCCGTCTGCCGGGTCACGGTAGGCTTTGGCGGCGGTGGATCCTCCAACAGCGGCAAGGATGCGGTGGGTACGGGCGCCGGTGCGGTCGTTTCTCCCGTGGCCTTCCTGGTCCTGCGTCCGGATCGAACCGACCTGGTGCCGTTGGATCGCGATTCCTGGCAGTTCGGCAAGCTCATGGATTTCGTTCCCGATCTGGTGGAAAAATTCCGCAAGAAGCCCTCCGCGGAGAAATCCGCCGAGTGATTTCCGCCCGCTTCCGGCGGACGAAAAGCGTCAGCTCCATGCAACGAGAGGGTGCGTTCGCCCGGTTGTGGATGGTACATTTGGCCTCGTCTTCGTCGCGCTTGCGGAAAGCGTAGGAGGTCCAAGTGGAGCAGACCATCGTGGAAGCGGACCTGAGAGGCTTCTTCCAGAGATTGGGGCACGTCGAACACGGATGTTCCGAATGGGTCCTGGTGGATCCTCGGTCCCGGGAAATCCGGGGAACGGGCTTCTTCACCGATCCGGATCTCCTCATGATGTCGCTGCAAGCCTACTCCGGTAGCTACAACGTGCAGGTCTGCCGCAATCCCAGGCCCCGGGCGTTCCAGTCGCCTCCAGGCGGCAACAACCAGTTCGATCGGGCGCGCAACCGGGCGGTTCCGCTGGACCAGCTGGAAACCCTGGATTCCACGGTGGTGCTGTGCCGCAGCAAAGGGCGCAGCTCCCAGGAGCAGGTGGCCACCATCGCGGCCAATCTGATGGCCCGCGTGGGCATCAACGAATACTCCGTGGAAACCGCCGGACCTCTGGTTTCGGTGCGCATCCGGTTCCAGCCTTCGCCCCTGCGCCGTTTCGGGACCCTGGAGGATTGCCGTACGGTGTTCGCCCGCCTGGAAGAGCATTTCCGCGATCGTCTGAGCCAGGAAGAGAAAGCCGACATCGAGATCATCCCCAATTCCAGTCCGGAATTGCACGATCCGGTCGTCGGGGTCCTGCAACCATCCGCCTCGGGATGGATCATGGGGCGATGGCTGTATGCTCCGGCCGATCAACCCGATGCCGCGCTGGACCGCATGCTGACCGACCTCGTGGCGGGCAAGCCCCTGACCACCGTGGGGCACTCCACTACCGTGATGGCCGTCCGGACGGAAGGTCTGATCTCCGACTGGTCGGCCGACGACCCCTACGGCGACGACACCTTCAACGACGGAGGCGGGATCATCCCCAAGGGGGGGACGCTCAAGATCGAATCCGAGGAGGGAAAACAGGCCAAGGGCCAGATCGAAAACCTGGAAACCCTTTCCCGCGAAGCCTACCTGCGTCGTTGCCGCGCCGTATGGCACGCGCCCGTGGTCACCAAGGCCCTGAACGCCCGCACCGGTGGCGGGGCACGTCCGGGCGAGGTGTGGGTGATCGAGGGCAACTCGTACAAGGTGGTCCAGGACTGGATGCTGTCGGGCATGGAGAACATCCTCCGCGCCCAGGACGCCATGGTTCTCTGGGCTTCCAGCCGTCTCCTGCCCGGGGCGTTCCACGCCCGCGGCGTGGAACGGTTGTCCGGCAAGGCGCTGGAGGACATCGAAGGAATCGCCGATCCGGCCATAGCCGTACAGGCGCAGAGCCAGTTTCGCCAGCAGTTCAAGCGGCTGCCCATGTTGTTTCCGCATGCTCCATCGGATTCCATTGGGCAGATATTGTCGCAGATCAGGGCGTTCCGCCATTCCGACGAGGCCATCTCCCATCTGCCGGGGCTGGCTGTGATCGATGGGTTGGACGACTTCGCTCCCGACGCCGGTCTACGCGAGGTCCGCTACCTGGCCCAGGACGCCCATTGCGTGGTTTGGGCGAGCTCCATCGGGATGTCGATCTCCGAATCCCTGTGCGACCTCCATCTATCGTTGGTGCTGGGCGAAGCCGCCATCCGTTCCTGGTTGGAATCTCCCCTGGTGGCCGGCGATCCTGACCTCGCCCTGTCGCGTCAGGTCCTGCCCCGCCTGTTCGGCGATACCCAAGGGCGGATCCCCTGCGTCCTGCGGGCGCGCCATCCCCAGGAGATGTGGACCGCACACGCCTACCACCTCTACTATCCGGCCACGGGCAGGTTCCAGAACATCATGCCCAAGAAGGAGGGCTGATCCTGGCTTCGGGATGGTTCGGACAAGTGGCGTGGCTGGCCAGGGAATCGCTACGCGGGTTCGGCCGGGCGGGCGGATCGGCTCTGGCGTCCACCTGGAGCACGGCATTGGCGTGTTCGTTGCTTTTCCTGTTCCTCTGCGTATTCCAGGCCGGAAGCGACTGGGCCGCCAAGGAACGCGCCAGGCAGGGGTGGGTGGAACTGTTCCTGGTGGATTCCGTCAACCCCAAATCCGTCCTTGATGTGGTTGGCGCCAGGTTTCCCGGAGGCCAGGCCGTGGTGGTGGACAAGGAGACCGCCAAGAAACGGTTCGTGGAACGCTTCGGATCGGAGATGCTGGAGGCATTGGATTCCAACCCGTTGCCGGTTTCCGTCCGTCTGAGGCTGGATGGATCGTCCGAGGAGGTGGCGATCATTGCCCGCTCCCTGGAGTCGCTTCACGGCGTCGAGGCGGTCGATTCCCCGCAAGGTGAACTGGAACGCCTGGAGCGGTTGCGCGGCTGGGCGTGGCGGCTGGGCCTGGCCTGCGCGCTCGTGCTCTTCGGGGTGGTCTTCGGTGTGATCCGCAACGCCATCCAACTCTCCCTCAAGAGCCGGGACCGGCTGATCGACAACATGCGGATCCTGGGAGCCAGCCGCTGGCAGATCGAGGCTCCGTTCGCCATCGAGGGAATGATCCAAGGGGTCTGCGGCGGGATCCTCGCGTCGGCCTTGCCTGCATTCGGCTTCTGGCTTCTGCGAGGAGCCGTGCCCCTGCCGGTCTCCTTCGAGCCCTTTTGGGCCTTGCGGTCGGCCTTGGCCACGATCGGATTTTCCTCCCTGGCCGGCGCGTTGGGCGGCTGGTGGACCGTCCGGCGCGTTCTGCGGTGATCGGCGGCGCGTTCCGAACGGCAGGCAGGATCGCTCTGGCGCTGTCGTGCCTGTGGGGCGGCACCTCGATCGCATCCGGACTGTCCGATCTGGAGGAGCGGATCCACGACCAGAAGCAGGAGCTGGCCCGGATGCGCGCCGAACTGGAGGAGGGAAGGCGCAAGCTCAAGGAACTCGGCGACCGCGCCCGGTCCGAAGAGGTGGGTCTCCAGCAGGTGGAGTCCAATCTGCGACTGGGGGAGAAGATCCTCCAGCGCCTGGATTCCACGGAGAGTCTCTACAAGGATCTGGTGTCCAAGTCGGAATCGGAGGTCCGCACCACCACCTCCACCTGGCAGGAGCGCAGGGCCCTTCTGTCCCACCGGATCCGCCAGATGTACGTCAAGGGGACTCCGGACCCGGTTTCCTCGCTGGTGTTCCAATCCGAGGGAGGTTGGGCCCGGGTGGTGGCCGAGTTCCGTTCCGTGGCGCGTGCCGACCGCAACCTGATGGATCTGGTCAAGGCGCGCAGGGCGGTCGCCACCCGCGAACTGGCCTCGCATCGGCAGAGGGTGGCGGGATTGGAGGAGATCGCCCAACAGAAGAAACGCGACCTGGAAGGGTTGGAGCAGGAACGCGATTCCAAGGCCGGGTCTTTGGCCCAATTGCGCCAGGGGGAGGAGAAGGAGCGTCGGAGATTGGCCGATCTCGAGGCTTCCCAGAAGGTTCTGACCCAGTTGCTGACCGATCTGGAGCAGCGGCGCGAGCGATTGAAGGAGGAGCGGCGCAAGGCGGAGGAAGAGGCGCGTCGCCAGGCGGAAGCGCACCGGATCGCCGAGGAAAAGCGCAGGAAGGAAGCCGCCAAACGCAAGAAGGAAGGGAAGCCGCCTCCGCCTCCGATCAAGGAAGCGGCGAAACCGCCCCCGCCACCGCCAGAGGACAAGGCATTGTCCGGACCTGCACCCGCCCGCAAGGGATTGTGTTGGCCGGTCCAGGGTACGGTCCTGTCCCGGTTCGGTCTGGAGAGGAACGCGATCCTGGGAACCGTCACCCGCAATCTGGGGATCGAGATCGCCGGAAAGGCCGGCCAGAGCGTGCTTGCCGCCGCACCGGGGAGGGTCGCGGCCATCACCCAGCTGCCCGGAAGAGGGACCACGGTCATCCTCGAGCATCCAGGGGGCTATTTTTCCGTCTATGGCCAATTGTCGAAGACGCGAGTCAAGGAGGGAAATGCTGTTTCCTCGTGCACGGAGGTGGGTACGCTCGCTCCCGACGATCCGCCTCGCGTCTATTTCGAGTACCGCCACAACCTGAAGGCCGAGGATCCGTTGGAATGGCTGACACGATGAAACGGGGAATCCTGCCGGACGGGCCCTTCGATGGCCTCCAGGCCGCCGTCGCAAACGGCCGGTTCCCCGCCGCGCTCCTTCTGACCGCACCTCGCGGGGAAGGACTGCCGGTCCTTCTGGAGCTCGCCCAGGGACTGCTGTGCGCCAATCCAGCTGGATTGGAGCCATGCGGGGAATGCGCCGAGTGCAAGCGGTTCCGGACCGGGCATGCGCGACTCTTCTGGCTTCTGCCCCAGGTTTCCGAGGAAATGGCCCAGAAGATCGAACCCTACGGGCCCGAACAGATCCTGCGCGATCCGTGGAGCGTGGCGCTGCCACCTCCTTCCGCGCAGATTCCCATCGGAGGCGAAGGAACCGACCCCACCTACCCGATGATGGTGGCGGGGGTGCGCGGTCTGGCGTCCAAGCTCGCCATGGCGGAGCGTCAGCGGCGCATCGTGCTGGTGCCCTTCGCCGAGCAACTCAACCAGAGCTCCTCCAACGCTCTTCTGAAGATCCTGGAGGAGCCGCCTTCCGGAGTCCATTTCCTGTTGGGGGCGCCCTCGCCGGACCGGGTTCTGCCCACCATCCGGTCGCGTTCCACCCTCCAGTCCCTTCCACCGATGCCGCTGGACCACCTCGTCGCGTTCCTGGTGGAACGGAAGGTGGCCCCCAAGGTGGCGCAGGATGCCGCACGTCGCGCGATGGGCAGGCCCAGGGAGGCTCTGGAGCTTTCCTCGCCGTCGTTGGATGCCGTGCGGGAGAGGGCGCGCGAATGGATCGGGCTCTGCCGGACCCGCGACGCGGAGAAGGCGCTTGGATGGATCCTGGCCAGCGAGGAGCTGCAGGCGAAGGATCGCCGACCATCGCAGCTTCTGCTGGAGACGGCCCTGATGGAGCTTTCCTCCGACGTGGGAAGCGCCCGGCCCGAAGACTTGGAAACGTTGGAACAGATACGCAAAGGAACGGAGCAAGCATTGTTGGACATCACTCATCACGCCCGGCCGCAGATGGCCTTGACGGGCGCATGGCTCGGTCTGCATGCATGAGACGCAGATCCCGAGGGTCCTGACCGCCCTCCTTTCCCGGCGCGGGGTGGAGGATCCCGCGGCCATTCGTCGGAAATTGTCGTGGGATCCCGGGGATCTCCGCGGGGAGATCCTCCCTTCGAGCGGCATCCTCGGGTTCGACAGGGCCGTGGAAGTCCTGATGGGTGCCCGGGAGCGCGGCGAAACCGTGGTGGTCCACGGTGACTACGACGTGGACGGCATGACCGGCACGGCCATCCTGTGGATGTGCTTGCGTCGCGCGGGGCTGCGCGCGGGATGGACCCTGCCCCGCCGCGACGGCGAGGGTTACGGCCTGTCCGACGCTTCCCTGGAGCGTTGTCGCGACGGCGAGGGCGTGGTGGGCCTGCCCGAAGGCGCCGATCCCCGCGCTCGCTGGGTGGTGTCGGTGGACACGGGCATCACCGCGGGCCCCCAGATCGCCCGCGCCCGCGAGCGCGGATTGGGAGTGGTGGTCACCGACCACCACCTGGCGGGGGACGGATTCCCCTCCCAGGCCGAGGTGGTCCTGGATCCCTACCAGGAAGGGTGCGACTATCCGAACAAGGGATTGTGCGGAGCCGCTCTGGCCTGGAAGCTGGGACGCGCCCTGCTGGAGGCCACCGGCACCGACCGCGAGTCCGATCCCTTCCGGCTTCTGCAGTTGGTGGCCCTGGGCACGCTGGCCGACATGGTGCCCCTGACCATGGAAAATTCCGCCCTGGTGCGGCTGGGTCTCCTGGAGCTTCGCGAGCGTCCGCTCTTCGGGGTGGCGGAGCTTCTGCGCAATGCGCAGATTCCCCCCGACGCCGTGCCGCGCGGACAGGATCTGGTGTTCCGGGTCACGCCCCGCCTCAACAGCGCCGGACGCCTGCGACAGGGCGAGGTCGCCGTCCGATTGCTCCTGGCGCATTCAACGGACGAGGCGGCGCGTTGGATGTCCGAGCTCGAGGACCTCAACCACAAGCGCCAGCAACTGGACCAGAGGATCACCGCCGAAGCCTTCGAGCAGGTGAACCACATGCTGGCTGCGGACGGAACCCCGCCTCCGGCCTTCGTGCTCTCCGGCGAATCCTGGCACGAAGGGGTGTCGGGAATCGTCAGCCAGCGGGTGGCCGAACGCTGGAGCCGTCCCACCTTCGTGCTCGCGCCCGATCCCGGCCAGCCCGACGAGTGGCGCGGATCGGGGCGTTCCGTGCCCGGCATCGACCTCCATCTGGCCTTGTCGCGCTGCGCCGATCTCCTGGAAAAATGGGGAGGCCACGCCCAGGCGGCCGGTCTTTCCCTGCGGCGCGACCGCGCCCAGCAGTTCCGCGAGCGTTTCGTAGAGTCGGTCCTGCAGAGCCGCGACCCCTCCGAGGCCGCGGGTCCGTCGGGCGAATGCCAGGCCGATCTCCACGAGATGGACGGCTCCCTCCTGGGCTGGCTGGAGCGACTGGAGCCGTGGGGCGCGGGCAATCCCGCCCCGGTCTTCTGGACGGATTCCGTCCAGATCGTGGCCATGAGCCGGGTGGGCGACGGCAAGCATCTGCGGGTCACCGTCAAGCAGGGCGGACACCAGGTGGACGGCATCGCCTTCAACCTGGGACATCTGGCCGCCCAGCTGCAGATCGGATCGGTGGTCCGGCTGGCCTACCAGGTGGAATGGAACGAATTCAGGGGACGTCGCAGCGTGCAGCTGCGCATCAAGGAGATCCGATGACCACGACGCAATCCGCACTCTGGGCCGGACGGTTCGACTCCGGCATGAGCGAGGCTCTCCGAGCCATTTCCTTCTCGCTGCACTTCGACCGCAAGCTGCTGCCCTACGACGTGCGCGGCTCCCAGGCCCACGCCCGCTCGCTGGGAAGGCTGGGCGTGCTTTCCGAATCCGAGGTCCTCGCCATCGTCGAAGGCCTGGAAGGGATCCTCTCCGACCTCGAGGCGGGGACCGACCTGTACCTCCCTTCCGACGAGGACGTCCACATGGCCGTGGAGCGCATCCTCACCGACCGCATCGGTGCGGCGGGCCGCAAGCTCCACACGGGCCGCTCCCGCAACGACCAGGTGGCCACCGCCTTCCGTTTGTACGTGCGCGACCAGGCGCGTCGCGCCCACGCGGGGATCCTGGCGCTGCAGGAGACGGCGCTGTCCATCGCCCGCGAGCACCGCGGGACCATCATGGCCGGCTACACCCACATGCAGCAGGCCCAGCCGGTGACTTTGGGCCACTACCTGTTGTCCTTGTTCTTCGCCCTGGAACGCGACCGGTGCCGGTTTCTGGAAGCGCGCGAACGCGCCGGCAGGAATCCGTTGGGATCGGGCGCGCTGGCGGGTTCCGCATTTCCCGTGGACCGCCACAAGGTGGCCCTGGAGCTCGGGTTCTCCGGCGTGACGGAAAATTCCATCGACGCCGTGAGCCACCGCGACTGGGTGCTGGAATACCTGTCCGCCTGCGCGATCCTGGGGACCACCCTCAGCCGCTACGCCGAGGATTTCGTGACCTGGTCGGCTTCCGAGTTCGGGTACGTGACGTTTTCCGACCAGTTCACCACCGGCAGTTCCATGATGCCCAACAAGAAGAATCCCGACGGGTTCGAGCTTGCCCGCGGGAAGTCGGGTCGGCTGGTGGGGAACCTCACTTCGCTGATGGTGGCCACCAAGGGCGCGCCCCTCACCTACAGCCGCGACCTGCAGGAAGACAAGGAGCCCGTGTTCGATTCCGCCCAGACGGTGGAAGTCCTCCTGGGCATCTTCCAAGGGGCCCTCGCCGACGCGCGGTGGCATCCGGACCGGATGCTCGCGCGGCTCACCGATCTCCTCCTGGCCACCGATCTCGCCGACCTCCTCGTGGAAGCGGGCGTTCCCTTCCGCGACGCCCACCACATCGTGGGGACCCTCGTTGGCGAGGCTTCGCGATCGGGCGGGGGAATGCTGGACCTTCCCGATTCCGCTTGGCAGGCCGTGCCGGATGGACTGGCGCTGCGTTCCCGTCTCAGCTTCCAAGCGAGCCTGGAACGGCGCAACATCGAAGGCGGGACCGGACCCGCCTCCCTGGAGCGGCAACTCGCCCAGGCGGACGAGTATCTTGCCCAGGGTGGCCGGCGACAGATGGAGCTGGACAAGGGGAGGTTCTGATGGAATGGTTCCACCACCAGAAATCGGGGATCGAGTCGGCGACCAAGCGCGACACCCCCGGCGATCTCTGGGTCAAGTGCGAGAACTGCAAGGAAATCGTCTACACGAGCGATTGGGAAGAGACCCTGGCCGTGTGTCCGGCCTGCGGACACCACCACCGCTTTTCCGTTCGCGACTACGCGAGCATCCTCCTGGACGAAGGCACGTTCGTGGAGGAGGACGCCACCGTGGCTCCGGCCGATCCCCTCAAGTTCTCTGCCAAGAAGAAGTACCGCGACAGCGTGGTCTCCGCTCAGAAATCGACGGGTGAGAAATCGGCCGTCCTTTCCGGCACCGGCGCCATGGACGGCAGGCAGGTTTCGCTGGCCATGATGGATTTCCGCTTCCTGGGCGGTTCCATGGGTTCGGCCGAAGGCGAGAAGATCGCGCGCGCCCTGCTGCGCGGCTTGGAGCGGCGGATTCCCGCCATCGTGGTCTCGGCCTCGGGCGGCGCCCGCATGCACGAGGGCACCCTGTCCCTGATGCAGATGGCCAAGACGTCGTCCATCATCGGCCGCATGCGCGAAGCCGGTGTGCCCTACATCTCCGTGCTCACCAATCCCACCACGGGCGGTGTGACGGCGAGCTTCGCCATGTTGGGGGACGCGATCATCTCCGAGCCGGGCGCCCTGATCGGATTCGCAGGCGAGCGGGTGATCCGCGAGACCATCCGACAGGCGCTTCCGGACGGATTCCAGCGCGCCGAGTTCCTCCTCAAGCACGGATTCCTGGACGATGTGGTGCCCCGCAAGGAGCTGAAGTCCTGGATCTCGCGGTTCCTGGGACTTTTGACGGATTCCGTCCCCTGAACGCCTACTCCCGGGCTTTGTCCGCCCTGGAGGGGCGGATCGGTCTGGGGGTCCGGCCCGGGCTGGAGACGACGCGCGACCTTCTGCGACGTCTGGGGAATCCGGAGGCTTCCCTGCGTTGCCTGCACGTGGCGGGGACCAACGGGAAGGGTTCCACCTGCCGACTGGCGCACCGGATGCTCTCGGGAGCGGGCCTGCGCGCGGGCTTGTTCACCAGTCCACACCTGGTGTGCGTTCGGGAGCGGTTCGTGGCGGGCGAGGAGGCGATCTCCTCGGCGGAATTCGTCCGGTTGGTGGACGAGGTCCTTCCCCACGCGCAAGCCGTCGGCGCCACCTATTTCGAGATGCTCACCGCCATGGGGGCGCTATGGTTCTCCCGCGTCGGCGTGGATGCCGTGGTGCTGGAGACCGGGTTGGGCGGACGACTGGATTCCACCACCGCATTTCCTGCCGAGGTGTGCGTGGTGGCGCAGGTGGGGTTGGACCATTGCGCCATCCTGGGCGACACGGTGGAGGAGATCTGGGCGGAGAAGATCGCCATCGCGCGCCCCGGGAAACCCCTGGTCACCTTGGAGGATCGACCGCATCTTCTGGCCTCGTTGGAGCGGTTGGTCCGGGAGCGCGGAGGAAATGTGGTCCGTCCCCGGGTGGATGCCGATCCGGTGGAAGGTCTGCCTCCGGGAGAGCACCAGCGCGGCAACTTTGCGCTGGCCCGCGAGGCGGTGGAGCGATTCCTGGGGAGGAACCTTTCGGAGACGGAAATCGTCCAATCCCTGCGGGGGACGCGGTGGCCCGGACGGTGGGAGCGAGTGGAAGGTGAGCCTGCGGTGATCCTGGACGTGGGTCACAATCCCGACGCGGCACGGGTCCTGCGCTCCCTGGTGTCCAGCGAACGGCCCGTGGTGGTGTACGGGACCGCTTCCGACAAGGATTGGACCTCCGTGGTGGCCTCCCTCCAGGAAGTGTCCTCTTCGATCCATGCGGTGCCCTTGCCGGTGGCGCGCGGCGAGGATCCCGAGCGCATCGCGTCTTGGTTTCCCGCGGTGCGGGCCCACGCGACCTTCGAGGAAGGTTGGCGCCAAGCCCTTTCCCAGGCCTCCGCCGAGGGCGTTCCCGTCCTGGCCTGCGGATCGTTCCATCTGGTGGGGCAGGCCGTCCGGAAGCTGGTCCAGGAGGGACGCTACGCGGTCTGGCCGCGGGGGATCGAACCGGATCCCACCCTACCTGCCATGGGGTAGGACGGGCTCAGCGGAAGCCCCGGCGCAGGGCCTCCTTCACGAGTTCGGGGATGTTCGATACGCCGAACTTTTCCAGGAGCCTCTTCTTGTAGCTCTGCACCGAGGTGGGCTGGATCCCCAGCAGGATGGCGATCTCCACCAGTCGTTTCCCGTCGAGGATCGCACGGAGCACCTCCTCCTCGCGTTCGGAAAGCGGCTTGTCGGCAACGCAGGGGCAGGGAAGGTGGGGATCGAAGACGCTTCCCCCGGAGAGTAGGGTATCCACTGTGGCAAGGATGCGTTCCGGCGGGTCCGATTTCGAGGCGAACCCCTTGGCACCTGCCCGCAAGGCGTCCATTCGGATACCTCGATCGTCGCAGACGGTCAGGACGAGGGTGGGAGGTTTGTGCGGGGTCTCCCGCAGGAAGTCGATGCCCGCACCGTCGGGCAGGTGATGATCCAGGACCACCAGGTCCCAGGATTCCAGAGCCAGAAGCCTGCGCAGTTCGAACAGGCTGTCCGCTTCCCGGCAACGGCATCCTCGGAAGTGGGATTCCAGCAACGATCTGGTTCCAGCGCGCGTGACCGGATGGTCGTCGACGATCAGGAAACGATGCGATTTGGGTTCGGTCAAGGGAGTGCCTTCGGGAGCGGATCCGCTCGGGTTCGCGACAACCGCGAAGACCGGGCATCGAGGAAAAGCTAGCCCCAAAAGAAGGGATGAAGAAGACCTCCCGAACGATTACTCTTGATGGATCGACACCGGTAGTGCCCCGAGGAGGTTGCTTGTTCTGGGCGGTCTTGTTGCGGTTGATCGCAGGTGCGTTCCTGGACCTTTCCGATTCGCAGAGCGTCGCGTTGTCCTCCGGGACCGTGGGTGTTCTCTCCCGGTCCTGCAACCAGGCTGGCTCCGTACCTCCAGTCAACCTTCCCGATTCGTGCGTGGTTTCCCTTCCTGCAGGTTCCCGCCTGTCCTTCGGGCTTGCCGCACCGGCCTCATGGCTTCGAATCGAGGTTTCCGTACCCTATCCCGGGCGCTGGTGGCTGGTCAACGACCTCCGCACCCCCAAGCGGATCCTGGTGCGGTTGGGAGAACGCGAGCTGGGTGAGTTCGGGGAGGATTTCCGCTTCGCCCACAGGCCTTTGCGCACCACCAATCTGACCGTGCCGTTGGATTTCACGCGTGTTCGGGAAACCTTGTGGTTGCGTGTCCAGGAACCCCGGGGGCCTTGCGACGTGGGCTTCCATCTGACGCCCGACCGGCTGTTTCCCGCGGAAGTCGCCAACTCCGCCTTCTTCAATGCGTTGCAGCTGGGCTACATG
>Ga0116170_10002461_pt1 | contig 17839 bp, 14 predicted proteins | sample AD_JPNHW1_MetaG_FD_89797 | JGI IMG/M metagenome (GOLD analysis project Ga0116170, IMG submission 89797) | Active sludge microbial communities of municipal wastewater-treating anaerobic digesters from Japan - AD_JPNHW1_MetaG | ecosystem: Engineered > Bioreactor > Anaerobic > Digestate | place...
TGCATAGGATCAGGTTCCCATTCTGATTTAACATATGGTACGCACGGATTTATAATTTATATACTCGTGGCCGGTTCGCGCTTGGACCTTTGAGGTACGATCAATAACCGGGGGAAGAGGAAAACCCGGGGCATCGGGATTATCTCCCGCCTGCTCCGCCGCCACCAAACCCGCCGCCACCGCCGAAACCTCCCCCGCCGCTGAACCCGCCACCGGAACTGCCATGGCTTGGGGGTGAAAAACTGGTGAGAGGGAGGAAAGCAGAGGTCATCCCTATGGCACCCACCGGGACACCGGTATCCGCCACGCGGATATTGAGTGCTTTCATGGCTTTTTCCACTTTATCCCCGACACCGAGTGCAGTGCCGTAGATCAGCCAGTCGCCCCACATCGAGAGATCCGCGGGGGCATACTTCTGTATCATCGCCATGTCCGAGAGGAAATGGGTGAATGCATCCCACTCCAGTTTCTCCCTGTACCGGTCGTCTTTCCAGTGACCGAAGAGCGTCGATGGGGCAGCAAAGGCAATGGCAGCCTGTACGATGACAACAGCCCAGAGCACCACGGCCGGAGAGAGGATATAGGCCTGCATGGGTGCGACAAAGAACAGGATAAGACTGATCCCGAACATGACGATACTGACAAGCCCGAGCGGAATGATATGGTCCCTGCCGTCGACAATATACTGCGTGGAGAGGCCTGAATCCACCCGGCTTGTCACATCGGTGAGTGAACGCTGGTATTTCAGCGCTTTTTCCTCGGCAGTCGTGTTCACCCTGGCCTTTTTTGCCAGCGCCCCGATAGCGTCAGTATCGAGCACACCATCCTCAGAGACCAGCTGGAGGAACATCAGTACCCGCTGTTCATACGGGTCCAAGCCTTCATTGGAAAGGGTTTTTACGATAACCCCCATTCCCTCGCCTTTTTCCGTTATGGAGATGTTCTTGCGCCGGTGAAGGTCGAGCAGGGTTGCATAATACCCATCCTCATCGAAATCCATGGCATCACCCTTGAAGAGCAGGTTGACCTGCCAGGGTTTGAGGTCCGTGCCGGGGAGGGTGCTCAGATATGCCGGAACCGTGAACTCCTTCTCCCGCCCATACCTGCGGTAAATGACGATAAGGAGCAGGGGTACAAGGATCACCGCGATCATTCCGAGGATCTTCAGGAAGTATGCAGCATAGTAGGGCAGGTTGTACCAGAACGCTGCCGAGGCTGTCTTGCTTCCTACATTATCAACTGCTGACCGGAAGCCCGGAAACTGGCTGAATCCTTCAGATGATCCGAGCATCTCAACCGCGAGGATCTCGTTGGTGGCAAGACTGCCGGTGATGACATAGCTGTCCCCCGCTTTCTCGGTCTTCATGGAAGGCGGGTACGCGTACACCTGGTCGATACCCCGGGCAGGAATAGTTACCTTCACATTCCGGTACGGGATGTGCGATTCTCCGGCCAGTTTCAGGTTAAGGTGGGTGGTCGTGGAATCGTATTCGAGCGGGGGATTGACGATATAATTGTATTCGGCGGAATACTGCCCCGAATTGTAGTAGGCGGGGTTGAAGATCCCGACTTCGTCATACTCCGCAAGGTCTTCAATCGTTCCGCGGGATGATTCGGTGGCAGAAGTGCCGTAGACCGTGACATCCCCCGAATTATCCTTCACATATCCAATAGTGCCAGGTGCCGGTGTCATGGATACCAGCCGGATATGGGGTTCCGTGCTGGTGTTGAGGGTTACCGGGGACTCCCAGATACGGTAGAGCATCCGGTACTGCCCGCTGCCCGAAACATCATACACATAGTGTTCCGAGAGGGTCCCGTTTCCGTTGAGGACCGCATCATAGGAACCGACGGTAAGATCCCCGTCAAAAAGCGGCCCTATTGCAGTAATGAGGAGGAGGGAAAGGAGCCCGAGAGCCAGCCCGGCTCCCACAACCCATCCCAGTTGTCGTGTCTCGCTCACAAAAATTACCCTTTAGAACTCGATCTTCGGGGGAGTCTTGATGGCCTCTTCGAACTGGAGGTACTCGAGCTTGATGAGACCCATCAGTTTGGCCACAAAGTTCGAGGGAATGGTGTCCATCATGGTGTTGAACTCCTGCGAGATATTGTTGAAAGTGTACCGCTGGCGGGCGATCTCATCCTCGAGTCCCTTGATGGAGTCCATCATGCTCATGACCGTGCCGGAGGTCTTGAGATCGGGATAGTTCTCCGCAACAGCAAGCAGCCGTCCGAAGATGGAGCGGGATTCTGCCTCTACCTTGTTCAGGTCCCCGGGCGATGCCGTAGCAACACTTGCCCGCATAGCGGTGACTTTCTCAAGAGTCTCTTTCTCAAACTTGGCATAGCTCTTGACGGAGCCGAGGAGCTGTTCGATCATGTCGAGCCGCTTTTTCATGGCAACCCGGATCTGGCCGAGCGTTGCTTCTGAAGAGTTCTTAAGGCTCACAAAGCGGTTGTAGATGCTGACCACCCACAGGACCAGCACTATGATGACAAGGGCGACAACGCCCAGGATAATCCATTCAATCATGCTTCTCAGATAATGATGATCGTTTTATCAGATAAGATGATTGGGAGCCGGGGAAGGGAATGCAGCAGATGTGTGTTGGTTTTGCTGAAAATTTCTGGTATTTGCCTGATTTGCATGCAGACTCGCGAATTTACATTGATACGAATTTGCCGAACGTTTCAAGCACATACCATATCATCTCTTCCGTTAATCCCGGGTACACTCCAATCCAGAACAGGTTATTCATCACAAGATCGGTGTTCACAAGAGCACCCGGGGCCCGGTATTTCATAGCCGAATATGCCGGCTGCTTGATCAGATTCCCCCCAAACAACATCCGTGTTGCAATCTTGTTTGACTCAAGACAGTAAACAATATCATCGCGGGAAAATGGTGCACCTTGCCTGACAATGACGGGAAAACCAAACCAGCTCGGTTCGGAGCCGGGGGTGGGCTTTGGAAGAAGAAAATAATTCTCGTATTTTTCCAGTCCCCGGTATAAAAGAGTAAAGTTATCCTTCCGTTTTTCAATAAATTCTGGTAATTTCCTGAGCTGCTCAACTCCAATTGCAGCCTGCATATCGGTCACTTTCAGGTTATAGCCAACATGCGAGTAAATGTATTTGTGATCATATCCCTTGGGAAGACCCCCCAACTGCCAGTCAAATCGTTTCCCGCAGGAATTGTCGCAACCGGGATCACACCAGCAGTCGCGGCCCCAGTCGCGGAATGAGGCGATTATCTTCCTGAGTAAGGGATCGTCTGTACATATGGCACCGCCTTCTCCCAGGGTAATATGATGTGCCGGATAGAAACTGCAGGTAGAAATGTGTCCGAATGTCCCGGTGAACTTACCCCCGAACCTGGAGCCAAGGGCATCACAATTGTCTTCGATGAACCAGAGGTCATATTTTTTCACCAGTTTCATAATGGTGTCCAAATCAGCAGGATTCCCCAGGGTATGCGGCACCATTATCACTTTTGTCTTGTCAGAGATTGCATCCTCAATTCGATCTGCCTGGATATTGTACGTTCCCAGTTCCACATCCAGAAATACCGGCACAAGATTATTCTGGAGAATCGGATTGAGAGTTGTGGGGAAGCCACAGGCAGTGGTAATGACTTCATCGCCGGGTTTCAGACGTTTCTCCCCGAGTTTGGATGAGGTAAGCGCCGAGACCGCAAGAAGATTTGCCGAAGAGCCGGAGTTCGTCAGGAGACAATATTTCACACCGAGAAAAGCAGCCAGATCCTTCTCAAACTGATCTGCATAACGTCCGGTTGTGAGCCAGAAATCAAGAGAGGCATCAACGAGGCTGATGAGTTCTTTTTCATCATAGACCCGACCGGCATAGTTGATACGGGTGGTGCCGGGATTGAACCCCTCCTGAATCTTCGATGCATAAAACTCCCTCACATGCTCGAATATTTCTGATCGGATTTCTTTTTCTGTTTTCATGGATTATCCGGCTCCGGTAACATCTCAATAATCATGTTCGATCGCAGTTCTTTCCTGTCCACTAAAGGCTCTTGGTCTTCCACAGGCCTGTTCACTGCCAGTTTCGGGCGGACCCTTGATTCCTTATCAATGATTACTTCGAGAAAACCCGGGTGCATATCAGAAAATAATTGTTTCAGTGCGGGGAGTATCTCATCATTATAGGAAATTTTCATTGGGGGTATTTTATACGCAGAGACTACAGCCTGAAAATCCGGGTTACTATATCCGATCCCTGATGATTGGAACCTGCTATCGAGATACTGTTCTTGGAACTGCTTAATCATGCCATAGCCGTCATTGTTCAACAAAATAATTTTGATTGGCAGATCATGATGATAGAGTGTCTGGAGTTCCTGAATATTTAACTGGAATCCACCATCCCCGGTAATGACTGCTAGAGGTGTCCCCGGTTTTGCGAATGAAGCGCCTATTGCCATGGGTAACGCAGAGCCGATAGATGCCATACCCCCCTCGGTCAGAAATCTCTGGGACTTTGTTATCTCAAGGCTCTGGGCTGCCCACATCTGGATCTGACCGACATCCACACAGATTATTGCATCAGCAGGTAGTGTTCCTGAAAGGGTGTGGAAAAAATAATTCGGATCAATATCCGGTTTTTTAGGGGATACGAAGTCCGGATATTGCTCTTTATACTTCTTGATCCTCTTAGTCCAATCACTGTATTTTTTGGATTTAATAATCAGATTTGGGAGGGTATTCATCGACTGTAAAAATTGCCGGATATCAGCCTGAACTGGATATGATGCCTGTATTTTATTATTCAGTTCCCGGGGATCAATATCCACATGGATGATGGTTGCCCCCCGTGCGAACGTCTCCGGTCTGGTTCCGGTCTGCCGGGTATCAAAACGAGTCCCGAGAGCAATGATCAGATCGGCATTTGCAATGGTCAGATTTGCATAACGATTACCGTACGTCCCGATCATCCCTGAAAAGAGGGTGTCATCATGAGGAAATGCATCCAGTCCCATAAGTGATGATACAACCGGCATACCGGTCACATGTGCAAACCGGAACAACTCGTCACATGCATGAGATGCCCGTACACCACCGCCAACGAGGATTACCGGCCTTGCAGAGGATTGCATACATGTACGGATCTCATTCATGCACTCAAGGGAAAGCTGATTTTCCGGTAATTCTGTCTTTTTTGTATAGGGACGGAGGTGAGAGATATCGATATCCGCTCTCTGAATATTCAACGGGATATCGATCAGGACCGGCCCGGGACGTCCGCTCTTTGCAAGATCAAATGACTCTTCCAGCATAGTGCGGATATCGTTCTCATCGTGCACGAAATGTGATTTTTTTACAATTGGTTTGACAACGGTTACGATATCGGTTTCCTGAAATCCGATCTGCCGGACCGGCCGGTCGAATTTATATTCGTACGTATTTACCTGGCCGGTGAGGAACAGGCAGGGAATTGAATCAAAAAAACAACTCCCGATCCCGGTGATGAGGTTCGTTGCTCCGGGGCCACTCGTTGCCATTGCCACACCGATATTACCCCCGGCGCGGGCATATCCTTCTGCTGCTATTGCAGCTGCCATCTCATGATGCATGGATACGGTGGTGATATCCGTTCTGCCATATAATGAATCCAGTAAATGGGCTATTGCACCCCCGCAGATCTCAAAAATATGGGTGACTCCCTGACTGGCGAGAGAATCAATGACATAATCTGATAATTTCACCTGAGAACACTCCTGAATCAATGATATAATTGCTGGTGATCTTCAAACCATTCAATGGATTTTCTCAATCCGCCATCCAGATCATATTTGGGCGTCCAATTCAGGACTTTAAACGTTTTTGCCATATCAGCCTGCCAGACATTTGGTTCATTCGGCCAGCGCTGGGGCAGGCGGACGACGGGTCTGACCTGATCTCCGGTGATCTTGATGATCGTATTCACAACCTCTCCAACGCTATGTTGTTCTCCGCTGCCTGCATTGTAAATATTGCCGGGAATGGTATCAGCGCGGGATAATTGTTCATACAAATCCATCACATCCTCAATATAAATGAAATCCCTTACAAAATCGGGTGAGGATATCTCCGGATTTTTCCCCCGTATACAGGATAATATAACCGAAGGTATCAAGCGTTCACCATCCTCAAAATCCCCGTACGGTGAGAACAGGCGCAATGTGACGACAGGCAGATTCTCGTTCAATGCGACAGACTGACAGTACAGGGTGGATGCAATCTTTGAAATTCCATAATTATTGCGGGGTTCTGGGAGATCCGTTTCTTTCATGGGAACCGTTTTTATTCCATATTCGGATGATGACCCCGTATTGACAAAAAGATCGAAGCCGGTTTCTTTGCATGCATTGATCAAATTTACCGTGCCGAAAAAATTGGATTCGATGATCTGCCTGAAGTTATCCTGTCGCGGGTTTCCGCCAAAGGTAGCAAGATGGTAAATAATATCCGGGTTGATCTCGTGGATGACCTTTTTCAAACTGTCAGAATCAGATAAGTCCGGAGTATAACGCTTGAGATCATTGGCGATATCCCCAATTCTCCAGAGACTGGAGGATTCGCGGACTATGATATGAAGATCGGCACGGGATTTGAAGAGCCTCCGGAGTAAATTGGATCCTACAAAACCCGTTGCACCGGTGATAAGAATTGTTTTTTTCTTCAGTGAACTCATATTTGCCTTACACCTGCCCGCAAATCCCGGTAGATTTCCTCCCATACAAAATTGCAGGGTGAATCTGCTCCTCGTTCTGACAGGAGATCGGGATTCATGGGGTCATCCGGCTATTCGGATGGATAACTAAATCCGATCTCATTATTCACAATATAATTTGGCCGCTGTTTGACTTCGTCATAAATTCTTTCAATATAGGTTCCCAAGATACCGAACATCAGGAATATCATGCCGAAACAGAACAGTATCACAAGAATTAGCGTTGTAAAACCCGGCACTTCTCTCCCGATTGCAAAAAATAAGTAAATTTCAACGAGTGCCAGGATAAATGACAGGGTTGATAACAAAAATCCCATGAATGTGGCGATCTTTAACGGGAAGTAGGAAAACGAAAAAATTCCGTTCATCGCTACACTCCACACCGTTTTGAAATCCGCTTTTGATTCTCCGGCAAATCGCGGTTGTCTCTCGAAGGGGATGCCCAACTGTTTAAAACCGGTCCAAACAACAAGACCGCGTAAAAATTTATTTTTCTCCCTCAGAGAATTGATAATGGTATACACTTTCCGGTCAACCAGCCGGAAATCACTCGCGTTTTCGGGAATCATATGGTTGCTCAGTTTGAAAATAATCATGTACGCAAGTCTCGATAGAACCCTGCGGATGAGATTGACACCTTCCCGTTTCTGGATAACACCGTAGATAATCTCGTGTCCGGCTTCCCACTCCTCAATAAACCGGGGAATTAATTCCGGCGGGTCCTGCAGATCCGCATTCATGATTACTGCTGCATCACCCCTTGCATAAGCAAGCCCGGCTGTGATACCTCCGTCGCATCCAAAATTCCGGGATAACTGCACTATTTTGAAACGCGGATCTTCATGATGTATTGAAATGAGTTGTTCAAAGGTAGAGTCCCCCGAACCGTTCTCTACAATAATCACCTCGAAATTATAATCCGGGCAGGTATTCATAATATTCTGCAATCGTGTTTTCAGTTCCCCGACTACCGACTCCTCGTTATATGCCGGGATGACAATACTGATTAGTTTTTTCATAGGTTCCCCGGTTGCTGATAATGCTCAAAAAATTGAATGTACCACTCGATAGTTTCCTTAAGTCCGGTATCAAGGGTATATTTTGACTCCCAGTTCAGCATTTTTTTTGCTTTCTTTGCAGATAAGTACTGGTCCCGGATCTCATTTGTTGCCTGGTTCAGGACTTCCGGTTTGAGATCACTACCCATGATATCAATAATTTTTTGTACAATTTCCAATACGGAATAGGGAGATTCAGTACTGAAATTGAATGCTTCCCCACGGATTTTTTTATTATTCATTTTTTCTGCAAGGAGAAGATATGCCTCTACACCATCACGGATATAAAAATAATCCCTCCGCGGGGATCCGTCGCTCCTGATAACCGGCCGTTTATCGTATAATACGGATTGTATCGTTCCTGGTATAATCCGGTTAAAATTCAGATCCCCGGCTCCGTAAAAATTTCCACATCTTGTAATACACACCGGCATATCATACGTCTCAAAATATGCCCGGCAAATAAGGTCTGCACAGCTTTTTGATACATCATAGGGATGTCTTCCCTCCAGTGGCGTTTTTTCATCATACGGCAGGATGGGCTGATCCCCATATGCTTTATCACTTGACGCCACGACAATCCGTGATACGTGGGGTGCTCTCCGGCAGGCTTCCAGAATATTCCAGGTTCCCTCAATATTTGCTTTAAATGTGGAGACCGGGTTCCTGTTGGCAAGGGTGACAATGGTCTGGGCGGCAAGATGAAAAACGGTATCGATCTCATATTCGTTGATGATACGCTCCAGAAGTAAAAAATCTTCAATTTCCCCCCGGACCGTAACAACATTGTTCCGGATACTGGATTGATAAAATCTTGATTTGGGAACTGAATCCCGTACCAGTCCGATAACATTCGCGTTCTTTGAGATCAATGACTCGGTAAGCCAGGATCCAAGGAGTCCGGTACATCCGGTAATTAAAATAGTTTTATTTTCCCAGAACGTTTCTTTCGACATGGAGATACTCAACCAATTTTTGATCTCTTGTACCTATCAATGTTCTCACACGGTAACCCTGAATGTCCATAATTTCTGGCCAAAAAAACTTATGATGGTAATTACGGGTAATAACACCAGTTGAGCCAGTTTTGGATCCACGTATATTATGTCAACAGAGACAAACAAAGCAACCGCATTTACGACAAAGACAATGACATAGATTACATTAAATTTTATAAATTCTGTAAGATAGAATTTTTTTGTCTTAAAGATCCAGAATTTATTCCAGAGAAAACTGTTGATCACACCGATGATATGAGCGATCAATAATGCCAACAGGTAATACAGGTAATTCACCAGAATAAAAAATGCCCCGTACCCGACAATCGTATTGAGTATCCCCACACAACAGAATTTGATTATCTGCGTCCGGGATACGGGATCATGGAGAAATTTTCCCACGAACAGCCGGACTTTTTTAAAAATACTACCGGGAATAAATCCCGCGAGAGAATTCTCATTGGTATCCATTACAGCCACACTTTCCACGGCGGTTGTGGTGTATTCCACGAAGCTTTGAGAAGTTCCAGTTCCCGGTAAGTGTCACAACACTGCCAGAACCCGTCATGGGGGTACATCATCAGTTCATTATCTGCCGCCAGCTGTTCGATAGGTTCCTTTTCAAGAATACAGCTGTCATTCTCGTCAAGGTAGGAAAAAAAGTCTTTCTTAAAGATAAAGAAACCCCCGCTGACAAAACCTCCCATTGTCTGAGGTTTCTCACTGAATCGCTTTACACAGTGAGAATCAGTACACAATTCGCCAAACCGGGACGCCGGGTGAATTCCGGTGACCGTCCCAATCTTTCCATGGGACTGGTGAAATGCAAGAAGTTTGGCAATATCAATATCTGCCACCGCATCCCCATACGTCAGCATAAACGTATCCCCGTCGACATATTTTTCGATTTTCTTGACCCGTGCTCCGGTCTGCGATTTTTCACCGGTCTCCGCGAGTGTGACATTCCAGTTACGTTCGGTATGGTCATTATGGAGGGTTATATCGTGACGGTTGCCGAGGTTTACAGTAAAATCACTGTTCATGACCTCGTAATTCAAAAAATATTCCTTTATCATCGTTCCCTTATAGCCGAGGCAGATCACAAAATCATGAAATCCGTAATGGTCGTAGATCTTCATGATATGCCACAATATCGGCTTCGTTCCAATCTGAACCATGGGCTTAGGCCGGTATTCCGTTTCTTCCCGAAGCCTGGTACCCTGGCCGCCCGCCAGGATTACAACTTTCAACCGTTTACCCTGCATTGATCTCAACTTCACTTAACAGACAGTAGTAACTTAGTATCAGGTTTAATTAAAATATAGAATCTTTTGTTATCTGTAGAATGCTATGATCATTGGATTTATTTCATTCTGCTCACAGGATTTGGTTGATATTTGTTCTTTAAAATAACGGAGAGGGTTAATCGATGATGAGCGAGCCGACAACCCGCAGCTTCCCACCCTCAAGATAATGGAGGACAACACGGGAACCAAGCTGATAAACAAGTGCCTTTTCCATCGACAGGGTAAGTGTGGGCATCCGCCAGTCACCGTCAACAACCGCCTTTTCAAGCCGGGTCGGGAGGAACTGCATCCAATGGCCGGCATAGAGGACCATCCCCTCTTTGAGAGGCGCCGGCCAGAATTTAACGATCTGAGCCTTTCCAGAGACCGTAGTCGCGTACCTGACTGCCGGATCACTGGTCAGGACAAAACCGCGGTCAAGATCTTCTGATTCAATATTTTTGAGCGCAAGACCAACACGGTCACCGTTAACGGCAGTCTCAGCGTCGTCGTCGTGCTTCTGGATAGATCGGATCTGGGCGGTCTTCTCAGTCGGAAGGACTTTGAGCGTTTCGTGCTTCCTGATCATTCCCTGTGCGACGGACCCGAGGACGACAACGCCGACACCCTTCACATTGAAGTGGGCATCAACAGGCACGACAGCTTTACCAGCGGTCTCGTGGACTTTCTGGTGGGTAGCCTGTTTAACTGCAATCTCAAGCATCTTCTCGCGCAGGCCGACTATATCCTCTTCAATAACCACATAGTGTTCGAGGACGGTCCCCCTGATCAGAGGGGCGATCTGGTCTGGTGATATATAATTCTTGAGTATGAGATACCCGGCAGATTTTCCGGCACACTGGAGCATCAGCACACATTCACCGAATGATGCATTTATCTCGTTTACGACAAGGATCACACGGTCAGACATGGAGATGGCAAAAAACAGCGAGGAAAGCTTCTCGGGGTACCGGGTCGGCTCGACGAAGGTAACCGTTGCATCGCCTTTTTTAAGGTTGTAAAAGGTGATATCGGATGTCGTGCCTTTCTTCCCGAGATCTTTCGAATAATCGGGGGGGGCAAGGACTGCAACCGTGAGATTGGACATAATACCAGATACTTTGTTGGCTGAGAATATGAGGGTTCTTTAACGGCTGCTGTGTTGTACAAATCTCGACAAACAACCAATCACTCTGAAGATGCCGGGGGAGTCAACAATCGATAAGAAGATTGTAGACACTGGATTTCAGTCGCAACGTATGGAACATCCCATCAATACTTGTATATTCTGCACTGTAGAAACAGACATGAACCTTGTTCCAACCTCAATGAATCTGCCACGATTCCCGCATCCATTCTCCCGGGTTGGTTACTTTGATTCCCGAACTATCTATCGCGACTACAACATCCCCACCGGATTGTCTGATCGTATCACACAAAGGCGGTTCAAACTGGCGGATCCAACGGAACAATGTCGTGTAATCTGCAGCGAGATCCTGATGAGCAAACGGAGATAATTTCCGAAGAAAGTCTTCCATCTGGCGGTAAGGTATTGAAAATTGAACATAGATCGCAGCAACCCATTGGATGAACTGGACCGGATAGAAATAATGTCTCCCTCGTTTATGGGAATTTAATTGAGCTAATTCAGTATCTCATCCGGATATAAAATCCAACGAAAGGTAGAATTCCCCTTGTTGGACCAGATACTCAATATATTTTGGCCAGTCACGGTTATCTAAAAACGGCTTGCCCCAATGCTTATTCGCTGCCATTATTTTTTATAATGACCGGATACCGGATAACCTTAAGTGCCGTTCATTTGTGCAACACAGCATTAATGGCTGGTGTTCAGAAAAAAGTGAGACTGGCCGCTCCAGATTATCGTTTCTTCTTTTTCCTTTCCTGATTCTGAACCGGTTCGTTGCCGGCCCTAGTAAGGTTTTTTTCAATTTCCCGGTGTTTAACTACGAGTATAATCAATAAAATTACTCCGATTCCGCTGATTATCGCGGCAATCTTGAAATCCAGGGGATCAAACCTGAACGTTATAGACGTACTATCCGAAGGAATCTCTGCACCAATCATATTTTCAATATTTATTGCATCATGGCCATTCAGCTTCCAGCCCGGATAAAATGATGATTTCAGTAATGCAATATCTCCCGCTGAAAATCTACCTGAGATTGTCACTTCATCGGGTGTGAACTTTTCAATTTTTGATGGGACCAGCTTGTTATTCCTTACAACAAATGCATTGGGAAGAACATTGTCTGGTTTGTAAACTGAAATATTATCGACTTTGAAAGACACATTGTCAAGATTCTGATTGCCATTCTCAAGATACGCAGTATCTATGAAGTAATCCGGGGTATAATAGGTAATATTTCCAATAGTGTAAACCGGACTGATCATCGGATTCAGGAAATATGGGTAATATGCACGTATAGGATGGATGTCATTTTTAAGGAGCCAATAAGTAAAATCCATATGCTGGATTGGCCAGCCGTTCTCATACACCCATATCTGAGATTGGGCGTTGCTGAATGTTTTAATTTTCTCAATAATGGCAATAGCCGGACTTTCATCAAGCTTTGGATCGGAGATCTTCTGGTAACTGGCATTCCCGATAAGAGCAATGCCAAGCCCGAGAATTAAAAAAATGCAGACATAATTGGTTTTCTTAGAGGGGACTTGCAATCGATTTTTATTGAAGATTGCGATAACAGCAATGACTATTGCAAGGATAATAAGAACTCTTATGGTTGTCTCCTGTGTCAGACCTGTCGCATTCCTGATAATGATTGCAGCATTAATCAGGCATGAAGCAGTAAAAAATATGAGGAGATTCTTCATTGTGGCCTTATTAAAATATAAAAGACCGACAAATGCAGCAATGAAGATTACTGAAAGCCCAGCCTCCAGTGAGACATTTGACTGGAATGGCAATTCGATGATCTTGACCAGGAGAAGGAGACCTGCCGCATAAACAATATGCCGTTTCTGACGGGGATCGGGAATCAGGGGGTCTCCGGTTTTCATCCGGGTATTAAGGATGTCAAACCCGGATATTGCGAGGAGGAGGAGGATGGGCACCAATGTTCCCAGAATACGCCCGGCAACCCGGAAGTTGGCGAGACCCGGCATCAGATGGATAAAAGATAACAGGCTATTCCCGCCATCTGCCCATATAAACGCAACGACCACTGCAAAAAACGCAGGAATTGTTCGGTCTTCCTTGCCGAATATCAGTGCAAGAATTACCAGTAACACCGGGATTATCCCAATAAGCACCGCGGTTTCATAAAAACCAAACACCTTGTCTATTGGTGTTCCAAAAATGATTGAGGCAAGATTATTCTCAAGTGATCCACCATCCCCAAGAGGATCGATAATATCGATCCGTCCTAGGGTACCTGAAATGATAGCCAGCGGGATCAGTTTGATGGAGAGTATCATGCCGCCAATGGTAAAACCACTGAAAACTGCAATTATTGCACCGTTACTCAACTTCTTTTTCAGAAGATCATATACAAAGAATACTCCCAGAATCAGACTGCTGTAAAAAAGGTAATACACGTTACCGGTGAAGAATATTAATGCCGGCGATAGAGCCAGAATGCCAATATTTTTTATGGTCAGCTCTTTCTCCCACACGATCCTGAAAAACGCATAATACAGGAGAGGTATCCACGCAAGAGCGAATATAATCCCCATATGCCCCGCCGGGAGCCTGGATAGTAACACCGCGGAAAAGATATAGAATAACGCCGATACCATACGGATCTCAGGATTTCTTGTCATTAATCCGGATAATACGTAAAAGGACAGGTATGCAATATACAAGTGAGTGAGAAGGACAAGATTTATGATGAACATATCCTGCGTCAACAAGAGTATGGGGAAAAAAAACGGGTAATAAAGATTAGAGAGCGGATCCGCATACTCGGGTAATCCGGTAATCCATTGATTATTCCATAAAGAGAACGGGTTTTTTAGTACTGAAAGGTCTGAATTGATAATGAGAAGTGAATCATGATAATCTGAAATCAAGACTTGATCTTGCTGAACAACAGTCGGAAAGAGAATCAATAAAAGAAGAAACGGTAAGATGAGATACACCATCTCTTTTTTTGAGATGCTCCAATTTTTTACAGATTCAGACATTCCAGAATCACCTAAAAGACAGTTGGAGTATATAGTCAATTTAACGACTTTAATGTTCTGAAAAGAATCAAAAAATGGTCAGCGGTTCCCGGTTTGGTATGCGGGACGCCAGATGGCTACGGTATTTTTTGAATATTCACTCAAGAGAGAGTGATAATGACAAAGTGTGATACATTCTCCAGAATCAACCCAGACTATATTGAGAAAAAGGGAAAAGAAACGCTTGCGGATGTATGCATCACTCCTGAGTCCGCCCCCATGTTATCCTGCGATTCATAAAGAAATTCCAGATAAAGCCTACGAGAATACCGATAAGGTTGGTGAGTTCGATATTCATTCCGATTAAATAGGTAAGCAAGAGGGCAATCCCATAGTTGATTACTGCACCTCCTGCTGATACCGTGTAGAATAGCTGGAGGCGTTGCCAGAAGCTGGTCACCTCTCTTTTCTTTGAATCCTTGAAGGTCCAGAGATCATTCCATAAAAAGTTATTCAGAATTGATATCGAAATGGAAAAAAAAAGCGACAGATACCCTGATAATCCTGCCATAAGGAGGAGCCTGAGGATCCCGGCATTAACAACAATCCCGGAAATGCCCACAATCCCAAATTTGAACACCCGTTTCCATTCCCGCCATGCTGCACTCCCGTGGTTGGCAAAGGAATAGAATGTAATATCGGCGACCTGCTGGGCATACTCGATGACAGTTTTGATCTTCAGCTTGCTCGACCCGACTTCACGGTCGATGAACTCGAACGGGATCTCCTTATCTTTTTCCCATGTGCCCTTTCCGAGCACTTCGAGGAGGATCTTGTACCCCCGGGGTTTCAGCGGGGCATTATCCACGACCTCTTTTTTTATTGCAAAAAATCCGCTTACCGGGTCTTTGATGTCCGGGAAGAGGAGCCGGCCAAGGAAGGTGGCGCCGATGGATATGACTCTCCGCTTCAGCGGCCATTTCCTGATCCCGCCACCTTCCATGTACCGGCTTCCGATGACGATGTCATTTCCTTTTCGGATCTCGTCATACATCCGGGGGATCAACACCGGCGGATGAGAAAAGTCAGCATCGATGACTATAATAATATCAGAAGAGGCATGGGAGAACCCTTCGGCAACGGACTGGGAGAGACCGTGATCCTGCTCGCGGACGAGAATATCAACATTGGAATGGCTTCTTTGAAGATCGTGAACGAAAGGGATGGTGTTGTCTGATGAATTATCATCAACAACGAGGATTTGTCCGTGAAGAGAATTTTCATGGAATACCGCATTCACTGCCATGACGATATTGCGGATATTTGCCTCCTCGTTAAAGGTGGGTATGATGACGGTCAGGTCGTACATTGTGGTTCAAACTCAAGATATGTCAGCCTGACGTCATTAGGTAAATGCCGGTGTTCTGACCCAGAGATTTTGTGTTTTTCTCAAGCCACATAACAGCGTCTCCTTCCGGATTCGCAGCGCTGATATCTCCGGTAACTACAAAGAAGAGCGTATTGTTGTTTTTCTGTTCATTGATCGCTTTCAGGTCATCTGCTGTATATGCGGGAAACTCGAGGGTCTGATCCGAAGTATTTGAATAATAATAGTCCAGCGGTTGGGACACGTACCCTGGCACAACAACGATGAGATCCCCCTGATGCGTCAGTTTCTGGAGCTGGCTTGAAAAACCTCTCCAGTCCTCTTTTGCATACCCGGAGTAATAATCAGCAAGCATGGGCGCATTGATAACAACCAGGAGCGCGAGAAACCCGTACACAACTCCCCGGGAATGGGTCAGGGTAAATAACAGTCGGTAGGACAGTGCGATCGCGAGGAAATAGACGATCACAAGGAAGATCAGGTACCGGGGCTGCATCGGTATTCTGTACGAGAGGAAATTACTGATAACGAAGGTCAGGACGGTGAACGTGACAAGAAAGATGCCCTTGTTTTTATCCAGCAGAAATACCTGGACAATCCCTGCGATGAACAGGATGAGAAGGAGATACATTGCAACTTCAGAACCGGATATCTGTGCAAATGTCGCTATGATAATATCCGGGCCCTGGATTCCGAAGGTTGGTGCAGAGACCGTCCGTTTCGCAAAAAGCTGAACCATGACAAGGATAAGCGGAAGACAGATGATCCCCAAGATGACACAGGCACAAGCCAGTGGTTTTACAGCATTGATGCTGTTTCTGATCCTGGGAAGCAATTCATAGAGGGCATACAGGATAAGGGCTCCGATGATGACCAGAGCGTAAAAGTGGGACCAGAAAGCAAGTGCAGAGAGGATACCGAACAGTGCCCAGTTCATGAGGTCGTTGTTTTTCAGGGCCCTGAAATAAAAGACCATCGCGAAGGTGACGAAAAAGAGCATCATCGAATATGCCCGGGCTTCCTGCGAATAAAAGACCAGGAACGGGGAGAATGCACACGCCGCTGCTGCAATAATCCCTGTATTCCGGTCCATGAATTCCCTGCCGACAAGATAGATGAGGGGGATGGTCAGGACTCCAAGAAGGGCCGGGATAAACCTGAGAACCACTTCGGAATTTCCGAAGAGCAGCATGATGTGCTCGGTCCAGTAGAACAACGGCGGGTTGAACTCTCCCGCCGTTGTGGCCTGCCAGATATCAGGAATTGATTTTATCGCGAAATTAAGTGTCGAGGCTTCATCGAGCCAGAGCGAATTATACCCGAGGTTATAAAACCGCAGGATGGTACCGATGAGGGTCAGGGAGAGGAGGATCTGCAGGTACCGGCTGTGGGAGATAGCCTCCGTTATGTTTCCGATAGTGAGGTCATGAAACGATCGAACCGGGTTCGTGAATTCTCCATCGAGATTCCCCTCACGATCAGCCGGTGTTTTTTTTTCCTTTCCCCGATCCTCGCGTTTCCTTCCCATCGCAATCATTTACTATTTCGTAAATATTCTCATATAGATTATTGCTTTTCCTATAAACCGGTCATACGTGTTGTTTTTTAATAAACTAAAAAAACGATAGATCTGAATTCCTTGTAAGACGCTTTATTGCTGGAGAAAAAGCGGGGATTGCAGCGTGGTAAGAAGTTCTTCTGTACTGCTTACAACCTTTGCGGACTGTTCGAGCATCAGGTTCACGTATTCATGATGTCCGACCCTGCGGAAATCGGTCCGCAGGGCAATGACCGGTTTACCCTGTGCAAATGCATACCCCATCTCCCATGCGGTCCCGGAGTCTGCATCCGCCCCCTCAATTATGCCAACGATGAGATCGGAATTCTCAAGTGCTGTTCTGTTCAGAGAGAAGAGTCGTTCCTGTTCCCGTATGTCCCGGGTGTCAGAATCGTCGCCGGCCTCCTGCGGCAGGTGAACGTCAAACAGGTTTGTTCTCAGGAGCCGTGCAACCGATGCATTAAAAACCCGTTCCGCTTCGGAGAAAAGCGGGGCTGCAAGATAAACCCGGTACCGGGCAAATACTGCTACATCCATCGCGGGGACTGAGGAAAATCTTGAGAGAAATACACCCCTACCCTCCCGTTTCGGTGGTTTGTCCCCCACTGCACCATAATACGTGCTGGTTACCCCGCAGGTCGGTGACGAGTTGACACCAATGATACACA
>Ga0116170_10002464_pt1 | contig 17835 bp, 15 predicted proteins | sample AD_JPNHW1_MetaG_FD_89797 | JGI IMG/M metagenome (GOLD analysis project Ga0116170, IMG submission 89797) | Active sludge microbial communities of municipal wastewater-treating anaerobic digesters from Japan - AD_JPNHW1_MetaG | ecosystem: Engineered > Bioreactor > Anaerobic > Digestate | place...
CCGCCGCAGCCAACGCCACCGCCAGGGTAAGCAATGGCACCCGGTCGGGCGGCAGGGTGGAGCGCAGCAGCAACGAACTGGTCAGCGCCGTTTCTGCCCCGGTATCCTCCCACACGCGGTTGAGCCGACCCTTGCCCTGCGTTTGCCGGTCGCAGATCGCAAGGCTGCCTTCCGGCAGTACGTTCAGCGCCGCCGCATGTTTCAGTTCAATATTGGTGGAGCCCATCTCCGGCGCGTACAGGATTTCCCCCCGGCCGTAACGCGCGGTTTGAAGTTCCGCGCGTATGTCTCCCGGTAAAAGGCTGCCCCAGTGCGGCGTAAGCTGCCATAAGCCCGCGCGGTCAATGCGATACCCTTTCGCCTCCAGCGCGTCCGCATTTTTCGCCAGTTCCGCCCGGGTAAGGCGCAGTGCGCGGCACAGATCGTCTTCCGCTGTCGGTTTACCTGTTAATAAAAACGCCAGTAACTCATCCATACCGCAGCCTGCTCCAATTGTGATCTGTTGTGTAATTTCTTCAGACATGCCCGTGATTCCTGCCCAGCAGCAATTCTGCCGCCTCCGAAAGCGACTCGCATACCGGCACGCCCGCGGTGAGCAGGGTTTTACGGCTCTGGTGCCCCCGCGCAATCAGCACTGCCGGGCAACCCAATGCCGCGGCCACCTCCGCGTCGTGCAGGGTATCGCCCAGCATCACGCAGCGGCCGGGTTCCATCCCCGTTTCCTCCAGATAGGCCCGGCCGATGGCTTCCTTGCTGGTAGCGTAAATATGGTTCAGGCCCAGCACCCCGGTAAATCGGTTCAGGATGCCCGCACATTCCAACTGCATCGTCAGCGTATCCAGTTTGCTGGCGGATAACACCGCCTGTGCGCAGCCGGCCGCCGCGAACGCGTCCAGTGCTTCGCCCGCGTCCGGAAACAGCGGCACTTCCCGGCAACCCCGGATATACTCCTCCATCCACGCGTGGGCAACCGCCACAAAGTTTTCTTCCGTTACCCCCGCGCGCGTGTAGTACAACCGAACCGGAAAGGTGAATTGCTCGTGATACGCTTCCAGACTGTCGATGGTCGGCAGGCCGAAACGCGGGAACACACGGTTTCGCACGCCCATGGCATAAGCCGCGTCATCCAACAGGGTACCGTTCCAGTCCCACAAAATCAGCCGCGGGGTTCGGTCGAAGGTTTCCGGCATCGCTTCTTCGTGTGGCATCAAGCCTTGATCCTCCTCATTCGTGAGATTCCGTATGTACCGTTCCGCCGTTATCGCCGGGGAACGCCGGCTGTCGGTTCAATTGTCAAAACGCGCGGTTTCCCGCGCGTTTTGACGTATCGTGTATCCCTTAATAGGCTTTGGCGAAGTAAATCAGCTTTGTCGCGGGCTTGCCACAACATACGCAATGATCTTCAATGGGTGTCTGGTCAAAGGGCATGTTGCGGCTGGAAGCGTTAAACTTTTCCTTGATTGCGTCCTCGCAGGCGCGGTCGCCGCACCACATGGCCTTGGCGAAACCGTTCTCCACCGCTTTGCCCAGTTCTTCCATCGTATGGACGGTGGTAATATGCGCGTCACGATAGGCTTTGGCCTGATCATACAGCCCCTGTTGAATGTCGTCCATCAGGCCGTGCAAATCCTCCGCCAGCGTTTCCAACGCCATTGTGGATTTTTCGCACGTGTCGCGGCGGAACACCGTCGCAACGCCGTTTTCAATGTCGCGGGGGCCGATCTCCAGCCGCACGGGCACGCCCTTCAATTCCCAGTCATTGAACTTGTAGCCGGGAGAAACGGTGTCCCGATCGTCCATTTTAACGCGGTATCCGGCGGCTTTGAGCTGATCGAACAGCTCGCCGCATTTTTCCAGCACGCCGCCCTTATGCGACGCCACGGGCACGATGACAACCTGGATAGGCGCGATACGGGGGGGCAGGCGAAGGCCGCGTTCGTCGCCGTGGGTCATGATGATGGCGCCGATCAACCGGGTGCTGACGCCCCAGCTGGTTTCGTACACATATTCCAGCTTGCCTTCACGACTTAAATACTGGATATCGAACGCCTTGGCAAAGTTGGTGCCAAAGTTATGGCTGGTGCCCGCCTGCAGGGCTTTGCCGTCCTGCATCATGGCTTCCATGCTGTAGGTGGCCTGCGCGCCTGCGAACTTTTCCTTGTCGCTCTTGCGACCGCACAGAACCGGCAGCGCCATCTCGGTCTCCGCTACCTCGCGGTATACGTCCAGCATCTGCATAGTTTCCTGTTGGGCTTCCGCATCGGTTTCGTGGATGGTATGCCCTTCCTGCCACAGGAACTCGCTGGTACGCAGGAAGGGCCGGGTGCTTTTCTCCCAACGCATCACTGAGCACCACTGGTTATATTTCATGGGCAGATCCCGATAGCTGCTGACCCACTTGGAATACATGGAGCAGAAGATGGTCTCGCTTGTGGGGCGGATAGCCAGGCGCTCCGGCAGCGTCTCGTTCCCACCCTGGGTTACCCACGCCACTTCCGGCGCAAAGCCTTCCACATGCTCTGCTTCTTTAAGCAGCAGGCTTTCGGGAATCAGCATGGGCATGTATACGTTCTCGTGTCCCGTCGCCTTAAAACGCTTGTCCATCTCCTGCTGAATGCGTTCCCAGATAGCGTAACCGTAAGGCCGAATGACCATACAGCCGCGCACGGGCGCATAATCCACCAGTTCGCTTTGCAGGATCACATCGGTGTACCACTGCGGAAAATCCTCACTGCGGGGGGTAATGTGCTCCACAAATTTCTTTTCTTCCTGTTTGGCCATAAAGGGTTCTCCTTCCGCGAATAAAATAAGGTTCCGATCGCTCCCACACACGGCAAACTGCCGTTGTTGGGACGAAGGGAGCCTTCGCGGTACCACCCGACTTAAAGCACATTTCGGTGCTTTCACTTTCACGGCCGGATAACGGGGGCCTGCCGTCGGGGATTAGCCGATGGGGTCGGGTGCGGGAAACCATTCCTGCCGCGTGACCGCCCTTTCAGCCTGTGGGGACGGCTCTCTTTCCGGCGGTCCGGAGCGGGATTCACCCGTTTGGCTCCCCTTCCGGGGAGGTTGACGATATCATAGCACAAGCAAGCGGCATTGTCAAAGGCAGATCATCCAACAAATCCCAAAGATTTAAACAGGAAAACCCACAGGAAAACCGTTCCTGCAGAAAGCGCCGTTGTCAGTACCACCTGCGCCGCGGCGTAATCTTCGTCCCCGCCCAGTTGCTGCGACATCGGATAACTGCTCACCGCGGTAGGCGTAGCGAAAACCGCAATCAGCGCCGCAAGGCTGATGCCCCGGATGCCAAGCAGCGCCGCCAGCGGAAGAAAAACCATAGGCACCAGCACCAGCCGCCCCAACACCCCCAGCGTAAGTAAACGCGCGTTAGAGCGCACCTTGCTGTAATCCAACGACGCGCCCAGCAAAAACAGCGCCAACGGCGTCGCGATGCTCCCCAGACTGGAAAGCGGCGTATACAATATATCTGGTATCCGCCACCGAAACAGCCACAGGGCGAAACCGGTCAACGTACCGATGATTAACGGGTTTAGCAGCACACCCTTGACGATGCTCCACGGTTTTACGTTTTTTCCGCTGTATACCAGCAATGCGATGGTGGACATCAGGTTAAACAACGGCACCACAGCTACCACCATCAGCGCCGCTACGGACGTATCCTGATCCGGATACATCATCAGCACCAGTGGAATTCCGTAAATCGCGTAATTACTGCGTGCTACGCCCTGTATGAATACGCCCCGGGTTCGCGGGTTGCCGCACAGGTGCGGGGCCAGCACAAACAGCGCGGTAAAAGTAAGCGTCACCGCCGCCATCGCATACCCGAGCGCAAGAAAGTCCGGGGCCGCATCGTGCGGGGCATCCATCATGTTCAGGCCCAGCAAGAGCGGTAAAAAAACGAAAAACACGGCCCGATTGGCCTGTTTCACGCCTTCCGCGTCGATTACCTTCAGGCGACGGGCAACCAACCCCGCCAGCATCATCAATAAAAGCGGAAAAACCGTACGCACCGAGAAAAGCAGATCGTTCAGCAACCGTTTTACCCCCGAAATCAAACAGCATAGGCGACGACGCTGAGCGCCAACGTTGCCTGTGCCGTGTAGTAGCACCCCAGAGTAAGCCGTTCCACAACGGCTCGCCTGCGTTCCGCCCGCAAATCCACGGTCCCGTTTTCCGCTTCACGGGCACGCGCCATCCGATGAACCACACTGTTGCGGCACAGCAGCGCATCCGACAGCACAAACAACCCCGCGCCCACCGCGCCGAGCGTTTCACGCAACCCACCCTGTATAAACGGTGCGGGAAGCGCCACGGCAAGCAGCGCACACAGCGTGAGAGCGTACATTGAACCGCCTACCCGCAGGGCTGCTCCCATGATGCGGGCGCCATATCGACCCAGGAACAGAAATGCCAGCCCAATCGCCACCAGCAAAACGATCACAGTGGCTCTCCCAGGCGGGCACAGGCGCAGGAAGGCTGCTATATAAAGGCAATGCGCTGAAAAGAAAAGAAAACCGCCCAGCTTGAAACGATACTCCAGCACCGCGTCCGCCACGGCCCCCAGACAGATTCCGGCGCACATCAACCAGGCGGCGGTATCCGCCAGTCCTGTCAGGCAGGAATACAGCGCCACCCCTGCCGCCATCAGGGTGGGGATTACTTTCCAAACCGTGGAGAGAGCTCGTTTCCCCTCATGCTTCGCCCGGCTGTGCAGAGGCATCCAGACCAGCCAGATCGAAACATATCCCGCGATAAGCCATGGCATGGAACATCCCTCCCGGTCGGTACAGGAGAACCTGAACAGTACAGCGGTCATTCTGCGTGATGGAGATAATTGGCTCACACAACACCATGCAAGTTCAGTTGCCGTAATGCTCCTTGATATATTCAAAGATGGAAGCGGCAATCGGGGCGGCCACGCTGCCGCCGCTGTCGCCTTCCTCCACCAGCACGCAGCAGGCATACGGCAGAGCATCGTCGTCGATATAGCCCTCAAACCAGGCGTTGGTCACGTCCTTCCCGTTGATGGAGGCTTCCGCGCTGCCGGTTTTACCGGCAATGGTGAGTCCCTGTACCCGCGCGCCCGATCCTGTGCCGGATGAAACCACTTCGCGCATATACCCCTGAAGGGTTTTTGCGATGTCTTCCGGTACCGCGCGGCGATACTCCTTGCTGGAAAAGCGCAGCCGCACCAGCCCTGCCGGGCTCTTCACCTGGGTAAGCAGGCGCGGCTCCATCATCACGCCGTCGTTGGCAATGGCGGACGCGACCATACACATATGCAGCGGGGTCGCGCCGATCTGGCTTTGCCCCGCGCCGCTCCACGCGATCTGCACAAGGTTGCGGTTGGTGGTGGGATATACGCTGTTTTCCACCACAATATCCCGGAAGAGGAAATTGTCGTTAAAGCCGAAATCCTCCGCCGTTTTGCGCAGTTTATCGTCCCCCAGCATCAGAGCGCATTGGGCAAAGGTGTTGTTGCAGCTGACGGTGAACGCCTTCTCCAGCGATATTTTCCCATGCTGCGCCATGTTGTAGTCGTGGATATACTGATCCATCACCTTGGTAGCGCCCGTGCACACAAAGGTGTAATCCGTAATACCGCTCAGGTTTTCCAGCGCCGAGGCGGCGGTAATAATTTTAAACGTGGAACCCGGAGCAAGCGTGCTTTGCAGCGCACGGTTCCAGAATGGATGCTGGGTATCGCTCTTTACGCTGTCAGTGATGTTTTGCGGATCAAACACCGGCAAGCTCACCAGCGCCAGTACCGCGCCGGTTTTATAGTTCATCACCACTGCCGCGCCGGTTTTCCCCTTTGTGCGCGTTCCCGATTGAAATGCTTCCATAATTGCGGTGCACAGTTTGCTGTCAGCTGTCAGGGTGATGTCGTCACCGTGGCGGGTCTGGCTGGTAAACAGATCGGTAATCCGTTCCCCCAGCGAGGTTTCAAAGCCCAGCAGGTAGTTGGCCTGAAAGGAGTCAACACCGTTGGCCACGTTGCCGTCCCGGTCACCCAGTAAATGTACTACAGCTTCGCGCGACTTAAGGCTGGACTGGTACACGCGGTCGCCGTCCTGATCGGTCGTCGCAAGCGTAATCCCGTTTCGGTCGATGATATCGCCTGCGATCACATTATTTTTCGCAGCCTGATAGCGGGTGTTCTTGCTGTTGGAAAACCACCGTCTGCCGTAGATATTCACGCTGTAAACGCCGTAAAGCCCCGCGATAAACAGCAGCGCGATCACGATGAACGTAATCAACCGAAAGCGCGTGTGCAGCTGTTTCAACGGCGTTTCCTCCTTAATGGTGCTAATCAGAAACGGTCTGCCCTTGGCAGATCATCCTGATCCCGCAAACTGCGGCTGATCTCATAATCGTATTCCATATCATCCTGATTCACGCTGGCAACGCCCTGTATCAATCCGATCATTGCCATACAGCTCACCATCGACGTACCGCCATAACTGACAAATGGCATGGTTACACCGGTCAGCGGGATCAGCTTGAGCACGCCGCCGATGATCACGAAGGTCTGCACCCCAAGCATCACAGTCGCGCCCATCGCCAGCAGACCCATAAACCCGCGCCTTGCCCTCAGCGCGATGGATGCGCCCCGCAGGATGAGGATGACATACATAACCAACACCAGAATGCCGAAAATAATGCCAAACTGCTCGCAGATCACAGCAAAAATACAGTCGGTAAAGTATACGGGGATTACACGCGGAGCGCCCAGCCCGAGGCCTACGCCGAATAAACCGCCGGAGGCAATCGCCATCAGCACCTGCGCAATCTGGTAGCCGCTTTTTTCGTAATACATCCACGGATTCTGCCAGATGGCCACACGTACCCGCACATGGTTGAACATTTTATATCCCAGCACTGACGCGCCTGCGCCGCCCAGCAGTCCAAGACCAGTCATTGGCAGGTTGCCGGTCGACGCAAAATACATCAGAAGCGCTGTGATGTAATAAATCAGCGCCGTGCCCAGATCCTTTTGCAGCATCAGCACCGCCAGACAGAATCCGGCGAAGATGAGCCACGGCCAGAAACGTCTGCGGCTCATGGAGTAACTGAGCACCAGAAGCAGCGACACTTTCACCACTTCGCTGGGCTGCAGGTTCATCCCGGCGATCCGGATCCAGTTGGTCGCGCCGTTGACCTCCGTGCCGATCACCAATGGGAGCGCGATTAACCCGGCGGAGCCAAGCGCGACGATTTGCACAAACAGTTTCCAGCGTCGCACATATCGTACCATCAGGATGCAAAACAGCATTGCGGCGATACCGACGCTGTAGTTGATCGCCTGTTGCAGCCCGCGCGACGTGCCCGCGTCCAGATCCGTGGAATACAGCACCAGCACGCCCAGCCCGCATAAAAAGTTGGCGATGGACAACAACAGCTTATCCGCCGGGAAAAAACGCGGCAGCCACATTGTCGCGATGTAGATCAGCACAGGCACCGCCACAGCCAGCGCGAAACCCTGCCAGCGCAGTTCGCCTTTCAGAGCAATTAACAGAAAAGCGCTGAAAAAGAACAGCATCATCGCCGCAACCAGTCTGCGGTCCGGGTGGCGGCGGGAAGGCGCTTTCGGCGCAGGACGCTCTCTCACCTTCGCCCGCCCCCCTTCAGGTACTTATCCCAAAGCAGGCGCTTGGCTTTTTCCGCCTCGTCCGGGTCCACGTAAAGATCACGGGGCGGCGGATCGGTTTCATCCACAGGTTCATCTGTATCCAGCTCAAAACGGACATGCGCGGGTGGCGCGAATGTTTCCCCCGATGGAAAACCGTCGTCGGTCCAGGCATGCTCCATGCTGTCTGACGTTTCTTCCTCCATCACAGGCGGGTAGAAGATTGCGCCCGAATCGGGAACCGTCTCCACATCAGGCGGCATAGGCGGTTCCTCCGGTAGGGCAAACACACCCGCGGGGCCGCGCGCGTCCGCCCGGCGCGACGCGCCGGGCTCCGCTTCCGCCGCGATCGGCGGAAGCGGGGAGAGGCGGCTTCGCCTCGACGCGCGCGGAGGCTCGGATGGGGATTCCTCCAGTCGAGTCGGTTCATCCGGCTCCTCCAGAATTTCGCCTTCGCCAATCAGAATTTCGCTCCGTTCGCCCATTTTGGGCGGCGGGATAAACTCACCTTTTTCCGTCATCAGCACGTTGGTCTGCGACGCAGGCTGCGCCTGCTGCGCGGCACGGACTGCCTGCATGGCGGCCGCCCACTGCATCTGCTGCAGTACTGCCACCTGCTCGGCCGTAAAGGTTACTCCGCCCGCTACGGTGGGCGATGCCTGTTGCTGTACAGTCGCAGTTTCCGTCACCGCTACCGTTGGCTGAGGTTCCGGTTCATGGTATTCCGCATGTCGGATGCCCGCATACTCATATCCAGCAAACAGCCTCAGCTTCAATACCGCTTCCCCTACTGTGAGCTGGGAACCGTGCGTCATCTGGATATGTCCATGACGTCCGGCGGGCGCCGTCCCGTCAACCTCTGCCTGTTGCCTGCGGAACGGTTCGATCCTCAGACCGTCTTCCTCATCAAACTCAAACCAGAGGTGCTTTTTCGCGACGCCTTTTACCGGCACACAGATGTCGTTGCCGCGCAGGCTTCCAAGCGTTCCTTCAAAGCCGACCGGAAGCGCCTGTCCCGCCTGCAGCTCTTCGTTTCCCTTCAGCACCACCAGTTCGCCCACGAAACCAGCGTCCGGGAGCAATCTGAGCCGTTTTTTCTGCTGCCTGCGGTCGCGACGAAGCCAACGGTAGCTGCGCCAGGCGATCAGCGCCATCAGGAATAAAAACCAGTAGCGCGCAGCCTGCGATACCACTTCGTAAATGTTATCCGGCAAGCCGCGCACCTCCTTTGCAGGCATTCTGTTTTATCGGGAGAACTACCGGAAACGGTTGCCCTTGTCAATCGTCGTCGTGGGCTTTGGTTTCCTCCATAAACTTCTCCAGCTTACGCTTCACGCGCTGCAGCGCGTTATCGATGGATTTCACGTGCCGCCCCAGTTTATCGGCGATTTCCTGATAGCTCTTTCCATCCAGATAGGCTGACAGTACTTCCTGCTCCAGCGAGCTTAGCACCTCGTCCACCCGATCGCGGACGCTCATAATATCCTCGCGGCCGATAATCAGCTCTTCCGGGTTTTGCGCGTGGCCCTCCACGATCACATCCATCAGGGTGCGGTCGCTTTCCTCGTCGTAAATCGGTTTGTTCAGGCTTACATAGCTGTTGAGCGGCACATGCTTTTGGCGAGTGGCGGTCTTGATGGCGGTGATGATCTGCCGGGTGATGCACAGCTCCGCGAACGCGCGGAAACTGGACAAACGTTCCGCCTGATAATCGCGGATTGCCTTGAACAGGCCGATCATACCTTCCTGCACGATATCCTCATGATCCGCGCCGATCAGGAAGTAGCTTCGCGCCTTGGAGCGGACGAAATTTTTATATTTTCCCAGCAGATATTCCAACGCAACGCTGTCCCCCGCCTGCGCCTCGGCTACGATTTCCTCGTCGGTCTTATCGCCGTAACGGGTCTTTAAAGAGGCTTCCCAGGACGGATCATCCACGGGCTGCACATCTTCCTCCGGCTCGGGAAACGCTTCTTCCGTTTCCTCTTCCTGCGCATGCAGCAGTTGGGCCATGTCTTCCGCCGCATTCAGGATGGGGTCGCGGTCGTCTTCCGTTTCGTTCTTCGACTTCCGTTTGGGTTGGGTGGTCATGGGTGTTCTTCCTGCCTTGCTTATGGTATTTCATCTTTGATCGTTGCCGCGGAGCCGCCTGAAGTGTCCGGTTCCGTACCGGGCGTTCCGTACAACTGATTGGCGGCCCGTCGGCGTTCTCCCGCGCCCTTACTTGCGCCGCCGCCATTCCTCCAGCGTTTCACGCTGTTCCTCGCTTAATGCGCTGCGAAAGGTAGTGCGCATCTCTGCCGCGCTGGTCATATGGCGCTGGCGGCCTGCGCTCCGGGTTCGGGTCAGTTCGCTGAGCAATTCACGTGAGGAGAGGCGCGTGGCTCCGCGTCCCAAAATCATTGTCTGCTCCAGGTGGTCGCTGGTGGCCACCCGTGCCTCGCGGTAAACCGGCAGCCTGCCACAGGCGTACTCGATATACTGGTCTGCGGTCTGGCCGTGTGCGGTAAAGACCACAGTCATTCCGGCGCGGGTTTCGATGGAGGGGGTCAGCCGTTCGCCGTGGTGCCCGTCGAAAACCAGCACAACTTCCTGTCCGGAATAGCCCGCGTAATCCTCCAACAGGTGGGTCAGCCGGTCGCGGGACTCGTCCAGCGGCCAGCCTTCCCGTTTTGCTTCCGGCCACGCGCCGATCACGTTGTACCCATCCACATACAGTATCGGTTTCACGGCTCAGCGTGTGCGCAGTACCGCATACAGCAGGATGCCCGCCGCTACCGACGCGTTCAGGCTGTCCAGTTTGCCGCGTATCGGCAACGATACGCGTTTGTCGCTCTTTTCCAGCACCAGGCGGCTTACGCCCTCGCCTTCCGAGCCGATCACCAGTGCCACGCCGCCCTTGAAATCAATGGACGCGTAATCCTCGCCCTGCATATCAGCGGCGTAAACCCAGATATTTTGCTTTTTCAGTTCTTCCAGCGTTGCCACAAGGTTCACCACGCGCGCCACCATGATGTGTTCAATCGCGCCCGCGCTCGCCTTGACAGCCGCCGGGGTCAGGCCCACGGCACGCCGCTCCTGCACGATTACGCCATGTGCGCCCGCGCATTCCGCCGTACGGATGATCGCGCCCAGGTTGTGCGGGTCGGTAATTCCGTCCAAGATCACAAGGAACGGCGCTTCACTGCGCTCTTTCGCAAGCGCCAGCATTTCTTCCACAGTATGGTACTGGTAGGCTGACGCAAACGCCAGCATGCCCTGATGGTTGGTAGTTATCGCATCCAGCCGGGCACGATCCACTTCCTGCACGGGCACACGTTTTTCCTTAGCCATCGCAACGATTTCGCGGGCCGATCCGCTCAGGTCGCCGCGCGCTACCAGCAGTTTCTCAATATCCCGCCCGCTCTTGAGCGCTTCCCGGATGGGGTTGCGGCCGCTGAGCAGGTTCTCGTTGGGCACAACCTCCTCTTCGGAGGGTTCCGGCGCATCATATACCGGTTTTGGCGGGCGTGCGGGCGCTTCGTAACGGTAGGGTTCGTATCCACGGGGTTCCTCCCGGCGCTCCCCACGGCGATCCTCATACGGGCGTGGCGCAGGGCCTACATCGCGACGCTCCCGGCGCTGTTCATTATAGGGCTTGGGGGTTGCTCCCGTTCCACGGCTGCGGTACGGCTGCTGTCCGCCCGGAGCATAACGGAAATCGCTATTGTCACGGGGTGTACGGTCACCGCCATACGCGGGCCGTTCGCCGCGCGGAGCGCGGTTCTGGTACGGGGCCTGACCATCGCGGGGAGGTCTGTTGTCACCGCGCGCGGGGCGGTCGCCACCATACGCGGGCCGGTCGCCGCGCGGAGCGCGGTTCTGGTACGGGGCCTGCCCGTCACGGGGAGGCCTGCTGTCGCCGCGTGCGGGGCGGTCGCCGCCATACGCGGGCCGGTCACCACCATACATGGGCCGGTCGCCACGGGGCGCGCGGTTCTGGTAAGGGGCCTGCCCGTCACGGGGAGGCCTGCTGTCGCTGCGTACGGGGCGGTCGCCGCCATACGCGGGCCGGTCACCGCGCGGGGCGCGGTTCTGGTACGGGGCCTGCCCATCGCGGGAAGGCCTGCTATCGCCGCGTACGGGGCGGTCGCCGCCATACGCGGGCCGATTGCCTCGTGTTCCCCTGCTTCCACTGTAGTGGGAACCCTCGTCGTCAAATCCTCCGCGCGCCTCCGCGCTCTGGCGCTTATCCGTGCGCGTTTTCTTGTCCGAAAAACCTTTATAAAATGCCATATGCTTCCCTTTCCTTATCCGGGCCCGTTACGGGTCCCGCTTTCCGTTGGTTTATTGTTCTTCCACAGTCGGGTGCGACGCAAGAAACGTCCTGCGCGCCTCCCGCTTCTCCCCAGCCTTGCCGCAGGATTTGTCGCCTTCCGGGCAGGGGCCGTTCAAACAGCTTGGGCCGGCATCCTCAAACAGTTCAGGAGCTTCCCCGTAGCACAGCTCGAACATCTTTTCCGCGAGGGCCCGTATCTCCCACTGCGCTCGTTCGCACATCCTCAGGGCGAAGAAATGCCGCAACTCCCGCGCATTCATCGTTACCAGCAAGCGGGTCTCACAGGCGTTGGGCAATACGAAACGAGCGTCTTCATTCGAACCCAGCTTCTGTTGCCAGCCCTCGTACCAGCGCTGCATCTGGGCCATCTGGTCCTCATATTCGGCCTCCGCTTGCTCCCCCAGCGCGTGTACCGCTGGCGGCACCACGTAGCCAAAGCCTTTCGCATAACTGACATACCGCTGGCTCTGCACACTGAAACTGGCAATCCGGTGGCGCGTCAGCTGCGCCAGCAGCGCGCGGCTCACTCCTTCCGCCAGAAAGGTGAACGATACATGTTCCAGCACACTTTCATGGCCCATTTCCCGTACTTTTCGGATAAAGGCCCGCTGGTCATTGGCGGCTATCCTGCTCAGCAGCGAGTCCAGATCGCCTCCCGCGTAGCACAGCTTCGCAGCCAGCGCCACGATGGCTTCGCCGTCTAAAGTACTGCGTACCAGTTCCACCCGCTGGTAAACTTCCGGCATGAGTATCCTCCTTCACGTTGAGGGCGCGTATTTCACAGCGTTGTTTTCCAGCCTGTCGGAGATATTTCCGGGACGCCCGCCGGGAAAGCGGCGGTAAAAAGCTCCGTCAGCCGTTCGCGTTTGCCGCACAGGTACAGCCAGCCCAGCAAGGCTTCCAGCCCGGTCGCACGGCGGTAATCCACGGGATCCTGATTTCGGGGTGTCACATGCCCGCAATGGGCGTTAAACCCGCGGCGGACAATCGCTTTCTCCGGTTCCTCCAGCAGGGGTTCCAGCCGTTCCAGCGCGCGCGACTGCGCACCGGCGTTCACTACTGCGGTCGCCCGGCGGTGAAGCGTGTTGACCCGCGCGGAGGTATCCAGCAGCGCCTGCCTTACCAGTAAATCCCACACGGTATCGCCGATAAAGGCCAACGTCAGCGGGTTTTTCAGCTCCGCATCCTTATCACTCATCGGTTCGCGGGCCAATCCCCACTCCTCCATACAAGGCCGCCTTTCGATGTTTATCCATCGTCCATCATAGCATGAACCGCCTCCGGTTTCAAGCGTAACCGCCAGAATTCACCAGCCCGGAAGGTACGGAAGCGTTTCAGCCTCGCGCTTCGCGCCCCTCGGGTCCGCGTTTGCGTGTATCTCGGGCAGCAAACGACAGGGATGAAAAAAATGTTGACAAATCTCTTGACTTCACCGCCAGACGCGATATACTGTTTATGAAGGTCAAAGTTAGTCAAACGCATTGGATCGCTCCAAGTGATCCGATGAGCAAGACGGATTTCAACCTTCAACCCGAGCGTACACGCAGGCGGCGGTTCTGTTTCCGGCCCGCGCCCACAGGTCGATCCGGCGCATCCCCTTCGGCCCGCGGCTGCCTTTACCCGGCGGTTCCAACCCGCGGCGTGCGCTCCCGTTTTCTGTTGCCGCCACCCAACACCGGGCACGCCCGCAGATCGAAAAGGAGGTTTGCGCATGACAAACCAGCAATTTACTGAAAAAAGCCGCGCCGCCTTAAGCGACGCGCAACAAATGACGATTGAATATCAAAATCAGGAAGTTTCGCAGGAGCATCTGGTAAAGGCGCTTCTGCAGGATCCGCAGAGCCTGATCCCTCAGTTACTGCATAAGATGGGCAAGGACCCCGGCAGGATCACCGAGCGCCTGGATACCTTGATTTCCCGCATCCCCAAAGTAACCGGTTCTGGCCGCGAGCCCGATAAAATTTATATCAGCGCCGACGTGGAACGCGCCCTGCTGGCAGCTCAGGAAGCCGCCAAACAGATGAAGGACGAGTTTATCAGTGTTGAGCATCTGTTTTTGGGCCTGATCCGCCGTCCCAGCCCGTCTCTGCGCCAGTTGTGGAGTGATCTGGGTATCGATGACAAGGCGTTTCTTACCGCTTTGCAGACCGTGCGCGGCAACACCCGAGTAACCAGCGAAACCCCGGAAGATACTTACGACGTGTTGACCAAGTATGGTCAGGACCTTGTCGAGTTGGCCCGCAACCAGAAGCTGGACCCTGTGATCGGCCGCGACCAGGAAATCCGCAGCGTCATCCGCATCCTCACCCGGAAAACGAAAAATAACCCTGTGCTGATCGGCGAACCGGGCGTTGGTAAAACCGCCATCGCAGAAGGCCTTGCCCTGCGAATCGTACGCGGCGACGTTCCCGAAAGCCTGCGTGACCGTAAGGTGTTCAGCCTGGATATGGGCGCGCTGATCGCGGGCGCCAAGTACCGCGGTGAGTTTGAGGAACGCCTGAAAGCCGTGCTGGCGGAAGTGAAAAAGTCCGAAGGTAAAATCCTGCTTTTCATTGATGAGCTGCACAACATCGTGGGCGCGGGGCGCACCGAGGGCAGTATGGACGCGGGCAATCTGCTCAAACCCATGCTGGCGCGCGGCGAACTGCACCTGATCGGCGCGACCACACTGGACGAGTACCGTAAATACATCGAGAAGGACGCGGCGCTGGAACGCCGTTTTCAGCCCGTGATGGTGAACGAACCCACGGTAGAGGATACCATCAGTATCCTGCGCGGGCTGAAAGAACGCTATGAGGTTTTCCACGGCGTCAAGATCACCGACTCGGCGCTGGTCGCCGCGGCGGTGCTTTCTAACCGTTATATCAGCGACCGTTTCCTGCCGGATAAGGCGATTGACCTGGTCGACGAAGCCTGCGCCATGATCCGTACCGAAATCGACAGTCTGCCTGCGGAACTGGATGAAAAACAGCGCCGCATCATGCAGTTGGAGATTGAGCAGACCAGCCTGAAAAAGGAAACCGACGAAGCCGCCATCCGCCGCCGCGAGGCGCTGGACGAGGAACTGACTAAACTCCGCGAGGAGTTCGCCGCCATGAAGGCGCGCTGGGAAAACGAGAAGACCGCCATCCAGAAGGTACAGAAACTGCGCGAGGAAATCGAGCAGGTCAACGCGCAGATCCAGAAAGCGCAGCGCGAGTACGACCTCAACAAAGCCGCCGAACTGCAATACGGCAAGCTACCGGAGCTTCAAAAACAGTTGCAGAGCGAGGAAGAGATTGCAGAGAAGAACCGCGGTGAAAACTCCCTGCTGCGCGATAAGGTCACCGAGGAGGAGATCAGCCGGATCGTCAGTCGCTGGACGGGCATCCCCGTTACGAAGCTGAAGGAAAGCGACCGTGCCAAGTTGCTGCGCCTGCCCGAGGAGCTGCATCAGCGCGTCGTGGGCCAGGACGAGGCCGTACAAACCGTAAGCGAAGCTATCCTGCGCAGCCGCGCAGGCATATCGGATGAGAACCGCCCCATCGGCAGCTTCCTGTTCCTGGGACCGACCGGCGTTGGCAAAACCGAGCTGGCCAAGGCGCTGGCGCAAAGCCTGTTCGACGATGAGAAGAACATGGTGCGCATCGACATGAGCGAGTACATGGAAAAGTTCTCCGTCAGCCGTCTGATCGGCGCGCCTCCGGGATACGTGGGCTACGACGAAGGCGGGCAACTGACCGAAGCCGTTCGCCGCAAACCCTACTGCGTCGTGCTGTTGGACGAAATCGAAAAGGCGCACCCGGATGTGTTTAACATCCTCCTGCAAGTACTGGACGACGGCCGCATCACGGACAGTCAGGGCCGCACAGTGGACTTTAAGAACACCATCATTATCATGACCAGCAACCTGGGTTCTCAGCTTCTGCTGGAAGGGTTGGAAGACGGACGTATCAGCAGCGCGGCGCGCGACGGCGTAATGCGCCTGCTCAAATCCACCTTCCGCCCGGAGTTCCTCAACCGGATCGACGATATCGTATTCTATAAACCGCTGGAACGGGACGAAATTGTGCAGATTGTGCGTTTGCAGGCCAATCACCTTGCCAAACGGCTGGAGCAGCAGGATATTCACATGAACCTGACCGACAAGGCGGTCAACGCCATCGTAGACGCCGCCTTCGACCCCGCCTATGGCGCGCGCCCGCTAAAGCGCTATATTCAGAGCCATCTGGAAACGCTGATTGCGCGCAAGCTGGTCGCAGGCGAAATCTTCCCCAGCGAAGTGGTAACCGTGGACGCGGACGACGAAGGCCGCCTGATCGTAGCCGACGGCGCTCCCACGGGTAACAGCACCGCAACGGTATCGGAACCTGTTTCGGAATGAACGCCTCTGCCCTGCCAAGTTCAGGCTAAATAAATCGAACTGCCTTCGATGGTCAACCGGCCCGTACCTGTCGTACGGACCGGCTTTATTATTTTGATTGCACTTTTCCGAAGCCATATTTTCTCTGGCTCCTCTTTCTAATTTTATGATTCTCCATTGTTTTTTTCCACCCGCCATAGTAAACTGGAATCACTATTTTCCGGAAGGAGATGTTGCGTAATGAAGCAGCTGAACAGCAAGGCGTCCATTGTAGCAAACAGGGAGGTGCGGGCGGCTTAAGGGTTTGCCGTTTCGATCTTTCATCCGGCTTCTCCTCCGCATCCGAACCTCCCATACGCGCTGAAACTTTACACAATACGCTATGGAGGGGTAAACAATTGAATATTCTTACTCAATATGGCGCTGATGAGCGCCGGTACTTTAATATTGCATCTGAAAACGGCCTAAAGCTTGCGCGAGTCGTTTCACAGCATCGTTCTCTTTACGAACTTGTCACCGAAACCGGCATGGTCCCCGCGGAAGTAAGCGGCAAGTACCGGCACGAAGCCGCGCATCCCGCGGATTACCCCGCAGTTGGCGATTTCGTACTGGTTACTCCAGCGAACGCCACGGGTGGAAAAACGCTGATCCAGCGGCTTCTGCCGCGTAAGAGCGTTTTTCTTCGCCGTGCGGCAGGAAGCGACGCTTACACACAGGTTGTGGCTGCAAACATTGATGTGGCGTTCCTTTGCATGTCCCTGAATGAAAACTACAATATCAGCCGGCTGGAACGGTATCTGGCTGTCGCATGGGAAAGCGGCGCCCGGCCGGTTGTGGTGCTCACCAAAGCCGACCTGTGCGCCAATCCCGCAAGCGCCTTCGCCGAAGTATCGGCCATCGTCTCCGGTGCGGAAGTGTTACTGACTTCCGCGATAAACAGCACCGCCCTGGCCCTGCGGGATGTTCTGAAGCCGGGCGTTACGGCCGCGTTTCTCGGCTCCTCCGGCGTTGGTAAATCGACGCTGATTAACCTGCTGGCGGGAGAAACACGGATGGAAGCTTCCGTGATCAGCGGGGATGGGCGCGGGCGACATACCACGACCTATCGGCAACTGCTGTTGCTGCCCTATGGCGGCCTCGTGATCGATACCCCGGGAATGCGTGAACTGGGGATCGAATCCGTCAACCTTGATAAATCCTTTGCAGATATCGACACGCTGGCCGGCGAATGCCGTTTCAGCGACTGCACCCATACCGGCGAACCCGGTTGCGCGGTGCGCGAGGCACTGGCTGATGGCAGGCTGGATGCTCGCCGATATGAAAACTACCAGAAGATCCGTCGCGAAGCCTCCGCCGTCACCCTGTCTGCCCGCGGGCGGGAAAACGCGAAGATTCAACAGATGTTCGGCGGGAAAAAGGCCATGAAACAGACGCTCGACGATGCCCGGGCAAAGCGGAACCGGTAATCACCCCCCTGAAACAGCCGATGAAAAGCAAGGCTGCTCAGACCGTTGCCAAACC
>Ga0116170_10002466_pt1 | contig 17830 bp, 15 predicted proteins | sample AD_JPNHW1_MetaG_FD_89797 | JGI IMG/M metagenome (GOLD analysis project Ga0116170, IMG submission 89797) | Active sludge microbial communities of municipal wastewater-treating anaerobic digesters from Japan - AD_JPNHW1_MetaG | ecosystem: Engineered > Bioreactor > Anaerobic > Digestate | place...
CTGCCATTAATTATCATTCCTTTCGGTTTCTAACATTTATTTTGAAAGCTTTTTGATTTCCTCTAAAATTTCCGCAGGCTTAGGAATAACTCCGCCTGTTCTTCCGAAGAACGAAACAGGCTTTGAGCAGCTGATAGAAAGCTTAACGTCGTCTATCATCTGTCCCATGCTCATTTCAACACAAAGGAAATTTGAAGCGGTCTTTGCGGCTTCGATAAAGTGCTTTGACGGGAAAGGCCATAATGTCTTAGGACGGAGAAGTCCTGCCTTTATTCCCTGTTCTCTCGCCATATTTACGGCGGACTTTGCAACTCTAGCGGTTGCGCCGTAAGCGGTAACGATAATGTCGGCATCATCTGTGAGATAAAGCTCAGCTTCAGCTTCATTCTGTTTAATTATATCATAGCGTTCAAAACGCTCTCTTACCTTGCTCTCAAGCTGATCAGCCTGAAGATAAAGCGAATTTATGATGTTATGCTTTCTCTCTCCCTTATGTCCGTCGGCAGCCCATGGCTTTTCAACCGGAACAGGGCTGATTTCGGGGAAAGATACAGGCTCCATCATCTGTCCTAAAAGTCCGTCGGCAAGAATCATTGCAGGCATTCTGTACTTATCGGCAAGGTCAAATGCCTTTGTAACCATGTCAACCATTTCCTGAACGGAGCAGGGTGCAAATACAAGAATCTGAAAATCGCCGTGACCCATTGCTCTTGTTGCCTGCCAGTAATCAGCCTGTGACGGCTGAATTCCGCCGAGACCAGGTCCGCCGCGCTGAACGTTAATTATAACGCAGGGGAGGTCGCTTCCCGCAATATAGGAAATTCCCTCAGCCTTAAGGCTTATTCCGGGTGATGAAGAAGATGTCATTACTCTTACACCTGTTGAAGATGCACCGAGTACCATATTTATTGCGGCAATTTCTGATTCAGCCTGAAGAAAAACTCCTCCTGCCTTAGCCATTTTCTTGGCAAGATATGCTGATATTTCAGTCTGTGGGGTAATAGGATAACCAAAAAAGCATTTACAGCCGGCTCTTATTGCGGCTTCTGCCAATGCCTCGTTACCTTTCATAAGGTTTCTTTCCAAAACAGTCAACTCCTTATAATTTTATCCGTTTTTTATTTTTCAATTATGATTGCACAGTCGGGGCACATCGTTGCGCACATAGCACAGCTTATACAAGCGTCCTGGTCAATACAGTCAGCGGTAAAATAGCCTTTGGGATTGCGCTTTTCTTTCTGTATAACCACTATTTTTTTGGGACAGACCGTTGTACAAAGACCGCAGCCCTTACAGCGGTCAAAAATAACTGTCATTTTCTTCATATTTTCATCTCCTCTGTTATAAGTATCAAAACATATTTTATCGGGATTATTCATCCCATATTTGTTTGACATAAATTTCAGCGTATCTTACTTTTTTGTCAAGCTCTTCGGATTTTAAAAATGACGGAGCCGTTGTGAATTCAACGGGAAGCCCCGAAGCCTCGGCTATTTTCTCCGCAAATGGAATATTGTCAAGAATAATTTCTTTTGTGGTTTCCCGCCCTAAGTTTGTGTTGTTTATTATTGCCGTAGCTTTCATATGCGAAGCATTTTCAATCTCATACAAAAGGCTTAATGCATCGTTTTCTTCTCCGTCAGGATAGCGGCAGGCATTTACAACATAATAAAATTCAATATCGTCAGCAAACTGTTCAAACGCCTCGGCATATCTGCCTAAAGCGGTTGCCCCGTCATCGTCGCCGCCGACGTCTATTATGCAGTATCCGTCCTCGGTGCATATTCTTTCTAAATCAAAAGAAATCGCTGGAATGTCGAGGTTGGTGTTTGCATACATCGACTTTACAAGCTCGATGTCATGCCCTTTAAAAAGCTCGGTAAAATCAGCCGTTCTGAAATACGGGTTGACAATATCAAGATCCACGACAGTAACCTTGCTTGTTTTTGAAAGCTCAATTGCCATATTCGCCGAAACATTTGTCTTTCCGCATCCGTAATGACCTGTAATTATATTAATTTTTTTCAAATCAGCGTCCCCTTTAACAGAACATATTTTATTATACCATATCAGTGCTCTTTATGCAATTATATATTATATAAAAATAAGGCGGATTTTCTATGTTTTTCTGACACAGAAAATCCTGCCTGATATTTTTTATTTGTAAAAGCCGCCGTTTTCCTGTTCAGGATCTTCTGGTTTCGGTTCCTCCCCGACTGTTACGTCAAGAATTTTCCCGATTTCTTCAGTTGGCTTGTCAGCTTCCTTTTTCTCGGACTGACGTTTTTGTTCAATAGTGAATTCGCCCTTCATGAACTTTTCAAAGTCTTCCGAATCGATTTTTTCGTACTCAAGGAGATATTCGGCAAGCTTATGAAGCTGGTCGATATGAGCTTCAAGAATAGCCTTTGACTGTTCGTAGGATTCTTCAATAAGTCTTCTTACTTCACCGTCTATTTCAGCGGCAACGGAATCGCTGTAATTCTTAGTGTGTCCGTAATCCTTGCCGATAAATACTTCCTCATCGTCCCCGCCGTATACAACAGGCCCGATAACCTCAGAAAAGCCGTACTGGGTAACCATTTCTCTCGCAACCTTTGTTGCGCGTTTAAGGTCGCTTGATGCTCCCGTGCAGACATCGTCAAATATTATTGCTTCAGCCACACGTCCGCCGAGTGTCATTGTGATTTCCTCCTGCATCTTGCGCTTGGAAACGTGACGGTCGTCGGTAGATGGTCTTGTTACGGTAAGCCCTGCGGCAAAGCCTCTCGGAATTACGGTAACCTGATGAACCTTTTCCTGTGTTTCGAGATAATATGCGGCAATAGCATGACCGCACTCGTGATAAGCGGTGATTTTTTTATCGCGGTCGGTAACAACCCTTGACTTCTTTTCTGGGCCCGCAATAACCTTTAAGGTTGCTTCTTCAATATCCGCCTCAATAATTGCTTTTCTGTTTGCTCTTGCGGCAAGAAGAGCCGCTTCGTTAAGGAGATTTTCAAGGTCGGCTCCCGTAAAGCCCTGAGTTGTCTTTGCGATAACGGGGAGATTTACGTCCGGTCCTAACGGCTTGTTTCTAGAATGAACCTTAAGAACCTCTTCACGTCCCTTGACATCAGGGTATCCGACAACAATCTGTCTGTCAAAACGTCCCGGTCTTAACAAAGCCGGGTCAAGAATATCGCGGCGGTTTGTTGCGGCAACAACTATTACGCTTTCGTTTTCGGTAAAGCCGTCCATTTCAACAAGAAGCTGATTAAGTGTCTGTTCACGTTCATCGTGTCCGCCGCCGAGTCCTGCTCCGCGGTGACGTCCGACAGCGTCAATTTCATCTATAAATACGATTGACGGTGAATTTTTCTTTGCTGTTTCAAACAAATCTCTTACTCTTGATGCTCCCACGCCGACAAACATTTCAACAAAATCGGAGCCTGAAATTGAGAAGAACGGTACTCCCGCCTCTCCCGCAACGGCACGAGCAAGCAAGGTTTTTCCGGTACCCGGAGGGCCCAGCAGCAATACTCCCTTAGGAATTCTTGCGCCTATTTCAACATATTTCCTCGGATTTTTAAGGAAGTCGACAATTTCGGCCATTTCCGCCTTTTCTTCTTCCGCACCCGCAACATCGGCAAAGGTAGTCTTTTTAGCTGACTGTGACTGTGCTTTCACATTGGCTTTCCCGAACTGAGAAATCTTTCCTCCGCCGCCTGCCTGACGCATTGTAAAAATGAACAGAACAACCATTACCCCCAAAAGAATAACAGTCGGAATCATATTTACAATCCACGAATGATCCTGAATAGGATAATAATCCTGCTTGAGCGGCTTGTCCGGGTGAAGCTCATTATATTCTTTCCTGTAATTTCTGTCTTCGCCCTGGATTTCATCAATAAAAACACTGACATTGGGAACCTTATACGTTATATATTTGTCTTCGCCCTCAACACGCATTTTAAGCTCGCCTGTTCCGAGATCAAGCGAATATTCATAAACCTTATAATCATCAAAATATTTGACAATATCTGAATATTTATACTGCGAGGCAGGCTCAGATGACATTTTCAGCAAAAGCAGCAATGAAAACATCAAGCAAAGTGCTATCACAACATAAACGAGTATTCCTCTGTTATTTCTCTTGGGATTCAATAAATTCACTCCTTTTATTTGGAACTTTTATTCTTCAATTGCAGAAGGGTCAAGCACACCTATATAAGGAATGTTCCTGTACTTTTCTGCATAATCAAGACCATAACCGATTGCAAATTCGTCGGGAATTGTAAAACAGGTATAATCCACATTGACAGAAGTTGTTCTTCTGTCAGGCTTGTCTAGGAAAGTAACCACTTTAAGCGACTTAGGATTCCTGTGATTCAAAAGCTTTATTACCGAACTTAATGTGTTACCGCTGTCAAGAATATCCTCGACAATCAGAACGTGATAATCCTTTACGTCAAGATTAAGATCCTTTGTGATTTTAACCGTTCCGCTTGAAACTGTGCTGTTCTGATAGCTTGACACGCACATGAAGTCAATCTCGCAAGGAATTGTAACCGCGCGCATGAGATCTGCCATAAAGACAAACGCACCTTTTAAAACGCTCACCATCAAAAGTTTTTTTCCATCGTATTCCTTTGAGATGAGTGCGCCCATTTCAGAAATTTTATCTTTAATTTCCTGTTCGCTTATCAGCACTTTTTTTATTCCATATTCAGCCTTGTTCAACTTCCTGACTCCTATCCTTAATTACAATTTTCAGAATATCGGCGGTATTGCTGTCTGTTTTAACTCTGTCAGATATGCCGAAATCTTCAATAAGAATGATACCGTCCTCATCGCATATAAAAGCCGTTTTATCCCGCTCACAAAGCGGAATGCGTTCGTTAAAAAGCTTTTTGACAGAAGAGGTAAAATCCTTCCCCTCAAACCGGATTTTATCTCCCTCTCTGCGATTCCTCAAAACAATATCACCTTGTATTTTACCATAATCAATATAATAAATTGCAAATTTTTTGTGAACATTTTGCTCCTCAATGTAATTTTTCTGAGATGTTACAGAAACTTCAATAAGCTTATCAAAAAAATTATTGTCGCCGATGACAAGCTTCTGCTCAAAAATCCTGCGCTCACCGTTTAATTTTTCTATAGAAATAATTCCCCTTTTGACAATGATATAAACATTGCCCGAAAGGTTATTTTTATAAAAAATACGGTCGGTGCAGTTATTTTCTATCTCGTCAATCCGCTTGTACGAAAGCTTTAATCCGTTATTATCCAAAAATTTTTTCAGCATTCTTTTTCTTATTGCAGTATGAAAATCAGACATTTTTTTTAAATCAAGCTGATTTTCTGAAACTTTGCATTCCCTATATGCCCTTTCGCATTCGGAATTCAGAAAATCCTCTTCGTCTTTTAAAATATCGGACGTGTTTTTAACCGAATACAAAAATGCAGGATTAATTTCCGAAAGCACCGGAATGACATTTTTTCTTATTTTATTTCTCGAATACATTTCGCACAAATTTGTGCTGTCGGTAACATACGGCTGATTTTTTTCTTTCAAATATTCCTCGATCTCACTTCTTGAAACCGAAAGCAAAGGTCTTATGATGTCATCTCTTTTTTCGGGAATTCCGCAAAGTCCTTTAAGTCCCGTTCCCCTTGTGAGATTGAAAATTACCGTTTCGGCATTGTCCGAAAGATTGTGGGCGGTGGCAATTTTCCCGCCGTTTCGGTATTTTTCAAAAGCCTTGTATCTTAAAATTCTTGCGCCCTCTTCGACAGAAAAGTTATTCTCATTGCAATATTCCAATACATTTATACGTTCTGTATATAGAGTAACACCGCTTTTTTCACAAAGTCCTATACAGAATTTCTCGTCGTTATCGCTTTCCTCTCCCCTCAAGCAGTGATTTATATGCACCGCTGAAAGTGAAAGATTAAGCTTTTCCTTTAATTCAAGGAGATTTAAGAGTAGGGAAACACTGTCCGCCCCTCCCGATAAGCCGACTAAAATAAAGTCGTTTTCCGAAATAAGCTTTGTATTGAATTTTTGGAGCATATTAGCACCTCATTATAAATAGGAAGTATCACGCTTCCGTCTGTGTTCCATTTGATTAAATTAGTCTACTCGTTCCAGTTACGAATACCGTCGATTATTATATAAATTTAATACAATAATTCATTATCATTTAAATCAAACCAGAACCAATTCTCGCTTAGTTGTATAATCGAATCTATTCGCTGCCTATCTTCAAGAGGAATTTCATCTTTATTAGTATGACGGCTATAAACAATATTAGTATTTATTCCGTAATAAAAATTAACAGAATTATCATCTAGATACTCAATACAAGCTAAATTTCCTTTTTTAATATTATTAACCAAAGATAGAATTTCTTTTTTCGGCTGTATTTCTGTTACTTCAGTTCCATGCCCACTTTCATTTTCTGTGATTCTATAAAATTTAAATCCATTATTTTCTTTAAACGCATCTAAAGAATTATAGCTTATGTCGAGGTAAGAAGTTTCACTTGAATGAGTTAATATGTATTCAGCAATTTTTTGAAAGTCATTTTTATGAAAATAAAATTTTATTATACTTGTATATCCAAAGATTAAATTTAAAATCATTAGCAATATCAATGCAATTACAGAAAAAATAACTACTCTTTTTTTAGTGCTTTTTTTCATATAAATATATTCCTTTCCGCACAAAAAGGACAGAAGAATACTCCTGCCCAGATTTATTACTATATTTCATGCTCCGCATTTGAAAAGCGCGTAAACTGTCCGTCCCAGACAAGATTAACGGTATTGGTTTCTCCGTGTCGGTTTTTTGCGACGATACATTCCGAAATGTTCTGCTTTTCGGACTCTTTATTATAATAAGCGTCACGATAAAGGAACATAACAATATCAGCGTCCTGTTCGATTGAGCCTGATTCTCTCAGGTCTGAAAGGAGCGGTCTGTGGTCGGTTCTGCTTTCCGGTCCGCGGGCAAGCTGTGAAAGCGTGATGACGGGAACGTTAAGTTCCTTTGCCATAAGCTTTAGCTGCCTTGTTATTTCGGAAATTTCGGCAACACGGTTGTCAATTCTTCTTCCCGACGACATAAGCTGGAGATAGTCTATAACGACAAGCCCGAGATTTTTCACTCTTCTGAGCTTTGCCTTTATCTGCGGAACGGTAATTCCCGACGTATCGTCAAGGTACATTGACATTCTCGAAAGCATATCTGCACCCGACGCAAGTCTTGTCCAGTCGTCGGTTGAAAGGTGTCCCGTTTTTAAATGCTGGCTGGGGACAAGCGATTCCGACGAAAGCATTCTCGTGGCAAGCTGTTCCTTTGACATTTCAAGCGAAAAAACTGCAACCTGTTTGTCCGTACGTCTGCATACGTTTGTCGCAATATTAAGCGCAAACGAGGTTTTTCCCATTCCGGGACGTGCGGCAAGAATAATAAGGTCGGATTTATTAAGCCCCGTAATAACCGTGTCAAGGTCGGAAAATCCCGATTTCGCGCCAAGATATTTTTCCTTGTCGGGTCCTGTGATTTTCTGAAGATAATCATAAGCCTGAACAATTACCTCGTCGATTTTTGTCAGTCCCTGTGTTTCCTTACCCTGACGTATGTCGTATATCTTCTGTTCCGCGCTGTCGAGAAGAGTCATCGAATTTTCCTGTCCGTCAGAAGCACTTTCAATTATCTCTCTTGCCGCTAAAATAAGCGAGCGTATATAGAACTTGTCCTCAACGATTTTACAGTAGCTTTCGATGTTTGAAACTGTCGGAACCTGCTGCATAATGCCCGCAAGATAGCTTTTTCCCGCTGACGAGGTTTCAAATATGCCTTGATTAACCGCTTCATTTAGCACGGTAATAAGGTCGGCGCTTTTCCCCATTGAAAACATTCTGATAATTACGCCGAACAGATCCCTGTGCTTTTCGTTATAAAAGCTTTCGGGCTTTATGTACTCCAGAACAGTCGAAAGAACGTCCGGATCTATTAAAAGCGCACCGAGAACGGTCTGCTCCGCCTCAAGGCTGTAAGGAAGCTCTCTCTGTGAAAAATCATTGAAATCCATTGTTTAACTCCCAAAAATTATTCTTCAACAACGTCAACCGTAACCTTTGCTGAAATTCCGTTATAAAGGCGGATTTCCGCCTCATAGGTTCCGAATGCCTTTATTTCGGCTGAGGATATTTTCTTTTTGTCAACCTTAAATCCAAGCTGCTTTTCAATAACGTCGGCGATATTCCCCGATGTAACGGAGCCAAAAAGCTTCCCGCCCTGTCCGGCTTTTGCCTTAACGGTAATTTTCTTTTTATTTATTGAATCGGCAATTTCCTGTGCGTTTGCCTTTTCAACGTCCTTTTTATGCTGTTCGGACGATTTTTTTCCTGCAAGGTCGGATAAGTTTTTGGGAGTAGCCTCAAGAGCCAGTCCTTTTGACAAAAGGAAGTTTCTTGCGTATCCGTCCGCAACCTCTTTTACCTCACCCTGTTTTCCTGTTCCCTTAACGTCCTTTAATAAAATTATTTTCATTTTTTATATTCTCCTTAAAATTTATATTTATCTTATAAGTTTTTTTCTCTCTTCAATCTGCTTTTGAAATACATGCTTCATGATAGCATCCTCCTGATTTGCGTTAAGCTTCAGGAAAATACAACCGTAGCCGCTTTCGTCATCCTGCCTCCTATGTATACATATCCTTGTTTCAAGATTAATATCAAGCGCTTTTATTTCAATTTCACATACTGTCCCGATCGCAATAAACTCTTTTGTTTCAACAAATATTCCACCCATGCTCATATCCTTGACAACAATGTCAAAATCCTTGCTTCCGTGGTATCTCATAACGCCTGTAAGTTACGTTTTAACCTTTACAAATTTTCGTCTTTCGGGGATTTCATTAAACTGAGCGGGAAGCTCACAGACAACCATGCCTTTTTCAAAGCGAATAATTTTTGTGAGCTGCTCCAGCCTTTTTCCTGTAAGCATATAAACAATTATTCTTATTGTTGCATTTTCACATATTCTCATATCCTGAGGAATGGACAGCACCAGCTTGCCCTTGTCTTCAAAAAATTTATAGCACTTTGCCATAACCTTATCATTAAATAATATCTCGATATATTTTGCTTTTTCAAAATCCAACATAAAAATACTCCTGTCACATATGTTCTGAATAAATTACTAATTAATTAATAAGAATTATGTTAAATAAATTATGTCAGTAAGATTATATCTTATATTTAATTTATCTCTTTTAGATGCTGATCTATCGCTTCTAACAGCGCCTGACGCGCACCCTCAAGAGTCAAATCTTTCATCTGAGCGCCCGCCATAGTTTGGTGTCCTCCTCCCCCCAGCTTTTCCATAATAATCTGTACATTCATTGCACCTAATGAGCGTGCTGAAAAACAAATCGTTCCGTCATTGTCGTAAATTACAAACGAAGCGTCAACCCCGCTTATCCCAAGAAGTTCATCCGCCGCCTGCGGAGCAATTACCCTTATGTCCTCCGACTGAATATCGCTTATCGTTATTGCACAGTGATTATATATTTCCGCCGTCGAAACAAGTCGGGTTTTCTTCTGATATGAGTCGATTGAGTTTGCAAAAAGCCCTCTTACCGCAACGGTATCAGCCCCAAGCTTTCTCAGAAATGCCGCCGCCTCAAAGGTTCTTACGCCCGTTCTCATTACAAAGCTTTTTGTGTCAAGCATTATCCCAGCAAGCAGAGCCTCGGCATAATAAGACGAAAACTTCCCGATATTGCCGAAATACTGAATAAGCTCGGAAACCATTTCGGAAGCCGATGAAGCATACGGCTCATGGTGAAAAATAACCGCATTGTCAATATAGTTTACAGTTTTTCTGTGATGATCAATAACCACGATATGCTTTGCTTTTTTATAAAGCTCAGGGCTTTCAACAAGCTGCTTATTGTGTGTATCGACTATCACAAGGAGATCCTGCTCGTTAAATTCGGATACAGCCATTTCAGGAGTGATAAAGAAATTTTCGTTTTCCTCTTCCTTGATTCTTGTAATAAGATTTGTGGCAAGATTTTTTTCCGGCTCGACAACCACTTTAACATTTTTCCCGATATTATGTACAGCTCCGCCCAGTCCGACTGCGGCGCCTATACTGTCAAGGTCGCCGAAACGGTGCCCCATTATATAAATACATTCGCTGTTCTGAATCATTTCAAGAAGAGCGGTCGCAATAATTCTTGTCTTAACTTTAGCATGCTTTTCAATTCCCTTTGAAACTCCGCCGAAAAACTCAAAGCCGTTTTCGGTTTTAACTGCCGCCTGATCGCCGCCTCTTCCGAGTGCCATATCAAGTGCTTGTTTTGCGAAAGCTTCACTTTCGCTTATGGTTTTACCGCCGTGTCCGACACCGATTGAAAGCGTAACGGCAAGCTTTTCATTTACTGTAATCGTTCTAGCTTTATCAAGAATTTTAAACTTTTCCGAAATCATGTCGTTAAGATATTTTTCTTCGACAACCGCAAAGAAACGATCCTTTGAGGTTTTTCTTATCAATCCCGCAGAACTGTCAATAAAGCTTTCAAAAAGCTTTTCAAGCTGTACGAGAACATTCGCCTTTTCGCTTTCCTTAACATTCTGGAGAACATCGTCATAATTGTCAACCATTATAAGAATTACCGACGGTCTTGTCTGTGCATATTTATTTTCAAGGGCAACAAGGTTTGTAACATCTTCAAAATAAATCATTGTCAGCGCCGCATCATATTTCCGAATGTCCGACACTGAAATTTTATAGCTTTTTAAACCGTATTCAACGATTGTCCCCTTTGATGTCAAAGGCTTCTCGGGATCAAGCCTGAAAATTTTGTCAAGCCTGATTCCGAAAGCATCTTCATTATTATACATTTGTGAGGAAAACGCCTTGTTATACCATATTATAGACATTGTTTCGTCTATGATTATTGCCGGTGCGGGGAAGTTATAAAGTGATTCCTTTTCGGTGCTGTTTATTGTGCTGTCCATGCGGGCAATAAACCTGTGAGTGTTTCTTTCTGCGGCGATAAGCTCGGTAACCAGCGCAAGACTAAGCACTGAGGTTACAAAAAGCATTGTCCATGTTAGAAAGCTGTCGATTTTATTTATGATTATTGCCGATGACAATGCCGTTATAATCAGAGCAATGCCTGTTAATTTAAGAACAAGCCAGCTTCTCCCCTTCAAAAAAACACCCCCCCGAAAAGAATTTGAATTAAATTAAATTTCCTGAATAACAGGTAAAATCATAGGACTTCTCTTTGTCTTGAGATAAATATAATCTGAAAGAACGTCCCTGAGCTTTGTTTTTATTGCGTTCCACTCATGCGTATCACTTTCCATACACTGCTGTAATGCGTTAGTGAGCAGCTTTTTCGCAGAATTCATAAGTTCCTCCGATTCGCGGACATATACAAAGCCTCTTGAAACAATATCCGGACCTGAAAGAACCGTGCCGCTTTCCCCTTCAATGGTTGCGACAACGATTATAAGTCCGTCCTGTGCAAGGTGCTTTCTGTCTCTTAAAACGATTGAGCCTACGTCGCCTATGCCGAGTCCGTCGACAAGAGTTCTTCCTGCAGGAACCTGTCCTGTTATTTTTATTTCAACGCTGTCGGTTTCGATAACGTTTCCTATTTCTCCGATAATAATGTTGTTTTCGGGTATTCCCATTTCCATTGCAGTATCCGCATGCTTTCTGAGGTGCTTATATTCGCCGTGAATCGGAATAAAAAATCTCGGCTTTGTTAGAGCCATTATAAGCTTCTGCTCGTCCTGACAAGCGTGTCCCGAAACGTGAACCTCATACATTGCCTCGTATACGACAGTCGCTCCCAATTTCATAAGCTCGTTTATAACCTTTGTGACAAGCTTTTCATTGCCCGGAATAGGGGTTGCGGAAATAATTATAAAATCAAGCGGAGTGATATTTACTTTTTTATGGTCGTTCATAGCCATTCTTGTGAGGGCTGACATAGGCTCGCCCTGACTTCCCGTCGTTATAAGAACAATCTGGTCGGAAGGATATTTATTCATAAGGTCGATATCGATAATTACTCCCTCGGGAACATCAAGATAGCCAAGCTCAATAGCGGTGGAAATAACATTTATCATGCTTCTTCCGAAAATGGCAACCTTTCTCTTGTGAGTAACGGCGCAGTTGATAATTTGCTGAACTCTATGGATATTCGACGAGAATGTGGCGATGATTATTCTTTTTCCCTCAGCCTTATCAAAAAGCTTTGTGAAGGATTCGCCCACCTTGCGCTCGGTCTGAGTATAGCCGGCTCTTTCGGAATTCGTCGAGTCAGACATAAGCGCAAGAACGCCCTTGCTGCCTAGTTCACCAAAACGTGCAAGGTCTATTATTCCGCCCTCTATAGGCGTATAGTCAACCTTAAAGTCACCCGTATGGACAACGATTCCAGCGGGAGTGTGTATTGCAAGCGCAACGGCGTCAGGAATAGAGTGATTTACGCGGATAAATTCCACCGTCATGCAGCCCATTCTGACCGTTTGTTTAGGTGTAATAACGTTTAATGAGGGCTTTCCTAAAATGGTATGCTCTTTTAATTTCCCCTCAATAAGTCCTATGGTTAGCTTTGTACCGTATACGGGAACATTTATTTTCTTTAAAAGATATGCAAGCCCGCCGATATGGTCTTCATGCCCGTGAGTGATTACTATTCCGCGGATTTTATCTTTATTTTTCTCAAGATAAGTGAAATCAGGGATTACAATGTCAACGCCCAAAAGCTCACTGTCCGGGAAAGCAAGTCCGCAGTCAACAATAAAAATATCGTTTGCGCATTCGAATACCGTGAGATTTTTTCCTATTTCGTTAAGTCCGCCGAGCGGAATGATTTTTAACGGAGTTTTTCTGACAACCTTAGGCTCCGATGCGTTTGGCTTAGTCGGTCTTCTCGTCTGGTGAGGCTTTTGCGGAGTTTGAGCGGGAACAGGCTTTTTCTGTTCTGTATTTTCCTTTGCCGGAACAAACATCTTTTTCTGTTCTGTATTTCCATTTGCCGGCGGAGCGACAGTCTTTTTATTTGCCTCATATTCCGCAAAGCTTGTTGCTTTCTGAACAGGATTTTTCGTTTGTCTTTTCATAGGAAAACTGTTTTTATCCGTCTGTACGACTTTCTTTTGTATTTCTCCCGGCTGATTTTTAGCTTTCGGCGCAATTTTCTCGCCGAAAAGGGGTAGATTTTCTAAACCTTTTTTCTCCACTTTATTACCTCTCTTTTTGTTTTTACAAGGACTTGTACAATCATAGAAAAAGCTCTCTCATATAAATGAGAGAAAATAAAATCACACGGTTATACAACAAAGCTTTTACTTTGGTTTAACCGACAAAATATATCCTGCTTATAAAAATTTCCGTTCATATCAAGAATAATTCTGCGTGTACTTTCCCTGCATATGTAATTATTTTGTGTACTTTTTATGCTGTGTGTTTTCAGGAGAAAATACGGATTCCCCCTGACAATATGAATGATTAGTCTGCCACGCGTTCAATAAAAAATATTTTAAATTACTGACATCTTTAAACACAGACGCCATATACCGAACATAAATATACAAATATATTATATCCAATAACAGCGCCCGTGTCAATATAAAGACATCAACGTAAAGTCGCACAATATAACAAAAGCCGATATTTTTAAATGTTTTTCAGCTTGTCCCAAAGCTTTTTTTCATATATATCGCAAAGCTCTGACGCGGTTTCGGACTTATAGCTTTCGGCAAAAACCATAACGCCCTTTCCCGTTTTCACAGGTCTTATGAGAATTCGTCCCTCATCTTCTTCCGCCACAACGCCCTCGCCAAGTCCTCCGTTTTCAGAGCAGAATGCCTTTAAGATCTCAGCTGGCGGTTTTTCTATACATACAAAACGGTTCGCCGATGTGAATTTCGGAAGTTCCTCAGATGCTTTTTTCAAATCAATTCCGTTATCATAAATGGTTTTTAAGACCTGAAACATAAGCTCTATTGCATCTATTCCGAAACGGCAGGTTTTTGCAAGCTCTCTTGCACTTTTGTCACTTTCGTCAACGGGACAGCTGAAATATCTTAAAACGTTACAGCCTGATTTTCCCGCAATAATATCTGCAAGCTTTGGAGAAGAAAACGGAAGTGAAACATTCTCTCCCCTTTTGAAATATCCCTGACAGCAAATAAGAAGAAGCTTTTCGTAATAAATATACCCCGTATCGTCGCTGTATGCTGAAAGTCTTTTCCCGTCCGACGAAATATGAAAAATAACCTTTTGACCTCTCGTGTCGCTTATGTCGGAAAGGATTTTTCCTATTTTGTCTGAAATGAGAGTGTTTGACGAAGTAACCTCGGCCTTCATTCCTTTAAGGAATTCCGGTGCAATTTCTCTTAAATGTTCGCCGTAAAGTGATTTTATCCCGCCTATATCTATAATTTCGCCGAATGACGAAAATGAGGCTTTGTTGTATTCAGAGCGATTGAGTCCGCCCTCGATTTTTCGCTCCTGATGTCTTGTCAGGGGGAGCCCGTCTTTTCCGAAAACTTTTAGCTTTGCGGTAATTCCCGCATCGACAAAGCAGCCTGAATCTGCATTAATTTCAGTCATTGCATAATAAAGCTCGGGTTCCGCTGAAATTCCTGTTGTCCATACGTCGGCACCCGACGACATTATTCCCGACATAAGCGCATAAGCAAGCGCCTTTGACGATGGTGTGTCGGAATATCCGACGGCTATTTTTCTTCCGACAGCGCCTAAGGATGCTCCGAGTGCAGCGGCTGTCAGCGGCGTGATTTCTCCGTTTGTTTCGCCGCAGATTCCCTCATCATCTATATAAAGCTGTTTTGTATGACCGTATTTTATATCAAAAAGAGCATCGGTATTGCTTTCGAGGTGTTTACCCGCCCAAAGTCTTACTCCCGCTTCAATTATTGAATTTTCACCGACAACGGAATTTGCTCCGACTGCCCCGCCCTCAAAAACTGAGGAGCCCGAAAGGAGCTTTGAATTTTCACAGATAACCGCTTCGTTGCAGGTGACATTTTCGCCGATATATGCCCCGTTTAAAATTACGGAGCCGTGAATTTTTGAGCCCTTTGAAATTGTCGCTCCGTCACAAATCACACTTCCGCCCTCAATAACGGCATCGGGCGATATTTTAACGTTTTTCCCGATATAAACAGGCGGGGTAATATCAGCGCCTTTAAAATCGCTCATTGATGCGGTGAAAATTCCGTCAAGCGTTTTATGTGCGTCAATTTCGCACTTTACAAGCCCGCCGAGCATATCCTTCTGACATTTGAGATAGCTTTTAAAGTCGCCGATATCGCACCAGTAGCCCTTTTCCTCATAAGCGTAAACATTCATGCTTTCTTTCAGAAGAATAGGAAAAATGTCCTGTGCAAAGTCACATTTTTTATTATCCGGGATTTTTTCGACAACTGACTTTGAAAGAATGTATACCCCTGTATTCGCAAAATCAGTTATGCAGCTTTCATACGACGGCTTTTCGAGAAAGCTTCTTACTTTTCCGTCCTCTGACGTTAGAACAAGCCCGTATTCTCTAGGATCTGATACTTTTTTTACAATTATAGTTGCATCGGCATTTTTGTCCTGATGATATTTTATCGCCTGGGACAAATCGAAATCGCACATTGCATCGCCGCTTATTATAAGCACGTCACACGGCTCACCGCAGGCTTTCTTAACACTTCCCGCCGTTCCAAGCGGAACATCTTCTGTTGAATATGAAATATTTATACCTTTGGGGGCTTCATCATTGAAATAGCTTATGATTTTATTCGACTGATAGCCGAGAGTAAAAACTGCATCACTGATATTATGCTTTATCAAAAGCTCGATAATGTACATTGAAACAGGCTTTGCGCAAAGAGGCGCAAGCGGCTTTGGCATACTGCACGTCAGCGGACGAAGTCTTGTCCCCTCACCGCCTGCCATAATAATTGCTTTCATATACTAACCCTCCAACAGCTTTTTGAGGTTAGTATGGTTTGATTTTTAGTTAAATATTCAAATATAAAACATTGAAAAAGATATATCAGCTTTTAAGAAACATCAGTTTCGTCATTATCGTTGTCGACGCCCTCGGTTTTTTCAGGAATAAGGCATACCACTATAGTCTGGAAAAGTATTTTTAAATCCAGAATAAACGAATATTTTTCTATATACATCAGGTCAAGCACCAGCTTGTCCTTAGGCGTTGTATTGTATTTTCCCATTATCTGTGCAAGCCCCGTAAGCCCTGCTTTAACCCTTAAACGATAGCTAAATTCGGGAAGATCTTTTTCGTATTCCTTAGCGATTGCCTTTCTTTCGGGGCGCGGTCCGACTATGCTCATATCGCCTTTTAATATGTTGAAAAACTGAGGGATTTCGTCAAGTCTTGTTTTCCTGAAAAATGCACCCGCTTTTGTAATTCGTGAATCATTCTTTGAAGCTAAAACGGCGCCGTTTTTTTCGGCGTCAACCACCATGGTTCTGAATTTCAGAACGTTGAAAATCCGACCTCTCTCGGTTGCCCTTTCCTGTTTATAGAAAACAGGCCCGCCGTCCTCAAGCTTTATGACAAGCGCCTCGATAAGCATGAACGGAGAAGCAAGAATTATGGCAACAGAAGAAATAATAATATCAAATATACGTTTAAATATTCTTTGTTCAATTGTTAGTCCGTTATTTTCATAGCCTAACATAGAAACGTCGTCGATAAGCTCATGCTCACAGTTATTGAAAAGAATGTCGGAAACCTCGGGAGTAATATAAATCTGCTTGCCCCGCTTATAGCAGTATTCGACAACATATTCCTTTTCATTAGGCGCAAGCCCTATAAGCATAACCGTATTTGAAGCCCTTATTGAACGGTGAAGCTCATCGTCGGAAGCGGTCATCACTCTCTCGATAACGAACCTATTCCGATAACTCTCAAGCTTTTTAAGAATTAGCTCAAGCTTTTGCTCGTCGTTGTGAATAATCAGAAGCTTTTTAGGCGGATTAATATAAAAATAAAGATTGTTTGAAAGCTTTGAAAGAATCGCTATAACAATACACTGAACGGCAAAAGCCACAATTACCACAGGGAATTCCATTATCCTTTTTTCCATTATACAAAACTGTATATAGGTAAAGCCGTCCGTTACCAGAACGGCAATTATCATCGAAAGAATAATTTCCTTAGTCCTTTTTCTGCCTATTGCAAAACCGCCGTAAAGCCTCATCATCGCATAGCAGACAACTATAAAAGTTGACGAAACAATAGCGCTTACACGGTTAAAGCCTCTTTGAAGCTCGGCGCTGTACTGTTTATAAAAAATATAAAATATGAAAAACATTACAAAAATCAGCAGTACTTTTATCAATACAAACAGGGAACGCTCAAACGCCTTTAAAAATTTAAGCATATTTCCCCTCCTAAAATAACAAATTCATAAGACCACCAACAAATTATAATATCACAAAATGATCACGTTTTCAATCGTCAATGTTAATCAATTTTATAGGGAAGAACTGACGAAATAAGCTTAATGTCTACAAGCGCGTCAATTTTTGTCCCGTTCTCAAGATATTCCTCACTGAATATTTTCCCGTCTTTTCTTATAGAATTTATTATTCCCGATTTGTCAAACGGTATTAAGAGGCTCATTCTTTTTGAGGTTTCGGGGAGATTATCGCAAATGCACTTTAAAAGGCTGTCAAGTCCTTGCGAATGCTTTGCGGATATTTTAACTGTTTTTGAATCGTTTTCAAAATCAATGTCTTTTGCAAGGTCGGTTTTGTTTAAAA
>Ga0116170_10002468_pt1 | contig 17815 bp, 16 predicted proteins | sample AD_JPNHW1_MetaG_FD_89797 | JGI IMG/M metagenome (GOLD analysis project Ga0116170, IMG submission 89797) | Active sludge microbial communities of municipal wastewater-treating anaerobic digesters from Japan - AD_JPNHW1_MetaG | ecosystem: Engineered > Bioreactor > Anaerobic > Digestate | place...
CGCAAACACGGGGTCGGCCACACCGTGGCCGCCCCTCCCCACTCAGGCTCGGCGCTACGCAAGCCGAGCCTTCCGTGAGGGTTTGCGCAACCAGGCACCGGCCGCACCGGGTCGCACTAAATCCAGCGCATATCCCCCTCCCGGGAAGACCTGGACGGTCCTTACGCCATTTTCGAACTTATTTTTATCGTCGGGCCGGAGACCATGAACTCTTCGCCGCCGCGGTGGTGTATGGCCTTGGGGTGCTTCTTCGAAGTGTCGACCCAGGCTTTTACAACTTTGAAGATAAAAAGGTTGTATTTGCCGGACAGGCGCGCGTCGGCCAGTTCGCATTCCAGGTTCGCGTAACATTCTTTTATCAGCGGAGCGCCGACCTGCGCCGCTTTTACGGGGGTTAGTCCGAAAGCCGCGAACTTGTCCGTCTTCCTGCCGGAGACATTGCCGCAGGCTACGGCGGTTTTCGCTATTTCCAGCGTCGGGATGCTGATGACGCATTGCCTGGTCTTTTTGACCAGGCCGAAGGTGTAGTTGCGGTCGCTGATCACGCAGCCTACCAGCGGCGGGTTGAAGTCTATCATGGTATGCCAGGACATGGTCATGACGTTGTTGCGGCCTTTGTAAGCCGTGCTGACCATGATGACGGGGCCTGATTCGAGCAGGCTGTAGACTTTGGACAGGGGAAATGGCCTTTTCATTTTATGGATCTCCTTTGAACTCAGTTCTCTTGCGGTTAAGAGTCGCAATGCCGCAGCCAGTGTTTGAACAGGGCCCCGAACTGCGCGCATTCATGCGGCAGGAAGTGCCCGCAGTCATTAAAAGAATGGTAATCGCTGTCCTTTAACCGGGACGACAGCCGGAACTGGTCGCGGTAGCCGGCCCTGATGTCCTGCCGGCCCGTCAGGAACGTGGTGCGCGACTTGATAAGGCGATGGCTGATCCTTATGTCCTGCGTGGCGGCGGTATTGAACAGGATGGTTTGGTAGGCCCTCCTCATCAGCGAGGATCCCGGACCGACGGCGGCTTTATATTTGCGCAGGGTTTGCGCGGTCCGTTTTGCGGCCAGCTCCAGGTACCTGGCGTCGGCTCCGGCGCGTTCGGTCTCGGTCAGCTCGTCGGAGCTGACGGTCACCGCTTCCGGCCTTTCAAGCCTGGAACCGTTGGTGCGCACCGGCGGGGCGATAAGGAAAAGTGATGGGAAGCGCAGCTTCTCCGCCAGTTTCAGCGCCAGGAACCCGCCCATGGAATAGCCGACCAGCGGCGGCGGCCGCTTGAAATTTCCCAGGAGGAAAGCCGCGGTATCCTCCAGCAGGTCCGGCACGGTCGCCCGCAGCAGCCGTACCCCGGAGGTCCCGTGTCCCGGGAAATCCAGGTAGATCCTCTTGTGCGCCGCCTTGCGGCGGTGGAACAGGGGTTCAAAAACGTTCGCCATAGAGACATGGTCGGCGGTGGCGCCGTGCAGGAACACTACCGGCCGCCCGTTGTCCGGGCCGGCGCAATAGTAGGATATCGAGGTCTTGCCGGTATCGTATTCGCTCACTGTCCCCTCCTGAAAGCATACTAGGAGAATCGGAACTGCTTGTCAAACGCGGGCGCGGCGGCGGGCCCAAAAAAGAACGCCCCTTCCGGGGCGTTCCTTTTTTAGCCGCCGCGGGCGGTCAGGTGGCTTCGTGGAAGGTCGTGTCCCCCACCACTTCGCAGCGGATGGTGTTGGTCGGGCGCTGCTTGCCGAACGGGCTCGAGGCCATGAAGACCAGCTTCTCGCCGTTCTCTATGGCCCCCCACTTAAGCAGGTGGTCAATGATCTTGCCCGCCACTTCGGTGAACCGGAGGTTCGACGGGTCCTCTATCAGGAAGGGCACCACGCCCCAGTTCAGGGCCAGCTGGTGGAAGAGCGTAACGTCGTGCGTGAAGGCGTAGATGGGCACGCCCGGGCGGAACTTAGACAGCGCCCTGGCGCCGATGCCGGTCTCGGTCACCACCACTATGGCCTTGGCGTTCCAGTCGTGCGCGGTGTTCACCACGCTGTAGGCCATGATGTTGGTGATTTCGTCGCGGTTAACGTAGTCGTGCGTGATGCGCGCCAGCGTATGGTAGTCGATGGAAGATTCGGTGCGGTCTATGATGCGCCCCATCATGTTGACCACGCGCTTGGGGTGCGCTCCCTTGGCGGTCTCGCCTGAAAGCATGACCGAAGAGGTCAGCTCCAGCACGGCGTTGGCGATGTCCGTCACCTCGGCGCGCGTCGGGTAGGTCATTTCCGTCATGGATTCCAGCATCTGCGTGGCCACTATCACGGGCTTGCCGGCCAGGTAGCAGCGGTTGATGATAGTCTTCTGCAGGTTGGGCAGTTCCTCGATGGGCAGCTCTATGCCCAGGTCGCCGCGCGCCACCATGATGCCGTTGGAATCGCGGATGATGTCGTCGAGGTTGGCCAGGGCCTGCTTATCTTCTATCTTAGCGATAAGCTTGATGGGCGAATCGGGCCTGACGCTCTTGATGATCTCGCGCACGTCGGCGATATCTTTGGCGGTGCGCACGAAGGATAGCGCGATATACTCGAAGCCGTTCTCCACGGCGAAGGCGATGTCTTTTTTGTCCTTCTCGGACATGAACGGGATGGGGTACTGCACGCCGGGGATGGCCAGGTGCGCCTTGTCCTTGAGTTTGCCGTCGTTGAGGACGCGCAGGGTGACGGCGCCCGGCCATTCGCCGTGCAGCTGGGAAACTTCCAGCTCGATGAAGCCGTCCTGCAGCAACACGCGGGTGCCCACCTGGCAAAGCTTGTCTATGCGCGGCAGGTTGGTGTAAAAATGCCTTTTCTCCGGAGGGAAATCCTTTATCTCCTCGGGCTGGCGCTCGGTGCTTTCAATGTAGATGGTTTCGCCCTTTGACAGGAGCACCGCTTTGCTGTAGCCGAACATGCGCACTTCCGGGCCCTTGGTGTCCAGCATGATGGCCAGCGGTACGTTCATTTCCGCGCGCACCGCGCGCAGGATGCGCACGCGGTTGAGCGCCTCATCGTAGGCGCAATGGGAGAAGTTGATGCGCGCCACGTTCATTCCTTCTTTAACCAGGTCGCGTACGCAGGCTTCGCTCTCGGACGCGGGCCCGATGGTGCAGATGATCTTGGTCCTGCGGGTGGTGTGCAGGTCGCCGGCAAAAGTGTTGGCCATCATATGGCTGCCCCGGCTGAGCTGCCGTCCATACGGGTGACTGACGTGTTTTTTTCAATATTCATATCTATATTATAGTAAATAGGCGGGGCGTCCCGTTTTCTGCGTGGCGGGAGGTCCGGGTTTTGGTAGAATCAGGTATAAGCTTTTTGCGGGAGGGACCAATGGCTCAATTTATACAAAAACCGGCTATCGTGCGGGCGGCCGGCAATAAACCGAAGATCATAGAGGAATATATCGGGCGGGTCAACTCCAAGACCACCACTATCAGCGTGGCCCGCATGGTAAGCCCGGGCGGCTGGGAGGAACCTCCGCAGACCCCCCGTTTTTCCGAGTACACGCTGGTGCTGCGGGGGCTGCTCAGGGTGGAAACCCAGACCGAAGTTTTCGAGGTCAGGGCGGGGCAGGCTATAATTTTCGAGCCCGGAGAGCGGGTGCGCTACTCCACCCCGGAACCGGAAGGCGCGGAATACGTGGCTATCTGCCTGCCGGCTTTCTCCCACGAAACGGTGCGGCGCGAGGGTTAGAACTTACTCCGCAAACACGATATCTCCGGCCCTGGCGGCCGGATCGGCGCTATACTTCGCCCAGTCAAAGGCGGCCAGGCCCTCTTCGTCCTTCTGGTCGGGGCCCAGGCTGTAAACCCTGAAGCCGCCGCCTTTTTTCAAATAGCGCAGCGGCTGGAATTTGTTGAAGGAGTCAGCCGGCACTTCAGAAAGATAGGCGGGGACAAGGCTTTTGAGGTCCTCCGGCAGTTTTCCCCGCTCGCGCAGGCGCAGCTTCAGCGCCACCCCGGTATGCAGCGCGTTCAACTGGTTAAAAAACACATGGTAGGGCTCCGCCAATTTAGTCCAGCCGGGGCCGGCGGCCGTGCCGGTCAGCGCGTCCGCTGTCTCTTCCGCAAGTAATTTTTTTGTTTCCGCGGCGCCCGTAGCTCCGTCCCTGAGGGTGTCCAGCCAGCCGCGTTTGTCGCGCGCGCTCTTGCGCTCAGCTATTTGCTTGTCGCGCTGCGCAAGGAAGTCTTCCTCGATCTTTGGCGAGTTCTCCCTGACGGCTGCGCCGGCCGCGCGGGCCTCGGCGTCCGCGGCGGCGTCGAAGCGCTCGTAAACCCCGGAGAAAAATTCCAGGTCCTGCACGGCCAGGGCCACCAGGCTTTTGCCCAGCGCGAGCTTTTTGCGCTCTTGGTCCGAGTTGCGCATGTTGGCGCGCTCGCGGGCGGCGTTTTTCTTTATCTCGGTTTCCTCGAGGATGGCGGCGGCCAGGAAGTCCTGCTCGCGCGCGATCCGGGCCAGCTGCCCGGAAAGCTCCGCCAGGTACGCGGTTGACGGCAAAGCCTTCTTCCCTGCGCTTTGCGCCAGCAGCGGATACGCTTTCTGCATGAAGGACTGCAGTGTGAGGGAGGCCGGGAGCATCGCGTATTTCTGCTGCGCCAGCTGTACCAGCAGGCCGGCGACGGCCAGCAGGTCCCGTTCCGCCGCGCGCGGCAGTTTCCTCGCCGTATGCATCCTGGCGTCCAGGAGGACCAGGTTCAGCAGCTTCTCAATCTCACCGAAGGCCGGCGCGGGCGATACTGTTTCCGGCTTTTCCGGTTTCTGCATTAAAAAATTACCGTCGCTGCCCAGCTTGGCCGTTTCGCGAAAAGCTTCCAGCGCCGCCTGGTTGGCCGCCAGCAGGGCGGCCGCGCGCCTGTTCGCCGCCAGTTCCCGGCCCGCCGGCAGGGCGGTCAGCGCCGCGAACTCCTGCGCCTCAGGCATATCCACCATGGCGGAACAAGCCGTGCCGTAGGGCGCGGCAAAGGCCCGCGGGGTTAAAAGACAGCAGGCGAATGCAATGAGCCTTATCATTCAAATGGGACGGCTTCCGCGACGGTATAGATGTTTAATGTTCTTCCCCCGCCATTCAGGATACAACTTTTTAAATGGCAGGTCTATGCGTCAGGAACAGATATCGCAGGAGGAGTTTTCCACGGGTTCGCTCTCTACCTGGAAAACGCTGTGGCGTATGCCGAAGGAGGCCGACACGCTGCAGGTAGCGGCTTTAAGCGCGGCCTGGTGCTTAGCCGGGTCCTTCACCACCAGGTGGGCGCTGAGGGCGTTAAAACCCGAGGACAGGCTCCAGGCGTGCAGTTCGTGCACGTCCGTGACGCCGTCTATGCCGCGCAGTTCTTTTTCAAGGGCTTTCAGCGAGAGCCCCCGCGGCGCGCCTTCCATAAGGATATGGAAAGCTTCCCGCAGCAGCCTGGTGGAACTGAACAGGATCAGGCCGATTATAAGCAGCGAAACTATGGTGTCGGCCAGGTACCAGCCTGTGAAATAGATCACGGCGCCGGCTATGATGGCGGCGACGGAACCGGCGAGGTCGCTGAGGACGTGCAGGAAGGCGCCGCGGATATTTATATTCTCGCCGCTGTGCCCGTGCAGCAGCCAGGCGCAGGCCAGGTTGGCCATCAGGCCGAGCACCGCCACCACCAGCATGGGCCCGTAAAGCACCGGCACCGGGGCCTGGAAGCGCTCATAGACTTCCCGCAGCATGTAGCCGGACAAGATCCACAGCAGCATGGCGTTGGCCAGCGCCGCCACTACTTCCGCCCGGCGGTAGCCGAAGGTGCGCGAAGAGTCCGGCCTGAGCGCCGCCAGCTTGGACGCGAAAAAACTCATCCCCAGGGCGGCCGCGTCCGTCAGCATGTGCATGGAATCGCTGAGCAGCGCCATGCTCCCGGTAAGCAGGCCGCCGGCGGCCTCTACCAGCATGAAGCCGGCCGTTAGGAAGAAGGCGGCCGTGATCGCCTTGCGCTGGGAATGCGCCTCGTGGCGGCCGCCAGCGTGGGAATGGGCCTGGTCCCCGTGGCTGCCGCCGAGAGCGCAGGAGTGTCCGTGTTCATGTTCATGTCCCATGTTTAGATTATAATACTTTGCGCGCTGCCCCGGAACCCGGGCCGCCCCCCGGTTCAGCCGGGCCGGCTGCGCGGCGTATTATGGCCCGGGGGGCCGCATTTTGGTAAAATCAGTGTATGCTTCACTCCCTGCTGAACGATTCCGCCCTGGCTTTCTTCGCCCTTTTCCCGATCCTTAACCCCCCGGCTATGTCGCCTATCTTCCTGGATATGACCTCCTCCCTGCCGGACGAGGCCCGCCACCGCCTTTCAGGGATGATAGGCAAGTATACTTTTATGCTGCTTTTTGTCGTGCTGGTGGCCGGCGGCTGGCTGCTGAAGATCTTCGGCATTTCCGTTCCCGTGATCCGGGTGGCCGGCGGGCTGCTGCTGTTCAATACCGCCTGGAAGATGCTCAATAACGAGCCCAAGATCTCGCGCGAGGAACAGGAAGAGCTGAAAGCGAAAATGTCGTCGAAGGCTTTTTTCCCGCTGACCATGCCCGTTACCGCCGGGCCAGGCTCCATCGCGATAACGCTTACCCTGGTGCCGGCCGGGTCCCTGTTGAGCTCGGCGACCTGGGCCAGTTTCCTGGGGGCCGCGGCCGGCATAGCGCTGGCGGCCGTGAGCGTTTTCCTGTTCTACCGTTACTCGGAATATCTCCTGCGCCGCCTGGGCCGCGCCGGCGCGCAGACCATCTCCAAGATCTCCGCCTTCATCCTGCTCGCCATCGGCGTGCAGGTGATCTGGGAAGGCGTGCGCGGGCTGTTGGCCGGCCTGTAAGCGCCCCCCTCCCCGCCCGAAAAAGTGCGCCCCCCGTTGCCGGGGGGCGCCTTCATCTTAGCCCGATCTGTACGCTGCTGCCGCCCTTAGAAAGGGTTGACAGGCAGGGGGCGCGCTACGCGCGTATTGTCCGCGGGCATCGTCATCATCTCCCGCATATCGAGGGAGATATACTCCTCGGTTTTTTCTCCGGGCAGTTTGGGGATGAAGGAAGAGAGCGAGGATATCTTGGTAACGTCCTCGCCGCGGCCGCCGGTCTGCTCGTAGGTGGCCATGGTGACGCAGCCCGCGGGGCTCCTCAGGAAGTCCGTATCGCCGCGCACCAGGATGCCTTCCACCTTGTTGGTGGCGGTGTTGAACACGGGGGAGCCTGAATTGCCGCCGAAGGTGTCCAGGTCGGCCACGAAGTAGCCAACCTTGCTGGCGTCGCGCACCGAGGCGCCGCCGGCTACTTTAAGGGGCAGGCCTACGGGGTGGCCGATCACGAACACTTTGGAGCCTTTGGCTATGCTGGAGCGGTTTATCGGCAGGGGCTTGTGGCCGATAACTTTGCGGTCCAGCTTGATCAGCGCGTAGTCGGGGCCGAGCTTCTGCCCGGAGGGATTGACCGAGCCGGGCTCGCCGCCCAGGAAGCGCGTCACGATCTTGGAACAGCCGTATACTTCGTCTTTGCCCAGCGTAGTGGTAGGAGCCGCGCCGGCTTTGGCCACTTTATATCCGAACACGAATTTAGTGGCTTTGCAGTCCGCTTCGGTCTTCACGCAGTGGCCGGCGGTCATGATCAGGTCGTCGCCTACCAGCGAGCCCGAGCAGAAAGCGCCCAGGGTCTGGTCCCGGAATTTCTCGGCCGGGCACAGGCCGTAAGCGGTGCCGAAATTTTCCGTGGTCAGCTTGAAGCCGGCGCCGGTCGCTACTACATCGGCGGCTTTCCAGATCGAGATCACTGAATTGGAAAGGGTCTGCATAGCCGGGGCGGATTCGAAGAAGTCCAGGCGGTTGTCGGGACCGTAGATGCTCTTGGTCTCGGCAAAAGACAGGATGGGCAGCGCTATCAGTACCGCGGCGCTTAAAGTTGCTTTCATCATGGTTTTCATAAGTCCTCCTGCTGGGTTACCGCTTTTCCGTTGTTTGCTGGTATGTTATACCCTGGGGGTTGACGAAAGTCAACACCTGAAGGGCCCAGGCCCCGCTGAAATATGGTCCCAGGTGCGGATAGGCCTTTCGGGCAATGCCCCGCCCGGCCGCCATAAAGACCGCGCCCGGGCCGTCTCAGGCGGCCCGGGCGCGGGATACTATAAGGAAGGCGGAACTTAGAAGCTGAACTTGTATTTCTTAAGCCCCAGTTCGGCCTGCATGGCTTTTATTTCCCGCTGCGTTTCCTTGTTAAGGGGCACGCCTTTGTTCTTGCGGAACTGCCAGGCCAGGTATTCCTTTTCGCCCGCGGTGTATATCCTTTTCGCGCCGGGCATCTTCTTGGAGGCGCGCAGCTCGCGCAGGATATTGCCGGCTATCTTCTTGAAAGAGGCCAGGCTGGTGAAGGCTTCCACGTTTATGGCCAGGAAGAAATGCCCCAGCGGGTACGGGATCTTCTTGCCGTTCTTGTCCACGCCCAGCAGCGCCTTCATGAAGGCGCCCTGCTGCAGCGCGGCGGAAAGTATCTCCACCACCGCGCAGTAGCCGTAGCCCTTGTAGCCGCCCAGTTCCTCGCCTACGCCGCCCACCGGCACCAGCGCGGCCGTACCGGCCACCAGGTCCTTGAGCACGGCTACGGAGTCGGTCTTGCAGCCGCCTTTGGCGTCGATGACCCAGCCGGCCGGCATCTTTTTGCCCAGCTTGGCGTAAACCTCTATTTTCCCCCGCTGGGTGATGGAAGTGGCGCAGTCCAGCAGGAACGGGAATTTCTCGTCCGTCGGGATGGCGAAAGTGAGCGGGTTGGTGCCCATCATGTTCTCAACGCCGAAGGTGGGGGCCACCGACGGGCGGGCGTTGGTGCCGGTGATGCCTATCATGCCGGCCTTGGCCGCCATAAGCGTATGGTAGCCGGCTATGCCGTAATGCGTGGAGTTGCGCACCGCCGTCATGCCCAGGCCGAATTTCTTCGCTTTCTTTATGGCGATCTCCATGGCCCGCACCGCTATCACGTGGCCCATGCCGTTGTGCCCGTCGATGGTGGCGGTGGTGGGCGTTTCTTTGACTATCTCGAATTTGGTCCTGGGCAGCTGTATGCCCTGCTTTATGCGGTCGTAGTAAATGGGTTTAAGCCGCGAAATGCCGTGCGAGTCTATGCCGAACTTATCGGCGGTGATCAGGACTTCCGCGCAGACGGCGGCGTCCGCCGGCGGCACGCCTATGCCGATGAAAACGTCCCGCATGAACTTTTCCATTATGTCGAACTTCACCCACTTCGAACCTTTTTCAATTTCCATTTATTTTCTCCTCATGTCCGGTATCCCGTTTTCTATGATGTCCGCCAGCAGCCCCGCCGCTTTCAGCGCGTCGGGGACGCCGGTCTTTTTAAAACTGTCCGCCATCGCGGCGAGCTTTGCCGGTCCGGCTATGAGCTCTTCCAGCCTCCGCGTCAGGGCGTTCTCAAAATCAGGGCTTTCCTCCAGGCAGACGGCGGCCCCCGGCCCGGCCAGCGCCAGGGCGTTCTCTTTCTGGTGCCCCCCCGCGGAAGTGGGCAGCGGCACGAGTATGGCCGGCTTTTCCAGCAGCGCCAGCTCCGCCACGGTGCCGGCGCCGGAGCGGCAGATAACCAGGTCGGCCGCGGCGTAGAGCTGCGGCATGTCTTCCCTGTAGTCGAAGACCTTCAGCCACGCCGCCCCGGCCAGGCCGGCGGCGGCGTAAGCGGCGGCCACGGCTTCAAAGTTCTTGCGCCCCGCTATATGTATGAGCTGGAGCCGGCCCCGGAGGGCGGCGGCGCTCTTTACGGTGGCGGCGTTAAGGCGGCGGGCTCCCTGGCTGCCGCCGAAGATCAGGACGGCCGGCTTGCCGGGCTCCAGGCCCAGCGCGGCCAGGGCGGCGCTCTTTCCCGGTTTTACGGCGAAGGCCGCCCTGACGGGGGTGCCCGCCAGCGCCGACTTGGCGCCGAAGGGGTTGGCCCTCATCGGCAGGCCCAGCACCGCCTTGTCGCAGAAAAAGCCGGCGAGATAATTCCCCAGGCCGAATTTGGCGTTGGATTCGTGGATATAAGTCTTCACGCCCGCCAGGCGCGCGGCCGCCAGCGCGGGAAAAGCTACGTAGCTGCCGGTGCCCAGCACGGCGTCCGGGCGGAAATCCGCCACTATGCGGCGCGCCTGCGCCAGGGAGGCGAAAAGTTTGAACAGGAAGGCCGCGTGCGCGGCGGGGTTGAGCGTGCGCGGCAGGGAGCTCATGTCGATCTCGGTGTAGGGCAGGTCGGCCTCGTCCAGCGCCGGGCGGGCGATATCGTCTTTCTTCACCAGAAAAAGCGTCTGCCAGCCGCGGCCGCGCAGCTGCTGCGCCAGGGCGAAGCCCGGATAAAAATGTCCGCCCGTGCCCCCCGCGGCTATAAGTATGCGGCGCTCGTTCATCTTGAGTTCCCCCGGTGCGCCGAAATATTAAGTACGACACCCATCATGATAAGCGTCACCATTACCGAGGACCCGCCGTAGGAAAAGAAAGGCAGCGGGATACCTTTGGTAGGAATAAGGCCTATGGCCATGGACAGGTTGAAGAAAGCCTGCAGGGTTACCGTCAGCGTCAGGCCGAAGGCGGCCAGGGAAGTGAAAAGGCTGGGAGCGTTGCAGGCGATGCGCGTTCCCTTTACCAGCAGGGCCGTGAACAGGCCGACCACCAGGAGCCCGCCGGCCAGGCCGGTTTCTTCCGCGAAGATAGGGAAAATGAAATCGGTGTGGGCTTCCGGCAGGTACAGCAGCTTAAGCTTTGATGCCCCGAGGCCCTTGCCGAACCAGCCCCCGGAACCGACCGCGAGCAGCGACTGGGCGAGCTGGTAGCCTGCGCCGGAGGCGTGTTCAAAAGGAGAAAGGTAGCTGGTCAGCCGCGCCAGGCGGTAAGGAGTGTGCAGTATCGCGAGGCCTACCGCCAGGATACCCGCCGCGAAAGGCGCGAACACGTAGCGCAGCTTGATCCCGGCGGCGGCGAACATGAACATCATCACCGTGAACAGCAGCGCGGGAGTGCCCAGGTCCGGCTCCAGGTAGATAAATCCCAGTATCACGCTGACCGCGATGAAGGGCTTGCGCAGCGTGGTCCAGTCGGCCTGTATGGCGCTCATGTTGCGGTCAAAATAATCGGCCACATAAAGTATTACCGCCAGCTTGGCGAATTCGCTCATCTGCAGCTTCATGAACCCCAGCGGGATCCAGCGGCGCACGTGGGCCACCGGCGGCATGAACAGCGTGATGAGCAGCAGCAGGGCCGTCACCGCAAAAGCCGGCTTGATATAGGGCCGCATTTTCTCCAGGTCCGCCCTGGCCGTAAAGGCGGCGAAAAACAGGCCCATGATTATCCAGAGGCCCTGTCGGCGGGCGTAGAAAAAAGAGCCCAGCCCCTTGTTCTCGGCGTAGATGGCGCTGGCTGAATACATCGCCACCAGGCCCGTAAACAACAGTATAAGGACTATGAAAAGCAGCGGGTAATTAATGAACTTGAGGCTGCGGTTCGAGATCACGTTGTGGGTGGGTTTGCTGCGGCCGGAGGAAAAGTCCATAGTCTTTGTTGCGCCGGGAGATCTTTGCGCTTATTTCAGCTTCTTGACGAAAGCCTTGAATTTGCGGCCGCGGTCTTCAAAATCTTTGAACTGGTCGAAGGAGGCGCAGGCCGGCGAGAACAGCGCCGTTTCCCCCGCCGCCGCCATCTTAAGGATATTGCGGCAGGCGGTTTCCATGGTTAAGGCGGTTATTACCGGGCAGGCGCCGGCCAGTTCCCGCTCTATGCGGGCGGCGCCGGAGCCGATGGTAAGCACCGCTTTAACCCTTTCGCGTATCAGAGGCAGGAGCGGGGCGTAGGGCGTGCCCTTGTCCGTGCCGCCCATTATCAGCCAGGCCGCTCTTTTTGGGGGCATGGCTTTAAGCGCCACCAGCGTGGAATCCACATTGGTGGCTTTGGAATCGTTGATGAACTTTATGCCGCGCACCGCGCCCGCGGGCTCCAGCCGGTGTTCCACGCCTTTAAAAGCTTTGAACGCTTTTCTTATGTGGGCCGGGGCGGCGCCGGCCGCCAGCGCCATCAGGCCGGCGCACATGGCGTTCTCCAGGTTATGCGCCCCCGGCAGGGCCGGCGGGCGCGCCGAAAATGAAGTTTTGCCCGTCGTGAAATGAAGTTCTCCTTCGAACACCCGGGCGTTGAGGTTTTTGCCGCCGGCGGCGGAGAAGAAAAGCTTTTTCGCCCGGCATTTTTTCGCGAGCTTAACGCACAGGGGGTCCGCCGCGTTAAAGACGCAGGCGTCCTCCGGCGACTGGAATTCGAAAACCCGCCGTTTGGCTTTTATGTAGGCGGCCATGCCGCCGTGGTGGTCGAGATGGTCCGGGGTGATGTTCAGCAGGCACGCCACGGCGGGTTTTATGAAAGAGCTGTCTTCCAGCTGGTAGCTGGAAATCTCCATTACTATCGCGTCCCCGGCGCGGGCGTCGGCCGCTATGCGCGCCGCGGGTATGCCCACATTGCCGCACACCAGCGCCCGGCCTTTTTTCCCCTTCAGGGCCAGCCGCATTATTTCGCCCAGCAGCATGGTGGTGGTGGTTTTGCCGTTGGTGCCGGTAACGGCCAGCAGCGGCGCGCCGCCGGCGAAAGCCAGCGCGGTCTCCACCTCGCTGACCACGGGTATTTTTTTCTTCTTTAAAGCCGCTATCAGCGGGTTGGTATGCGGCAGCCCGGGGCTTTTTACGGCGAAGGCGCAGCCGAAGGCCGCCGCGGTATGCCCCCCCGTCTCGGCCCGGACCAGGCGGGACAGGCCTTTGAGATTCTCCCTTACGGCGCCGGCCGCTTTCTCCTCGGTAAGCAGCACCTTGAAGCCCCTGGCCGCCAGCAGGTTGGCGCAGGCCACGCCGGATTTGCCGGCGCCTATGACCAGGGCTTTTTTTGCGGTGAACTTTTCGGGGATGAACATAGATCGTTTCCGCCCCGCCTCAGCGTATCTTCAGCGAGGACAGCGCCAGCAGCATGAGCATGATGCCGGCTATCCAGAAGCGCACCGTAACTTTCGATTCGGCTATGCCCTTGAGCTCAAAGTGGTGATGGATGGGCGCCATCAGGAAAACGCGCTTTTTATTGCGCAGCTTGTAAGAGCCCATCTGGATGATGACGGAAAGCGTTTCCATCAGGAAAATGCCGCCTGCCACCGGCAGCAGCAGTTCCTGCTTGGTGCAGATGGCCGCTGTGCCGATGGTGCCGCCCAGGAACAGCGAGCTGGTATCGCCCATGAACACCTCGGCGGGGTAGGCGTTGAACCACAAAAAGCCCAGGCAGGACCCTATCATGGACGACAGGAAGACCGTCATCTCCCCCGCCCCTTCGACGTAAATTATCTTGAAGTAAGACGCCAGCTTCACGTTGCCGGCGCTGTAGGCCAGGATGGCGAAGGTGAGGGCCGAGAAGACTATCGTGCCGGCCGCCAGCCCGTCGAGCCCGTCGGTGAGGTTCACCGCGTTGGAGGAACCGATGATTATTATCATCGCCAGGGCCGCGTAGAGGAAGCCCAGGTCGAGATAGAATTCCTTGGAGTAGGGAATGGAGAGGAAGTTGGCGTAGGCGGCGTTGGGCGGGTTGGCCGCCAGGTAGCCGGTAACCACCGCCGCGGCGAGGATCTGCAGGGAAAATTTGAAAGCCGAAGAGGCGCCCTGCGGATTTTTCTTCACCAGTTTTGTATAGTCGTCCAGCCAGCCCGCGAAGGCGAGCACTACCGTGGTGAACAGCAGCAGCAGGATGAAGCGGTTGTCCATGCGGGCCCACAGCAGGGTGGAGATCACCATGGTCAGGAAGATCAGCAGGCCGCCCATGGTGGTGGTGCCCTGTTTGGCCAGGTGGGTCTTGGGGCCGTCGGTGCGCTGCACCTGGCCTATTTTATAGGAGCGCAGTTTGGCTATCAGCCAGGGGCCGGCCAGCAGGCTGAGCAGGAAAGAGGTCATCACCGCGCCGCCGGCCCGGAAGGTGATATACTGGAAAACGTTGAGCGGGCTGTACAGGTCCCTTAAATAGTGCGCATAATAGAGCATAGATCCTTTAAGTGAAAAAAAATCGTTTTTGCCGCGGCGGCCGGCGGCTTTATATTTATATTTTAATATTTTTTGGCCCTTAATACATATTTCCCCAAAGGTCCTACCGTACCAAGGCCCGGAATGCTCAGGTGCCGGCGGCCGCGGAACTGTACAATATAAGCGTGAAAAAACAGCCTGTCCTGTCCGCCTTCCTTGTCTGCCTTCTTTGCTGCGCCGCCCGCGCCGGCGCCTTGCCGCTGGAGTCTTTGCGCGTGGCGGACCTGCCTGCCGCCGGGCCCAGGGCTGTTTCCGCCCCGGGGCGCGCCGTTCCTGTTAAAGAATGGACGGTGCTTATCTATGTCAGCGCCCGCAATAATTTGGGCCTGGAGGCCATAAAGGACGTCAATGAAATGGAGGCCGCCGGCTCTACCGACCGGGTGAACGTCGCCGTGGAGATGGGCCGCATCAAATGCCCCCCGCCTTTCAACCCTTTCGCCAGCGTGCAGGAGCCGCCGCCCCCGCAGGCGGACTGGACCGGCTCGCGCCGCTTCCTGATAAAAAAAGATTCCGACGCCGCGCTGATCACTTCGCCGGTGCTGGAGCAGTACCCCGACGCGGATATGGGCGACTGGCGGCACCTGGCCGAATTCATTGCCTGGGGCAAGGCAAATTTCCCGGCGAAAAAATATATGCTGATCGTGGGCGGCCACGGCAGCGGCTGGCGCGGCGTTAAGCCTCCCGCCGCAGCGCCCAAAGGCATTTCCTACGACGAGGTTTCCAACAACCACATCTCCCCCGCGGAGCTGGCGCAGGCCATCAGGGCCGGCGGCGGCGTCAATGTCTACGCTTCCGACGCCTGCCTGATGCAGACCATTGAAGTGTTGTACGACCTGCGGGATTCCGCGGAATTTATAGTCGGCTCGCAGGAAACCACGCCCGGCAGCGGCTATAACTACGAGGTTTTCCTGAAAGCCCTGGCGGCGGCTCCCGGCGACGCTTTCGCCGCCGCGCAGCATGTGATGACCGGCTACTCCGGCTATTACGGCGGCCTTAAGGAGTCGGTCACCATGTCCATCGTGCGGCCCGCCCGTGCCGCGGAAATGGCCGGCCTGCTCGACAAGTTCGCCCGCCTGGTGGCGGCTTCTCCCGCCGACCTGCAGCTTTACCGCGATAAAAGGTACGGCCTGCGCAGCTTCGACGACGAGGACGCGCGCGACCTGTACCAGCTTATGAAGCTGTATTACGACAACAGCCCCACGCCCGCGGTGCGCGAGGCCGCCCGGAGCGTTATCGCGTTCCTGTCCGAAAAACTGGTGGCGCGCAACGACGCGGTGGGCTACAAGTCGAAAGACGCCAACGGCGTCTCCGTTTATTTCCCCGTCTTCTACATGAACTACGTGCAGAAATACGAATACCTCTCCTTCTCCGGCGCCACCTACTGGGACGAAATGGTGAAAGCCGCGGTAGAAGCGAAATAAACCCTTCTCCATACGGGCAAAGCAAAACCGCCGGCTGTCCGGCGGTCTTTATTTTATCAGGGAGTTCCGGGGTTAGCGGGCGAGCATCATTATCAGCACGGCCTTGGTGAACGCCACGCGGTCGAACTTCAGCTTGGTGGGCTGCGCCGTGGCGCCGTGGTCCGCGCCGGCTATTTTTATCACGTCGGAGCCCGGCATTACCGCGCTGTCCACGGGAACCAGCCCGTCGTTCTTAAGGCCCCGCTTCAGCATGTAATTGCGCAGCGGCTTAAGGCCGGTGTCCCGTTCCCCTTTCTCTACGGGGTCCGCCCAGGTGGCCACCGAAATAACGGGCACCGTAGCGGCCACTTCCGCGATGGCGGCGGAATTCTCGCGCATATATATTTCCCTGTCTTTCATAGTAAGGTTGCGCAGGGAATCCAGGCTGCCGCCCAGCCTGTTAAGGATCTTTGCCAGGACCGTCCCCACCTTCTTTTTCGCCACAATGGCGTCGGCCACCGGCGTGCCGTAGAAAGGGACCTGCAGCATCACTACGCCGCGGACCTTGGCCAGCAGCGCCTTTTCCGATACCAGCGCTTCCAGCGTGTCCAGGCCGGCTTTGCTGGAGCCCATCAGGATTACCGGCTTGGAGGAAGCTTTTATCGCGGCGGCTATGCCTGGCGCGTTGGTCTGGATGGAGGATTCGGTCTGTAACTTAAGCTGCTCAACTTCCACGCCCAGGCTTTTGAGCAGCGCCATATGCTCCTGATAGCGCGGCTTGGCTTCGGGCGAGCAGAAAATGCCGACTACGGGCAGTTTGGTTTTGTCCACGTTGGAAAACAAGCCCGGGACCAGCAGCACCTTGTATTTCCTCAGTTCGTTCACCAACTCCGGGGTAAGGGCCGCGTCGGCGCCGGCCAGGGCCGCCTGGTATTCCGCCGTGGCGTCACCGCCTCTGAGCCTGGCCGCCGGGGCGGGCGCCGTAACGGCTGCAACGCCGGCGGGAACCGCGGGGGCTATGCCGTCGAACGTTACATTCTCCGGGGCGGCAAAAGCCGCGCGCAGGCCGGTAAGCAGCAGCGCGGAGGCGAAAACCAGGTAAGAAGTCTTGGTCTTGATCGTCATCTATATAGAGTATAGACCGCAAAACCATTGCAGTCAAGTGGCCGATGGACTATTGCGCTGCAGGCCTGTCCCGCCGCTTGGGGCGCTACCTGTCCAGCACCCTGGCCAAAATATCTTTGTCCTCTTCCCAGGCGGCCTTGCTGGCGTCGTTGAGCAGGAACGAAGCCTTGCCGCCGCCGTCTATCCACACCGCCGCCGCGCCCTTTACGCCGCCCAGCAGCTTGAACGCCTTTTCTTTGCCCATCACGGCCAGCGCGGCCGAGGCCAGGAAATCCTCGGTCTCAAGTCCGGGGTAGTAGATGGCCAGGTTGGAAAAATCCTTTATGGGATAGCCGGTGCGCAGGTCGAGGATATGCGAATACAGCTTTCCCTCTATCTCCACGAAAACATCCCTGCCGGAAGAAGCTATCACCATCCCGTCTTCAAAGGCGAACATGCCCAGGTTCTTTCCCTTTTTTATTGGGTCGGGCACCCGGTATTTCCACGGCCTTTTGCCGTAAACCATCATGTTGCCGCCCAGGCGCAGCTGCACCGGGTAAGCCGGAGCCCTTTCCCTGAGTATCTTGTTGGCGCGTTCGAAGCAATAGCAGCGCAGCAGCCCGCCGAGGTTTATTTCAACTGGCTGCGAAAATCTTACCGCCCTTTTCACGACGTCCACCTGAACATACTTAGAGCCTATGCCCCGCAGGGCCTTCTCGATATCTTCCTTCGCCGGCAGCTTCCTGCTCGACGCGGCTTCTTTCCACAGCGGCCACAGCGGCGCGAACGTTATATCGAAAGCCCCGTCGGTGAGCTTTGCATAGTCCAGCCCCAGCAGCAGCAGGCGCATGAACTCGTCGGTGACCGGCACCCATTCCGTGACGGCCTTTTTGTTGACGAGCGAGGTGAGGCTATAGGCGTCGTTGTAGCTGAATTCGCCGGAAATACGCTCCCACTCGGCGAAGATCTCGTCGGCCAGCTCTTTAGCCCGCGGGGTGTCCGGCCCGTAGGCCCTGAATTGCGCGGACACGTTCATGATGAACGCTTTTTGCGCGTAAGTTGCGGTGCTGCCCCTGCGCCTGCCGCAGCCCGCCGCGCACAGCGCCAGCGCGCAAACCAGTAAGATCGTTCTTTTCATCAGCGGAATATCCCCCTGCTCCATATACAAATACTATTTTCCCCCCCTGCCGTTCAACCACAATCTTCCCCGGGCATGCGGCATGCGGGCGGGCCTGGCTCTTTAAAATACAG
>Ga0116170_10002469_pt1 | contig 17805 bp, 17 predicted proteins | sample AD_JPNHW1_MetaG_FD_89797 | JGI IMG/M metagenome (GOLD analysis project Ga0116170, IMG submission 89797) | Active sludge microbial communities of municipal wastewater-treating anaerobic digesters from Japan - AD_JPNHW1_MetaG | ecosystem: Engineered > Bioreactor > Anaerobic > Digestate | place...
CCATCAACAATGACTGAATAATAAAGCCCGGTTCCTCCTACAAATAACGGGGTTTTACCTCTGGCCAACAACTTATCACAAATTGCTAATGCCGCCTTACGGTATTTAGCCGCGTTGTATTCCTGATTGGGATTGATCTCTCCCAATAAATGGTGTCTAACCTGCTTTCTTTGCTTTAGAGAAACCTGAGAGGTCAGAATATCCATCTTCCGGTAGATCTGCATGGAATCACAAGAAATAATCTCGGCGTTGATCTTTTTGGCCACACTTATAGCTACAGCAGATTTACCTATAGCAGTAGGGCCCAGAATAAAAATTATTCTTTTTTTTAACATAGGAACACTACGGGCAGATCTTGGTTTGGAAACCTTCTCGGGAAAGCTTACTTTCTAATTCCAGGGCTTCTTTCTGCTCCTTAAATTTTCCCACCCTGACCCTATACCCTGAACCGAAACTTTCTACGTAAGCCGGGTAATTTTTGCTTAACAATTTATCTTTCAGGTTATTAGCATTAGCACTATTGGAAAAAAATCCTATCTGCACAGAATATTCATCTTCATTTCGCCCCGGTCCGCAAAATATCTCAGGAATCCGGGCCGGAGTATTAATAAATGTGATATCTTTATTTACCTTCAACTCCGGACTCAAGGGGAAATCTCTTCTCAATTTAGACAAATAGTCATTGCCTTTTTGATGGTTCCCCCGCTTAAATTCCAGTTGGCTTAACCGGTACCAAATGGCAGGCTTCTGGTCGCTGTTAGGATTATCATTGATCAATTTATTATACGCATCTTCTGCCTGTTGAAATTCTCCGGAGATTAAATAAGTATCCGCCAGGGCCAGGCTTGCTTCTGCTTTGAACCTGCTGTTGGAAGTCTTTAAGATGCGCCGGAAACAGGCTTGCGCCGGTTCGATTTTAAATTCTTTGAGATAACTTAAGCCTAAAATATAGTTTAAATCATCCGCATTGCCCAAATGCGCCCGCTCGGCTTCGGGTTGTCCTTCGAAAATGACCCGCCGGTAATTACCTTGCAAAAAATCGGCTTTTAAGGACTCCAGGTCCAGCGCCAGAGCAGGCCGACAGATAACCAAAAAAACCAAAACTATCAGAATAAATTTAATTTTTTTCATGTTCGCTTACCGCTTAACTCTCTAGAAATATTTCTTTGTAAATCCAGGATTTTTTTATGCCGTTTTTCTTTCTCCTGCAGCTTAAGTACATCGGCTATTTTAGCCGCCTCAGTACCCGGACGAGATGAATATTTAAAAATATAAGCAGCATTAAACCTGACACTCTTAACTAACGCGCAGGTTTCCTGAAATTCTTCGGCGGTTTCAGTAGGAAATCCCACAATGATATCAGTAGTTAACAAGCCCTGCTTAACAATTTTACGATAAGAATCAATTAATGCCAAGTAATCTTTTACGGTATAGCCCCGACGCATCAATTTCAAGATCCTGTCTGAGCCTGACTGTAACGGCAAATGCAGCCGTTTGACTGATTTTTCCAAATCTCTGATCGCCTTAAAAAAATCAGGATTCGCATCCTTCGGATGCGAGGTAAAAAAATCAAATTCTTTTAAACCATCCAAGGCGTTAACCTGCTTGAGCAATTTAGTAAAATTGACCTGTTCGTCCCGGTAAGCATTAACATTTTGCCCTAAAAGAGTCACCTTAGTAACTCCCTGCCCTATAGCTTGCTCTATTTCAGCTAATATATTTTTATACTTGCGGTGGCGTAAAGGACCGCGCACATAGGGCACAACACAATAAGAACAAAAATTGGAACAACCTTCAGAGATCACAACATAAGCTTGTTTTTTATCCTGATAGAAACCGCTGTGATAAACCTCCTCCGGCCGCTTCAAGCCGTCTGTCTCCCATATCTTACGGTCATATAAACTTTTCGCTGAAAGTTGCCGCTTGTCCGCGGATAACTGGCCGATGATCCCCGGTATTTTTTCGATATCTTGAGGCCCGACTACAAAACTGATATGGGAATCACGTTCAAAAGCCTGCTGCTTATAATTCTGGGCCATGCAGCCTACTAAACCGATGATTTTAGAACCCTTATAACTGCCGATTAAGCTCCAAACCCTTTCTTCGGCGTGTTTACGCACTGAACAGGTGTTAAAAATTACGATATCTGCCTCCTGATCGGTACCGCTAAGCCGATAGCCGGACTTCTGCAACAAACCGCAGATTACTTCCGAGTCCCGAACGTTCATCTGACAGCCAAAAGTACGCACATGGAAACTCATAGCTAAATTACGAATTTTTACTAATTCCTTAGCGGTCGACATTTTTTTGTTTTTTAGCATTAACTGAAGCTTACAATCCTTCTTCTTTAATCTTATTAAATATATTCCTGGCCATTAATCCATACCCTTTGGCCGTACAGTGGCCATCCGGAACAAAAATTTTTTCCCGGGGTTCTCCCTGGTCCAATATTTTTTTAAAAATAGCGTTATTGTCCACAAAAGGTAAATCCAAATCCCGGGCAATTTCAGGCAAAAGAAAGTTATTAAAATAGTGCGCTCGATGGCCTGGCGACATGCTGTCAATAGGAGGAAAATTCTGCAGGAGCACTTTTATCTTTCTATTTTTTATTACCTCAACCATCTCTCGAATATCTGAATCAACCCATTGGTAGATCTCCTGATTACTCAAAGATAGAAAATTAGCCGATTGCTGCGGGTGAGTCTTTTTAAACTCCGCGATAAACTCATCAATTAATTTCTTTAGCTGCGGATCGCCGGAAAGCTTAAGAACTACCCTAAGAAAAAAATAATTCCGATTCTCTTCCTCCTTCCGATATCCGGAATCTGCTTTTATGCCCCGGATAAACCATTGCGCGGCTTCTTTATATTTTTTTTGAAAAAGGCAGATTTCACCCAGATAGCGATAGTTATTTACATCGGCTGGGCGTAAAGCCAGCAATTCATTAAAAAATTTTATTTTTCTTTCAACTTCCTCGTCAATAGTCAATACTTGATTATTCATATAGTAGTTTGTTTCCAGGCGCCTGAACCATTCCACGGCTTCGGTATAACGCGCATCATTTTCCATTGCCAGCGGATCCGGCTGTCTTACTTTTTCCCTTAACTCGTCAATTAACAATAAACTTAACCGATAAACACGACAAGAATATAAAAGGTCATTTAAATAAAAAATAAATTTCTTACGGAAAGCGCCTTTTTTATTTACTTTCCGCAGATACCTTGCATATTGATATTGATTCCAAAAATTAGGTTGACCGGTTTGCAGAATGATCAAATCCGGCTGCCACTTCATGATGTCATATTCAATCCTATTTAATAACTCCGAAGAATTCTGATTACTGACACCGGCATTTATTACCACCGCATTTTTCTCCGGGAATTCCTGATCAAATAATTTCTGCAATTGATCCGGATACCCCTGGCCCGCAGGAGCGCCGGCTCCCAGAGTAAATGAATTCCCTAAACACAATATGATATACGGCTTATGCTTATGGCTGGATAAAGAAACCCGATCAAATACCGGATTATTTCTAAAAACTGTTCCGGCAATACGCAAACCTGCCTCCAGCAGGAATAAAGCCGTTACTAATCCGATACCAAACGCCAGCATTCTTTGTTTTCGCCTATCCATTTAAACTCTCTTATTAATTATGTAATTTCCCAGCACCAGGCAATCCATCTGGCTTTGGTTAAAACTGTTAAGGGCATCCTGCGGCGAACAAACGATCGGCTCTCCTTTTAAATTAAAAGAAGTATTGATCAAAATCGGTAAACCCGTAATACTTTCAAAATCTTTAATTAACTGCCAGAATTTAGGATTGGTTTCTTTATTTACTGTTTGCACCCTGGCTGTTCCGTCAACATGGACTACTCCGGGAATAGACTCACGTTTTTCGTTTCTAACCTTAGGCGCCAGCAGCATGAACGCGGATTTACCGGAAAGATTAAAAAACTCATCTTTTCTTTCTTCCAGTACTGCCGGGGCAAAGGGCCGGAAAGGCTCCCGGTGTTTAACTTTAGAATTTAGCAGCTCATTAATCCCCGGACAGGCGGGATGAGCCAAGATCGAACGATTGCCAAGCGCGCGGGGGCCAAATTCCATCCTCCCCTGGAACCAGCCAATGATCTGGTTTTTAGCCAGTCTTACCGCAATATCTTTAGTCAGCTCGGTTTCACTGCATTCCTGGAAATTTAGACCGGAATTTAACAAGATTGTTTTTATCCGCTCAGGCGAAAAATCAGGACCCAAATATGGATGCGTCATGACATAATTTCTATTTTTTTTAAAAATTGCGCAATGGGCATAAACAGCTGCGCCGATTGCCGCGCCGGCATCACCCGCAGCCGGCTGGACAAAAAGCTCTTCGAATAATCCGTCTTCAAGGATCTTACTATTTGCGACACAATTCAAAAAAGTTCCTCCGGCAAGACAAAGTTTTTTAAGTTTCGTTTCATTAAAAATATTCCTGGAAATAGCAACCAGTGTTTCTTCAGTAAACTTTTGAAGGCTTGAGGCTATATCGCAATGTCTTTGCTGAAGAGCCTCTAGGGGTTTTCTTTCTTCACCAAACAATTTTATAAACTTTCTGCTATACATCCTGCGGCCTTGGTTAAAACTAAAATACCCAGGATCCAAAATAAAACTGCCATCCGGTTTGCTGGAAAAAATTTTCTTGAATTTATCAAGGTATGCAGGTTCACCGCAGCCGGCCAGCGCCATTACTGTTCCTTCATCTTTATTTGCGGAAAAACCCAGATAAGCGGTTAGTGATGAATACAGCAAACCTAATGAATTGGGATAGCGCAACTCTTTATAAATCTTTATATCATTGCCCCTTCCCAAACCACAGGTCAAAGTCGCCCACTCGCCTATTCCATCAGAAGTTAAAATAGCCGCTTGTTCAAAAGGCGAGACTAAAAATGCGCTGGCAGCATGCGAAAGATGATGGTTAACGAATAAAGTTTTTCCTTTAAAACCGGTTTCTTTTTCTAAGGTAAGCGGCAGGATCAATCTATCCTGGAGCCATTTCGGCATAGTCTTAAGAAAATTCGTGAATGAAAACGGCCAGGTTTTTAAATGGTCTAAAACCACACGGTGGAATTTAAGAAAAGGCTTTTCATAAAAAGCGACATAGTCGATATCAGAAAAAGCAATCTTGGATTCCTGAACACAAAAATTGATCGCGTTAATCGGAAAATCAGCCGAATTTTTTATTCGGTTAAATCTTTCTTCCTGGGCGGCAGCCACAACTATTCCATCTTTAATTAAACAAGCCGCAGCATCATGGTAATAACAAGATATACCTAGGATATTCACCGTTTGATCTCTACTTTCTTAAGCTTGAAACTATTTTATTAAAATCCAGCATAGATAAATGAAGTAATCACCGCGGGCCCGATGGAATAAACCAAAAAACCCAGCAGGATAAGCATAATAAATATCGGTGATAAAAACAATAATTTATGCTGTTTAATTAAATAAATTGTTTCCTTAAACATATAAATAATCTTGCCCAAAGATTACCTCCTTTTTTTAAGACTGCCTGAGGCTGCGGTCAATATCTGCGGCATACCCTTTGGTTTTATGCCAATATGTGTCCTGAGCATGATATTCGGAGGTTAAGGCCCGCCGGTTAAAAATTACCAGCAAACATAAAGTAATCCCAAAACCGAAAAAATATAAAATAAATAACAAAACCATCAGGAATATTTTTTGCGTTTCCCTGACAAAATTTTTAATACCAGCCCGGATGCTTTTAAAATAATGTTTTATCAATCCGTTTATCCTTTCGCCTGATCCCGGGATACCTTAAAGTTAATACCTGTTTTTTATTTAATCACTAAACCGGTAATCTAATTTAGCAGCAATCGAATTTAATAGATCATTAGAAAAATTAACTTCCAGGTTTTTTAACGCTTCCTGCCGGCTTAACAATCCTTCCCGGATAAGCTTGCTCATCTCAACATGATAATGCGTATAACCGTAATGCTTCATGGAGTTATGCACAGAAATAAAATTCAAATAACAGTTAGTAGAATTTAACGGGTAACTTAACTTTGGTAATTTCCATTTCAGCTCTTCTGTAATTAATTTGACGTAGGCCTGCGGGTCAAAAGGTAAAAACCAGTGCGGAGATAAAACAACGCATTTTTGCCGCAATTTGGCTCTTTTGAGCACCTCTTCCATATTTTTAGGGAAATTATTGTATTTAGGATTATTTCTGATATATTCCTCTAAAAATTCTTTCGTGGCTTGGCCCATTGACGAGAATTCGGGTTGGTGTATATTGCAGCCGCACCTGGACATTAAGGGTTGCTTCGAAGATTGTCCTTTAGTCCAACCGGCAATAATTACCGGAATATTATAGCGGAATGCAGTTTTAAAAGCCAAATCCATATACCAAATACTGCAGGGATGGCAAATAACCGCCCGGGAATTTGTTTTCACCATCTCCCTGAACATTTCGTGCATAAAATCACTTTTAAAAAATAAACAATCGACGCCTAATATTTCTACCGCATTCTTCACATTCTCCAGAGCCTCTTGGGTTTCGAAACCATGGTCAAAGGTGAAAGCCAGCGGATTTAATTTATACCTTTTCTTCATATAATAAAGGGCCGAGGTGCTGTCCTTGCCTCCGCTGCACATGACCAAGCAATCATATTCTCCTCTACTTTTATACATCTTTAACAATTTAATAAAATCCGTTTCTAGAAATTTAGCCTGATCAGATTTTTCTTTTTCATCTTCAAGACAGACGTTACAAACCCCTTGGGCGTTAAGCCAGATATCCGGTTTATGTTCCGGTAAAACACATTTCTTGCAAATCATCTAAACCTCCGAAAAGACCGCTTTTTTTTAAACACGCTATTAGCTATATAAACTGCCGGAATTTAATAAAAGTATATTTATGCAACAGATATTTAAACAGGGTTTTTATGATCCCTAGACCATACCAGAGACTCGGCCATAATTTTATGGTAGAAGCCTCTTCGAAGTAACGCGTCCTAATCGGTATTTCCTCAATCCGGAAATTATGCATAACTATCTGAGTAATGATCTCCGTATCAAAGATAAAACCATTATGGTTAGCATTAAAATCTATTGCTTTTAAAACCCGGGACGAATAAGCCCTGAAACCGGAATGATATTCGCTAAGGTATATTCCAAAAACAACATTCTCCAAAGCGGTGAGTAAAATATTGGCGTTATGTTTCCAGAGCGGCATCCCTCCCAAGAGAGCTCCGCCTTTCATCATCCGCGAGCCGAATACCGCATCCGCCCGGCCCTGCTTAATCGGAGCAATAATCTCTCCGATAACTTTAGGGTCATATTGGTAATCCGGATGCACCATCACGACAATATCGGCTCCGGCGGCAAGAGCCTCTCGGTAGCAAGTCTTTTGATTGGCGCCATACCCTTGATTCTTTTTATGAACAAATACCTTAAGCCCTAAAGCTAAAGCCTCTTCTACAGTATTATCCCTGCTGGCATCATCGACTAAAATTATTTCGTTAACTACATCCGCCGGGATATCTTTGACAGTCCTCTTTAAGGTCAAAGCGGCATTATAAGCAGGCAGGACCGCAACCACTTTTTCATTTTTATTTTCATTCGATAACTCCGGATTTTCTAATTCCTCAAGATATTCCAATTTTCTGGCCTTCCGGGCGTAAATTTCAATTTGATCACCGAAATTAATTTTTAACAGCTGCGGCCGTTTTAAAAACCATCCGCCTAAAAATTTTACTAATTTAGAAAACCCGGAATTATAAATTTCTAATCTTTCCAGACAATATCGAAAGCTAAAAAATCTTATGCTGTTTTCACACTTAACCGGCGCAAAACCGCAAACCCTCAGTATTTGATAAATTGTTTTTTTAGTAAAATAATACAAATGCTCCTGCTTGATTCCCCACCACCTGGCCCGCAGGATCCTGCTGGGTAAGCTGGCAATATCCGGAGTATTTATGCAAATCAATCCATCCGGCTTTAATATCCTTCTTATCTGAATCAGAATATTCTTGGGGTCAGGTAAATGTTCAATTACATCTTTCAAAATTACGACATCAAAATAAGCAGGCGGAAATTGCGCTTCCTCTAAGTTTCCGCAAAAGATATTTTTTAGTTTTAAAGTGTCCCGGGCATAGTTTACCGCCCATTCCGAGATTTCCACGCCGTAGGCCTGAAAACCAAGTCCTTCGGCCTCGCTTAAAAGAAAACCTGTGGCGCAGCCAATCTCCAACAGCTTACCTGAAGGCTTAAATTTACGCAGCAATTTTAAACTGCAGCGGGCAGACCTTCTACGCCCCGCTTCTTCCTGCAGGTATAATAAATCCTCCATCTTTCTGTAATTTTCCAGGAGCCTGGATATCGGCGGTTGCGGATTAGCGTAAATAAGCCCGCATTCCAAACATTTAACTATTCTTAAAGGGCAACCCACATTGCTGTCGGTGATATTATAAGAATCCTTGTTTAGATCTAAAATGTCCCCCCGATATGTCTTATAGAGGACCTTATAATTTAAACAACCGCATAGATTACATTTCATTTTTAACTAAAATTAAGCAACAGATTTATAGAAAGTAAGCATATAGAATACAACTAATCAACTTTACCATAAAAATAAACCCCCCGCCATTATTTATAGCGGAGGGTCTATAATTTTCCTAAACCAATAACAATTGCATTACTTCTTTTTTAATTTTTCGATCAGTTCGGCGACAAATTTGCCGGCGATTTCTTTACATCCTAAACCAAAAGCCAGAGCTAAACCTAAACCTAAAGAGCCCAGCACGATCGAAATCGTCAATTCTGTAATCCGGATCCCGATCTGCAATTGCTCTAAACCTACAAAAACAGCAAAAGCAATAACGATTGTTTCAACAATCTGAGACAGAAGTTTACCTTGGCTTAAACCTGCGTTATTGGCTGCGGTTTGCACAATGTTCTTCAATAAAGTTGACACAAACATTCCCAGGATCAAAATAAATAAAGCGGCAATAACATTCGGAATATAGAGAACAACTTTGTTTAATAAATCAGCGGCGATCGTAAGCCCCACAGAATTTACCGCTACCATAAACGTTATCAAAAGCCCCAGCCAATAACAAATTATTCCGACTAAATCGGATAAAGTGTAGCTTATGCCTCCCTTATTTAATAATTTGTCTAACTCGATACGGCTGGACAACTCATTAATTTTAGCGGTTTTAAGGGTTTTACTAACTACCGATCTGATCACTTTAGAAAGCAACCAGCCGATGAGCAGAATAATAATCACCAGCAACGCATTAACCATAAATTGGCTAATTTGCGCTAAAACCGTACGCGCGGGTTCAAGCAATACCACTTGCCAACTACTCATAGCGACCTCCTTTTAATAAGTCCGTTATCCACCAAAATAACGGACAAATCAATCCCTTAACTTACTGGTAAACTAAAACAATATAAGGGATTCTTTTTATTAAACGATAACGCGGTCAGTTATTGTTATAACTTTATCATAACGAATAGGTTATGTCAAGATTTTACCTTAATTAAAGCCATTTTTTCTTAAGTTCAGCGTTAATTTTTTCCATCTTGGCATAGCTTAATTTAGGATCATTATCGGACAATTTAGCCTGGGCGGCTAACCTGGCCTCCTGCTTACGGCCGATAAACTCTCCGACGCTGGAAATCTGCGCGTGAAGAAACCTGCTAGACAATTGCACCTCTTTATCATCCGAAACCACAACGATATTTTTAGGGGAAGCCGAATCTTCGACTATTTTCTTGATCAGCTCATCCGCCTCTTGCGCCCGGGAAAACATGCAAAATAGATTAGTTGCATAGGGGATATCCTCGCCCGGCGGAGGATATCCGTCAAAAACCAAAATCACACGGTTGCTTTTACTTCCGGTTAGATCATTTAGCCTAATAAAATCCGCCAAGGTATGCTGAATGTTCCGGGCCGATTTGACGGCGGGTTTAAACGCAGGGTGATTTATTAGGTTGTAAGCGTCGATGATGTACTGTAAGGACATAGATTAGTCCTCCCATGGCTCCGTATAAAATAAAAAATGAAAATGATAAAAGCGACATCGCTAAAGCCAATTGCTTGACTACTCCGACTTTAGCAAAATAAACTACAAACAAACTCTCTCTTAAACCCAGGCCGCCGATGGCTACGGGTAAAAGAGTAATCGCTCCAATGATCGGCAAAAAAATAAGAAAATAAACCAAACTAATCCTGACTCCTAAAGCCAGCCCGATAAAATAAACACTGATCGGCAAAGTAAGCTGGATAATAAAAGAAATTAGCAGATTCGAAACAATCATCCTTTTTTGATGGCGAAAAACGTGAATTTCCCGATGGATATTTTTAAGGGTTTCTTTTATTTTCCCGGAGCCGGGAGTAGAGAAAAATTTTGTAATTCTGGAGTAGATCGAATTATTGAATAAAACTAAAAGAATAACCGCCAGCAGAAGTATGATGGTCGATACCGAAGAAAAAACAACTTTATCCGAAATTAAATCACCACCCAATAAAAGCGCCGGGAAAATCACTAAAACCAATCCAATGTAACCGCTTAATCTATCCAAAAAAACCGTAGCTACAACTTCTTTGGCTTTTTGAGTATGCTGCGCCAGATCCGCTACCCTGACTAAATCTCCTCCGATAGTGGAAGGCAAAAAAATACTAAAAAAAATACCGCCGGAAAAAGTACTGATTAGTTTTTTTAAAGAAGCCTTAATCCCTGCCCCCGCCAAGAGCATTTTCCAGCGTAAAAAACCTAAAATACAGGAAAAAATGGAAAATAAAAAACCCACAGCTAATAACCATTTATCCGCACCTTTAATATCATTGGTCAAAACCGCAAGATCGATTTTATTAAATTTGAACAACAAAACTAAAAGCAGGCAGCTTACGCTGAGTCTGGCTAAAAGCGAAATAACTTTTTTAACTCTAACCATTCAAATTAAATTAGTTTAGGCGGTTAATTTACGGTAAGCTTCTAAGTATTTTTCTGTAGTAACCTTGATTATTTCTTCCGGCAAATCCGGCGCCGGGTAAGTCTTATCCCAATCCAAAGTCTCTAAATAATCGCGGACGAACTGTTTATCAAAACTCGGCTGGGCCTGTCCCGGGCAATATTGGTTCAGCGGCCAAAACCGTGAAGAATCCGGGGTCAGCACTTCATCAATGATGATCAACTGGTCTTGATATATCCCAAATTCAAATTTAGTATCGGCGATAATAATCCCTTTTTGCAAAGCATAATCACTGGCGCGCTTATAAATAGCGATGCTTGTTTCTTTTATGCGCCGGGCTAACTCGGCCCCTAATAAATTCTCGACATATTTTTGATCGATATTCTGATCGTGCCCCACCTCCGCCTTAGTCGATGGTGTAAAAATAATTTCCGGCAGCTTATCGGATTCCCTGAGGCCTTTAGGCAGCTTGATACCGCAGACCGACTGCGTCTTTCTATACTCCTTCCACCCCGATCCGGAAAGATAGCCTCTGACTACACACTCAACCGGCAAAGGCTTGGTTTTGAGAACCAGCATCGAACGGCCCGCAAGATCAGCTTGGTATTTCTTGAGTATCGGCGGGTATTTATCCAAATCCGTTGTAATTAAATGCTGGCCGATTATATCTTTAACAAAATCAAACCAAAATAAAGAAATACTGGTCAATACTCTTCCTTTTTCCGGTATACCGCAAGGCAAAACAACATCAAAACAAGAAATACGATCGGTAGAAATAATAAGCAGCTTATCATCCAGGTCATAAACATCCCTGACTTTACCCCGGCGAAAAAGCGGTACATCTTTAAAATCGGTTTTTAATAAAACATTACTTCCCATTTTTCTTTAATCTCTCCAGCAACGCGTCATGTTCCTGCCAAAGCTCATCGGGGAGGTCTTTCTTAAACAAGCTGAAAAATTTGCTGATACCTTTTAGTTCTTCAGCCCATTCCTCTTTGTTAACCTCAAGCAGTTTTTCTAAAACCCCATTGCCGAGGTTAAGGCCGGTCATATCAATATTAAACGGGTAAGGCAAATATCCGATCGGAGTACGCATAGCAGTAACTTTATTATTGCAGCGGTCCAGAATCCATTCTAAGATCCTTAAATTTTCGCTAAACCCGGGCCATAAAAATTTACTTTGCGCATCCTTTCTAAACCAGTTGACGTGGAATATTTTCGGAGGCTTAGCCATCAATTTGCCCATATTTAACCAATGCCTGAAGTATTCCGCCATGTTATAACCGCAAAAAGGAAGCATCGCCATCGGATCCCTGCGCACCTGGCCCAGTTTACCTACCTGGGCAGCAGTTAATTCCGAACCCATAGTTGCTCCCGCAAATACGCCATGCTGCCAGTTAAATGTCTCATATACCAGCGGAGCAACATGCTGACGCCGGCCGCCGAAGATGATCGCCGAAATCGGCACTCCATGATGCTGCTCCAGTCGAAAAGATGCGGAAGGACAATTCACAATAGGAGTAGTAAAACGCGCATTAGGATGGGCGCCTTTGATCACCTTGCCTTCTGCATCCAAAGTATTCGGTTTCCAGGGATTTCCTTTCCAATCAATACCTTGGCTGGGCACTTCACCGTCAGCCCCCTCCCACCAAACCGTATTATCAGGTTTTAAAAGAACGTTAGTATAGATCGTATTCTTTTTAATGGTTTTCATCATATTTAAATTAGCGCTGAAATTTGTACCGGGGGCCACTCCGAAAAATCCTGTTTCAGGATTAATCGCCCAAAGAGAACCGTCAGTATCCACCCGCATCCAGGAAATATCATCACCCACCGTCCAAACACGATACCCTTTATTCTTAAGCCCTTCCGGAGGAATAAGCATGGCTAAATTCGTTTTACCACAGGCACTGGGAAAAGCCGCAGCGATGTATTCAACATGCCCGTCAGGATCTTCAATCCCCATAATCAACATATGTTCAGCCATCCATTTTTCTTTTTTGGCGACAAAGCTTGCGATACGCAAAGAAAGGCATTTTTTACCCAAGAGGACATTACCGCCGTAGCCGGAACCTACGCTCCAGATGGTATTATCTTCCGGAAAATGTAAAATTAACCGTTTCTTAATATCCAGCTCCGCTTTAGAATGTAAACACCTGGTAAAATCATCATCTTTTTCAAGCTGCCTTAATACCATTTCCCCGCAGCGAGTCATAATTAGCATGTTTAAAACTACATAAAGGGAATCCGTCAATTCTACCCCGATCTTACTAAAAGGAGATCCTACCGGCCCCATTGAAAAAGGAATGACATACATCACTCGCCCGGCCATCGCTCCTGAAAAAATTGCTTTAGCCTTTGCATAGGCTGCCGCCGGGGACATCCAATTATTAGTCGGACCTACATCATGTTTTTTCTTCGTACAAATAAAAGTTAAATGTTCGGTCCGGGCAACATCATCATGAGCAGTACGATGTAAAAAACAACCCGGAAGTTTTTCCGGATTCAGGCGGATCAATTCACCGGTACTTACCGCCTCCTTTTCCAATGCCAGTTTCTGCTCATCCGACCCGTTAATCCAGACGATCCGCTCAGGCCCGCAAAGCTTGGCCATCTTATTTACCCAATCAATTAATTTTTTATTCGTGGTAGGAGTTTTTTCCATTTTTTTACCCTCTAAATTACCGACTTACTTATAAATTTATAAGCTGAATCAGCTGCAACCGCCCCATCACCGCAGGCATTAATTACCTGATAAAACCCTTTCTTGCGGCAATCGCCGCAAGCAAAAATTCCCGGGGCGGAAGTCGCCATATTTTCATCCGTAATAATAAAACCGGTTTCATCCATCTTTATTTTATTCTTTGCAAATACCGTATCCGGCTCATAGCCGATATAAATAAAAACCCCATCGCAAACCAGATCGCTCTCTTGACCGCTTAAAAGATCCTTAACCCGTACTGACTCAACTTTATTGCTTCCTTTAATCTGGCTGACAATGCTGTTCAAAATAAAATTAATTTTGGGGTTTTGCTTCATCCTCTCCTGTAAAATCGGCGAAGCACGCAAATCGCCACGCCGGTGAATTATACTTACCGAGCTAGCAAAACGGCTCAAGTACATTGCTTCTTCAGCTACGGCATTGCCTCCGCCGACCACCACTACTTTTTTAGCTTTAAAGAACGGCGCATCGCAAGTGGCACAATAAGAAACGCCTCTGCCTGTATACTGCTCTTCTCCGGGTACATTTAATTTTCTGGGACGGGCGCCGCTGGCGATAATGACCGCACCGGCGGTGAAATCACCGCCGGCGGTATTGACCCTGATACCGTCACCATCTAAACCAAGCACTTCCTCGCTTACAATTTTTAATCCCAGCTCTTTCACCTGGCTTTCCATGCGCGACATTAACTCCGCGGTAGAAATCCCGCCGGGAAAACCCGGATAGTTTTCGATAATTTCACTCGTTAAAATCCTGCCGCCAAGGGCCATTTTCTCAATAAGTAAAGTGTCCAGCCGGCTGCGCCCGGCATACAAAGCCGCGGTCAATCCTGCCGGTCCGCCTCCGATAATAATTAAATCATGTTTTTCCAAAAGTCACCCTTTATTTAAAATCTAAATTTTTGCTTCCTTGGCCAGCTTCTTTAATTTAGCTAATTTTCTTTTAATCCGTAACTTCTGCAAGAATGACGCATAATCAACGATAAGTTTGCCTTTAAGATGATCGATTTCATGCTGCAAAACACAGGCAAAAAGATCACGCGCTTCCAGCTCCAAATGGCGGCCATCTTCATCCTGAGCCTGTAACCAAACTAACTTGGCCCGTTTGACTTTAATGGAAATTCCCGGAACGCTTAAACATCCCTCGCTAATCGACTGCTTACCCTGTCTTTTTATAATTTTAGGATTAATTAATTTATAAAGCCCTTCTCCGATATCCACAACAATTAACTGCTCGCTTAAACCCACTTGCGGAGCTGCCAGCCCGATACCGGAATCATCATACATACTCTTAGCCATCTGACTAAGAATCAAGCGGTGTTGATCGGTAATTCGCCCCACCGGCTTGGCTTTTTTTCTTAAGACAGCATCTCCAAATACTTTAATTTTTAATTTTGTTCCTGTCATCGACTTTTATGATTTTTGGCTTAATGTTTTTAGCTTCCTTATCTTCGACCGCTACATAAGAAACAATGATTATTTGATCTCCCGGGCAGGAGCCGCGGGCAGCCGGGCCATTCAAACAAATTATACCGCTTCCGGCTTTTCCTTTAATCACATAGGTCTCAATACGCAGACCGTTATTCAGATTAAGCACCTCGACCTTCTCATTCTCTAAAATATCCGCAGCCAAAATTAAATCGGCATCAACCGTGATGCTGCCTTCATAATAAAGATTAGCTTCAGTAACAGTAGCCCGGTGGATTTTAGATTTCAACATTGTCCTTAACATTTTATTTTCTCTCCTCGTCTACGTAGACGACACCAACGCAATTCCAATCAGCGTTGGGTGTCAGTCTACCATGCGACACCAACGAATTCTTTGCCACGCGAGCGGACATCGGCGTAACTTAAAATAAACGCCGGATGCTCCAGCAGCGTTAGGTGCCAATCTACCACAATAACATCTGCGTAATCCGTTAAGCGCCGATTATAGCCTTATTAGATATTAATCTATAGGTTTGGCGCGCAATCATTAGTTCTTCATTCGTAGGAATAACCAGGATCTTGGGCTTTTTACTCAAATAACCAAATAACCCTTTGCAGATACTCTTCCTGATTGAAGCCTTATTTTCACCGATCCCGGCCGTAAAAATTAAAGCATCTGCTCCTCCCAAAACCGATAAATAGGATCCGATATATTTCCGGATACGATAAACAAAGATATCCAAAGCCAGCCGGGCGCGCTTGTTCCCGGCATTAGCCTTTTCATCAAGCAGACGCACATCATTGCTGATCCCTGATATTCCTTTCAGCCCACTTTCTTTATTTAGGATCCGGTCCATCTGCCTGGTATCTAAATTATTTTTATTCATAATATGCGTAATCAAAGCCGGGTCGACATCTCCGCAGCGGGTACCCATGACCAAACCCTCTAAAGGAGTATAGCCCATACTGGTATCTATAGACCTGCCCTGATCAATCGCGGTAATACTGCAGCCATTGCCTAAATGGCAGGTAATTAATTTTAATTTGTTGAGCGGCTTTTTTAAAATCCGGCTGGCTTCAGCAGCAACATATTCATGACTGGTGCCGTGGAAACCGTATTTTCTTACTCTTAATTTATGATAATAATCATACGGCAGACCATAAATAAAAGCATGCTCCGGTATGCTTTGATGAAAAGCAGTATCAAAAACCACCGCCTGTTTTATACCCGGTAAAAGTTTCTGACAAGCCAGTATTCCGGAAAGATTAGCCGGGTTATGCAAAGGGGCGATGGCGCTGCACTTCTTAATCCCTTTAATCACGCTGGCATCCACTAAAGCCGGTTTGTTAAAATCCTCTCCCCCGTGTACTACGCGGTGGCCCACAGCTTCCACTGATTTAGCTTCTTCCAAAATAACCTTCAAGCCAGAATAATGATCGCCAAACTTTGAATTATCTTCACCGATATGTTCGATCGCGCCTTTTTTAACCAAGTTCTCGGAAGGCATATCAAAAAGTTTATATTTAATTGACGAGCTTCCGCTGTTAATTACCAATATTTTCATTATTGAGCCCTGATCGCTGTAACCGCTACACAATCTACAATATCTTTAGCAAAACAACCGCGAGACAAATCGCTGGCAGGTTTATTCAATCCTAGAAATAAAGGGCCCAGCGCACGGCAGCCGCTTAAACGCTGCACTAATTTATAAGCAATATTGCCTGCTTCCAAATTAGGAAAAATCAGGACATTGGCTTGCCCGTTGATCGGGCTATCCGGGCATTTAATCTCGGCTACATCCGGGACAATCGCCGCATCTCCCTGCAATTCACCGTCAGCTAATATCGATGGAGAAAGTTGTTTAAGCGCAGCTAAAGCTTCAGCAATCTTCTCGGCGGATTTAGTCTTGGCCGATCCTTTAGTAGAATAACTTAAGAAAGCCACCCGGGGAGTAAGATTTAAAACTTTACCTGCTAATTCTGCGGCGGTAAAAGCAATACAAGATAATTGCCTGGCGTTCGGGTCGGGAATAACCCCGCAATCAGCAAAAATAAACGTGCCCTTATCGCCATACGGACAATTCGGAACATCCATAATAAAACAACTTGAAGCAATTGTAAAACGTTCATCCAAACCGATACAACGGATACAAGCCCGCGCCACATCGGCGGTAGTATGCGCGGCGCCGGCAACTAAACCGTCCGCCTCGCCTTCCCGGGTCATCATTGCTCCATAATAGAGGTTATCCGAAAAAAGTTTTCTGACCACCTCCAGGTTAATATCTTTAGACTGATAAAGCTCATAATATTGCTGGATATATTTTTCTTTCTTGTTTTTATCGATCATCTCCGGAGTTAGAACCAGCGGTTTGGCTAATCCTTCTTTACGAATAATCTCCGCCGCTTCTAAAGTACGCTCATCGTCATATTCCGGCAAAACAATCGTTTTAATTTTTACCGCCGCTTGTTTGCGAATCCTGCTTATGGCATCCATTTTTAAAACCCTTTCCCCTCTAAAGGAATCGCCACCTGAAAATTAAAGGTGGGCCAAAATTTTTTTAAAATCCACATTCTCTTTAATCAATTTAACTACCGCATCAATCTTTTCTGTATCACAAGGCCGGATCTTAACCGTAATATCATGCACGCATGTCGCCACGTCATAAGTATCGGATTTAG
>Ga0116170_10002470_pt1 | contig 17802 bp, 14 predicted proteins | sample AD_JPNHW1_MetaG_FD_89797 | JGI IMG/M metagenome (GOLD analysis project Ga0116170, IMG submission 89797) | Active sludge microbial communities of municipal wastewater-treating anaerobic digesters from Japan - AD_JPNHW1_MetaG | ecosystem: Engineered > Bioreactor > Anaerobic > Digestate | place...
CCGCAACCTGTTACCAGGATTGATCCTCGCCGCCCTTTTATTCGCACCGGCAGCAGGTGCAGGAGCCGGAGAGGCAAAACAGGTTTTCCCGGAGAACGATACCGCCGGATATGTTGCCGTCGGTATTATTGTCATCGACCCGGCAATCAAGGCGGCATCGCCTGACTATACTATTCTCGTGCTGGATGGCGAGGGAAAAGCAAATTACCTCCGCGACCTGAGTACGGACATCGATATCCTCTCGGCGACCGACCCGCAGAAAGAGACCAGAAAGACCGGACTGGCAGCACGGCTGAACGCGATCTGGGACAAGTACCCGGTGGTATACGAGACAAAGCCGGGTTCGGCAGGATACCCGACCTACGGGGGAACCGAGACGGTAATCCGGTTCGCGCCGTCCGTAACCAGTACGAAACTGACCGATGACGAGAATGCTGCGATCCGGGAAAGTGCGGCGATCATGAAGGAGGCGTTCTTAAAAAGCATCGGTAACCCCGCGGATCTGGATGCAGCAGGGACCCGTGCTCCTGACCTGTACCCCCGGACATTCCGGGAAGATACCGGCTGGTTTGTCGTGCACGCCAATGTTGACGATGCTTCAGTCGATTTCGATGCGGAACGGGTGGGGGCGCTCTCCCATGGGACGCTCGTCGTGCCGGTCAACGTAACCGGACACCGGTACAAAACGGTCTCGGTCGTTAAACAGGGATACAGCTCAATGCCGGTAGCCATTGACCGCTACCCGGCACCGGGTGAGATCGTCGATTTGTACTCCACGCTCAATGTGACGACGACGGCAACACGGCCTCCCGCTACGCAGCCTGCATCCTTGTCCCCGGTCTTCGCAATCCTTGCCCTTGGCTGCGCCGGAACACTCATGACCACACGGGGCAGGAAAGATGCATAACATGAATTTACCTGCCGGTTGGGTCCCCATTGCATCTCGGATAGTCGTGGAAATCATTGCGCTCACCCTGATCGTTTCCCCGGTCTGTGCCACCACGACGCACACGCTTACCATCCCCGGGACCGGGAAATATCCCCTTCCGCCGTTGCAGGTGAACGATTCGATGGAACCGGTGATCCTGAACATGGAGCTTGGCACGGAGGACCAGCCGGGCGTTCACCGCATCCCCGCAGGGTCCATCATCCTCCTGTCGGATGACGGGATCAACCGGGTCTTCGATGCGGGAGGGATGCAGATCCTTGCAGCCTACGACACCGGCGCCCACCACACCCATTCCGTCCCGAACGGGGCGTTCATCGATACCGAGGGAAATATCACGTACATTCTCTCCGGCAGTCAGCTGGTGATGACGGTCATCGATGTGACTGCACGGGGCGTCGCGCAGCCCACCGAGCAGCCGGTGATCGCTTCGTTCTCGCCGATGCCACCGGACCAGGGGGATGCCCCCCTGAGAGTGACATTTTCGGATAACTCGCAGGGCACAATCACGCAATGGCTCTGGGATTTCGGCGACGGGACAACGTTGCAGGTCAAGGGAGACCACCCCCGGGAGCGGAACCCGGTCCATAGCTATCTTTCCAACGGGAGCTACAATGTCACGCTTACCGTCAGCGGGCCGTCAGGCCGCGATACGTTCACCTGGCCGGGGTGTATAACAGTCGGGCCCCGACCCCCGCTGGCACGGATCGGTGCAGAGCCTCAGCGTGCGGACTACGCACCGCTTGCCGTTACGTTTACCGACACCTCGCCCGGCGATATCACGGGATGGTCGTGGGATTTCGGGGACGGAAGCAGCTCGTCAGAACAGAACCCGGTCCATAGCTACCTGAAACAGGGTAATTATTCCGTGCGTCTTACTGTTACCGGGCCGACCGGGAAAAACACCGTCGAAGATCCGGTCTTCATCCTTGTCGGCCCGTTTGCACCCGCTGCGCACTTTGAAGCGATCTACACACCGCATCCCGCCCCGTGCAGCGTCGAATTCCAGCAGTACTCGCAGGGCACGATCACGCAGTGGTCCTGGGATTTCGGCGACGGCACGACATCCACGGAGAGAAAACCGGTCCATACTTACCAGAGAGACGGAAATTTCACCGTGAACCTGACCGTAACCGGCCCAGCAGGGAGCAGCACGAAGAGCCGGCCGTCATTTATCCATGTCGGCGAACCGTTCTTTATCCGTGCAGATCCCCCTGCTATTCATTCCGTGGGCGATACGTTCACCATCACGGGGACAACAAACCTGCCCCCCGGGGAAGAACTTGAATATGGGGTCTTCACCTCATCCTTCAACCCTGGCGGTCCGAAATTCGGAAACCCGAGCAATGCGACCGGGACTACAAGAGTGATCGGTGGAGACTCCGGCAACAGCAGCTGGTCGTTCGAACTCAATACCACGGGATTTTTGCCTGACGAATACATTCTGGGTCTCAGTTCAACCACGTTCACGGATGTCAATGGCAACACGCTCCTCACGTTGATCAAGGGGAACTATCCCCTATCCGGTCATCCGGTTACCTCCCAACAGACTGCCCCTGTGAATTCATCAGGAAATGTCAATGAGAAAATCTCCCCGTCAGAAACGCACCCTGCACCATTCTTCCCGGAACTGGTATTGCTTTCTGTGTCCTGCACCGCTGTACTATTCCTTGCGCGGACCGGCCGGAGGGGCTGATGATGGCGGCCGGATCGTATAAGCGCGTACCAGGTACCGTAGATTTTTTTCTTGAGCTTATCGCAGTGGGTATCGCGGCACTTACTTTAGTTACACCGGTTGCCGGTGCGCCGCACCTGAACCTTACACTGGTGCCGCAAAACGCCGCACAGGATCCCTCTGTTCCGCTCCCGGTCTACGCTTACGGTGAGCCTGTCGTGGTCAATGCAACGCTTGTAAATTCCGGTACGGATCCTGTTACGGTCATGGGATATCCGCCAAAAGCCGGCATCCATTACCGGATTGCCTACCCGTTCAGGACATTTGATCGCACTCACCGGGCCGTAGTTCTGGAACCCGGCAGCTCGCTCTCTTCGCAGGTAGTCTGGGATCAAAAGGATGGGCAGGGTATCCGGATGGGGCCAGGCACGTACACGGTCGCGGTGTACTACCTTATCAGCGAAAATGCCAGCGGGTTATGGGACGTATCGAACCTGGACTACGTATCATCCTCGGTCGATCTTCTCATCCTCCCCCAGGGCGGAGCGTACCGTGGGACTGTCGCCGTCAACAAATCCCAGACACAGGAAAATATTATCGCGACGGTTGAATCGTTCTCGTTCTCCAATGAATCGTGGACTGCGAACGTACTTTTCCGGTTTCCCGACAATGAAATGTACTCTCGGATGTCGACCTGTACCTGCCCGGGGGATACATACTGCTCCATGGCATATGGGGGAAATTACGCTCCCGATACTGGGGAATCCCGATCGTTTTTTAACATAAGTACCGATTGCACCCTGCCGGGGACAGAACGGTTTGTTTTCACAGGGGAACCAGTACCGGCCGATGTACAGAATATCTCCCTCAATATTACTACGGACTGGATGAATCCCACCTACCGGACGTTCACAACCCATACGTGGAACTATCGCGTGAACCTTTCCGCGCCACAATCTTCCCCGGATTTAACGCCAGCACCCGCATCCACACAGTCATCCACGCGACCCGCCCCTTTCCCTGCGTCACTCCCGTTCCTCGCAACAGGGCTGGCCTTTGCGGCATATGCAGCCGGACGTACACGCAGGAGGTCGTAACATGGCACAAAAAACCCTGCCGGATACTATCATGGCCGCGCTCTCTGCGTACCTCGTGCTCTTCCTCTTCCTCTCCGCGCTGATCTCCTCCTTTGCCTTTCTCATAAACCAGGAGGCATGGTTTTTTGGGATCAAACTGGACGGGTGGCCGGCAGGGCTGTACCTGTCCGCGACAGCGCTTGCCGCAGTATTTCTTATCGTCCTGCTCCTGAAATACCCGGACCGGTCGTTTCCGATCTGTGCAGTATCCGTCCTGTACTTCGCCTTTGTATATATCCTGCCGGTCTTTTCCCGGCAGAGGAACCTGCGCAGCGATTTTGGCTGGACAGTATTCTGGACCGAACTGGTACTCTACATCGTCATCCCGTCGGTAATTCTTGGGATCTGCGTAATCCTGAACCGCACAAAGACCGGGGGATCCGCATGAATATACCGGGACCTGAAGATACCCTCACGTTGGTTATCCTGATTATCGGGATCATCCTGTTCCCCGCACCGGCGTATACGACAGTGATCCTGGGGAATGCGGCAGATCCTGTGCCGGAGATACCCGTGCACCCTTCAACCGGAATTTCAGGGGAACACGGTAACCGGAACAATCCTGAAACCGTTTTTGGGGCATACAACAAAAGGGGGGCGGCTCCGTTAATGTTAAGGGGATCCTGAGGGGATATGGTGAAATTTGAAAAGCAGATACTACCCGTTATCGTCATGCTGCTGATTGTCATCGCAGGTATCTTTGCAGTCATGACCTTTGCACCGGCACTCCAGAAAAACAGGGAGAAAGTCTCAGCCGTATCATGCTCCGAAAAACCGCTCGACGTCATCGTATGGCGATGCCAGGGATTTTTCGACCAGTTCTACAATCCGATGGTCTACTACGGGAACGGCCGGTGGTCGCTTGCGGATGCGGAAACCGTCAACCGCCCTATCCGGTTTACCGACGAGGACAAATGCCGCAGCATCCCTCCCCGCACTGTCGAATATACCCCGGATGTCGTCATCGATGAAGAGAATATCAGTTTCGACCTGCTCGTCTCAAACTCCATGGGCATAGACCTTGCCGAAGTTCCCTACACGATTGAGACCCGGGTCGAACCGAGAACCAGTTCCTGGGACCTGGAATATCCCGGGCGCGATGCAGCTGTCTCCTTGGAAAACGGAACGTTCTTTAATTTTTCAGCCGGTGAGATCCGGGAAGTCCGCGTTCACGCCCGGCTCGCTGTTCCGCCACAAAACCAGTCAGTAAAGGAAATTATCGTCGTCATCACCGAGCCCGAAGTAATGGCAGCAGATGGCTCCGTCGTGCGGCCGGAGGCTTTTCCCGAAGGAAACCTGATGATCTACATCCAGTCTCCGGATACGGTTATCCAGGATCCAACGCCGGTCCGGACCCCGCGTCCGCTCACCGATGCGCCCGGGGCGCCGTCATGGGTGGACGCGGACCGGCAGATCGTGCAGGCATTCCTCGAAAACCCGGATGCAGCCGTGGTTTATGAACGCAACGAGACGGACAGCCGTCTGGGAGATTATCACATCTACCGGACTGATGACGGCGAGTTCTATGTAAACGATCGGACCCGCCGGGTCGACCGGGCAGGATTTTACGAATCGGTAAAACCCGCAACAACGGTGTCGATCCCGCAGGAAGAGGCAGAATCCATCGCACGATCGTATGCGGAGAGAAACTACCCGAAATTTTCCACGCGGAATATGGTGCTGACCGAGGCGAAACTGCTGGACCACGGTGCCGCGGGAAAGGAGTACTCGTTCGGCTGGCAGGAGCAGGTCTTCGGGGTGGCCAACGGGAACTTCGTGATGATCTGCGTATCGCCGGAACACGGCGAGATTCTCACCTATCTCTCGCGGGACCGGACCGTTTCCGGAATAACCGAGCCGAAGATCGGGAGGGAGCAGGCGGTTGAGACGGCCGTGAAGTATTTCACGAACGTCTCCGCTCTTTCAGGTACTGAGGGGCTGGAGACATCGGCCACGGTCTCCGTTGTGCCGTTCCTGCAGGACCGGGTGATGTGGATAGTGAACCTCCACATCGACCTGCCCGAAGATCCCCTTGGCCACCGGGGCGGGGAGGTGTATGTCGATGCCGGGACAGGCGATGTGGTCCTTTTCAATCCCTGCCAGTAGTGCTAAGGGACAGGAAAGGGATCGATATCAGAAAAACAATCGCTTCAGGAACAAAAACGGAAATGACCGTATTATGAGTTCAGAAATACCAGAACATGAGGACAACCTGCCGGGAACGGCACCCGGTATAGCGAGTGCCCCTGCCGCACCGTCCCGGGTATGGGGCCATAATACCACAAGTACTGCCCGGAAGTCCTCCAATCCGGCAAGGTCCGGACCGTTTACGCGTACCGGTGTCGGAAGAACGCTGCACGCGAAGGTGAGAGCATGACACTCCGTAAAAGACTGCAAGACAAGATCCCGAGAAGGATTCTTTTCGGGATAATTATCGGAATACTGCTGGCAATCGCCGTGCTCGTGATCTATACCCTGTTCATCGGGAACCCCGGTCCTGCAAAGTGCGGGCTCCCGCCGATGGATATCGAGGTCATGAAACTCGATGAAAACGGGAACATTCAATGGAAAACCCATATTGACAGCGGAGGGGACGACCCGGCATCCGCCATTGTCCAGACGCCGGACGGCGGCTATGCGGTTTTGGCTTTGTACAGCGGCAGTGACAGCGAAGGTCCCAACTTCTTCTCCCGGATCGTCAGGCTCAACCGGACCGGCAGTATCGCAGGGGAGAGACGGTATACCCGCAGTGAATGGCGCTTCAACAGCCTTTTTACAAACCCGGATGGCGGGTATTTTGCAGGAGCATGGTATCCCGGCAGAATCCTCGTTCTTGACAGCAGCGGAGAAGTGACAAAAACGATCCGGTTCGGGGATGCGACATCCCCCTCGATCTTCGTTCCCCGCAGCGAACGGGGTTTTGTTGTCTCACTGGAGAGCAGCAGCGGGCAGAACACCCGGATCATGAGTCTCGATGCCGACGGGAACATCCTCTGGCTGCACAATGACACTCCCCTCGTCGCGCTCCGGGAATCGTCTCTCCTGGCAACTTCCGATGGCGGATGTATTGCAGGGGGATATACGCCGGAGGTCCGGGAATTATCCTTTATCCGGTTCGACAAAACGGGAACCGGGCTCTGGAACGTAACCCTGGGAAAATCCTGGGACAACCGGCTGATCGCGATGGCCGAACCCCGGCCGGGGGCTTATGAGATCATCTATGAATCTGCACGGGAGACCGGCTCGTCCCCCGCCATCGTGATGGAGACCTATTCGGTGACCTTCGATAACAACGGGACGGTACTGCGGCAATGGATGCCGGACATATCTCCCCCGGTTGTACGGATATCGGAACAGGACTATCTTGCCGTCCGCCTGCCTGAAAAAGGATACGGTTCGAGCGATGCGGCCGGTAAACCGCATACCATAGTCAGGCTGACGGACGGCGGCGTATTTGAATGGCAGACACCCGTTCCGGCAGGATGGAGCGACGTGATCCGGATTGTCCCGACCGATGACGGGGGATGTGTCGTCCTTGGTTCCAGCATACAAAAAGAGAAGAACTTCTTTTGTTTATGAGGAGGTAAAAACAACATGTTTTCGCGGGAAACCGGCAGCTGGCAAGACTATGCCGCCGGCATTTTCGTCTTCTGCCTCCTGTTCTTCTCCGGGCTCACCGTAGTCCTTTATGGCCGGTTCGACCTCGGGTTCCTGCTGCTGTTCGCAGGAATCGTCGTCGCCATTGCAGCACTCCTGTACAACCGGCATCGGCCGGAACAGACCGGCCGGCTCATCACCATCCTTGTTTTTGCAGTACTCTGTGCCGTCGCGGGGATAAGTGCGGTAATAATCCTTGGCGATGCTGTCATTCACAACGCAGGTGTCAATCCCGGACCATCATCCTCCGGGACCAGACTCGCAGAACCCTGGCAGCAACCGGATGCGGATCTTCTCGGCAGGGATCTGAATGACACTGCCGCCCTCCTGACAGAGCCCGTCGGCGGATTCGAATACGGACGGATCTCTGTCTCGTCCTATTCCCCGGAAGGATGTACGACATATACGCTGATTACCCGGAACCTGTCGCCGACAACGGTGGAACTGCGGGTATTCCCGGTCGAAGCGGTCCGGTCATCCGCAGAACACGCCGCGTATGAAGATCTCAATGTCTCCATCACCCCGGACCGGTTCAATGTCATTCCCGGCCAAACCTACGCGGCAGAATTCCACGTCAACCTCTCGTCAACCCGATATGACGAGACGCTCAAACTTCTCCCATATTATGTGCAGGCACGAACGGTGAGCGGCGACCATATCATCGCCGATGACTGGATCCTTGTATACGCCGGCGGAGCCTTTGTCCCCGGTGTCAGCGGATTTTACCGTGGGCATGCCAGCCTGATCGATTCCGGCCGCGATCTGACGGTGCATGCCGGCGGGACCGGCACCGCGACATACGCGTTCCAGTCCGGCATCGGCGGTACCGGCTTCGTGCAGTACAACCTTTCCCACATCTCGGGCGATCTCAACATGATGCCGATGCCGGCAGAAGAGAAACGACCGTTCCCGCCTGGCATGCAGGTTGCGATCGCGCCGGACAAATTCACCGCCCGGAGCTTCGGGTACTATCCCGCAGTAATCACCGTGAAGACTGCCCCGGAACTCCCGCCCGGCGATTACCATATCCTGATCGAGGCCGACACTCTCGGGACCAACGACCAGTTTGTCGTCCATGTCGTCCCATAATTTTTAAACGAATCCCGCCAGGGATCGTTTCCGTCATTTTCGTTATGCGCATGTCGGTATGCACTGGTCTCCCAGACCCCCCTTTTCTTAAATAGAGATTTCCGGTAAACGTACATGCACGACGATTCTTCCGGGAAAAATTGGTTTCCGGACTCCTGCAGAACGTTCAATTACAACGGATCGCCAACCCGGCGCGCGTCTTCTTCCGGTTTTAAAGGTGGACGGGGGAGGTTTAAATTGGAGAAAAGAAGGAGTTGCTGGTCAGGTCTGCGGATTCACCCGAAAGGATGACCCCACCGCAAACCTGAAAGACAGATTGTTATCTCCTGCATTCAAGAAACACCCGATCAGGCCATCACCTCGCTGTTTTCTATACCAGTTACTTTACACAAATACTATTTATAATTTATTATTTCAGGATGGCAAATTCATGGCATTTAAAATTTATTTTTGAGGGGTTTTTGGGAGAGATTGCCCCTTAACCCACGATTGATGACCTGAGAGACCTGGTGGTCCGGTGAACCTGACTGTTCCGGCCGTTGCCTGAACAACCCCGATAAAAATCCCGGGATACACGGGGCCTGCCCGGAGAGCCGGTAATAAGCAGACCATGATGACGGCATACATCAGGGCAGAGCGAAAAACCCGTTGAAAAGCCTCGTAATCGTTCCGGTTTTCTCAAAAACTGGTGCGCGAGGATGAGGCATTGTACCCCGGACGGGAATGCCGGTTATCCGCTTACGGGAACAGTTCCCGACGCCATGCATTCCGACAGGTTCAAAAAATATCGCCGCAGACCCGGGAATATGCACAATTCTCCACTCGGATTTATCGCACTTTTTTGTGCAGTGATTCTTGTCTTTTCAGCCGGCTGTACAGCCGGAAACGGGATGAATACAGCAGGACCTGCCCCGGCCGCTCCCAACCCGGTCTCAGCAGCACATGCGACAACCGTTGATTTCCAGAACGAGACCGATACAAACGCATTCCTTGCCCGTTTCGACACGTACGCGGAGACATCCCGCGGGAATGCCGGGATCCCGGGCATGGCTGTTGCCATCGTAAAAGACGGGAAGATCATCTTTATAAAAGGATACGGCACGAAGACGGCCGGGGGGAATGATCCGGTAACAAACGACACCGTTTTCCAGATCGGCTCGACATCGAAAGCGTTCACGGTCGCACTTGTCGCCATGGAAGTGGACAAAGGCCGGATGAACTGGAGCGACCCGATGACCAGATATGTCCCGGACTTTGCGATGAGCGATCCCTGGGTGACAAAGGAGTACACGATCACCGACTCCGTGGCGCAGCGGAGCGGCCTTGCCGACCACTGGGGCATGGACCTTGCCACCTTCGGTCTTGATCGTGACGATATGATCCACTCCCTCCGGTACGCGGAACCGGTCTCCAGCTTCCGGAGCTCGTTCATGTACCAGAACGTGCCCTTTATCGCGACCGGAGCGGCGATAGAGAAGACGAGCGGCAAAAACTGGGAGGATAATCTTGAGGAGCGGATCTTTACCCCGCTTGGCATGACCGGCGCTTCCTCCACCTACGCCGCGTTCCAGGCCTCGCCCGACCATGTGAACCTGTACCGGTACGGCGAGCTCTCCGACAACACGACCGGCCCTATCCCAATTGAACCCGGCTGGGCGTTCAACAATGTCTCCTACGATTTCGGCCCGGCCGGCGGTATCAATGCGAACATCAGGGACATGGCGGCCTGGACGATCTTCCAGCTTGGGAACGGCAGCTACAACGGGCAGCAGCTCATCAGCCCCGGGAGCATGGCCTACATGCACACCCCACGGACGCCCATAAGCGACATAATGACTTCCCGGAAGGACTACTACTGCCCGGGTTGGATCTACACCGAACAGGACGGTGCCCCGGATATTGTCTGGCATGACGGCGAGACCCTCGGCAGCCACTCAGCAGTCCTGATGGTCCCCTCCGAAAACCTCGGAATTGTGGTCCTTGCAAACGAAGCGGGCGGGACCATGCTTCCCGACTGCGCAGCCTTTGCGTTCTACCGACAGGCCTTCGGGGTTGCCAACCCTGATGTCTGTGCGCTCCTGCAGGCTCAGGCCGATGAGAGCGCGGCCCGGCTCCTTGCACCAAAGGAGGCCCGGCCGGCTCACCCGGCAGAGCCGCTTGCTCCTGAAAAATATACCGGGAACTACACAAACGATATCTACGGGAAGGCCGTGGTGGCAGAGCGGGGCGGGAACCTCACGCTCACCTTCGGGAAGAAGCCGGTGACCTTTATCCTCTCTCCCTGGGACGGGAACACGTTTGCCTCCACCTGCCCGCAGTGGGGACCGGATTATGACGGCCGGGTCGTGTTTGAGACTGGAAAAGACGGCTCGGTGACGGGCCTTACCACGACCCTCATCCTCGACAGGGATTTTAACCGGGACGCGACATTTGCGAGGGTACGAACCTGAAGGGGATAGAGATGAACGGAGGAATTTCCCTTTCATGGAGAAAGGGACCGGTTCATAAATTTTTTATACTTCGTTTTCTTCGATCCCACGTCCCCGCACCTTCACTGACGTGGACTAACCCTGGTGGAGGAATTGCCCTGCCACCATCAGAGAGCTGGTTACGGGGCTGCGATGAGCCCCTGCAGGAACTTCTGCCCTTCCGGAGACGTGAAAAGGGGCAGGTCCCGGTCAACGACAACGGTGCTCCGCACCGTTGTCACCTTCTCATCCCGGACAGGATTGTACCCCTCCTTTACCGTTTCCTTCCGGTACACCATCATCCCCCGTCGCTGCCATGCCGGTGTCTTTGCAAGGTTGACCCCCCGGGCATGCATCAGGTCATGGAGCGCCTTTGAGGGCATGCCTTTGAGCTTTGCCGCTGCCTGCCGGGGCTTCATGCCCTCGGCGATCAGCGCCTGCTGGCAGTACGCGTTGATATGGTTGCGCCATGCCTCGTCCTGCCGGTTGACGAGGTATTCCATGGCATACGCCGGTGTCGCCGGGATCACCCGGGCGTCGAACGAGACCGGTTCGGAGAGTTCAAGCGCGAGCGTCAGCACACTTGCCGCAAACGAGGCAGCAACCGAGTCGATCTTCTCGACACGCCCGAGGAACGGGAGTTTCTGAAGGTAAAGGCTGATCTCGTCCGAGAACGAGTAGGCAAACACCGGGGAGAGCCCGCTGTCCGCAACAATGCTCTTACAGACCGATGCCATCGCAGCCGAGAACCGTTCGTCGAAGGGTTTCTCCAGCCGGAGCGTCGCTGCAAGCCGGTGGAACGCACGGCCGTCGAGCCGCACGAATGCCGGGGGAACGGTTGTGATTGCTGCAAAGAGTTCGCGGTTCTCCATGGCAGGGGACTTTTTTAAAAAAAAGATGCAGGAAGACCGGGTATAGTTCCGGTTCCCTCTTTTTATTCCATCGTCTGGGACTGGGTGAACGCGCCGGGCAGGTGGCGGATGAGCACGATGTCGTCGATGGCGGAGATGATGCGGTACGGGATCTTGAGCCCCTTGAAGTTCTTCAAGTCGACCAGCTGGTCGTTGACCTTGCCGACGACAATGGCTTCGATCTTCTTGTTGTCCACATCGATGATGACATCCTCGACTTCCCCGACAAACATCCCTTTGTCGGTATAGATTAAAAGCCCGAACAGTTCAGTAATCTGGGTCTGCATCGTTATCAGTTCAATCTATATACCAGATTGGTTAAAAAGATAATCCCTGATTATGGACGGATCTCTGCGGATCGGGCGTCTCTTTGGCATTCCAATCCTGATCCATTTCACGTTTATCTTAATCATCCCGATCTTTGCCTGGATTATCGGAAGCCAGATCGGGTCGACGACCGAACTCCTCGGCAGCATCTATTCGGTCCCGATCGATACGACGTTCATTACCACGGGATTCATGCCATACATCCTCGGAACGGTCGTTGCTCTCGGCCTGTTTGCCGGGGTTCTCATCCACGAGCTCGCGCACTCCCTTGTCGCGAGAAGGAACGGGATCAAGATCAACAGCATCACGCTGCTCATCTTCGGAGGCGTGGCGATGATGGAGGAGGGGATTCCCAATCCCCGGTCCGAACTTCCCATGGCCATCGTCGGCCCGGTGGCAAGCCTGATCGTCGGGCTTGTCAGCAGCGGGCTCCTCTACGTTACACCCCTCTTCATTACGGATCCCCCGACAGCCGGCGTCTTCATCTTCCTGTTCGGGTACCTCGGTGTGCTCAACATCATCCTCTTTGCCTTCAACCTGCTGCCGGCATTTCCCATGGACGGCGGCAGGGTGCTCCGGGCATGGCTCGCGCAGCGCATGCCGCTCCCCCGGGCAACGAAGATCGCCGCCGATATCGGCAAGGGATTTGCAGTCTTCTTTGCAGTCATCGGGATCCTCGACCTCAACCCGCTCCTCCTCCTGATCGCATTCTTCATCTATATCGGGGCCGGGCAGGAGACGGTCGCGGTCAGATACAGCGTCCTCCTCCGGGACATCCATGCCGGTAGCATCATGTCAAAGCCGGTCATTTCCGTACCGCCTGCGCTTCCCGTGACCAGGGTTATCGAGATGATGTACGCAACCAAGCACCTCGGCTTTCCCGTCGTCGAACACAACATGCTTATCGGGATGGTGACGGTTGCCGATGTCCAGAGGGGGTCCCCCATCGACCGGGACGCGATGCAGGTGCGTGACGTGATGACACGGGGCATCGTCGCGGTAACCCCGGAGACCCCGGTCACCGATGTGCTCCGGATTATGTCGGCAAAAGATATCGGCCGGGTGGTGGTCGTCGAGAACGACGCTCTCGTCGGGATCGTGACACGGACGGACATTCTAAAAGTGGTCGAACTCAAAGACATCTGACCGGCCGGCCGCCGGGATCGGCCGTCAGGTCCGGATCAGGTCGTCGAGCGGGGACTTCCCGGCGATTCTCCGGTACTCTTCGGGACTCGCAAACGGCCTTTTTGCAAGGATGCGGGCGACATTCTTCTTCCCGACGCCCGGGAGCCACTTCAGCGCAGACGCCGGGATCTCATTGATCCGGATCGGCACGGGAAGCGCGGTGACGGAACGCATCCCGAAGTCCACGACGGCAACATCCAGCACGGTGCGCAGCGGGAGCTTCATCGGGATGCCGGCAAGGATGGGATACGAGCCCATCTGCCGGCAAAACGAGAGATCGCCGGATACCTCGACGATCACGTCGCGGAGCACCGTGCCAACCGGAAATACGTTCCGGAGCATCGGGAGATCGAACTGCTGCCGGGCATGCTCCTTGAACGCCCGGAACCGGCGATCATATCTCCCGAGCGTGTTGCTGCTGTATGCCGGTGTCCCGGGAAACGGCATCAGCTGCCGGATATTGACGCGCCGGACGAGCAGCCCCGAGGAGAGTACGCGGGAAAGGAACTGCTCGTTGAGGTCATAGGTCTTCTCCGTCTCGCCGGCAAGCCCGCAGACGAAGTTGAGCCCCGGGAGCAGTTCCGGGATCCCGGCGCGGCGCATCCCGCCGGCCTCGTTGACGATTTCGATTGCCCGGAATACCTCACCGGGGCCGGCCTTGAGGTTGTTTGCCGCAACGACTGCGGGATCCGCGGTCTCCATACCGAACGCGGCGACATCGCCGGGCGTATGGTGCCGGACAATGGCGGCGAGCGCTTCGCGGGCAGCATCCTCGTGCCGGGCAATCGTCGCCGGGCTCACGTTATCGATGTGGAGGGTTTTTACGTCCGGCGCTGCCCTGCGGATTGCCGAGAAGAGCGCCCCGATCTTCTCCGGCTCGGGGGCCGGGTATTCCCCGGCGTTCGCACCGAACGCAAGGATATCCGGCTGCCTCCCCACCCGGAAGTGCCGGGCGCCGGCGGCATGGAGCGCGGCAACCTCGGCTGCGATGCCGGCAATGCTGCGGTACTTCGGCATGCCGTAGAACGGTTCGGTGCAGAACGAGCATCCCCCGAACGCCCCGTGGGAACACCCCCGGGCCGTCTCCATCTCGCACATCACGTACGGGAAGTCCGGGTGCTGCGCAATGATCCCGCTCCCCGCAACGCTCCAGGGATCGGAGCGGGCATAGTCCAGTATGCCGGTTGGCTCGTTCCCCCGCAGGTATTCATCGAGTGCTTCGCCGGTGGACCCGGTCAGCATTGCATGGAAACCGCCGATCGCGTGCTTCACCGCTGCCTGCCCGCCTTCCGGGGAGTACCCGAACGCTATCGGGCCCCCGATCAGTTTCTTTTTTGCCTGCACAGCCGCACCGATCTGCCGGATCTCGGTCAGGGTCGCGGGCGTTCCCCCGAGATACTTACCTGGCACCGTTACACCGGAGATCATGACCATGCATTCCGCGGCATTGAGCTCGTTGATATGCGCCGGGTTGTTCCGGAGCTGGTCGATGGTGAGGTACCGGACGGTATACCCGTGCTCCAGCAGAACGCCAGCAACGGTCCGGATGTACGGCGAGATATAGGGCGGGACGCCAAGGCAGGCCGGTTCGTCCACGTACCCGTCAAGGATAACGGCTGCCGGAGTCATAGGTTGTGGCCGGTGAGCGCGAGGAGCTTTCTCGCCCAGATGAGCTTGCCCCGCTTGAGCGGGTCCACGTTCCTGTCATCGAGATCGAACCCGGCAATGCTCACCTTCTCCGCCCCGAGCTCGTGTGCGGCAAACACCGCACGGTCCCCGTCCGTGAACCCGCCGAAGTTATAGACATGGGGGAGGGGGGCAGCCTGCGTTGTCCCGACAATTTTTCCGGGAAATTTCGGGACCCAGTGTCGTAACAGCGGTATGTTGTCGCCGTGTGCATGGACGACGACGATGGTGCTCTCCCTGTTCATCGCGATGAACCGGTCGGTCGCCCCGTCAAGGTCGGTGAAGATTGCGTCCGGCCGGATCCCGGCATCGTCGAGGACTTCGGCTGCGGCATCCGCGGCAAAGACGATCCCGTCCACCTTTGCGAGATCGTCTTTGAGGCAGGGGGCGTTCCCGCAGACCGTGACCACGTTTCCTTCGGTTAACGAGACGAGGGAGAGGAGGTTGTCGGACGGGAGGAGCGTGGCGAGGAGCCGGGCCGCTTCTTCATCGGCGTTCCGGTCGAACCCGAAGTATTCGAGGATCTCGGTATAATGGGGTTCCCAGTCGCAGAAATTCATGGATCCTCGTACAACAGGCGATCGGTGATCGACAGGCGGAGGTTCCCCGGCCTCATGCCCCGGTCTTCTTCTCCTCGTTCTCGAGCCCGACAAGGGTCCGGAACTTCCGGAGGATGGGAGCGATTGCAATGCTTAAGAGTTCTGCCTTGTCTTCGACCCGGGTGAAGTAGTGGAGCGGGATAGTCGCTGCCGCCATGTTCGGGTGGCCCCCGGCATCCCCGATATCCCCGAATGCCTCGGCAAGCGCGTTGCCGATGTGGAGCCGGATATCCCGGTTCCGGGCGGAGATGACAATTGCAGAGTCGGTGATGCCGTACACGAGCGCCGTGTTGATCCCTTCGAGCGTGATCAGGAGATCCGCTGCCTGCGGCAGGGCGTCGCGGTTCATGACATACCCGACATTGGAGAAGAGGTACCCGCTCACGATCTCCCGGTTCTGGATCGCCTTCCCGAGCACATCGATGGTCTCCTGCGAGAGCGAGGGCGACATGATCTTGTCGAGGAGATCGGCATCGGTGAGCGGGAGCAGGAACCCTACGTAATTGAGGTCCTGCGGGGTCGTGTTCCGCCGGAAGTCCCGGGTGTCCGCACGGATACCGTACAGGAGCGCCGTTGCAACCTGCCGGTCGACCGGGATGTCGAGTTCTTCCAGGTACTGGGTGAGGATGCTTGCCGTCGCCCCGATGCCGGGCCGGATATCGGTGAACGCCGGCGGCGGGATCGGGTGTTTACCATCGGTATGGTGATCGATGACGATGCTTATCTTCGTTGTCTGCGGGACATCGTTGTTGGCTCCCGGGGCAGGCGTATCGACAAGCGCAATGAAATTGCACTTGGCAAGGGCGTCCGGGGTCAGGTGCTCCATCTTGATATCGAGGAGGTTGACGAAGGTCCGGTTCTCCTGGTGCCCGATGTTTCCCTCGTAAAAGATCCGGGGGACGAGCTTGTTTCCGCTGGCGTGCTTTGCGATTGCGGAGAGCGCCATCGCGCTCGCGATTGCATCCGGGTCAGGGTTCTGGTGGGTGATGATGCCAAGCGTGCCTTCCCAGCTTGCAAGGAGGGAGAAGAGGCGCTGGGAGATCCGGCTTGCGTACTGCTTCCGTATCTGGTGGATCGCCGTCTTTGCAAAAACCTCCTGCGGGTACAGGGCGATCTCGGCACCGGCGGATGTCAGTTTCACGCCGCTGACCGGGTCCATCGCCCGTGCGATCACCTGCGATGACGGGTACCGTTTCCTGATGGCGGCAACAGCGGCAAGGTTGGCATCGGCATCGCTCGTCATGACAAATGCAACGGCGGGTTCGGGCAGGCCGACAAGCATATCGGAAGCCGTGATGTCCCGGACGTACGCCTCGTACTTCTGGTCCCGGAGGTTCCGGATACGCTGTTCGTCCTTGTCAACGACAACGACCTGCTCGTTCTCTTTTGCCAGTTCGAGGATGATGTTATACCCGGTCGTCCCGCAGCCGAAGATGACAAACCGGTTCTCCGGCCGGGACATGAATGCCGCTGCGTCAGGCATGGTACAGTGTTGTCGGTGCCCGGGATATTAAGGGATTGCCGTTGGACTGCGGGATGACATTTTAAAAAAACAGACGCCCGTGCACGGCAGGACGCTGTTGCCGGTTCTCGAAACCTTTATTCCTCATCATCGACCAACTATTTAGGTCAACTGGGTCTGTAGCTTAGTTCGGCATAGCGGCGGACTCTTAATCCGCAGGTCAAGGGTTCAAATCCCTTCAGGCCCGTTCTTTCTCCGGTCGACCCCGGTACTTTTTTAAATCCCGCACGCCAAAACGGAGGTATGGGAGCAATTCTTCGGAATTGGGTCTGCAATGAGAACATCTTTTTCCCTTTCGCCGCGTGACGACCCCGCTGTAAAGCTGGTCATCGTTCTCATCACGCTCGGGCTCACGCTCGCAATCAACGCTTACGGTCTCACCAAAGGGATCTCCATTGTCATACCTCACCTCTTCTATATCCCCATCATCCTCGCCGCGTTTTATTACCCCCGCCGTGGTGTTGCCTTTGCAGCCGTCGTCTCGGCAATGTACCTGGTGATGGTATTTGTTATCCATCCGGGTTACAGCCCGGATATTCTCTCCACCGTAGCTCGCTGTGTGGTCTTTCTCGTCATCGCCGCTGTGGTTTCATATCTCTCA
>Ga0116170_10002471_pt1 | contig 17799 bp, 13 predicted proteins | sample AD_JPNHW1_MetaG_FD_89797 | JGI IMG/M metagenome (GOLD analysis project Ga0116170, IMG submission 89797) | Active sludge microbial communities of municipal wastewater-treating anaerobic digesters from Japan - AD_JPNHW1_MetaG | ecosystem: Engineered > Bioreactor > Anaerobic > Digestate | place...
GCAGATCGATGGCCGATGGGAGGGGAAGCTTTTCCGGTTCCCGCCCTTCAGGTGGAATCCGGCCCTGCGCGTCTGGTTGCGGCACGAGGTCTTCGATCGGGCTGTGGCGCGCAAGCTGGTGCCGTGCGACACCTTCGTGGCCTTCATGGGAGCCGGTCGCCACAGTTTCCGCAGGGCCAGGGAGCTGGGAGTGCGCAGACTGGTCCTGGAAATGCCCAACAGCCATCCCGCCAACGTTCGATCGCTCCATGCGAAGGCGACTTCGATGCATCCCTTCGAGCGCAGCTGGATGAACTCCTGGTTCCAGTCCAAGGTAGAATCCGAGCTTGCGATGGCCGACGAGATCCGCGCGAATTCGGACTACACGGCCCGCTCGGTCGTGGAGAGGGGGACCCCGGCCTCCAAGGTCGCGAGGAGGCACCTGGGTTGGCATCCGCGCTTTTCCGGGATCGAAAGGAAACCCCATCCCGAGGGGCTCCGCACCATCGTCATGGTGGGAAGCCTGACCGTGTTCAAGGGAGTTCCCTTCCTGGTTGACATATTCCGTCGATTGGACGGGACCGACCTGAGGCTGCTCCTGGTCGGTGGGTGGACGGACAGGGCCATGCGCCTGTATCTCGAGGACGCCAGACGCATCGATCCGCGGATCTCCTGGACCTCCGGGGATCCCGCTCCCCACCTGGAAACGGCGTCCCTCGCCGTGCATCCGAGCTGGGAGGACGGCTGGGGGTACGCTCCCGCCGAGGCCTTGGCATCCGGGGTTCCCCTGCTCGTTTCCGACCAGACCGGAATGATGGAGCTGAGGACCGGAGGGGCGATGCGGGTTCTTCCGGTGGGCGACGTGCCTGCCTGGACCGGTGCCCTGGTCCGATGGGCTCGGGGTGACGCATGATCGTCGCGGAAAGGAGAGGGATTTCATGAAGATCCTCATGGCGGCGAGCTGCCCGAGCGATCCGAACCTCGGAGTGCCCGGAGTCATGCACTCCCTCGCCCGGCAATGGAGGGACCTCGGCCACGAGGTGCGGATGCGGTTTCGCGACAGACCGGGTCGGGTGGGGGAGATCCTGTTCGGGACTCGCCTTGCCTGTTGTGCGGATGCCCGGTGGGCGGATGTCGTGGATTGCCATGCGGTCGAGGCCTGGCCGCTCGTATGGACGCCGGGACGGGCGGTGGTGGTGGCGAGATCCCACGGTTTGGAGATCGGAGTCCACCGGAGGCTGGTGGAGTCGCGGGATCGGGGAGAAGCGAGGATTTCCAGGATCTACTGGACCTACCGGGGATCGGTCAGGTTGTTCCAGGAGCGTCGTTCGATCCGGTCCGCGGACCTTTCCCTTCTGCTCAACCAGCGGGACTTCGAAGTCTGCCGTGACGAATTCCGCGCGGACCCGTCCCGCTTGCATCTGGTCCGCAACGGCTTCCCCTCGGAATTCCTGGAGGTCCCCCTGGAAAGGGTGGAACCCTCCCTCCTGTTCGTCGGATCGTGGATCGAGCGCAAGGGATGCGATCTGCTGGCGAAGTCCCTCGGACGGATCCTCGAGGCGGTCCCCGGTCTGAAGGTCAGACTGGCTGGGACCGGGATCCCGGACGACCAGGTCCGCGCCGACTTTCCCGGTGAAATCGGAGACCGCCTGGAGATCGTCGGGCGGTTCCGTCGCGACCAGCTTCCCTCGCTGGCTCGGGACAGGCCGATCCTCCTGTTTCCGAGCCGCTCCGAGGGCGCCCCCCTCTCGCTGATCGAATGCATGGCGCTGGGAACGGTTCCGGTCGCCTCCTCGATCCCCGGAGTGGTGGAATTGGTCCGCGATGGAAGGGATGGACTCCTGTTCCCCTCCGGGGACGTGGACGCATTCGTGGCGAAGGTGGTCGATTTGGCCAAGAATCCGGCCAGGTTGGACGCGATGCGGCTGGCGGCGCGCGACAGGGTTCGGGATTTTTCCTGGCAGACGGTCGCTCGGGATCAGATCGATCTCTTCTCCAAAGCCCTGGTCGCGAAGGGGCGTTCGCGTTGAGCGAGGAGGTTTCCCAGGAAACCGCTCCCCAGCAGGAAACCAAGGGGGCGTCATCGAGGCGGCTTCCCGTCGGGGTCGAGGTTCTCCTCGTCTTCCTGGTGGGACTGGGTGCTGCGTTCGTGAAGGATGTCCTGGTCCTCGCCGTGCTCGGCGGCGGTTCGATGTTCCTGGTTTATCGCCATCGGGAAAGGCCGGCAGACGTGGTGGGGATCGTTTTTTCCATGCACTGCATGACGCCCTTCCTCCGACGCATCTACGACCTGAACCACGGCTACCATCCGGGCAGCATGATCCTGATCTCCTCCTACTGCGCCTATCCGGTCCTGGGCCTCACCCTGGTGAGGTCCCTCCACAAGTTCAAGAGACTTGAATTCCTTCCCCTGGTCCTGGGCGCCTTCGGTGTCGCCTGGGCCTACACCGTCGGAGTCCTGAAGTCCGGAATCGTTCCCGCGAGCATCCAGCTGCTGCAGTATTCCTCGGGGCCGTTCGTCTTCGGGTACCTCACCCTGAATGCCGCCAAGCTGGAAGTGCCTCGGGTGCTTCGTTGGCTTCTGGCGCTGGGAATCATCGAAGCGATCTACGGAATCTACCAATGGATCTCGCCGCCACCATGGGATGTGGCTTGGTTCATGGGCGTCGGAGCCATCGTCGCGGGCGGAATTCCGGAACCCTTCAAGATGAGGACCTTCGGAACCCTCAATATCGTCTCGCCCTATTCCTATTTCCTCGCCTACTGCCTGGTCCTGACCGTGGAATTCAGCTGGGTCGTGCCCGCGACGGTGCTGATGGTGGCCGCGCTGGCGACCACGCAGGCGCGTTCGGCTTGGGGGACCGTGCTGGTGGGGTGGACCGCGAGCCTGATCATGGTCAGACTCAAGGAGAAATCCGCCCTGTTCAGCGGAATCGCGGCGTCGGTTCTCCTTCTGATCACCTTGGCCCTGCCCTTCGCCGATCGACTGGAAGCCTTCGCTTCACGCATCAATTCCATCCGCAACATCCAAGGGGACTCCTCCTTCCAGGCGCGCACCAAGCTCATGGAGGTCTTCTTCGAATCGGGAGTCCTCGACCCACCGGAAGGAACGGGCATGGGGGCCACCGGAGCCGCCGCCCAGGCTTCGGCCAAGGCCGTTCCCGGGCTGGACAACGGGTTCCTCCAGACCATCTGGATCTACGGGTGGATCGGAAGCTCGTTCTACCTCGGCGGATTCTTCGTGGCCTTGTTCGCCGCCGTGCGCAAGATCGGTCAGATGGACCGGATCCACGCCAAGTTCGCAGGGGTTTCCCTGGCCCTTTTCGTCGCGAACATTTTCGAATCGTCCTTCGACGACATGAAGGGCGCCATGCTTTGGGCGGCCGTGGGGATCGCCGCCGGATTGAGCAATCGTAAGGAAGGTGCGTGATGGGGCAATTCGGAATCCAGGACCGCCCGGCTTTCGTCCTGGTGACGCATTTCGTCCGCAAGGGGGACGGTCAGGGACGAGTGAACCTGGAGGTCGCTCGCGAGGCGCTCCGGCGCGGTTTGCGGATCGACCTCGTGGCCAGCGAGGTCGCACCGGAACTGGAGAACCATCCGCTGGTGCGCTGGTTCCCCGTCCGCGTGAAGGGGGTGCCCACCCACCTCGCCCGGGAAATCGCGTTTTCCATGCGTTCCGGCAGGTTGCTGGGGAGGATGGCGGGAAGCCCGATCCTTTCGAACGGATGCATCACCTCCGTTCCCGCAGACGTGAACGCCTGCCACTTCGTGCATTCGGCGTGGCTGAAGTCTCCGGTCCATACCAGCCGGCTGGTCTCCGGAATCCGGGGGCGGTACCAGAAATTGTACAGCATCCTGAACTCCAGGTGGGAGAAGGATGCCTATCGCAAGGCGGGGAAGGTCGTTGCCGTTTCCGACCAGGTGAGGAGGGAGCTTCTCGACATCGGGATCGGAGCGGATCGCATCCAGGTCGTGGCCAACGGCGTCGACACTGAGGAGTTCGTCCCGGGCGCATCCGAACGGGAACGATTCGGATTGCCGACGGCGGTGCCGTTGGCGTTGTTCGCGGGGGACATCCGATCCCCCCGCAAGAACCTGGATACGGTCATCGGAGCCGTCGCGAGGACCGAGGGGATCCATCTTGCGGTCGCCGGAGGGTTGGACGGAAGTCCATATCCCGAACTTGCCCGCAGACTCGGATGCGAAGACCGCGTGCATTTCCTGGGAATGGTCCGCGAGATGCCCGCGTTGATGCGATCCTGCGACGTCTTCGCCTTTCCCTCCCGCTACGAGGCTTGTTCGCTGGTGATGCTGGAGGCGATGGCCTCTGGTCTGCCCGTGCTCACCTCGCGGACAACGGGAGGCTCCGAATTGGTTCCCCCGGAGGGCGGGTTCCTCCTGGATTACCCGGACGACCTCGAAGGAATGACCGATCGCCTCCGGGTGGCCTTCTCCGATCGGGCCGATCTGGAACGCCGCTCGCGCGTCTCCAGGGCCAGGGCCCTGGAGCTTGGCTGGTCCACCATGGCGGGTCGCTACCTGGATCTGCTGGGAGTGTCCCGGTAACTCAGATCCAGAGGAACGGCAAGAACCTGAGAGCGAATTTCCGGAACCGGATCTTCCATCCGTCGTCCGAGGAATAGCTCCTGCCGTCGGCACCGCGGATTCCTTCGATTTCCGGGGTCCTGCGGAACCGCTTCTGGATCTTCCGCTTCCGGAACAATGGCTGGTCCAGCCAGCTCCGGAAGAGCTCCTCGCCCGAGAGGCCGGTGGGCACGCCGGGGACGTTGGTCTTCAGACGGTGGTAGACGTCCCTGACCAGGGCCTCGTAGCCTTCCTTGGTCCATGCCAGGAGATAGGTGTCCACCCAGCGCTTGGGATGGTTCCTGAAATTGGCGTAGAGCTCGAACCCCGAGGGCGACGACGCCACGAGTTCGGGGAGGTTTTTGACCTGGTATCGACCGGTCACCTTCCAGACGACCGCGTCCGTCGGAGCTTGCGAGATGGCGACGGAATTCGACATGGCCCAGTCCAGCAACCGGAATTCCCCGTAGGCCCTGTCGAAGTGGGGAGGGTGGTCCAATCCCTGGAACGAGACGAATTCGACCTTGCCGGGAAACCGGCTTTCGGCGATCTCCCGGAGCCGGGAAACGTCCGACAACGAGTTCTCCGCGAAGACGATGCGATCGAAGCAGGTTCCGGCGCCATCCAGGTACCAGACCAGAGCCTGCGCGTAGTCCTCGAGTCGCTGGGCGGGATCCGTCCTGGACAGATTCGGAACTCCGGCCGGCGGAGTGATGGTTGCGGTCATCAAAAGGAGGTTCTGGCTCATGTGGGCTTTCCTGGATTCGTTGAGGCCGCTTCGGTCGGGAAGTTCACGCCGCCTTCTCCAGCAGCGTGCGGAGAGCTTTTCTGGAAGGGCGTTCCACCAGGGTATAGCAGGCCCAGGTGGCACCAAGGACGAAGGCGAGATAGAGGGAGATGCCTCCCATGGCGCGCATCACGCCCCCATCCCCCCATGAACCGGGTGGAAGGATGGCCTGCAGGATCTTTTCGGAGATGGCGTGGGTCAGATAGAGGGAATAGGAAATCTCGCCGAGCAGGACCATGGGTCTGCTCCTCCACCAGGAGAGACAATCGCCCTGGACCCTGGCCAATCCCCAGATGACCACGATCGGCGCCACGCTCAACACGCCGTAAGCGGATCTTTCCGAGAGCAGGAAGCACGAGGCGGGCATCGCGAGCAATCCGAGGTCGGGCAGCCACCGGAACCTGTTGGAGGGAGACTTGTCGGGATTCGTCCAATGGATCGCCATGCCGGTCAGGAAACCGGACAGCACCATGACGACGGGCCAGAAGGGGATGTCGGCTCCGCGCAGCGTGAGCCACAGGTTGATCGAAACGCCGACCGATCCCAGGAACCAGGCGTTGCCGGGGATCTTTCCCAGGGCGTGGAAGATCGAGGTGAGGAAGGGGAAGAGAAGGTAGGCCAGCCATTCCGCGCTGATCGACCAGGAGGGATAGTTCCAGGAGAAACTCGGGCTCGGGATCCAGGCGTGGACCAGGAAAAGGTTCATGGCGAGTTCCCCGGCACCGTAGTTCCTGAGGTTGGTTGCGGGGAGCCAGCCTACCCGAACGGCCGCGACCACAAGGATGAGCGAGGCGGTTGTGACGAAATGGACAGGGTAGATCCGGGCGAGTCGAAGAAGCCAGAATTTCAGGATGCCTTTTCGGAAGGGAGTGGGGAAGCGATGGGCGTAGTTGTAGGACAAGACCCATCCGCTGAGGATGAAGAATCCAGGTACGGCCATCTGCCCTTTCGCGCCGAAACCGGTGAAAGGCGCGAGCCATGGCGCGAAGGCCAGGAAATGGTCCCAGAAATGACCGATCACCACCCAGAGCGCCAGGATGCCCCGGAAGGAGGTGAGGGAAGCGATGTCCGGCGGACGCGACACTCCGCCGGAAGACCGGTTTACGTTGAGGGTTGGCTCCATGTGTCCTCGAAGGTGGTTTCGGCTTCGTCCGCCGGAGGCAACAAAGTATTCGAATTGGATGGACTTCAGGGGAAACCTCTGCCAAGCGGGGCGGGGACTTATATTGCCCGATCCCAATGGGAAACAAGAAAGACCGAGATCTGGCCATCGAGGCGCTTCGATGGATCGCGATCCTCGCGGTGGTGTTCCATCACGGAATCTCGCTGAGCAGGCATTCCCAGGACACGATCGAAGTGGTCCGGCAGGTGAAGGCCTGGTTGGGGTGGTGCGTTCCGGCGTTCCTGGCCGTCTCGGGTGCATTCGTTCCCAGGGGACGCCCCTTCCTGGAATTCGTGTCCACTCGGGCGAGGCGGCTCCTGGTGCCTTTCGTGTCCGTTTCGACCCTTTCCTGGATGGGGTTTTCGCTCATCGCCATGGTGTTCCATCTTTCCGCCGATGCGCACCTACTGGATTTCCAGGGTTTTCTCCTGAAAATGGTCTTCCTGGAGGGGTTCGGGCCCCAGTTGTATTTCCTTACCTATCTGTTTTTCGTCGCTTGCATCTGGAGAGGACTTTCCGCCTTCCTCTCCTGGGGAGCGGTGGTCGGCGTCCTGGTGTGCTTCCTGGTCGCCCAGTGTCACTGGTTCATAGAACCTCTGGGACTGCTGGGTCCGGGACTGGACAAGCCCATTCCGTACGCTCTCTGTTTCGCGCTCGGAGCGTGGCTCTACCAGGCCAAGTCGGAATCCCGACTCGCCGCTCTGTCTTGGTTGGTGGTCTTGTCCGCGGCGGCGGGAACCGCAGCCGTCCTGCTTCATGCCGTCTGGCCGATCGAAATCGTCGCTGGACCTTGGATCTATGTGGCGCTCACCCTCCTGAAACCCGGATCCTGGATTCCCAAGACCCTCTGGGAATGGAATTCCGCCGCAGTGTATCTCTGGCATGCCCCGATCATCCTCATGGGATTCTCGGTCGGTTTGGACGCGATCGGGGTGCGCGACGGATGGAATTTCGTTGCCTCGTGCATCCTGTCCGTACCGTCCTCCTTGGTTTTGGACAAATTCGTCTCCCGAACTCCACTGTATCCGCTGATGAGGCTCTGACCGGCTTCCCGCCGTTGCCAAATGGGTGGGGTGAACCGCGAGCTCCCATCGGCGTTTTCCTCCAGACGGATCGTTGCCGGGGAGCTAAATTCGCGCCATGGTTTTTTCGTCCGTCATGTCGAATCGGGACAACAACCTGAACCTCGTCAGGTTCGTTGCCGCCTTTTCCGTGACGATCAGCCACGCGTTCGTGCTCAGTTCCGGTCGTCTCTACGACGAACCCATGCGAGCGACGATGGGCATGAGCCTGGGCGACATCGCGGTGGATGTGTTCTTCACCATCAGCGGTTTCCTGGTGGTGGGTAGCCTGGTTCGGAAACGCGACCGATTGGGGTTCCTCCAGGCCCGGGTCATGCGCATCTTTCCCGCCCTGATCGCCATGGTGGCCGGCTGCGTCCTTTTCGTCGGCCCCGTCTTCGGAAAGCTTCCTCCGGTCGAATTCCTCACGCATCGTTCCACCTGGGGGTTCGTGGTCCGGAACCTGACCCTGGTCAAGAGCGTGGGATTGGGGTTGCCGGGAGTGTTCACCAAATTGCCTTGGCCGGGAATCGTCAACGGAAGTCTTTGGACCCTGGTGTACGAAATCCGTCTTTACATATGCCTGGCGGCCATCTGGTGGCTCGTGAAACTCCTGGGCGTCGTGGACGAGGTGCGGGCCATCCGATGGATCTGCGCGGCGATCGTGGCGGCCGCCTGGGCCTGGCAGATCGCTCTGCTGGTCTCACCCCTGCGAGATTCCCACGGCCTGGTGGATCCCGTTCCCAGGCTCGTCCTCATGTTCTATTCAGGAGCCTGCTGGCGGCTCTTGGGAGGGCGCATCCCGCTCGATGGCAGGATCGTCGCAGCGTTTCTGGTCCTGACTCCGCTGCTTCTCGTCCTCGGGAAGACCGCATTCCTGCTCGGATACCTGATCGCGCTTCCCTATCTGGTCTGGTGGGTGAGTTTTGTCCCGGAGGGTGCGATCCGCGCCTTCAACCGGTGGGGAGACGCCTCCTACGGCATCTACATCTATTCCTTCCCCATCCAGCAGGTCCTTGTCCAGTCCATCACCGGAATCCGTCCACCGCTCCTGATCGTGCTGGGGGGAGCGATCATCGTCACGCTGGGATTCCTCTCCTGGCACCTGCTGGAAAAACGGTTCCTTCCGACATCCGCCGCCGCATCCAAGTAGGGGAGGAACGACTCCCGGTCCGAGACCGGAAGCCGGGAAGTTCGAGTCGCCTCCGGGGAGCGTTCAGGGGAGGTTCAGGGTCTTTCCCTTGACATCCACCCACTCCACCCGATCGCCACGGAGGGAACGGGGGAATCCGATCCTGGGTTTCCCGCCGACGTCGAGCACGGTGGGCACAAGGGCGAAGGCCGCCGACTTCGGAGCAGGTCGTGCCTGCGTGGTTCCCAGGGCGAAGGCCGACTTCACGTAGAGAGGGCGGGTGTCCCGCGCCGAAAGCCGAACCGTGAACTTGCGGGTGTCGATTCCTTCCTCCGGAAGCGTCTGGACGAGGGAATCGGTCAGTCCGTCGTGGAGCGCGAGTTTGCCGGGAGGGAGGCCCTTGACCGTGATGGTCGCCTCGATGTCGATCGTGTCCATGTTCGTCGCAACGACCACCAGGGAGCTGTCCTGGTCCACGAAGCCCCACGCACGGGCCTTGCCGGCGGCCTGGATGGGCGAAAGCCTGTACGCTTCGTCGGGGGAGGTCACGGGAGCGAAGCGTTCCAGCTTGGCTCGTTCCGCTGCCGGGAGGATGGCCGGCTGGGTCACGATCCAGCTCGAGGGAACCGCGGACGGCTTGAGCTTGTCGATCGCGGCGTCGCTGACGTAGTATCCGTGCGGCGCGTGGTTCCATGCCGAGTCGCCATCGTCGGCTATCGCCCAGATCTTGCCCCTGGCCTCGAAATTGCGAATGATGCTGTCGGAGAAATAGAAGGCGGGTCCGTAGGCTCTGCGTGGAATGTGCTTGTGGATCGCGGCGGTAACCGCGGGACGTCCGCTGGAAGGGATGTCCTGGTAGCCGTATTGGAAGGCTTGGACGCCTCTGCGGAGGGAGCCGTCCCGGTTGGCGACATGGGCGAATCCGACCAGGAACCACTGGGAGTTGTAGAGGGAGGCCGTGTCGCGCAGCGGGATCTTCGAGAACTGGAGGCATTGCCGGAAATTGTCGTCAATCAGGTTCATCTTCGCGCCCAGCGGGATGGAGGGTTCCCAGGCTGCGTAGGTGCCGAAGGTCGCGATGGTGGTGCCCATGGAATTCAGGGCCCTCATGTAGTCGCCCTGGACCTCGATCCCGAAGTACCAGGAGTCCGGATTGGGCATCTTCCGGTAGTAGCGGCGGAAATCCACCCCCATCCACCGCCGGAAGGTGACGTTCCACGCGCACTGCGCCGTGATCAACGGTTCGCGTCCGGAGTAGAGCTTGATCTTCCTGCCCGTTTCCGAGTAGAAGTGCGCCCAGGCGTCGTCCCAGAAATCGACCCATTGGGGCATGAGGTTCCTCATGATGTAGGTGGATTTCTCGGCGTCCGTGTTTCCCGGGATCGTGATCTTCAGGGTGTCGGCGAACGCCTTCATCACCCGGGGATGGAAATCGATCTGGTTGGCGATGGATCCGGGGAAGCCGTCGACGAAATCCGCCGCGGCGAGTCCCACCTGGTGGGTGGCCGCGCAGAGCCTCGCCACGCGCTCCGATGCCCAGTCGCCCCAGGTGCAGTTGGCCATCCCGTTGGGGCAGTCCTCCGGGTACATCGGCATCGCCGCCGAGATCCATCCGTAGTCGTCCTTGCTGCCGGGCACGGCGACGTAGGATCCGTCGGGTCGCTTGGGGGTCAGGCTGTCGTGCGCGTAGGTCCAGTAGGTGTAGGCGACCCAGGCGGGATCGCGGTGCTGGAAGGCTTCCGCGGTGTCGATGGTGGTGTCTCCCCACCGGTTGGATCCCGCCCAGGAGACCGCTCCGATGAGGGGGGCCAGGCCGGCACGCAGCGAGCCGTCGGCGAACCGGCGTTCCTGGGCGAACTTCGAAGTGTCCGCCTTGTCCCAGAACAGCTGCTTGCCCCATTGCCAATTGCTGGACGAGGAGGTCAGGGCCTGGATCGAGTTCGATTCGCTGAGCGGTCTGTCCGCGCTGGGCTTGGCGACGACGATTCCCGCCAGGGCGCTGAAAGTGGCAACGGAGATAAGGGTCTTGTTATTCATGGATGGCTCCTGGATGGCCGGTTGCGAAACGATAGGACTCCCATATTCAATATTATGCCGTATTTTCATGTCGTGATGCACTCCTTTCGGGAGTGTGGACGATCGATGTGTACTCTAGGCACTGGGGCCCGGAAACGGTGCAGGGGATGCGGCGGGCGTCCGTCCGGCAAAAGCGCTACAATGGGACAAGGAAGGCGTGGCGAGATGGCCGCGCCGCAGATCGGGAGGATCCACATGCATTATGACAAAATCCGGATGAAATTCGCCGTCCTTGCGATCTCGGGCTTCGCCTTCGGGGCCGGCGAGATCGCCCTGTCCGGGCGGATCGCGACCCGCGATGGCAGGCCCCTTCCTGGTGTGAAGGTGTTCCTCGATCGACTCGCGGATTCGGCGATCTCCAATTCGGAGGGAGCCTGGTCCCTTTCCGGCAACACCAATGCCGTCTTGCGACGGACCGGGATCCACGGGTCCCCCCAGCGGATCGGACTTCTCGTTTCGTCGGGTACGATCTCGCTGCGGATCGGGGACCGGGATGCGTCTGGGCGTGTTCTCGCCACGACCTTCGCGCAACAGGTCCCGGGAGGGCCCGCGTCGGCAAGGACGATTCCCGTCGCCGATACGCTGCGTTTTTCGCTCGCGGGGTACATCCCCCTGGCGGTCGGCCTGGGGAGCACCGTGGGGATCCTCGACACGAGCCTGGTCCTGGTCGACCCCCCGAGCATGGTCAGGCTCAGGGGCGGCACCTTCCGGATGGGCAGCGGCGGAGTCCCCGGAGCGACACCCCATTCCGTCACCATCGCGCCGTTTTCCGTCGACTCCTTCGAGACCACTCGCGCGGCATTCAAGACCCTGATGGGAAGGGATCCATCCAGTTCCAGTCCTCCGAGCTGCGATCGTTGTCCCGTGGAGTCCGTGAGCTGGTACGATGCTCTGAGGTACTGCAACGCGAGGAGCGTGCTGGAAGGGCGCCCGGTCGCCTACGACATCTCCGATCCAGACTCCACCCACTGGTCCTGGATCCCTGGCTCGCTTGGCTATCGACTTCCCACCGAGGCGGAATGGGAATTCGCCGCCAGGGGTGGATCCGTCGACGACTTCTTCTGGGGGGGCTCGTTCATCGATTCGGCCAGCGTCTCCACCTACGCCTGGTATTCCCTGAACAGCCAGGCATCCACGCATCCCGTGGGGACCAGGAAGGCCAACGGGTACGGACTCCGGGACGTTTCCGGGAACGTCTGGGAATGGGTTTGGGATTGGCACAAGAACCTGCCTTCCGAGGCCGCCACCGATCCCCTGGGGCCTGACGGGATCCTGGATCGGATCAAGAAGGTGATCCGCGGAGGATCCTACACCTCCATCAACGTCGAGGTCGCGCAGACGGCTCGCTTCCCCTCGTTGCCCAACACGCGCTTCCAGGACATCGGATTCCGCGTGGTGGTCGGTTCCGCAGGACGCTGATCTGGGGTCCTACCGGGCTTAGGGGGCTTTCGCCGGAGATTCAGCGGAACAGGTTCCTGAATCCCTCCCATGGTGCGCGGACGGCAAGGGCAGCGACCAGGCTGGACACGGCGAGAGTCGATGTCCAGCGAACCAGGTTTTCCCGGACGAAACCGGATGCCACCAGGATCTCGAACGGCACAAGCGTCAAGACGGCGACATGCACGACGTAGATCCCCAGGGATAGTCCGCCAAGGGAGTCGAGCCACCTACCGGCTCGGCCCGCCAATCCCTCGCTTGTGGACGCCCAGACCAGGAGGGCCGCTCCGAGTGCCAATCTTGAGACCTGGAAGGGATGGATGGAGGTCGAAGTGCCGGAAGCGAGGTCGATGGCGGCCGCTTCCAGGGGGACGGCAAGAAGGGCGGACAGGAGCAGCCAATTCCTGGCCCCCGAGGGCCTTTCGTGGCTCCAACGCGAGGCCAGTACCGCTCCAAGTGCCGTGCAGGGAAGGGAAAGGTTCAGGCCCTCGTGGAAGGAAAGTCCCCAGGGTAGCGCCATGCCGGAAAGCTCCATCCAGTCCATGGCTAGATAAAGGAAAGCTCCCGCGACGAAAGCGGGAAAGCAGGAACGCCACGACTTCAGCGATGCCCAGCACACCGCTTGCGCGGCCATCAGGCAGGGCAGGAACCAAAGATGGTAGCCGGTGGTGGTCAGCCGGGAATCGGTCAAGCCCAGGAATCTGCGGGAGACGGTGACGGCATCGGTGGGCAGACCGGTGGAAGCGTCGATTCCCAGGTAAACGAGAAACCAAACAGCGTACATCGCCCCCAACCTTCGGGACGATCTACCGATCTCCTCCCAGCCGTGGCGTCCGGATGTCCATTTCCGCCCCAGGAGCCAGCCGGAAAGGAGGAAGAAGAAGGGCACTGCCACCTGCGAATATTCCCTGACGAGCCAACCCGTCATGCGGAGGATGGGGACGTTGGAATGGAAGAGCGGTGGGGCGTGGAGCAGGATCACGCACACCGCTCCGATCCCGCGGAGCTGGTCGAAGGCCCTGTTGCGGCTCATTTGAGACGGCGCAGGAGGATGTTCGAAGGACGCTCCACCAGATGGTGGAAGAGCGCCCCTCCGGCGATGGAAAGGAGGATTTCGGGCACCAGCGGCCAGGGGTTGCCGGTCCGGACCGCCCACCATGTGGCGACCACGTGCAGGGGTGGATGGACGATGTAGATGCCCACGCTCCAATCGCAGGCGCGTCGGAGCAGGGACGGGGCGGGAATCCTCGGAAGCAGCCTGCACAGTGCCGTCACCACCAGGAATTGACCTGCCGCGATGGGAACGAGGAGGATCGGAGGATTGCTCAGCGGAAAGCGGATGGAAAAGGATTCGAAGAAGGAAACGCCCACGCCGATCCCCAGGACCACCCAAGCCAACGACCAGGGAAGGCGGGTGGGGAAGGAGGCGGATCGCGTGGTCTGCCTGGCCAGCACCCCGAGGAAGAAATAGCACCCGTAGGCGAGGGATTGGAGCGGGCTGGAGCGGAACAGGGGGAAGAAGCTCCAGAACTTGTATTCCAACACGGAAGCGGCACCCCAGAGGAGCGCCAGGAACATCCATCTGTGGAAGGAGGATGGTCGCTGCAGGATCCATCGGAAGATCGGGAACAGGAGGATGATCCGGAGCTCCTGGTAGAGGTACCACGTGGCGTAGTTGATCTTGGTGTGGTCGGCGAATCCGAATGGGGAGAGGTGCATGAGGGCGTCCCGCCAGTCTATGGGCCCGTCCCAGACATCCAAGGGCCAGATTGTCCCCAGGGAACCGACGGCACCCCCATCGGTGGCCAGAAGCCGGATGCCCAGGGCCCAGGCGAACGCGGCCACGACCAGGATCTGGATCCGCAGGGCGCGGGACAGCATGAACTTCCCTAGCGGAACCGAGGGGGATTCCAGGGAGGAACAGGCGAGATAGCCGGAAAACAGGAAGAAGTGGTAGGGAGAGAAGAATTGGACCGCATGGTAGATCCAGCGCCAAGGCGGGAAATCGGTCTGCCAGGCCGTGAGGGTGACCAGGTTGTGGCCAACGAGGACGGCCAAGGCGCAGAGAAGCTTCCAGTAACCCGGAATCGGATCCCATTGGCGCGAAACGGTCTGGTTTGCAGGTTCAGACATATTCCGGATGCTCAGGCGTGGAGGGTTTCGGATTTGTTCCCTTGGGAAGACGCGTTCGGTCGAGGGGGACCTCGTGTTCCGGCGCGCGGATCCGGGGTCTAGTTCTGGTTGGCCAAGCCATCGCGGGGACGGTTCTTGACGAATTCGAGATAGAAGACCCGTCCCGTCCAGCCGATGGCCGCGGCGCCAAGGATCCATCCAGCCGCGAGTCTGGGAATTCCGCCCGCGATGGCGAAGGGAAGGAAGACCAGCCCGCCCAGGAGGTAGGGAGCCGCCGGGAGGAGGATCTGGGAGAAGTGGTAGGGCACCCGTTTGCGCAACCAGATGAGGATGAACACGCCGGACACGAAGGATGCGGCCATGGAGGCGATCGGAATCCCGATGATCCCGATCCACCAGACACACACGCTGGCTCCGGTGATGGCCATCAGGCTCTTCACCAGGGTGAAGATGGCAGTCTCCTTCACTCCGCCGATGGCCGTGAGCGTCATTCCTCCCACCCAATTGGCGACGTCGAAGGCCAGCCCGAGCGCGAACAGCTGCAGTGGGAGCACGCCGGGCAGCCACTTTTCCGTGTAGACGAGCTTGGTGACCGGGGCTCCCAGCACGAAGGCCAGGAAGCACCACGCGTAGCACAGATAGAGGAGCCTTCGGAAATAGTGGTCCACCTGCACCGCGAGCGCGGCCGGATCGGTTTGCAGGCGGGAGAAATGCGGGAAGGCGACCCGCATCACGTTGTCCACCACCATCAAGGGGCGACGGGCGTTCGATGACGACCACGTGAGAAGGCCGACGGCGGCCGGACCCAGACCGGCTCCGGCGATCAGGGGGATGATCCAGCCCGCGGCTTCGTTGGCGATGTTCCCGAACTGGAAGAACATCCCGAAGGAGAAGAGTTCCCGACTGAGCTTCCGGTCGATCACCAGGCGAGGTCGATAGCGCACCGTGAACCACGAGGCGGCCGTGGTGGCCAGGGCGTTGGCGATGTTGCCCCCTACGAAGCTCCACACTCCGTGCCCTGTGAAGACGAGTGCGAGAATTGTCACATTGCTCAGGATCAAGGCGGCGATGTCGATCGTGGCGACCTTGTGGAACTGGATGCTCCGCTCCAACTGGAGCCTGGCGACGGTCCCGATCGGGGAGAAGAGGATCGGCAGGGCGAGGGAACGGATGATCCAGACAAGATCCGGCGAGGCATGTTTGTAGACCGTGAGGGAGAGGGGCGCCAGGAACCAGACCAGGATCGCGGCGACGATGGAAATGCCGGTCTGGAGGGTGAACACGACGGAGAGCTCGTGGTCTCCGAAATTTCCCTTCCTCTGGATGAGGGATCCGCCAATCCCGAAATCCATGGCCATGGTGATGAGGGATAGGCAGAACGTGGCGATCCCGTACAGTCCGAAGGTCGCGGGATCCAGTTCGCGGGCGAGGATCACCCCCACCACGAGGTTGATCGCCAGGATCATGGCCTGTCTTCCCTGGAGGACGACGATGCTTTTGCGAACCCGGCTGGCTAGGGTGGCGGAATCGTGAGAGTGATCTCCGGAGGAGGGCGTGGAGGGCTCCGGATCCCTATTTTCAGGTGTTGCGTTCATTCGTTCAGGAACCAGATGTAGAAATCGGAAAAATATGGTAAGATCTGGCCATGTCCCTCCTCATCGAAAGGAGTTCTTTCATGTACGCAAAAGCCAAATCCAAATTATCCCGTCCAGTTCTCGCCCTTGCCCTTCTCGTCGGGCCCGGTTGCCTGGCCAATCCCACCACCGGGGACTCCATTCCTCACTGGAAGCTCCAATGGTCGGAGGAATTCAACACCCCCGGAGCGCCGGATCCGGCGATCTGGGGATATGAAAATGGATACGTCAGAAACCAGGAACTGCAGTATTACACCAACAGTCCCAAAAATGTCGTCGTCACCGGCGGCGCGCTCCGCCTCCGGTTGCAGAAGGAGGCAATGGGAGGCAAGAACTGGACTTCGGCGAGCATCATCACCATGGGCAAGAAGACTTTCCAGTATGGAAGGATCGAGGTCCGTGCCAAACTTCCTCCCGGAATGGGCTCCTGGCCCGCCATCTGGACCTTGGGGGCCAACGGCTCCTGGCCTGCCGGCGGTGAGATCGACATCATGGAGTACGATCGCAACCAGTGGCCTGCCGACACCAATCTGATCGATCCCTTCCGTGTCACTGGCACGGTCCACTACGCCGATGCCGCCGGGAAGCATGCCGCGAGTTCCGGGGACGTGTTCATGGACGATCCCACCAAGGATTTCCATGTCTACGCGCTGGAGTGGGACGCCAAGGTCATGAGATGGTTCGTAGACGACCGGATGTTCAAGGAACTGGACATTTCTTCGGATGCGATGTCTGCGTTCCGCCAGCCCCACTACCTCCTTCTGAACCTCGCCCTCAACCAGGGAGCGCATAATCCCGGCTACGACACCATGGACTACCTGGTGGACTATGTACGCTACTACCAGGTTGACACGAAGACTCCCCGTCGCACCCCCCCCCAGTCCGTCTTCAACTACGTCAATCGCGCGTATGCCCAGGACACCGTGACCTTCTCCGTGACCCCCAAGGTCGACAGCACCGTTCCGGCTTCCTCGTTGGCCTTCCGGTGGGAAGCAGCCCAGATCGCCAGACCCTTCCACCTCGCCACACCGGACAAGCCGAAATCCCCGATCCTGTTCCCCAAAGGAGGGTGGTACGTGCTCTGGTGCACGGTTTCCGACGGATTGTATTCCCACCGGGCGTCGCTCTACTACCAGGTGGGGATCGAAGCGGCACAGGCATTTCCCGCCGGGGCAAGGTTCACGGATTCCATCCAGGTCAAGCTGAGCAACCCCAATCCCAAGGCCAAGATCCAGTACACCACCGACGGCACCGATCCCACTTCCACTTCGCCGGTGTACACGGGGCCCTTGGTGTTCAAGGAGAACACCACCCTCAAGACCATCTCCAGCGAGGAGGGTCTTCCGATCAGCAAGGTCACCTCCAATTCGTACACCAAAGGCTCTCTGGTAGCGGGTCTGGAGCGATCCACGAAGCCTTCCGTGGTGTCCCTGGCTTCCGGGGTCAATGTCCAGGTCCAAGCCGGTGCTGGGCCGTTCACGGTCACCATGGTCAGGGCGGACGGCAAGGTCGTGGAGCAGGGATCCTCCAACGGGGACACTTGGCACAGCCAGACATTGGGCGGTGGGGTGTTCCATGTGCGGGTTCGTGGGGACAATGTGGTGCCCACGGATGCGATGGTGGTACGCTGAGATCCACGAATCCCCATTAGAAATGACCGGGCGCGCAGGCCCCTGGCGGCAAGGATGGCTACTAACCCGGTATCCTTGCGCTTCGGTCATGCGGCATACCTAGCTGGAGTGTAAGTGAAGAAACTTTTGACCAAATCACAATCTTCACTGAGCAGTGACATGTACCCTTCGACTCGTTTA
>Ga0116170_10002472_pt1 | contig 17797 bp, 15 predicted proteins | sample AD_JPNHW1_MetaG_FD_89797 | JGI IMG/M metagenome (GOLD analysis project Ga0116170, IMG submission 89797) | Active sludge microbial communities of municipal wastewater-treating anaerobic digesters from Japan - AD_JPNHW1_MetaG | ecosystem: Engineered > Bioreactor > Anaerobic > Digestate | place...
CTCGGTACATAAGCATGTTGTTGTCAGAACTGTTTCCGCCGGTGCCGTAGGTTTTGTATTTTCGTGTTCCTTCGTAATTATCCATGAACAGGGCAAACAGGTGTTCATTCTGATGTGATACGTTGCCATAGATGAATTCCTGGTGACGGGTGCCAAGACCCCCGATTTCCTGAAGAAGAGTCAGGCCTTCAAGGTCTCTTGCTGAAGGCAGTGTCAGATTCACCGCGCCAGCTATACCGTTTGGCCCGTAAACAAGAGAAGAACCGCCGGGAATAACTGTTGCTTTTTGCAGTCGGCGCAGCGGGAAACCGGACAAGGATGAAGTGCTGTTCCACGGGGTATTCATTGGGTTACCGTCTACAAGCACTTTGGTGTGTTTGCCGTCGAATCCTCGAAGTTCTGGAGTGAAAATGGCGCCGAGAAGACCGTTGGCAATTGTGATTGACGAGTTCATAGCGCGAAGCAGTTCGATTGGATTGCTGGTTGGTTTCAGCTCAATAACTTTCTGGGAAATCTCGTCTTGTGGCCTGGTGATCAAACTTTGATAAGTCGAGCGTTCGGCGTCGATAGCCAGGTCTGGCAACTGAAAAATTGCCGGGTTGTTCTGGGCCGTTTCGCTGCCGGCAAAGGCTGTCGCTGCGAAGAGAGCTATTCCCAGAGTGCATCTGATAATTCTTGAGCTGAGTTTCATTTTTTACTCCTGAAAATCCTCGCCTTGATACTTAGTGTGACTTGACGCTATGTTTAATGAAATTTAGCAGATTTAACGCTACTTAGTCAACTATAAATATTTAGAAAGTAATAAGTAGTAGTCTGTCGTTGCGGGTGGGCGCACTTTCGGTTTGGAACCATTATGCATAGGCTTAGTCAGCGGTAGAGTCTGGTTATTGCTTTGCTTGAGAATTACTGGTTTGGCCTGGTAAAATCGGGCCACGGCTTGCCGGGTTGTCTGTCAGGCGATTACAAATGTCTGAATTGCCCATTGGCCAATGCCGACAATGACGCCAAGCACGCCGCCCAGCCAGATGATCATTGCCATTTCCCGGTCGGCGATGCGGTTAAACAGTGATTCAAGTTTAATCAGATCCATGTTGCAGACTTTTTCGATGACGATTTCCTGAACCGAAATTTTTTCAGATGCCTTCTCGGCGGCACTGTCGAGCATTTGCGGCACCTGTCGCTTGAGAACGCTGCACAGTTCCTTTTCCAGCTTGTCCATGACCGATTTTACAAAACCATCGGCCTTGAAATTGAAAAAGGGAATTTTGTTGGCGAATGAGGCAATATAGTCTTTGATCTGCTGCTCGAGATCGTTGCGGATGTTGCGCATCATGTCTTCTACTATTGGCTCGACGTCAGCTGGCTCGACCTTTTTAATAAGCTCTTCGACGCTGATCAGTTCACCTTCAACGATTTTGCCGAGATTGTTGGCAAGCTCTTTCTGGCGTTTTGGCAATAAGCCTTGAAACTCAAAAAACAGGAGTTTCCATGGCTTTTGGGGGTGAAAAAGGGCCTTGATGGCCAGCCAGTTGGTAACGTAGCCGATCAGCCCTCCCATGAAGGCCGAGAGAATGAAACTGTGCAGCAGTGGATGATAGATAAATGCCTGGATCGTCATACGCTTGACCTGTAGTGAGCCGGTGCTGAATGCTGTCTGGCAGATTGTCTGACCAGTTGCCCGGCGAATGCGAAGATTATACCACAGTCAGGTTAATTTATGGTTCATTAAATTTCCAATGCTGCCGATAAACCCGGTGACTGTGACAGGGAGGTGGGAACCATGAGGGTCATAGCTCTGATTCTGGCCCTGGTAACAAGCGTAATCGGGTTTGCAGTCAGCTACGATTTCGCTTATCGTCAGGTTACAGGAGTTCTCTATTCTCCATCCGCCACGATGCAGTCGACTACCTCGGCATCTGCCAACCGGTAGCAGTTCGTAACGGGGGGAACAGGCCGTTCAGCCATGTAAATGGCCGGGCGGTCTGTTCTGCATTAAGGCGGTTTTTGCTGCGCCGGAACCACAAAAAAAAATGCGCGAGGAAACTTTGGTTATTGCTTGACGCTCCCCGGTCGCACTGCTATAATCACGCCACTTATTTAAGGTTTCTGGAGGGTTCGATGAACAAAAATTTCTTTTTCACCTCTGAATCGGTTACAGAAGGGCATCCCGATAAGGTTGCCGATCAGATTTCCGATGCAGTACTCGATGCAATTCTTGCTGGTGACCCCAATGGCCGTGTTGCCTGTGAAACAGCTGTAACCACTGGTCTCGCCATTGTTATGGGCGAAATCACCACCAAAACCTATGTTGATGTCCAGTCGATTGCCCGCAAGGTAATCAGCGAGATCGGTTACACCAATGCCGATTTTGGCATTGACGGAAAAAGCTGCGGCGTTCTCGTGGCTCTTGACGAACAGTCTCCCGACATCGCTCAGGGCGTCAATCACGCCCAGGACGGCAGCGACAAAGATGAAGACCTCAATGTCGGCGCTGGCGACCAGGGTATGATGGTCGGTTTTGCCTGCAATGAAACTCCCGATTATATGCCTGCCCCGATTTACTATGCCCACAACATGTGCCGCAAACTGGCCGAAGTTCGCAAAAGCAAAGCGGTTGACTACCTCAGACCAGATGGCAAAGGCCAGGTTACTGTTGAATATCGCAACGGCAAAGTTGCCCGAGTCGATGCGGTCGTTCTGTCCACCCAGCACGATCCCTCTGTTTCCCATGCAAAAATCACTGAAGATATGGTCGAAAAGGTCATCAAAAAAGTTATCCCCGCCAACCTGATCGATGACAAAACCAAATTTTATGTTAATCCGACCGGTCGTTTCGTCGTCGGCGGACCACAGGGCGATTCTGGTCTCACCGGCCGCAAAATCATCGTTGACACCTACGGCGGAATGGCTGCACACGGTGGCGGCGCTTTCTCTGGCAAAGATCCGACCAAGGTTGACAGGTCAGGCGCCTACATGGGCCGCTATATCGCTAAAAACATTGTTGCCGCAGGCCTGGCTGATCGCATCGAACTGCAGATCGCTTATGCTATCGGCGTTGCCAAGCCTCTTTCTGTGCATGTCAATACCTATGGCACCAGCAAAGTAGCCCCCGAAAAGATCGAAGAAGTTATTACCAAAGTTTTCGACCTCAGACCAGGTGCTATCATCAAGAACCTCAATCTGCGCCGCCCGATTTATCGTCAGACTGCCGCTTACGGCCATTTTGGCCGCACCGACATCGACGTCCCCTGGGAAAAACTCGACAAGGTAGCTGAAATCAAAAAGCTTGCCGGTCTCTGATTGATTGATTAACAGCCGCCCGGTTCAACCGGGCGGTTTGTTTTCTCAGGAGGAAAACTTGCTGACCAAAAAATCCATCGGTCTGCTGGCTGCTTCTCTGGCAGTAGTGCTCATTGTGGTTGCATGTCTGCTGGTTGAGGCTGGCCCGACTATTTTGCTGCCAGTTCTGGTTTACCATCACCTTCAAGAAACTGTCCAATCAGACGTGTCATGCACCCCTGAGCAATTTGAATCTCACATTATGGCCCTGCAGAAGGCCGGTTTTACGCCCCTGACCATGAACCAGGCCCGCCTTTTTCTTGCCGGAGCCTTAGATAACGTTGCCAGACCGATTCTTATTACTTTTGATGATGGTTATGCAAGTCTTTATAAGTATGCCCTGCCGGTAGCCCGAAAGTTCAAGGTTCCAATGTCAGTTTTTGTGGTGACCTCGAGAATCGGCCGAAAACCACAGTTCGCACGCTACCTTTCTGAAACCCAGATCAAAGAAATGGCTGAATCAGGTTTGTTTGACTTCGGTTCGCACACCCACGATCTGCATACCGACTCACTAAGAATCCTGGAAGCATTCGGGCCAGGTGCTGACAACCCGGTTTTATTTATGATTAATCGCGACCTGCGGCTGTCTTCGGCACGGCTTGAGGCAATTACCGGGCATCGACCCGAAGCTCTTGCCTGGCCCTATGGCAAATTTAACCACAATTATTCGGCCATTGCCCGGCAAAACAACTTTATACTGCACTTTACCAGCGCCTCCGGGTACAATGAACCGAATGCCAATCCTTACGCGATCAAGAGAATTCCGGTTACCGCACGCGATAATGTGGTTGCCCTGTTGCGCAAAGCCCGAGGTCGAAATTATTGAGTCGGAAGCAACGCACAATCTCAAACAGCCTGATAACCTGGTTCAGGCCTGTCATATCTTCGGGTCTGCTGATGATTGACCACCTTGAACCCTGGCCTTTTGGCGCTGTTTGTAAAAAGTTATGGTTTCCATTAGCCAGCAGAGCCGGGAACTTCAAACAGTAAGAACTGAACACCCGGCTGCGTCATTAATAAAACAAGCCCCGGAAACTCCAGTTTTACTGGTGCTTCCGGGGCTTGTTCAGGTTGAGTGTCAGGCTTCGGCTGTTTCGCCAGCTTCGCCGGATTCTTCGCTGTCGGATTTCTGTTCACGGCGCTCTTTTTCGAGGGTAAAAGAGTGCAGTGATTCTTCCATTGTTTCTACTGATTTGAGAATCTCGTCAAGCTTGCTTAGATTACCACTGCTTTTGGTAAAGGTAATTCCTTCGCGGATCTGTGCAACCGACTCTTTAAAGCTGATTACCTTGTTACGCAAACCCATGGTCATCTCGTTCATTGCATCGGCAAGATCTTTGAGTTCGTCTTTTGGTCGCAGCTTGATGAAATGTGTCAGATCGCCCTCGCCGATGTTGCGCACAACCTTTTCCATGCGGTAAACAGGCCCAGCTATTGTATGCGTCACAAATATACAGATGAACGCCACCACAAAAATGCTGATCAGTTCAGCAATTATTACCCCGGGCAACAGTGCCTGCCCAAGTTGCTTGCTATCGACGGGCAGTTTGGCTTCTTCGACAAGATTGCTTTCGAGTTTTTCAACGGAAAAGCCGTAGACCAGAGCGCCAACGATGTTGGCGACGATAATGACAATCAATATGAAAATTGCGGTCAACCTGCTCTGAAAGCCGGGTTTGATAAAATACTTTTTCCGGCGCCGGATTTGGGACATGCAGTCACCCTCCTGAAAAACTTTTGTTTAAGATTATCACAGCTGTGAATTCGTTTCAACGGAATCGAAAGAATTTACCTCAGTTTTTGCATTATCATCAGTTTCAATACTTTCGAGTTCATCGGTTTCGCTTACCAGATCAAGAAACTGTGCTTCGGCTTTTTCTTCATCAACCGGCTGTTCTTCGGCATCTGACCAGTCGAGATCTGCAAAACTTGCTTCAGACTGAAAATCTTCATCGAGCAGACCAGAATAATCATAAAGATTCCCTGGTGTTACCCGGGTTCTTCTTGTGTCGAGAGGTTCGGCAACTCCGGCCGGTGCGCCGACCAGCAGGTCGATGTCATTGCCGTCAAGCAGAATGTCAGAACTGGTCTGAGATGCTGACGCCAGAATTGGTGTCAGAAGAGCGATTATCAGCAATATTCCAGGGCGCAGTGTCATTTAAGTCACCCGAATTTCGATTAGATTAAGCAGTAACAATGCCCCCTATCGACAAACTTTGTCTATTGTTTAACCGCCAGCTGAAAAACCATCAGAACAGTGGCAAAATGCCGTGAAATCAGTTAAAATTCGCGCATGAGCAAATATTTATTCAGATATGGCTTTGCCCCCGACCGTGAAATGTTCTACCGCATAAATGTTAACGGTTCTCTTGATGTTTCTACCCCGGCCGGCAAAATGTCGAACCCGGTAATTATTGATCTGCACATCAGCCAGAAGATCATCAGTTGTGACGAGAACCATGCAGTCGTCAGGGTGCGTATCGACGATGTTATTGCCGATCCACGCATGGCCAAAGAAAATCTGCCAAAAATCGGTGTTGATTCTGTAATGCAGATCGATACCCTCGGCAACGTCAGGTGGGTAGATGGGGCCGCAGCCTGGCAGGGCGCAGAACATTCCATGATGCGGTTTCCTGATGATGCGGTAGAACCGGGCGACAGCTGGGTGCAGCAGATAGAAGACGCGGCCGGTTCAGCCACCCCATTTCACACAAAATACCGCTTCAACGGTTTTGACCGCAAAAATCGCAAGCTGATGGTTTTTTCAACCGAGATGTTCACCGGGCATCCAGATGATTCTGGCAGCCAGAGCATGGGTACGGGGTCGTTCAGCTTTGATACCGTTGAGCAATGGATTCATGACAGCAGCAATTGCATAGTCTATCAGTACAGCATTCCGGTGCCCGACAACCCCGCAATGAAGATCGAAACCCGCACAACTTTGCACATCGATATGGAGCGTCTTAAAAAATGAAACAAGGCCTGCTGATTTTGTTCGCCTGCCTGATGCTGGCCACTCAAGCCCCTCTTGCCGCCCAGGAAATCGCAACCACGACCGCCGTTGCCCCCGAAGGGTTAAAGCCATTGCTCGACTTTGCCGGGCTTGTGGTGGCCGGCAACCGCAATCTTCTCGTGGCTGGCCATGAGCTTGAGACGGCCAGATTCGCACAGCATCGTTCTCTCGAAGCCTTTTCCCCGCAATTGACCTTCAACAGCGATGCCAGCAAAGATGCTAACAGCAGCTACAATTCTCTGACCGGTCTTGAAGAAGACTATAGCACGCGCCGTCGAGGCTCTGGAGCGGCCATCGCCCAGCGCACCCCCCTTGGCCAGCTTGGTTATGCCTATTCCAGTTCGCGCACCGAATACAGTAATTCGCAGTCGAGCTACTTTCGCTCACTGTATCTAAGCCTGCAGAGCGGTCTGTTGCGCAACGATGCGCGGGTTAACGCCCTTGACCGCCGCCTGGCACGTGCCGAATATGAAATCAGCGAAGCACAGGCCGACTCGGTGCTGCTTGACGTTCTATTTACCGCCTACCAGAGTCTGTTCAGCCGTATAGTCGCCGAGCGCAACCAGGGAATCAAGCGGCAAAACCTGAATTTTTACGCGACGCTGGTCGAAGAAGCCGAAATCAAGCTGAAAACCGGCATTGGCAGCGAACTCGATCGCAAACAGGCCAGCATGCGTCTGCAGCAGGCCGAGACAGGCAATGCCGAAACTGGCCTTTCGCTACAGGAAAACGATCGCCGCCTGGCCGCTCAACTTGGCGATATCGCCTGGAACCATGAAATCGCGAGTTTCTCGCTAGAGCCGGTTGTGCAGTGCATCCCGGCCTCTTTCAGTCGCGAAACCCTTGAAGAGAAGGCTTTTAGCAGGCGCCCTGACTATCGGGTTTTTCTCAGTCAGTACAAGGCCCAGAAGGCAGCCTATGAAAAGGCCAGGCAGTTGAGCCGCCCCGATCTCTCAGCCCGCGCACGTTGGGGCAGGCAGGGGCGGGGTGCTTCCGAAAGCGAAGCCGCGGATATGCAGGATAAAAGCTGGGATGTTTCGCTTGTCTATTCCATGAGCCTCGGCCATGATGGCGAAAAACTCGACTTCGCCGCGCAACGCGAAAAACTTAAGGCTTTTGCGGCAAGACTCGCCCAGAAACGCGATGATATCAGGCTGGCAGTTGCCGATGCCCTCGAACGTCTCGAATTTCATCACCGCAATCTGACTCTGCTGCAGGCATCTATGCAGCTCTCTACCGAAGTTCTTGAAGGCCAGCAGCTGAATTTTCAGCTCGGCAAAATTTCGCTGCTCGATCTGACCCGCTATCAACAGGAATACGACAATGCCAGCCTGGCCCTTGTCCAGGGCGAAACCCAGCTCATTCTTGAATGGCTGCGACTTCATTATGAAACGGGCACTCTAGCAGAATTCGCAGGTGTAGCGCCTGTTGGCGGCATTGTGGCACGAATTGAGCCAGTGACAAAGCCTGTTGCCGGGCCTGCCGCCGAGCCTTCTCCTGAACCTGCCGAAATGGAAACACATTGATGATCAGATTGCTGCTCGAAGCTCTGGCGCTCTTGCTCGTATTTTCGGGTTTGACCGGTTGTCAGGGTTCTTCAGGAGTCGCACCTGCTGCTGGCGCTGGCCCTGAATACCATTTCAAGACCGAGGTCAGGCAACACTGCATTCCGCTGCGGGCAACTCTCAAATCGAGTGATATCAGTGAGGTGGGCCTCAAGCTTGGGCGTGGCATCATCGACTGGATGGCAGAAGAAGGATCGACTGTTGCTTCAGGCGATGTGGTCGTCAGAGTCGATATGGATGCCACCAGAAAGCGGATTGAAGATCGTGAAGTAAATCTGGCAACCGAACAAGACCGGATGAGTAACCTGCAACAATCTGGCCCCGCCGAAATGGCCGTTCTAAAAAAGAATCTCAACGAAAAACGACTCGATCTCAAGAGAGCTACCAAGGATGAATGGTGGCTGAAAAACCCGAAAACTGCCGATGAAGTCTGGAAAATCACCACCGATCTTCAGATTGCCTCGCTCAGCTTCGCGCACGCCGCCGAAATTTTCGGCCTGAAAAAACAAGTTACCGATCGCGGTTTTGACAGCCCTTTTGCTTTGCGCACTTCCGAGATCGAATTGCGTTCACGTGAAATCGAGTTTGATTATTCACGCCGCCTGCAGAAGCAACTTCAAGAACCGCCACTATCAGAAGAACTGGCAGGCATTGATTACCAGAAGCAGGTCGCATCAGGTGAAATCTGGCTCGCCGGCAACGAATTGCTCGCTGCTTCACTGTCGGCACAGATTCGTGTCAACAATCTTGAAGTGATCATTGAGCGCATTAGATCGCGATTGCGCGAAGAAACGACCACCCTGGCCGAGTCGGTTCTGAAATCGCCACGCAACGGCATCGTCATTCACCCGGTGTTATGGGGTCATTACCGCTTTGTACCCGGCTCAGACGCCTGGGAAGGCGTCAGCATCATTCAGGTGATCGGCGCGGGCGGCTATTTTCTTGAATCGCTTGCCGACGAGGCTGATGCTAACATGCTTGTCGAAAAAGCCTCCGCGACCATCGTTTTCGATAGCTTTCCCGGAAAGGTTTTCACCGGTGAGGTTACGACGATCAGCAAGGCTCCACGGCGCATTCGCGGCAAGCAGGATAGTGCTGTGCGGTTTTTTCCGGTAACTCTGAGCGTTAATGCCAGCGATAGTCTTATGGTCGGCGGCAAAGCCAGCGTTAATGTTGTGCTGGCCGAGAAAAGCGGCGTTTTTTTGCCCCGGGATGCAGTTAAAATAGCTGGCGAAAAATACGAGATTATATTGAAGACTGCTTTTGGCGTCAGTCGAAGCGAGATCAAGGTCGAAGAGTTCAATCACGACTGGCTTATCTGGAAAGATGCCCCGGTCACAGAAGGGACGCTCATCTACCCATGAAGAACCCAGGCGCTTTATTAATTTTGGCAGCCGGCGCTTTTTTTATGCTGGCGGGTTGTGAACAAACTCAGCTTCAGACGCTACCTGGCCAGAATCTTCTGCAATTAACGCCGCCCCTGGCGCGGGGTGAATTCGTTTCTTTGCGCGAAACTCTGCTGATGGCACCTTTTTCCACCGAAGTTGTTGATCTGCTGCCCGAAGGAACTCTTGCAACTGCGGGGGTTGAGCTGGCGCGACTTTCACCTGGTGATCGTGAGCAGGAACGTCGCACCAAGCAGTCTGACCTTGATGGCTTTGCAATCGGGGTTGAGCGTGACCAGGCATTGCTTGGCATCGCCCGGCAGGTCGAAGAGAAAATCTGCGAATTGGCTCGCCTTGACTATGAAAAATGCCAGATCGAATATGATCGGGCCGTTTCGGGTCGCGACTGGATGCGACTGGTAGAACAGGAAGAAGGATTGCGTGCCGCCGGGGTTCGTGCACGTATGCTGCAGAAGCAGTATAATGCCTCAAAAGCCATGGCCGAAAAGGGATTTGCCGCCCGCCAGGAATTGGCCGATCACCAGAAAGATCTGAAAGTTCACAGCCTTACCGCATCTCTGACCAGCCGTATTGTTGATTTTGTCGATCGTTTTGCCGATGAAAAAAAGGTTTTTGCTGCCGCCGAAGCACTCGAAAAAGCTCGTCTTGCCTCAGAACTGGCCAGTTTTACAACCAGTAAAAACCTGGCCGAATACCAGTTCGCCCTGAATGAATCCCAACGGCGTTATGACCAGAATCTCACCAAACTAAGTGAAATCGACAGCCAGCTCGCGTCGTTGACCGTTCGGGCCACAGCTCAGGGTGTGTTGCTTTACGGCGACACCTACGATGGTTCGCAGATTCTGAAACTGCGGCGTGGCGCCCAGGTCTACCCAGGTTTGACTTTCTTAAAAATTGTCGATCCGTTGCGGTGTGGTGTGCTTTTTCCTCTCGACCAGCGTGATACCTTGCTGCTAAGTTCAGCTACCCCCCTGTTTTACCGGCCAGATGCCCTGCCTGAATTTGTATTTCCATGTCGGTATGAGAGCAGAGTTCCGGTGGCCCTCGAAATTCCCCAGGGTAAGCCCGATGGCCGAACCCAGGTACTTGTAAAGGCCAGTATTGCCAGTTATCCGGCTACTCTGATGCTTGGCTACTCAGGAACAGTTTTTTGCAGCGATTTTGTTGCTGACCTGCTGAAGCGCTTTAATGGCAAGAGAAGAACCACAATCGGGCGTCGTCACCTGCAACGTTCAATGAGTTCAACGGGTGACGTAAAGCCGGCCAGCGCTACTTTTATCGTGGCAAATCTTGATGGCAAGCTCAGCGAGGTTGCCGAAGAAGGCCAGACCGTTAAATCTGGCGGCAGAATAGCGGTGCTCGACTGCGAAGAACTTATTCAAAGTGCCAGTGACAGCGAAATTGAACTCAAAAAAAAGAACGAAGAATACCAGCTGCAGCTGCAGAAAAACGACATCGAACTCGACAAGACACGCCGGGGCATTGAAGTCAGGCGCGGCGCTTTTGAAGTGGCGAAGCTCAAACATGCGGCTTTGCTCAAACGACGCGAAGAAGACAAAATTATCGACCTGAAGCGTTCCCTCGAAGTTCTTTCGGCCCGCGTGGCCCTCGCCGAAGAAAAAATTACCCATATTGCTGAGTTGCGCCGCCGTGGCCTGAGTTCCGAACTCGAAGCATTGCAGTGCGAGACCGAACTGGCAGAGCTTCTCAGAGACCGCAAAATCGCCGCATATAAACTTAAAACCGAAGAAGCCGGCCCAACTGACCGTTCGGTGCGGCTTTCTGAACTCGAAGTGCGCAAGGCGGGCCTTGAGGTCGAAAAAGCCGAACTCGACGGCTCGCTGAATAACCTGCGCAACCTGATGGCCGCAAGATTGCTGGCTTCGCAGATCAAAAAACTTGAGCTGTCGCTCGCCAAAACCCGCGAAGATATTGCTTCCGCGACCATCAAGGCGCCCGTTGACGGAGTGGTCATTCTCAATGAATTCAATAAAGCCGGTGGCGGCATGGGTAAGGCCAAAGTTGGCGATAACGTCTATGCAAGAATTCCCTTCATGCAGGTGGCTGACGTGAACAATCTCAGAGTTCATTGCACTATTTCAGAGGCAGATGCGAGATTTATCAAACCTGGTGACGAAGTGCGCCTGCTGCTCAAGGGCAATTCGACCCGCAAGTTGCGCGGCTGGGTGAACTCAGTTGCTATTGTTGCGACAACCGAATTTCGCAAACGCCAGGATGCGGTTGTTGCGGTTGAAGTGGGCATGGTTTCGCCAACGACCGGCGAAGGCACTACCGACCCGGCTCTTCGCCCTGGCAGCAGCTGTGAAGTTGAATTCAAGCTCTATGATCTGCCTGATGCACTCTTTCTGCCTTTTGATGGTCTGCTGCCAACCGCGACTGCGAGTTGTGTTGTTACTCCCGACGGAAAATTGCAGCCGGTGAACCTGCATTTTGTCGATGGCTTGCAGGGTGGCGCTCTGGCCGGTGGTCTGGCCGAAGGTGACGAAATTCTGCTCATGGAGGCCGGCGATGATTAAAACCGCTCAGCTGCAAAGATATTTTCGGGCGGGTGAGACCTGTGTTAAAGCTGTTGATGGTCTTGATATCGACATCCCGGCCGGTGAGTTTGTGGCGATAATGGGGCCGTCAGGTTCGGGCAAATCGACGCTGCTGTATGTGCTTGGCGCCATGGACCAGCCCACCGGCGGCCAGATCAGCATAAACGGCCGCCGCCTCGATCTGATGAACGATCAGGAATGTTCAGATTTTCGCAACCGACAGCTCGGTTTTGTTTTTCAGTCTTTTCATCTGCTTCCGCGCATGAGCTTGCTGCGTAATGTTGAACTGCCAATGCTTTATGCCCAGGTAGACGCGGCCCGGCGCCGTGACAGAGCCAGCATGATGCTGCAGGCGGTCGGCCTTGCCGGTCGCCTTGAGCATTTTCCGGCTGAACTTTCGGGTGGGCAGTGCCAGAGAGCGGCCATCGCCAGGGCACTGGTTAATTCACCGGCACTGCTGCTCGCCGACGAACCAACAGGCAATCTCGATTCTCGAACCGGCCTTGAGATTATCGGTATTTTTCAGGCACTCAACCGTCAAGGCATGACAGTTGTAATGGTGACACATGATGAAAACATGGCCCGCCATGCCGGGCGCATCATTCGGATGCATGATGGGCGCATCGAACGCATCGAAGTGGTCGATAACCCGCTGCAGTCAGTGTTGCCTGGCGAAATAGAGCGGTCGTTACGCGAGGTGTGCCATGCGACTTGCTGAACAGATAAATACCGGCTTTACCGGCTTGCTTGATCACCCTTTTCGCACCTTCCTCACGATGCTGGGCATAATTTTCGGAGTCGGGGCGGTGATTGCCATGGTGTCAATTGGGGCAGGCGCTGAGCGTGAGGCTCTCGAAGAGCTGAAAAAGTTTGGTGATTCAAGTATCAGGGTCAGTTCGCTTGAAATTCAGGGTGAGCGCCTGGCTGAAGCCCTTAAAAAGCAGGCTCGCGGCCTGCGTATGACCGATGTCGCTTACCTGGCTTCGGCCTGCCCGTTTATTGAGCTGGCGGTTCCTGAAAAAATTGATGAATACAGTTTCTATAGCCTCAATCGCAAACCTATGGTGAAGATCGTCGGAGTTGGTGATGGCTTTCTCGCGGCTTCGAGGTTCGAAGTAGAACGCGGGCGCTTTTTCTCGTCAGCTGAACTGGAAAGTGCCGCTCTCGTAACCGTTCTTGGTGCCGGAGTTGCCAGCGAAGTGTTCGCGGGGGTTGAACCGGTGGGTCAGGTCGTTCAGATCGAGCGAATCCGTTTCAGGGTCATTGGTGTGATGCGCCAGCAGGGCTCCGGTGTCGGCAAACTGGCAATCAAGCGGCGCGATCATGACCGCGATGTGTATCTTCCGGTCAAAACCAGCCTGCAGCGCCTCGAACGCTGGCCGGTCGAAGACAAAGACCTTTATCACGAAATCAACAGCATCTGGGTAGAAATCAGAGAAGGTTATGATCTGCTCGCGGCCAGAGATCGCATCGCTGCAATGCTGAAGCGCCGGCACTCTGATGTCGATGACTTCGAAATTCAGGTGCCGCTTGAAATTCTTCAGCAGAGCCAGAAAACCCAGAACCTCTTCAATCTGGTTATGGCGCTGATCGCCGGCATCTCGCTGCTGGTTGGTGGTATCGGTATTATGAACATCATGCTGGCCTCGGTTAACGAACGCACACGCGAAATCGGAGTGCGCCGGGCGCTTGGCGCCTCCAAACGCGATATCGTCGTTCAGTTTCTGGTAGAAGCCTCTCTGATAAGCATTCTCGGCGGTATAATCGGTATCTTTGCTGGAATCGGTATTTCGTGGCTGATTTCATTCTACACAGGCTGGACAACGGCAATCCCGCTATCATCAGTGCTGATCGCTTTCTTTGTCTCGATATCGGTCGGCATAATCTTCGGCAGTTTCCCGGCGGCCAAAGCCGCCACTCTCGACCCTGTTAAAGCCCTGCGTTACGAATAAAATCCCGCCAGGTTCGCCGCCGATTACAAGATGCACGTGCTCTGCCATGGCAGACGGGCAGACGTTTCCCGCGGCAAAACACGAATTTTCACGAGACTGATGAAATAAAAAAAGTGTTGCAAAGTTAACGCGAAGCTGCTAAGATAAGCAACATCCCGCTCGGGTGGTGAAATTGGCAGACACGTAAGATTCAGGTTCTTATGCCCGCAAGGGTGTGGGGGTTCAAGTCCCCCCTCGAGCATGAAAAGCCCGCTTCAGGCGGGTTTTTTTGTGCAAGCCAAACCTGTGCTTTTTAAATGCACTATTGGCATTCTTATTACGGGGTAATGCAAAATCAGGCTGGTGTCAGGGTTGAATTTTGTGCTATTCTTAGGCTCATCACTCGACCCGGAGGGTTTATATGAACGACGAAAGCTCAGAAGTTAAACAGAAAAAATCAAAAAACAAACCGGCCCGCGAAGAGCCTGATGTCGATGGCGACATCCCCGAAATGCCGAAGATATTTGACAAAGACGCGGAACATCGCAAGGTGATGGCGGTTATGATCGGTCTGTTTGTGGTGATTCTGCTGGTGATGGTATTTTTTCAGAACTATCTTGATTTTGCCTCAACCGGGGGCATGTAACCGCAGGCTGTTAAAAAGGGCTTTCCTAATGAATAAAATTCTCGCTGGCGTTGCTCTGGCCATGCTGCTGCTAGTTTCTCCTCTACATTCAGCCCCTCAGATTGAAGAAGTTCAGGCGCTGATCGGCAATATAAATTTGCCCGGCGATCGCTTTTCGTCGCTGGCGATCGATATGATGATGCGCTTGCCCGGCACGCCCGTTGAACTGCTGTGCCAGTTACGTTATCAGGCTCCTGACCGTTATTCTTTGCAGGTTTTTGACGGCTTCGATCAGACTCCGGTGTTGCTGGTGACTGATTCAATGGCCCTGATTAATGACCCATTTGCCGAGCAACTTACTCTTATCGCCTCTGCTGGGGTTTTGTTTGAGTTGCAGCCTCAAGAAGGCCGATACAATGCCAACTTTGCCTTTAACATGCCTGGCGACCGCGAAATAGTCAATCGGGCGGTACTTGATTTCAAGACGATGTTCGCCAGATTGCAAAAAGATATCAACATCGAAGTTGCCAGCAACGGCAGTCTTATTTTCAGCGGAACATCAACTGAAGACAGTCGCTGCCTGGCCGAAATTAACGCTTCAGCTGCTTTTCCATTGCAGTTTGTCAGGGTGTTTACCAAAGACAGCACCATACCCGTTCTAGATTTCAAGCTGATCAGGGCTGACGAAAGTTTTGTGATGCCGCTGTTTCCGGCTACAGAACTGAAAGAGAGCAACCTGCCAGTCGTTGCGGTTAATCCTCAGGGTGTTCTTGACACAATGACGATTATGAGTTCAGTTTTTAAAGCGGTTTTTGCCCGGGCCGCCATTCGAGATGCAGCAATTCGCGAAGAAATTTCAAAAATGCTGCAGTTGCCGCCCACCGACTGGAACGGAGCGGCATTGCGCGATACCTCCCGTGGCGAAACTCTTCGGCGCATGTTTCCCGCTGGTCAGGCTTTAAGTTCGCCGATCCACTGATTCAGGCGTTCCATGCGGCGAGCCAGCAATCGCGCCAGAAACAGGGCGTAATGAGGTTTCGCCTTGATGCCCTCAACGAATTCCTTTTTTGAAACTCTGATCAGTTTTGCTTCTGAAGTTGCTTTGACGGTGGCACTACGCTTGTTACTGAGCAGAAATGACATTTCCCCGAGAAAGATGTCTTCGGGGTGTAGAGCTGAGACTGGCTGGCCGTTTACAAGTACTTCGAAAGTGCCGGTGCAGATGAAATAAAGAAAATTGCTCGGTTCGCCCTCTTTAAACACGACTTCGCCGCTGTTGAAAATCACCGTTTCGAGTTCCTGAAACAGGGCAGGGGCAACATTGCTGACTCCGGTCTTGTGGTTGAAGATAAATTCAACGGCATTACCTGCTTCGTTAAAGGTCAACCCGCTGGTCAGTTCCCTGGAAAGGGTGATTCCGCGGCCATGCAGGCTGATAGTCTGCTCGGTCGGAGGTGCTTTGACTGCCCGCCAGTCAAAGCCCGCGCCTTCGTCAGTGATTTTGAATCTTGATAGCGCCGGCTTGATAGTATATTGCAGATAGACTTTGCGGGCGGCAATTGCAGGGTCTGTGCACTTTTCGTCTATGAGATCGTTGATGTTGCTGTTGTTTTCGAGCCAGCGGCTCTTTTCTTCGTAAGAAATGCCGCAGTTGCCGTGTTCAATAGCGTTAATGAGCATTTCAATCAGCACGAAATTGAGATGCTCGCGTAAAGTGGCATCAATACAGTTCATGTTGAAAAGGTAATTGCAGATCAGATTGGTGAAAACGCCTGCTTCGAGGGTGTCGTTCTTCAGTTCAAAAGTTGCCGAAATTTCGGCCCCGAAATCACTGCCGATTACCCTGTGAAAGAGCATGTGCCGGTTGTTACTGATGATGCTGGCCACCTGTGGCAATTGCCTGCTGATTCTGCTGTTTTCAAGCAGCGCAATAACATTTGTGCCGCTGGTGATGCCTGATTCCCTGATTGTGGCTGGTGAGTCGCACAGGCCGATCAGCCCGGTGCTGATCAGCCACGGGTCACCTCTGACCGCGTTCAGAAGACTGGTGCAGTCAAGTGCCTGATCTGAAAAGCTGATGATTGCCAGTTCTGGCATTTCGATGCGCAAAAACTCTTCGGCCGCGTCAACCTGCTCTATCTGAAGAGTTTCGCAGAATGATTCCTCAGAATTCAGCAGACTGGTGATTTTGTTGAATAACTCCCGATCAGTGGTGATAACGGGTATGGCCAGGCCAGGGGTATTTTTGCTTACAGGCATAATTCAAGAATCTGCCTTGCCATGTCAGGGTTCACATCGCCATGTTCGCCAAGCTTGATCATCTGATGCGATTTGAGCTGTGCCACAACTTTATCGATGCCCTTCGCGTCAATCTTGTAGTCGGTCAGTCTGGTTTTGATGCCCATTTTTTCAAAGAATTCGCGGGTTTCTTTTATTGCTTCAGAAATCTGGTGGTCTTCGTTCCCTGATTTAATACCCCAGACACGTCGGGCAAACTGCAAGAGTTTTTCGCGCTTGGCTTCTTTGCGCAGAGTCAAATTGCCCGGAAGAATAATAGCCAGAGTCACCGCGTGATCGAGGCCGTAGAGAGCCGTTAACTCATGGCCAATCATGTGCGTTGACCAGTCCTGGGGGACTCCGGTGGCGATCAGACCGTTCAAAGCCATGCAGGCAGTCCACATGATGTTGGCTCTGACGTCGTAGTTTTCGGGGTCTTTGAGAGCAATCGGGCCTTCTTCGATCAGCGTCTGAAGCAGGCTCTCGGCAAAACGATCCTGAACCTTGCCGTTCGCCGGAAAGGTAAGATACTGCTCGACAACGTGCACAAAAGCGTCAACGACGCCGTTGGCAATCTGGTTGCGTGGCAGAGTGTAGGTCTTGAGAGGGTCGAGCACCGAAAATACCGGAAAAACCAGTTTGCTGTTGAACGGCAGTTTGGCCTTCAGCGAGGCGCGGGTGATTACTGAGCCGCTGTTCATTTCTGATCCGGTGGCCGGCAGAGTCAGCACTGCCGCGAATGGCAGGGCTTCTTTGACGCATGAGCCGTAGGTTTGCAATATTTTCCATGGGTCGCCATCAAAACAGCTGGCAGCCGCGACAAACTTGGTGCCGTCAATGACCGAACCACCGCCGGCGGCCAGCAGAAAGTTGCAACCATGCTTCTTGACTTCTTCGACACACTTCATGAGGGTTTCGTAGGTCGGGTTGGCCTCAACGCCGGCAAACTCATGCACTTCGTGGTCAGTCAGAGCAGCCATGATTTCTTCATAGGTGCCATTATGCTTGATGCTGCCGCCGCCGTAAATGAGCATGATATTTTTGTCGGCGGGAATCTCGCGTTTCAGAGCGCCAATCGTACCC
>Ga0116170_10002474_pt1 | contig 17793 bp, 18 predicted proteins | sample AD_JPNHW1_MetaG_FD_89797 | JGI IMG/M metagenome (GOLD analysis project Ga0116170, IMG submission 89797) | Active sludge microbial communities of municipal wastewater-treating anaerobic digesters from Japan - AD_JPNHW1_MetaG | ecosystem: Engineered > Bioreactor > Anaerobic > Digestate | place...
GTCCTCATGCGCTTCATCGCGCTTTGTCCCTTCATCGGGATGTCGAACGACGCGAGAAAATCCGTCGGGATGAGCCTTGCGGTGCTTTTCGTCACCGTGCTCGCGACGGCGGCGACGTGGCCCTTATACATGTTCGTCCTCAAGCCGATGCATCTCGAGTTCCTCCAGATCCTCACGTTCATCCTCGTGATCGCGAGCCTCGTGCAGCTCGTCGAGTTCTACCTCAAGAAGTCGGCTCCCGCGCTCTATGGCTCGATGGGCGTGTACCTCACGCTCATCACGACGAACTGCGCGATCCTCGCGGTGACCTTCGACGTCATCGCCAAGGGCTACGGCTTCGCGCAGTCGATGACCTACGCCGTTGGCGTCGCCTCGGGATTTACCCTTTCGCTTCTTCTTCTCGCCGGAATCCGCGAGCGGATCAAGATCGCTCCCGTGCCGGATTTTCTCAAGGGAACGCCGATACTCTTCGTCGCGGCGGCCCTGCTTGCCATGTCGTTCGGCGGTTTCGCCGGGCTCATTAAATAGGGGCACCCTGTATGAATGTCATCCTCGCGACGCTCGTCGTCTCGCTCTTTCTCTCCGCGCTGCTCGGCTTTCTCTTAGGTGTGTTCAAGAAGGTGTTTCACGTCACCGTGGATCCCGCGGAGGCCGCGGTGCGCGCGGAGCTTCCCGGCGCGAACTGCGGGGCCTGCGGGTATCCCGGCTGCGACGCGCTCGCCGCCGCGATAGCCTCGGGGTCGGCTCCCGCCGGCGCCTGCACGGTAGGCGGCGCCCCGGTCGCCGCGGCCGTCGGCCGCGTCATGGGCGTCGAGGCGAGCGCCGAGACGCAGGTGGCTATACTTGCCTGCCAGGGAACGCATTCCGCCTGCGCGCCCAAGGCGCGCTATAACGGCGTCGGGACCTGCGCCGCCGCGAAGCTCTCGGTGAACGGAACGAAGCGCTGCGACTGGGGCTGCATCGGCTTCGGCGACTGCGCGCGCGCGTGCCCCTTCGACGCGATGCGCATGGGCGAAGACGGCCTCCCTCGCGTCAACTACCGGAACTGTACCGGCTGCGGTCTTTGCGTCGCCGCTTGCCCGCAAAAGATCCTCTCGCGCGTTCCCAAGGAGCGCACGGGCGCGATCACGCTCTGTTCGAACCGAAACGACAAGAAGGCGCGCGTCGCCAAGGATTGCAAGGTCGGCTGCATAAAGTGCGGCAAGTGCGAGCGGGTTTGCCCTCTTTCGTGCATCGAGGTGACCGACGGGATACCGCTTGTCGACTACGCGCGGTGCGACTCGTGCGGAGAATGCGTGAAAAACTGCCCGACGAAGGCGCTCGCGCTGATTGAACATACCGTGAATGCGGTGTAATCTCTCGGAATATGGACGAACAAAGCGCGCAAGACGCGGCAGTAGCTAACGGTTCCGGGAAAAAGCGGGCCGCCATCGTGGCGATCATCGGTCGGCCCTCGGCCGGAAAATCGACCTTCCTCAACACGGCCTCGGGAGAGAAGGTCTCGATCGTGTCTCCCGTTCCCCAAACCACGCGGAACGCGATCCGCGGCATCGTGAACGGAAGCCGCGGGCAGCTTGTCTTCATCGACACCCCCGGCTATCACGAATCCGATAAGAAGTTTAACCTCCTCCTCAAGTCGGTCGCGCGCGACCGATTGCCGGAGTCGGACTGCGTGCTCTATCTCGTCGACGCGAGCCGCGAGCCCGGTCGCGAGGAAGAGGTTATCTGCGAAATGCTCGAGCCCGTCGCGGGCAAGGTCGTGATCGGGATCAACAAGACCGACCTCGTCGACGCGAAGCCCGGCGCGGTGCGCCTTTTCCTTCAGTCCCATCTCCCTTCCGTCGGGTCAGACCGAATCTTCGAGATCTCGGCCGAGAAGGACACGAATATCGATCCTCTCCTCATCAGGATATTCGACCTCGCACCCGAGGGAGAGCCGATGTATCCCGAGGAGTTTTACACGGACCAGGACGTCGACTTTCGCATCGCCGAGATCGTGCGCGAGAAGGCGATCCTCAACACGCGCGAGGAAATCCCCCACGCGATCTACGTCGAGATCGCCGACCTCGAGATGCGAAAGGGCGGCAAGGAACTCTGGGTACGGGCCTTTCTCGTCGTCGAGCGCGAAAGCCAAAAGGCGATGGTGATCGGGAAGGGCGCGACGATGATCAAGAAGATCAGGCTCTCGGCCATGAGAGACTGCAACAAGATATTCCCCTACCACGTGCAGCTCGACCTTCAGGTCAAGGTGAACAAGAACTGGCGGCAGAAGGATCCGATCATCGGCCGCCTCATGAAGAAGGGGACGCTCTAGCGGGCGACGCTCAGCGTTTCTCGACGGAGCCGTTCGCGCGCGCGACGTACACGATCGGTTCTTTCTTGGCGAAGAAACCGTTCTCGACGACGCCGACGATTCCGTTCAGCGCGTCCTCCGCCTTCTCGGGGTCGACGGGCGACTTCCCGTCGGGAGTCGGCTGCCAGAGGCAATCGAGGATGATGTTTCCGTTGTCGGTTATCACGGGGCCCGCCTTCCTGATGCCGTGGCGGATCGCGACCTTCGCGCCGAGCCGCTCGATCGCGGCGGTGACGCTCGTCCTCGCCTCGGGGATAACCTCGACGGGAAGCGCGAACTTCGTCCCGAGGTGGGCGACGGCCTTCGTCTCGTCGGCGACGATGACGAATCGCTCGGCGTTGTACGCGACGATCTTCTCGAGGAGGAGCGCGGCCCCGCCTCCCTTAATAAGCTTCTTTTCCGGGGATATCTCGTCGGCGCCGTCGATCGCGAGCTCGAGCGCCCCGCCGATCTCCCGCGCGTTCATGGAGTATACCGGGATGCCGAGTTCCTCGCACGCGATGGTCGTCTGGAAGCTGGTCGCGACCGCGCGGATCCCTTTAAGGGTTCCGTCGCTGATTCGCTCGGCGAGTCGCGTCACGGCGGGCATCGCGGTCGAGCCGGTGCCGAGGCCGATGCGCATCCCTGAATGAATGAGCCCTTCCTTGATGAGATCGTCGATCGCGTGCCGCGCGGCGAGGATTTTTTGGTCGGCTTGGGTAAGCGCCTGAGTTTCAGTTTTCTGCATAATCGACTCCCGTAAAAAGTTTGTACTGTAGGTATCCCTGGTATTGGAGCATGGTGTATCCGTTGCAGACCTTGCATTCGGCCTTTTGCGCGCGCTTGAGCATTCGCGTCCGATCCGGGTGGTAGATGACGTCGTAGACGGCCTCGTGCCCGGTAAAGGAGTAGAAGTCGATCGGGTCCGCCTCGGTATCCGGCGACATGCCGACGTTCGTGGTCTGGATGATGACGTCGGAGTAGTTCTCGAGGAGCAGGCGGTTGCCCGCGTCGAGCGTGGCCCACTTGAAGTTGTATTGCTGCGCGAGCTCGCGGGCCTTGTCCGTCGTGCGGTTGAAGACGCACGCCTTGCCGCCCAGGGCCTTGACCGCGTGGGCGATGGCCTTCGCGGCGCCGCCCGCGCCGATGATCGCGATCTTCAGCCGCTTGAGGTCGCGCCTTCCGAGGAACTCGAGGAGCGCGCGGGAAAAGCCCGGCGCGTCGGTGTTAAAGCCGTTCCATCCGTCCTCGGATTTCACGATCGTGTTACACGCGCCGATCTCGCCGGTTTCCGCGGATATCTCGGCGAGGTTGGGCAGGACCGTTTCCTTGAAGGGGAAGGTGACGGAAAGCCCGGTGATCCCGGTTTCCTCGGCGAACTCGATCGTTTCCTCGATCGTCTCCGCCTTGATCGGTATGTAGACGGCGTCGATGCCCTGCCGCGCGTAACCCGCGTTATGGATCGCCGGGCTCGAGGTGGCGACGAGCGGGTTTCCGGTGACGCCGAATATGCGCGTCGATTCAGAGATGTTCCTGATGCGGTAGGTTTCGTTGATCGAGATCGGGTCGAGATGGCCGAGCGAGTTCCCCGAGCGCTTGATGCTTTCCTCGCTCGACACGAAGGTAACGAGCGAGCCTACGATGGGCGCGAGGATGCGCGAAGGAAGGCCGTATTGCCCCATCGCGATGAGGATGTAGTCCTCGCCCGCGAGTTTTTTCGATTCGCGGAAAAGGTTCGTGACGTCTGCGAGGCTTTTCGGCGTGAAGGCGATCTTGGCGATTTCATCCTTGGTTCTGCGGAGCTTGCGCACCCTGTCGGCGATGTCGGCGATCGGGCCTTCCATGTCGTGGACGCTGCGGATTATCCGCGTGCCGAAGGCCCTTGCCGCCTCCTCGATGCTCGGGACCTGAAGGTCCTCCTCGAGGTCGATGTACGCGAAGTTTTTTCGGGGATCGGTGTCGGCGAAGGCGAGCCCGCGCGCGAGAAGGGCGGTGCGCGAGCCCTCGCCCTCGACGAACTGGCCGCCGTCCGACTTGCGGCGGATGGTCAGGATGCACGGGATGCCGGCCATCTCGGGGAAGCCCCGAAACTGGAGCCGCTCGTCCGGCGAGAGGCAGTCAACGCGAAGCTCGACGACGTCTATCCAGTGGCGGTAGAGGTCGACGAGCGCGAGGTTTTCCCTGAGCGTGGGGGCGTTGAGCACGAGGCAAACTTTCGTCTTCATTTGCCCCCGATTATACAGAAACTCATCCCCTTTCTGGAAGTCCCGCGGGGGCTTCCGGGGGAAAAAGGCGTATTGTCCTTACTTGGCGTGGACCTCGACGCTCATTACTTCCTTGTTGAGGATCGTGAGCACGAGCACGGTTCCGTCCTCGACGGCGTACGGGATGGAAAGCTCGCCGCCCGGGTGCTTCATCGAGACGAGCTCGTAGCGCTCGTTCTTCGGGGTCACCGCCTCGAGCTTTATCTGGAAGGGGTAGGGGTACACGGGCAGCGTCTCGGTGAAGATGCCGTAGACCTTGCCGTCCGTGGAGTTGACGGGCATCGCGACGACGGCGGAGACGCGCGAAAGGGCGTTTACCGTCGCGTTCTCGGCGGGCAGCTGGGATACGACGGTTCCGGCGACCTCGTGGCCCTCGGGCGCGCGAGAGGTAAAGTCGAAGACGACGTTGCTTCGCGCCATGACGATGAGCGCGTCGGTGATCGAGAGCCCGGTGATGGCCGGCACGCTCACGCGATTGTTCTCGGGGCCGCGGCTGACGACGAGCGCGAGCTGGATGGGCCCGGTGATCGGGGTATCCGGCGCGGGATCCTGCTCGAGGATGGTCCCCGCGGTCTCGGTGCTGAACTTATAAAGGGGCGGCTCCTTGATCGAGAGAATCGGGGTCGAGGTCGAGGTGAAGAGCGCCTGGAGATGGATCTTCACGTCGTCGATGTTCTGCCCGGTGAAGTTCTCGACGCGGTCGACGATGACGCCGCGGCTGACGACGAGGTTGATCCTCCGTCCCGCCTTGACGATCGACCCGGCGTGGGGGCTCTGTTCCATGATGAGCCCTTTGTCCTCGGGCTTGTCGGTGTAGCGGAGCTGAAGCTTCGGGTAGAGTTCCTTCGCCTGCATCTCGAGCATGGCGACCGCGAGGTCCTTGCCGCGAACGTCCGGCACCATGACCTTCTCGCTTCCCTTGAGGGAGAGGAAGAATACGACGATGCAGGCGGCGACGGTGAGCACGAGGGCCGAGGCGCCGCAGATGATGATCATGCGCGAGTTCTCGCGGAGCTTCGCCGCGATGGCGTCGAAGTCGATATGTATGTCGGGGATCTCAAATCTCATGGTTTTCTACCTTCTGTTCTTTTTGTCCGAGTATCAGATCCGGAAAATTCCGGGTTCCGTTCAGAAATGACTTGAAGTCGAGCGCTTTTTTCGTGCGCCATTGGAGCGTCTCGAGCGCGAGCGTCCCGTCGCCCGTTTGTACCAGAATTCCCGCCTTTTTGTCTATGCCGACGATTGAGCCGGGGACTCCCTTTCCCGTGCCGCCCTGCGCGGGGCTTTCCGCGCGCACGTGCGCCTTGTGGATTAAAAGGACGTTTCCCCCCGCGACGGTGAACGCCCCGGGCCAAGGCGCGTACGCGCGGATCTTCGCGTCGATCTCGGCGGCGCTTCGCGTCCAGTCGATCTCGCCGTCCTCCTTGCGGAGCATCGCGCAATAGGTCGCGAGCGACCCGTCTTGGGGCGTCCCCTCGACGGGTCCGCGCTCGAAGCGGCCGATGGCCTCGACGAGAAGCGGGGCGCCCAGGGCGGCCGCGTGGGCGAGGAGGCTTTCTGCCGTTTCGGTCCCGTCGAGCGGGATTTTTATTTGGGCGATCACGTCGCCTGAGTCCATCTCGAGCGCCATCTTCTGGACGGTGACGCCGGTCTCTCCGTCGCGCGCGAGAATCGCCGCGGGCACGGGCGCGCAGCCCCTCCAGCGGGGAAGGAGCGAGGGGTGAACGTTGACCGCGCCGAGCGGGAAGAGCGCGAGGGTCTTCGGGCCGAAGATCTTTCCGTAGGCGAAGCATGCCATGATGTCGGGCCTTGCCCGCGCGATCTCGGCGCGCACCGCGTCATTGAGTTTTTCGGGGGTGATGATCGGGGCATCGGGCTCGATTGCGCCTTCTGCCATGAGTCGCCGAGCGGCGGCCTCGACCGGCGAGGGCACGGGAACGCCTGAGCGTCCCGCGGGAGCGGGCGGGTTCGTGAGCACGGCGACGACGCGATGCGCGCGCGCGAGCGCCTCAAGCGAGGGGACGGCGCATTCCGGCGTGCCGGCGAAAAGAACCCTGAGCATCACGCGTCCTTCTTCTCTGTCTTCTTGAGGAATTTCTGCTCGATCTTCGCCTTTATGTCGGGCGCGATGCGGTCGATGAAGAGAATGCCGTCGAGGTGGTCGTATTCGTGCTGGATGACTCGCGCGAGAAATCCGGTAGCCTCGAGGGTAAAGCGCCGCCCCTTTTCGTTTCGGGCCTGAACGGTCACGCGCTCGGGGCGCACGACGTCCTCGTAGTATTTCGGGATGCTCAGGCAACCTTCCTCGTACACGCAGGTTTCTTGCGAGGTCGCGATGATCTGGGGATTGACGAAGGCGCGTTCGATGCCGTCGTCGGCCTTTACGACGAAAAGCCTGATGAGCCGACCGACTTGCGGCGCGGCGAGTCCGACACCGTCTTCGCGTTCCATCGTCTCGAACATATCGGTGATGAGCGCGCGGATTTCCTCGTTGATTTCCTCGACGGGCACGGCTTTTTGCCTGAGGGTTTCATCGCCCAGATGCAGTACATTCATATTAATAAGGTACTGTTTTTGGCTTTGCATGGTCAATAACTGCCCGCGCATCGCGACTGAAGCCGCCGGGGAACGGGCCATGGCCTTGACAAAAAGGACGCAAAACCTCATTTTTAGGTATGCAAACTACCATCTTCGTAAACGATAATTCAATGCCTGTGGCGGTCAAGGAAGCGGTCGTCGGGATTCTTCCCCGATTTATCGAAACCGCCGACGATCGGCAGCTTGCGTCAACCGCCGTACAGCTTGCCGCCGCATTCGGCGACCAAGGCGCTTTCGCGTCCCTTTTGGGCACGAAAAACCCCGCGCGCGACGAGGCGGAGAAGAAATTAGTTTCCAGCTTTGAAAAAAACGTCGAGCTTCTCGTGCAGAAGACCTGGGTCGAAAAGGCCGATGAGTCCATGAAGGACGAGATGGTCTCGAGGATCACGACGCTCTGCAAGAACCTCACGAGCCACGATTACCATACCTCCCTTTCGGAATTCCTTCCCGTGCTTCACGACGTCGTGTACCTTCTCTTCGGCTCGCTCGCCAAGCAGGATTCCTTCCTAGAGTACGCCGTCCGCATCGATCCCGATTTCGGGTTCTTCTGGTATTACATCAACGGCCTTCCCTCACACAAGGATTGGACCGAGGAAAAGTGCCGCGCGGCGGTACTCCTTGGGATCTTCTTCCTCGCGAATTTCTAGGAGGCCCATCCCATGGATCTCGATTCTGTCTGCTCCACTCTGAGACAAGCGTCGGGCCGCCTTGCCCTTTGCACCGCGGAGGAAAAAAACCGCGCGCTCCTTGGCGTCGCCGAGTCCCTTGACTCGGCTCGCGAGGGTATCTTCGCGGCGAACGCGCTTGACGTCGCCCGCGCGCGAGCGGGCGGCATGACGGAAGCCCTCATCGCGCGCCTCGCGCTTACCCCAAAAAGCCTCGACGAGATCGTCTCGTCGCTCAGGGAACTCGTCGCACAGACCGACCCGATCGGACAGGTCGTCGCGGGTTGGACGGTTCCGAACGGGCTCGAGATTCGCCAAGTCCGCGTCCCGCTCGGCGTCGCCGCGGTCATCTACGAGTCGCGCCCCAACGTGACGGTCGACGCGTTCGCCCTCGCGTATAAAAGCTCCAACGCCGTGCTCCTTCGCGGGAGTTCCTCGGCGCTCGATTCGAACCGCGTGATCCTCAAGGCGATCAAGGCGGGACTCGAGTCATCGGGCGGCGTCGTTGACGCGGTAGCCCTGTCCGAGCCGGGAGAGGGCGCGGATTCACACGCCGACGTCGACTGGATTTTGGGCGCGGTCGGGAAAATAGACGTAGCGCTTCCGCGCGGAGGCACGGCGCTCATCAAGCACGTCGTCGAGACCGCGCGCGTGCCGGTCATCGAGACCGGATCGGGCGTCTGCCACGTGTACGTCGATTCCTCCGCCGACGGGAAGATGGCGGTTTCCATCGCCGAGAACGCGAAGATCCAAAAGCCCGCCGCGTGCAACGCGCTCGAGTGCATCCTCGTGCACCGCGACCGCGCGGCGAGCGTGCTTCCCGCGCTTCGGGACGCGTTCGCGAAATACGAGCGGAAAACCGGGCGCTCGGGCGGGGTTGAGCTTCGCTGCGACGCGCGCGCGTTCGACATACTCGCCGCGGGGAACAATACCGCGGCGGGAAAAGATTACCGCCCCGCGAACGTGATCCGCGCGGAGGAGGGCGACTGGGGGCGCGAGTTCCTCGACTACGTCCTCGCGGTCAAGGTCGTCGACTCGCTCGACGAGGCGATCGCGCACGTCAACCGCTATGGCACGAAGCATTCTGAGACGATCGTGACCGAGGATCGCGAGAACGCGCGGGCGTTCCAGCGGCGGATCGACTCGGCGTGCGTCTACGTGAACGCGTCGACGCGGTTCACCGACGGCGGACAGTTTGGCATGGGCGCCGAGCTCGGCATCAGCACCCAAAAACTTCACGCGCGCGGGCCTATGGGACTCACCGCGCTCACTACGACAAAATTCCTCATTGAAGGTGAAGGACAGGTTCGTCCATGATAAAAAAGGCAATCGACGACGCTCGCAAGATCGTCATAAAGATCGGCTCGAATACCCTCGCGAAGAGCGACGGGACGATCAACCCCGGCTTCATGCGGGAGTTCGCGGGGCAATGCGCCGCGCTCATGAAGGCCGGCAAGCAAATCGTCCTCGTTTCCTCGGGCGCCCAGGTGGCGGGGCTTTCGACCCTCCATCGCTGGTCCCGCAAAAAAGACATCCATTACCGGCAGGCGCTCTGCGCGATCGGGCAGGTCGAGCTCATGGATAACTGGCGCGGGGCTTTCGCCGAATCGGGCATCCACATCGGGCAGCTTTTGCTCACGAAGGACGACTTCGAGGACGACCAGCGCACGCTCAACATGCGGAACACGATCTTCACCCTCGTCGACGAGGGCGTCGTTCCCATCATCAACGAAAACGACTCGGTGTCCTACGACGAGATCAAGATCGGCGACAACGATAACCTCTCGGCGCTCACGGCGATCCTGTGGAGCGCGGATCTCTTGATTCTCTTCAGCGACATCGACGGTGTGTACGATAAGAACCCGAAGGATCACGCTGACGCGAAGCTCATCGAGGTCGTTCAGGATCTCGCGGCCCTCAGGGGCTCGATCTCGATCGGCTCGACGAATAGCTTCGGCACCGGCGGCATCGCCACCAAGCTCGAGGCCGCCGAAAAGGCGACGGCCTACGGGATCCCGATGCTCCTCGCCAACGGGTCGCGGCCGCGCTGCCTCGGATCGCTCGCCTCGGGCGAGCAGCCGGGAACGATGTTCCTCGCGCGCGGCTAGGAAAAAAACATTAGGAGACTGCTATGGGCAAGAAAAAGGTTGGTTGCATCGGTACTGGCGTGATGGGCTCTGCCCTCATGGAAGCGGTCATCAAGGTCGCTGGCCCCGCAGAGGTACTCGTGCGCGACGCGGATCCCCTCAAGGGCGAGGCCTTTTGCCGGAAGAACGGCTGTACGCTCGCGTCGACGAACCGCGATATCGCCTCGGGCGCGGACTTCGTGTTCCTCGCGGTCAAGCCGCAATTCCTTGCCCCGGTCCTCGAGGATATCGCTGGGGCTCTCACGCCTGAGACGGTCGTCGTCTCGATGGCGGCCGGCGTCCCGGTGGAGACAATCCGCAAGAACCTGAAGGGCCATCTCAAGATCATCCGCATCATGCCGAACACCCCCGCGGCCGTCGGCGCCTCGATGATCGCGATCGCCCCCGATAAGGCGGTCCTTCCCGCCGAGGTCCAAGAGCTCCAGCGCCTTCTCGCGCAGGCGGGCCTCACCGAGCTTACCGGCGAGCCGCTCATGGACGCGGTAACCGCCGTCTCCGGCTCGGGCCCCGCCTACGGGTACCTTTTCATCGAGGCCCTCGCCGACGCCGCCGTCCAAATGGGTATGCCCCGCGCGCAGGCGATTCGGTATTCCGCGCAAACCCTGAAAGGTGCGGCGGAGATGGTTCTCCAGACCGGCACCCATCCCGGCGCGCTCAAGGATTCGGTATGCTCGCCCGGGCACGACGATTGCGGCGGTCACCAAGCTCGAGGAAAAGGGCTTCCGCTCCGCGGTTATCGAGGCCGCACTCGCCGCGTGGGAACGCTCCCGCGAGCTCGGGAAGTAATTCAATCAAAAGCGTGAGGCGCGCGCCTTCCGGGGCCGCGCGATTACGGCCTCGCGCGACGTGAAACCGCGACATTGCGCTATAAAAAAAAACGCGCCAGGGGGCTACCTCGGCGCGGTTTTTTTTACCGTTCTTGGGGAAGGTATTTCTTGACGAGATTATAGAGCTGATCGGGCTTGAAGGGTTTATAGAGATAGTCCGCGATGTAGTCGCCATGCTCGCGGATCGATTCCTCGGTCGTATGGGTCGCGGTTTGGGCGATGATCGGCGCGGTCATCTCAAGCTCCCGCTTGATCGTCCGTGCGGCCTCGTAGCCGTTCATCCGGGGCATGTGGATGTCCATCAGGATGAGGGAATAGTAGTCCTTGGGCTTGCCGGTACACTTTGTCACGGAGTCAATCCCGTCGATCGCCAACTCGTTCGGAATGTCGTATGAATCGAGCAGCGTCATGATGATTTCCGCGTTGATTTCATTGTCTTCGACTACCAGAATAGGTGGCATACGAAACTAACCCTCCCTAACAAAGGATATTATACACTGATTTTGTTGTACTGAAAAATTAATAAATCATTAAAAAGTCAAAAATATGCAATTCTGAACGGAAGCTCTGGTTTGAATCCCGCCTTTTCATACGCCCGCCGCGCGGGTTCGTTTTCAGGCTTTACGAAGAGAACGACCTTTCGGCCTTCGCCCATCAATTCTCGGGAAATCCGAGAAACGAGCGCGGTCGCGAGTCCCTGACCCCGCCACGAGGGCGCCGTATAGACCCCACCGATCTGGTCGTAGGCGAAGCCCCGTGCGTTCGTTCCTGCCTTGGCGACCGGAATGCCGTTTGCCCTGGCGAGCAGAACCCGTTGGCGCTCGAGCGCGTGGGCGAGGTTGATGCGGCACGCCGCGCGGTTAAAGGGATCGCCTGGCGGGATGACCTCCTCCTTTTCGTAGCCTTCCTGGAGCGGCAGGATTAAATCAACCTCATCGGGCTGAGCTTGGCCCGCCTCAAGCGCGCCGGGAATAGCCTCGAGCGCGGCGTTTGGCACGGCGGGAAGGCTCATGAGCCGATAATCGACCGTTTGATAGGGCTTATCGGCAAGAAGGGACTCAAGGAAACGGTTTTCGGCACCGGGGCCGAGGATGGAACGGACGGTTTTCCTCGCGAGAAAAGCCTTCAAGGCGCCTTTTGCCTCGCGAAGGTCGAGCCCTTCCTTGAAGCAATGGAGCACGATGCCCGTCGAGGTCCGCAGAATTACCCCGACGATGTCTCGCACGGGGTCTGACCCCAATCTCGCGGGGTCTGACCCTACCGCCGCGGAACTTAATTCCGCGAGGCATACGAAATCCGCGATCTGCCTGCCCGGATACGAGGGCATCCCGTCGGCGACAAGGTTGCTCGCGAGGCTCGCCGCGCGCCACTCGCGCGGTTTGACGAAATCGACCGCGGCGGCGAAGAGCGCGGACGCCGGGGCGACCGGAATGACGGCGAAGCTCATCGGATCCCCTTCAAGGGCATTCGTCCCTCGGGGATAAAGTCCCCGGCGAGGGCCGAGAACGCCGCGGTGAACGACCAGGGCGAATAGCTATAGACCGCGATCGCGGTATCGACCCACGGGACGTCCTCGAGCGGCACGGGCGAGAGGGCGGAGATCACGACGATCCGCGCCGGGATGCCCTGTATGGCCTCCAAGGCCTCGAGGCTGTCGTGCCCGCTCAGGCAGAAGATCACCGTATCGTGGCCGCGCGTCGCGCCGCGGAGCGATGCGTCGAGTTTCGCGGTATCGGCTCCGGGATAGCGCCTTTTGCCCGCCTCAAGGAAGTCCGGGAAGTTACCCGCGACGAGCACCTTGCCGGCCGCGCTGGGCTTCAGCGGGAAATGCCGGTCCCGGACGACGGTGACCGAGCGGACCGCCTGCGAGAGGAAAAACGCCTTGCCCTCGGGATCGGGCACGAGCGACTCGATCTTGTCCTTTTCGGGATAGAGCGGTACCGCGTTCCCGCCCTTGAAGTAGGCGAGCTTCGCGAGGATGACGCGCTTGGCCGAGTCCTCGACGACGGCGCGGAACTCGGGCGTCGACTTCATTCGCGCGAGGGAGACAACCCACAGCGGGTCGTCGAACTGGGGCGTCGTCGACGACTCGATGACGTTGTTGCCCGCGTCGATCGCGAGCTCGACGGCCTTCGAGACGCTTCCCGCGTAGGTCGTCGCGCCGTTCATCATGATGTCGTCGGTGACGATGAGCCCGGTGAACCCGAGCTCGTTCCGGAGGACGTCCCCGAGCATGTATTTCGAGAAGGTCGCGGGTTCCATCGAGCCGGTGACGTTCGGGAAGCTCAAGTGGCCGCTCATGATCGCGGGCACGCCCGACCGCACGAGGTCGCGGAAGGGGACGAGCTCGCGCGTCTCGAAGGTTTTCTCCCCGATCGCGATGACGGGGAGCTTGCCGTGGCTGTCGAGGCCGGTGTCCCCGTGCCCGGGAAAGTGCTTCGCGGTGGTCAGGACGCCCGCCGCGCGGCTTCCCGCGACGAACGAGGCGCCGAGGATGCCCGCCGACTCCGGGTCCTCACCGAATGAGCGGGGCCCGATGACCGTCGAGTCGTGATCGGTGTAGAGGTCGACCGCCGGCGCGAAGTTGAGGTTGATGCCGAGCGCGCGGAGCTCGCGCGAGATGTAAAAGCCCGAATACCAGGCGTCCTCGGGGAGCCCTGACGCGCCGATCGCGAGGTTGCCCGGCGTCTCGGTCGTTCGGCCCTTGATGTGGCGGATCCAGCCGCCTTCCTGGTCGGTCGCGACGAAAAGCGGGATGCGGAATCGGTTGTCAGCGGCCTTTTTCTGGAGGAGCGTCACCGAGGACGCGACCTTCATCGTGTCGTCCGTGTTCCACCCGAAGATCTTCACGTTCCCGAGGCCTCGCTTGGCGACCCAGTCGGTCACGAGCGGGCTCGGCTCGGTACCGGCCCAGCCGAACATCAGGATCTGCGCGAGCTTCTCCTCGTCCGTCATATGGGATACGATCGCGTCGGCGAGCTCCTCGTCGGGCTTCGCGTCCCAAAAGTCGGGCTCGCTTCGGGGCGGCTCGTTCGCGCCTATGAAAAGGGCGACCGTCGCCGCGACGGCCGCGATGCCCGCCGCCGAGGCGAGGGCGGCAACAACCTTGCGCATCGCCCTATCGCCCCAACCCGCACTGATTCTCGTCGATGCAGGCGGCGGCGCTGTGCGCGGCGATCGCGCCGTCGGAGCACGCCGTGACGATTTGCCTGAAGGGCTTCGCCCGGATATCCCCCGCGGCGAAAAGCCCGCGGATCGAGGTTTGCATGCGCTCGTCGGTGATGAGGTACCCGCCCTCGTCCTGCTTCGCGAGGGACGCGAGCTCGGTTCGCGGGTCCATGCCGATGAAGACGAAGACCGCGTCGCAGGGAAGCTCCTCGCGCGCGCCCGTCGTCAGGTTCTCGATGGCGACCGAGCTTACCTTGCCCATCGGGCCCTCGCCGCCGCGAATCTCGCGGACGGCCGTATTGAAGATCGCCTTGATATGCGGGTTCTTGAGCGTGCGCTCGGCGAGCGCCTTCTGCGCGCGGAAACGGTCGCGGCGGTGGATCATGGTGACGCGGTCGGTGAGGTGGGCGAGAAAGCCCGCCTCGTCGCAGGCAGCGTCCCCGCCGCCCACCACGACGATGTGCTTGTTCTTGAAGAACGGCCCGTCGCAGGTCGCGCAGTAGGAAACCCCGCGCCCGGCGAACTCGTCCTCGCCGGGAACCTTGAGTTTCCGGTGGTCGGCGCCGGTCGCGAGGAGGACCGTCCGCGCCTCGTAGGTGATCGGGTCCGCGTCGGCCGTCTCGACCGGCACGAGAAAGTTGCTCTCTCTCCTCCCGAGCCCGGTAACCTTGCCGTAGGTGAACTCGGCGCCGAAGTTGAGCGCCTGCTTCTTGAGGTTTACCGAAAAGTCATACCCGGAGATCGGCTCGAGGACCCCAGGATAGTTCTCGAGCAACCCGATCAGGGCGGCCTGGCCGCCCTCGCTCTTCTCCTCGATCACGAGGGTCTTGAGGTTTGACCGGCCCGCGTATTGGGCCGCCGAAAGCCCCGCGGCCCCGCCGCCGATTATTATCAGATCAAAGAGTCTTTCCATAGCAACCACCCCGTATCCGTTTTGCCGATTAATCCGAATGAACCGAGCTCATTCCTGCCAAAAAAGCTTATCGGGCGCCTTCTCGTTCAGGTACATGCGCGGGAAGCGCCCCGAATGGTCGACCCGCACGTCGTGGGGAAAATACGTCGAGTGGAGGAACCACACGACGTCGAGGATATTATCGAGCGAGTCCGACGGCGCGTACCGATACCAAAGCTCGGCGTTCTCGATCTCCGCCTTGCGGACCGGATCCTCGGTCAAGTCCGGGTCGATCGCCATCCGAAGCTGGCTCCGGAGGCCCCCGTACCAGGCATGGGTCACGCACAGGAGGTTTAGCTTCTTTTCCTTGTCCATGCGATAGAGCTCATAAAGGCCCGCGACCGACGGCACCTTCAGGGTAATCTCGTACTTGTCGGCCTTCTTGAGGGGCGACCAAACGACGGTGTAGTAGGCTTCCCCTTTCTTGACCTGCAAGGAAATGCCCGGAATCAGTTCTTGCATCGGATGCGCTCCTCGCCTTATCCTATAGTAACTACCGCCTTTTGAAAAGGCAAAAAACTCGGTCCAAGCCGATCGCGGCCCGGAATCGCTTGCCAAAGTCCCGGGCATTTGGTATATTCACCAAACATGACGCGCAAGCGTCAACTGTTTTTGGCGCCTGTCCTCGGGATTCGATCCCTCGGGCGGCGAGCGGAAATTTATTGACATAAATGTCAAGACACTTGGCGCCGTACCCAAGCGGTAAGGGAGAGGTCTGCAAAACCTTTATGCAGCAGTTCGATTCTGCTCGGCGCCTTTACAAATGAAAACCCCGTCCAAAGTGACGGGGTTTTTGCTTTATAAAGCCCTTTTAAGTTTTTTTTAGAAGGGGAAGCCTCCCCTTACGCGCGAGCCTCCTCGGGCGCCTCGCGTCGCCCTGCGGGGTCTCGCGCTATCCCCTCGTCGGCTCATGAAACCGGGAATCGGATGGTGTTTGATTCTTGTTGGTATGCGTTTTCTACTGTACAAATACACTTAATATACCTATAATATTAAGTGTAAAAGTATGAAGCATGCCAAAGCGATTTTGACATTGGCGAAAACTCATAACGGAACCGTAACCACGTCGATGGTGAGCGAAGCGGGCATACCGCGGTATTGCCTGAAGGAACTGACCGACGAACAGCTTCTCATGAAGGCGGCGCGGGGAGTCTATGTATTGCCGGAGGTATGGGAAGACGATCTTTTTATCTTGCAATATACGTACCGGAAAGGGATTTTTTCGCATGAGACGGCGCTCTGGCTTTTGGGCTTTTCTGACCGGACGCCGCAGAAATACACCATGACATTTCCTATTGGGTATCATATTGCGGAACTTTCGGAGAGGGTTCATTTTAAGCAGGCGATCAAGGGATTGTACGCCTTAGGCATTACCGAGATCCGTTCGCCCGGAGGGCATCAGGTCTCCGTATACTCGATCGAGCGAACCTTGTGCGATATCGTTCGCGGAAAGAATGCCCAGGATATCCAGCTGATTCAGCAAGCAATGAAAAAATACGTGTCCTCGAAGAATCGGAACATTCCGCTCCTTTTAGAGTATGCCGCGAAAACGCGTGTCCTTTCGAAGATCAGGACGTATGTGGAGGCTCTTGTCTGATTACGCGAAATCCAATGCAGCTTAAAGCCTTGGTCAAGAACTTGGCGAAGGAGAAAGGGATATCCGCTCAATTGGTAATGCAGAATTACATGCTGGAACGTCTGCTCGAGCGGATCTCCCTTTCGCGGTATCGGTCGAACTTTATTCTGAAAGGCGGCTTTCTGATTGCGTCGATCGTGGGACTTGATACTCGCGCGACGATGGACCTTGATACGACGGTGAAAGGATTCGACTTGAATCTCGATACAACGCGAAAGGTGTTTACCGAGATATGCCAGATTCTGGTAGCGGATGACGTGTCGTTCGAGTTTCTCGATTGCGCGGATATTCGCGAGACTGATGATTATCCGGGAATCCGGGTATCGCTTTGCGCGATGTATAGTACCTTGTCCGTTCCGCTTAAAGTGGACGTGACAACCGGTGACCGGATTACTCCTGCGGAGATCGAGTACGAGTTGCCGCTCTTGTTCGATGATCGAAAAATCTGCGTGTTGGCGTATAACCTGGAAACTATTCTTGCCGAGAAGATCGAGACGATTTTGTCTCGCGGAGTTGCCAATACGAGACCGAGGGATTTCTACGATGTGTATGTTCTTCGCGTTTTACGGAGAAAGAAGTACCGCCCGAAGATCCTTCGGCAGGCATTGGACGCGACGGTGAAGAAACGGGGCAGCGTAGCTATCCTGTCGCACTATGAGTCGATCTTGCAGTCGATTGAGACGGACGCACAAATGAACCGTTTCTGGTTAAAGTATTGCGAGGATTTTCCGTATACGAAGGGTATTGCATTCGCTCAGGTCTGCGCATCAATTCGCGAGATTTGTGACGAATTGCGGAGTGTGGCGAACTAGAGGTCTGCAAAACCTTTATGCAGCAGTTCGATTCTGCTCGGCGCCTTCGACTCCGGTCCCGGTTCATCCGGGACCGTTTTTTTTACGCCGAGCGGATGGCGATTCTGCTCGGCGCCTTTACAAATGAAAACCCCGTCCAAAATGACGGGGTTTTTGCTTTGAAAAGCCCTTTTGAGTTTTTTTGGAAGGGGAGGTCTCCCCTTACGCGCGAGCCTCCTCGGGCGCCTCGCGTCGCCCTGCGGGGTCTCGCGCTATCCCCTCGTCGGCTGAGGGAAGCTTCCTGCGCGAGAACTTGCGGGCGTACATGTCCCGGTCGGCGGCCTTGAGGAGCGACTCCGCGTCGGTTCCGTCTTTCGGGAAGAGCGCGCCGCCGACGCTTCCGCCCATCTTTA
>Ga0116170_10002477_pt1 | contig 17785 bp, 20 predicted proteins | sample AD_JPNHW1_MetaG_FD_89797 | JGI IMG/M metagenome (GOLD analysis project Ga0116170, IMG submission 89797) | Active sludge microbial communities of municipal wastewater-treating anaerobic digesters from Japan - AD_JPNHW1_MetaG | ecosystem: Engineered > Bioreactor > Anaerobic > Digestate | place...
CGTTAGGGTGCATTTTAAGAAACCTTACCAGTAATTAGCCGAAATGATGTTTCTAAAAGTGGAGTTCCTTTTGGCATTTGCCGGAACATTTCAACAGTATCGGCTTGTCTTTTTAAAAGTTCCTGCTTTTCATCGGATAAAGGAATAATAGTTACTCCAAAATCAGGAATTATTGAATCAATAATACATATACCATAGTACTTGTGAATAATTTTATCACCTTTCTGTAATTCGTAAATTTCTTTTGTTTTCATAATAATAAACGCACCCTAACATTAAATAACAGCAAGCGGGTGAACTTGGTGCTACTTTCGGGTTAATGCAGTCCCGCCTGCTGTTATTATTGCCGTTAATGCAGTCCCGCCTGTTGTTATTATTGTCGTTATCTCCCCATCACTTGCACTCATAATACCCTTCCAGGCTTACATATTCCGTGCTCACATTAAGTTCATTGTTATTTATGCAATTCTCAGGAGGTTGTGATTTGGTTGCCTTGGCTATAGGGCGGCAAACGCCATGAAAATTGCTTACCTGATCGTTTATGATCAGCTTATGCTTTTCGGCCGATACCGGATCGTCAACATTCCAGCAATCTTCCCAGGTATTCCATCGAATATCTCCCGGCTGGATCCGGCCGGTGGTTACCATCTCGTAACCCGCCGGCATCGTTGCCATCTGCATATATTGTGTGTGTTCGCTGAACATGCTATGTTATAGTTTTTGTATCCGGCTATAATCCTCACTCCACTTGTACAGGTTGATAATCCCGGTGAAGGTGAGTATGTAGCTCAGGCAGCGGTAAAATAGATGCCGGCTGCCTTGTTTTATGATGGTATCGGCATCGATGAGCGTGTCCGCTTTCATCCGCGCCAGGTACCGGTCGAGCCGGTAAAGGAACGCTTCTTCTTCGGCCGTTAGGCTTTCTCGCCAGGCCATAGCTTCACCCTCCGACGTAAAGAAGAACGTCCTGGGGTGATCCTGTTGAACGGCAGCGGCCGGCTCAATTGCCGGAATGTCGTTAACTACCGAATATGTCGGGAGTGACATGGCTTGCAAATTTATTGTTAGCTACCGTGAAGTACTCGATGCCGCCGGCCTTATCGTCGCCAGGCTTGCCTTCAACCGCTTCCTTCTGCGGGTTAAACAGCAGCTTGCGGAAAGCACAGTAGGCTATGAGTTTCTTCTTGAATTTAAAGGGGTTCACGAACTTTCGCTCGTTTGGGTTCTTTTCCAGAAAGGCGTTGTAAATCTCGTTCCTGGGGATGCGGTTGTTCATGTTTCCTGTGGTGATGCTATCTGGATCTATATCGTCGCCGGTGGAAAAGTATTCGTCGGCCCATGTGAGGAAAGCCTCGCCGATAAACTGTCGGATGCGACGCAGCTCAAGGCGTTCAATCGGGCCTTGTATCAATCCGGTTCCGGAGATTCCCCATCCAAGCCTGGCGGCACGAAAGTACAGCAGCAGGCATGATGCCATAAAGTTGTAAAACAGGTTCCACTGCTTCTCATCCCATTCTTCAAAGAAGTTGATTCCGAAGTCTTCGACCGGTTTGTGGTTATCATTGTAGTAATCACTAAAGGCAATCAGGTGCTGACGGTCCTTAAACGAAGCGCTGTCGCCATTGATGGCGTGGTTGGTTGTAAGGTACAGCTTGGGTGTGTCCTGCTCGCTGAGCGTGTACTTTTTCTGCCCTTTGGTGTTGATGGTTATCTTACCGGTGATCACCGGGAAGAAGAATTCGAAGTCGATGTTGGCGCGGACGTCGTCGAGGAAGATGTTATCGGTTTTCTCCGACACCTCTTCCCAGATGAAAGGATCTTCGGTAAGGTCCTTACTCTTGGCGCCTATGTAAGTTTGCACGATGGCTTTGCCAATAGCAAAACCGAGGATGGATTTACCGGTGCGTCCGTTGCTTTCGCCGATCTCACCGATGCGTCCGTCCATGGCTATCACTGCCTTTTCGCAGCTTTTGTCGCGGTACTTGTGTAGCAGGTACCCGATGGCCGTCATCTTGCTGATGAAATGCAGGTTGGTCTCGAACTGCTGAGCCATGTATTCCTTCGTTCCCGGCCGGGCTTTGTCGTCCTTACGCCAGAAAAATTCCCCGGTGTTGAACAGGAACTGCATGAAGTGGCTTTCGCCGGCTTCGGTCGAAACTACCAGGTCAAACTGCCCATTGAATTCGGCAAGCGCTTCTGCCTTATCCGGATGAGCTGTCATATAATCCTTATCGATGCGCTGCACGTTGATAAAGTTGCTGTCGAGCAGCCGGGCATCGAAGTCGTTGATCTTGTCTTTCCACACGTTGTACTGAAGCTTATCGAGAGGGTATTCCTCGATGCCGTCGGCTGATATTTTCCAGTACTTATCGCGGAAAAAAAGTATCTGGTAGTTCTTATCGGAAAGCTCGAAGCGCGGCTGAATGAAATCGATATTGCCAAGGCTATCGGGGCCAAAATACATCTTGCCGCCCCGATACAACATATCCATCACGTCGACCAGGTCGTTATGCTCCACTATCTCCTTTGTGAATTCCATCATAAAGTCGCGGATCTGGTAAGGTTCATACACATCTACTACCTTATTCTCGATGCGGGCCAGTATATACTGCCGGTTCTGCATCATAAGGCGTCCGAACCCGCGGCGCTTCAAAAAATTGTAGGCGTACAGGTAGCGGAACCTGATATCGCGGCGCACATTCCCGCCACGGTCTTCACGCTCGCTGATATCCCAGTATTGTTCATCCTCCTGCAGGGGCTGTGCCGGCTCAATCTTTTCCTGATCGTTGAAACGCCAGCGATGCTTGCCGATCATGAATTCCGGAAGGCTGATCAGATCCTCTTTATATCGGGTGGCAAATGTTTCGGCCGACTGCAGGTTCCAAAACTCAAGCAGTTTAAGGTCCGATACCGACGAAATCTTATTGATCTGCAGGTATTGCCCACGTCCGTCTTTCTCGTTGATGGCGGTGTTAACATCGTCGTATAGCGCGTTTTCATTCCCGGTCAGGGTATTTGCCAGCAGGTCGTCGATGCCCTTGTCACGCTTTTCGTTTGGCTTCACACAGGCAAAATATATCTCAAGATAGATGCCCATGTTGGTGAACGTCTTGAAATAGTCGCGAAAGTTTCGCACGGCGTAGTAAAAGTTGTACGGGCGTTTATCAACACGGTCGCCAGGGTGCAGGTTGTTGGATAGCGAATCCCAGTCGGCATCCAGCACGAAGATCACTTCCTCAACCTGGCAAGCCTGTATAATGAGCTGAAGGTCGTAAGGCAGGCGGCCTTCGCTGGCAATGTTCTGTATTCCCATTACGCCCACCGACGGCAGACCATGAATGCTGGCTTTGATGGCCTTCTTTTCTCCTTCCTGGATGTATAGCCGCTTGATGATTCGGCGTTCCTTATAGATCCTGCGGAGCTGCTCCGGGATGAACAGGTGCGATCCGGAGCCGTAAGGCGATGAATACTTCATCGGGCGTCCGCCTTTATCGCAGTGCAGGTCGGGATTTTGCCAGCGAACTCGGAACAGGTGCTCCGACTTGGTGCTTTTCGGCTTCTGATACATTACCGGTTTGCCTTCGAGGTCGTAATACCATATGATCATATCGTCGCCGTTGGCCAGCTTGCCGTATTGGTCCTTGGTGCCGGCCTCGAATATGTCGCGTATTACCTCCTTGTTATCGTCCCACACCGTGGCTTTCTGGTCGGATTCCTGTATGCCGGAAGACTTAAGTTGCCGGTCGCGGAAGGTTTCAACGCGGGATTTACCTTTGGCTTGAGGCCCGCGTGGCTTTGGCGTGTCGGCAATATCGATATGGTAAAAGTCGGCAAGGTATTTCAGTGCTTCCGGATAGTTGAATTTCTTCACTTTCATGAGGAAGTCAACGGCGCCATGCCCGCTGAAGTCGCATGAGAAGCACTTGAATATCTGCTTCTGCTTGCTAATCGAAAGGCCTTTTGCCTTGCCTTCCTTACCGCATTCCGGGCATTTAGCGAACCAGCTCGATCCCGATTTGGAAAGCTGTAGTTCCCGGTTGGCGATCTCGTAGAGTTCGGCCGTGGCGATGATTTGTTGTTTTGTTTCTTCTGGTATCACGAGCGGGCGGGTAGCAGGTTAATGGAAAGTTGGTAATAATATGGATTGATTAAAATCCCTCACATTCTTCAAGATCAAACTCATACTCGTAATAAGTGCTTCCTGGGGTAAGTCGGATTACCTCTTCGTTTTTAGGTAAACCGTGTAGATTGTTATGAATAGGAGGCAATCCCTCTACTTTCAATGAATCAAATTCTGAATGCATGAAGGAGATTGATTTAGAAAGATTAAAAAACGGATAATCACTTTCTTCAATCGACTCATTAAAATGCAGTTCTTTCGGCTCACAGTATACATCACTGTCGATATGTTTGGCATATGTATCGATTACTTCTTCCTTGAGAGCATTTTCATCAAATTCAACAACATATACTTTAGTTGTTGTGATTGTGACGTTAATTTTTTTCATGATTAAAACAATGTAAGTTGATATTTCTTCCAGTTTTTCCCGTACTTCTTGCTTTCTGCGTGCTGTTGCCGGTCATGCTTAAGGTGGCAGCGCTGGCACAGAGCCGCAAGGTTTTCTTCCTCGTTATTGTACCGGTCATACGGGTATGATTTTCCCGGAGAAATTCCTTTTGTTCTTGAGTAAGTGGTGATTTTGGCATGCTAATAATCTATTATTAAAAAGTGCCGGTCTTTCCCGGCTGCCACCCTTTCGCGATTTACTTACGTTGCTATTCGGGCAAGGCTACTTTCTCAGATTTTCGGATCGGGTTTATCCTACTCAAATTTGCCGGCTTATCCTTGCTGTAGGCCAGCGAAAAATCCTCACGATGCAACCGCCTCATAGAGGTATTTTTGTTGTTAGGAATTTGTTGCAGGTGGCGGATTCGAACCGCCGTTTCCAGACCGGGTAAACAACTGAAGCGAAGGACAAAGAACGGATAGCCTGGCGTCTTACCTCTGAACGAACCTGCATGTCTTCTGTTTAAATATTGGCTATTTGTTTGAGTTGCTTGCGTATACGGGCGGCTGTCCATACCAGTTCCTCAAGTTTGTCGGTTTGCGACCGGAAACTTTTGTTTCCCGGGCTTGGTAGAATCGCCCGCAGTTCCTGCTCAAGGTTTAGGATGAGCATGGATATTCCGCGATACGACTCGTACGGAATGGTTTGCAGGTACGATTTGCAGATCATCAGGGCATTGCTGCGCCTGGTGGTGATGTAAAAATCAGGCCTGCCGGTATGGTACAGGATATCGGCATGGTTGATATACCTGGTAAGTCCGTCGCGCAGCCATTCTGTTTGTTTCTTCACAGCAAATAATGCGGCTTCCGTCTGCTTCAGGTACGACCTTTTTTCTTCACAGGTATTCCCGTGAGCATCGGTGTATGTTACTACCACCTTAAAAAATCCGTTGTCGGGTGTTATTTCTGATTTAAACATCATAATTATTTTTAAAGTTGGTTTAGAACATTTTTCAATTCAATGCGGTCGGCTATCTGTTCCATGTCGCTGATGATATCGGCTTTGATGCTAAGCGCCTGACTCCTGTCATGAAGCAAGACACTGTGTCTCTCGGGCTTTATATTCACCTGCTTTAATTCGCGGTCAATATCTTTAAGCAGCCTATTACAGAGATAGAGAACGTGCGATAACTTTTTGTAATCGGCAATGAATTTCGTGTCCATGATCGTCATTTTTCGAAAATGAAAAAGTTATTGAAAGGCGGGTAAACCTCTGATTTATCCTTATAATACGGTACCATATCCTTGTCAATAACCAATACCCGGCCGGTTGATTCGTCGATTGTTTGGATGATACCGTCGATACGGAGATCGAAAACGTAAATGCAGCATCGCTGCCCTTCCTGCATGTTGTTATTGAATTTCATTGCTTTGTAATCCCTGATGGCCAGGTAAGCAATGAAAGAAACAACCGAAATGATAAAAATGATAATGTATATTTTCATGGCTATTTGATTAACTCTGGTTTAGAAATATGGTAATCGTTATTACCCGCCTTTTTCAACTTGTCTTCAAGGCTCTTTTGTGCCTCTTCGGGAGTGCGTCCGTTGAACGGCTGCCTTTTCGGGTATTCGGTCCCGTTTACGAAAATCGAATACGAAATCCAATAGGAGTGTAGTTTCATGGTAACTATTTGATTAAACGGTTATTATAGGCATATAATATCAGTAGTCTGTCGGGATGGGCTCGGCCTGACAAATTCAGTTTATGGTAAATGTTGGTCATGTGGTTGTGGACCGTTGCCGACGATAAGAAAAGGTTATCGGCAATATGCTCTTCCGACATTCCTGTAACAAAAAGCCTTATTATTTGGATTTCACGAACCGATAAAGGAGTTTCCTTGCAGCAATAGATGCGATCGCATTTATGCCTCACCGGGCAACTTACAATTTCCGTCACGAAGTTAAAATCGTCGTCAATGTCAATTCTTCCGTCTTTTGTGGAGAAATTGCAGGCGGAGAACTGGAAGACTCGGAGTCCTGCATATTCGGGTCCATAACCGTACTCATCACATAGAGCCTTATATTTCTGTGGCTGTGAACGCGCGATGGCTGCATCAACTTTTTGAATAAAAGCCGATGACGTTTCATCAAGTCTTTTGTTTTCAGAAATTTCCAGGTTCTCAACTATGAGCATATTCCTGGAATCGTTCCAGTACAGTTCGTATCCCATCACAGATTTATTTTAAGTTCGTTTACAATCGTACTGATGGCTTCCAACTCGATTTCGGAGAAGGAATTATTTTTGAGCTTATTGTAAAATGTCTTTCTGCTGATCTCGAGTTTCTCTGTGATCTTCAGACGAAGATCTTTGGGTAGGTTAGAAATTTTCTGATAGTAGTCTGGGAAGTTCATATTTGCGAGGTATGTCGAATCGGGTAAATATTTGTGTAATTTTGACACCGCTAATGTAATATGAAATTTTACATTTTCGACGTCGAAAATGTAAAATAATTGAAATTTATAATGAGTTCAAATAAAGAAATAGGGGATAGGCTGCTAATAATCAGAAACATGCTGGGTCTAAGTCAGGACCAGATAGCAGATAGGATCGGTATATCAAGAGTGTTGTATAATGAGTATGAGAATGGGAAAAGCCCTATTTCAAAGAAGAGTGTCGAAAAAATTAAAAGAACCCTGAATATTAACGACTCGTGGCTGCTGAACAACCTAGGAGACATGTACATTTCATATCCTGAACAAAACCCGGAAAACCAAATTGCCGAAGAACAATCGGAGGAATACCTGTCAGATGAGATGTTTACTCGCAAAGCAATACTTGACCTGATCGAACAGAATAAATTATTGGTCAAGCAGGTGTCGAAAATGATAAACATGCAATCGGACATGGTAGGTATGCAAAAAGTAAATGCTGACAGCATCAACAATTTCTCAAAATTATTTTCGAAAGGAATTGAAGGGCACGACACCGGCTGAATGAAAGTTGCATACAAGTCAGAAAGCTCTGGTGATGATAAAGCAATTACCGGCTAAATGCATAATGCAGAAGTTTGACGTCTTTAAAAATTGTCATAGAAAACGATTTCTGAGAATAGAAAAAAACAGAACAAAAAAACAGAATAGAAAAGATAGAAAAGATATAACAGACGCATAATCAGCGAATAACAAATCTGTTGAGACTCCCCTACGCTCCACAGATTTCATACAAGCCTACAGCAACGAGGCTTTCAGAATAGAAAATTTCTATTTTATTTTTCTGGAATCAAAATAGAAAAAAGTAGGGGATCCAGGTTGAATACATAAATCGAAAAAACCGGATCACATGCAGAAGAAAATTGCAACTATACCCAAAGTCGTAGAATCACCAGGAGCCTGGTATGTATACTTCGAGGTGATTAATCCTTTCACCGGCAAGATGGTGCCAGTAAAGAAGTACAAGGGATTTAAATCGTGCAAGACCATCGCTGAAAAGCGGGCGTGGGGGAAAAAACTCGTCGATGAATACACGGCAAAATTGAAAACCGGTTGGACCCCTGTTTACGACACAGATAAGATTGTATATACCGATCAGGTTGAATATAAACTATTATCATCACAGTATAAGCGCATCAAGTCAACAGTGCGCAATTCCAGATTTTATATCAATGAGTTCGTATCATGGAAATGTAAATCGCTGACCAAAAAGACGCAGGAAACCTATGTCAGTAAGCTCAGGATATTCTGCGAATGGATTGAGGCTAACGGATTTAAGGATTACGATGTGTCGGCAATCGACAACAACATAGTGTTGTCTTTTTTTACTTCGATAAATCATCTGGATAAGGTGACGGTTATAAAGTACCGGCAGATCATCAGCGATTACTTTAAATGGCTGAAGAGCAAAGGCCTCATCATTGCTAATCCCGTATTTAATATTCTCATTCCACCTAAAACGAAAGATTGCGCCGCCAGGCCTATCCCTCCTGCGGATATGAAAACATTACTCACGCTAATCGAAAAGGAAGATCCGCAGCTCTTTGTTGCAATTATGTTCGAATATTATTGCGCGATCCGCCCCGGGAATGAAATGCTTAACCTGAAAATAAAAGACGTTGACTTATACAATAAGCTTATCGTTATAACGGCGGACACGGCTAAAGAAGAAAGACGCACGATCGACCTTCCGGATGCCATGTCGGATATATTAAGGAAATTCAATATACTGAATTTCGATCGTGAATTTTACATTTTCGGCCGATCGAGATGCCCCGGCATACTGCGACTTGGTCAGAATACTTTGAGAAATCGTTTCAATGTTTTTCGCGATAATCTTAAACTGCCTGATATTTATAAATTGTATTCTTCAAAACATACCGGAGCCGGCCGGCTGCTCGAAAACGGCTTCACGATCGAGATGATCAAGGAGCATATGGATCACAAAAGCCTTGAAAGCACTCAACATTACGTTAAGCGCCATTTTGGCAACAGAAATAAACAGATAATTGAAGATTATCCGGATCCTTATTAATAGTTTAAAACTTCATCGACACCCCGGCCGAATCGTTTTTCATAAAAAAATTAAGCTTTTTGCCGGCGGCCGATATCGGGATGATGGCCGAAATTTCAAGGATTGATCCCAGGACAAAACATCCTGCGCCAAAATATCTCAAGTGCTTTATATGCAAAACTTTATTGTCAATATCTTCCTGAGAGTCGTTTGATCCAACTTTAATAAAATCGGAAGCAAAATTCGTCATAATAAATCCAGCCGTTGTAATTAACGCACCGGCGGTGAACAGGCCGGCTGTTTTCATCAACTCGTCGCCGGCCGATTCTGTCACAACGCTATACTGTCCGGATGAATTTTCGGGCGTGAATATTTTCCCATCTTTTTCATAACAATCTACCTGTGTTACCGGGCATTCATAGTCACGCGATGGTGTTGAAATGTTGATTTGCGTTTCGGACACCAGGGTTATTTTCCCAGCCAGGACCTTCTTTGAGGTTAGTATGACCTTATCCTGCGCTGTTACTACCGCAAAGGCGAAAATGGCAAATAATAGAAACAGTAAGTTTTTCATGATTAAATTGAATTGGTTGCCACGAAATTAAACATATTTTTCAAACCGTATAGGCTTCTATCTCTGCAACACTTAATCCGTCTATCTTCAGGTTGACAGACAGTTCTTTTATCATCACCGTGCTGCCGTCCGGCAACCGTTGCGGTTTATGGATATTCAGGCTGCGGAGTTGCGCCGGCGTTAACCGGGCATAAAATTTAACCGGCTTGGCCTCGTAGGCCAGCCATTCGAGCCAAACCTTCCAGTGATTGTCATAAATCCCGCGGGCATCCATGTCGTGAACCAGTTGATCAATTCCTATGTAGTCATACACCTCGCTGGTAGCATATGGATATATTTCGTCGTTGCTGTCGCCTTTGAGGCCGCAATAGATCAGGAACTGGAATCCCCATTCCGTATCATGCCCGATCGGGAAACCTTCGAGTATCCCGGCCTGTTTTGTGACCGGTATTTTCCAGGTGCGTCCGCCCGCTGGCGCCGATAGCGTTTCATCAAGCCTCTTGCTCATGATAACCGGGTGCAGCTCCGGCGACACCTGCAGTTTACTATCGTCTCCTTCTTCTTCCGTCATCTGCAGGTTACGGGTATAATACACCCAGTTCAGCGCGTACGTATCCGGATTGTACTGCCACACATAATATTCATTCAGGCCGGAAACCAAATACATATCATTTACCGTGTTGCCGGAAGCAGGCAACAGGCTGAGCTGCGTTACCGATCCTTTGTACACAAGCTTATCGTGGATCTGCTGAATGCGTTCCGACACAAAGCTGTCGGCTCCTGGATTCTTTAGCTCGAACTTTATCCCTTTATATTCAGGTTTTACCGTAATTACCGGATTGGCTATCACGGTTCCCGGCAACGGCTCCGGATCGTCGTGCGCCTCGGGCAGATGGATGAATGTAATAGTCTTTTGCTGGTTGTTTACAACGGGCATATAGCCGGTAAGGAGGCACACTTGTTTAAAAAACTCGCCCTGATCCATATCGGGAACATGATCTACCAGGTTGATAGTCGTTTTAACCGGGACCAGAACCGAATCGTCTATAATATATGTGTTTTCGGCGTAAGAGTTGAATAACACAGCATTTTTGAAACATTTTACAGGGTGCGCCCCTGTTGTTTCATAATCAAAAGGGGTATCTATCAATGTATAACCAGCTTCTGAAGCGATTTTTGTAAACAAATACTTCAAATAAACAAACGGCGTAAACAGGTTTGCTACCTGATAACTGACGCCTTCCTTTTCTCCTACAAGAATAAGCGGGAATCGCCCGTTTTTCCAATAATTTTGCACTTTAAAGTAAGTGCTATAAATTACTTTTATGCTTTCATTATCAATAAGAAAAGCATCATCAGGAAAATTATCTAAAATTTTTTCATTCTCAATAGGAAATACCACGAAATCTGAAATATCCTGATCTGAAACAGCAGCAATATCAAAAGAATTCTCAGCAATATATTCTACAACGAACGATTGAAGGGTACACCATACCAAATAATAAATATCTTCACCCAACACACTCTTTAAAATTAACTGCACTGTTATTACATCGCCTGATACTACTGCAACGTCAACCGTAGTATCAACCGGAGTAACCGTATCGATTGCCGTATTGCTTACCTCAGATCCGTTCTTTTTTATTATAAGATTACCGTAGAATATGGTGCCGTCAATAACAAAATTGAATTTTGTATTAACCGATATCGTTGTAGCCCTGGTAGCTGTAAATTGTAACCCGTTCTCCGTAAGGGATGAAGTAATGTCGATAAATATAGTATCAACAACAGGTACTTCATATTCAAAATAGATCGTTCTCGATTGAGTAATCGCCAAGGGAGCGCTCAATTTTGCAGCAGATAATTCAAGAGCGATATTGCGGTCGCCATCCAAATCCAAATCTTTAAGAGATTTTGACTTTATCGCCGCATAAAAATCTCCGTTATCCACATTGAGCGAAACTTCGTAGGTATCGCGGTCGGCCTCGGTAACGGTGCATTTCCCTTCATAACGCAACACGCCGAGTGTAAGCACATAATCAAATTCATCCGTTGCCCTTGATGCCTTCTGCACGCGGTGAGGATGCCCCACGGCGGCGCGAAGCTGGTCGGTGGCCGGCAGTGAGAAGTTAAATACAAAGCTCCCCGGGAAGTCGCCATCGAGGCAAAACAGCGGGTTTTTTAGTACCAACGGCAGCGATATGCCGGACGGGAGCGGTATCAGAACGTTGTTGATGGATAGCGAAAGCATCAGAACAGTTGTTTACGGAGTTCTTCGCTGATGAATATTAATTCATAGTTAGGATCATAGAGCAGGTCGAAGATGTCGGTGCGCGACACATCCCCGTAATTGTCAGGGTTCAGGTCCTTACGCGCTTTACGTTCCGATTCATAGCAATAGGTAAAGGCGTCACGATCGGGACGAAAGGTATCGATCCCCAGGTAAACTAACATTATCCACTGCATGAAATTCCACAACTGATAAACCCATGATACGGTAACCAAATGAAGGCAGTAACGTGTAGTCTGCGTTTCTTCAGATTCGGTAAGCGGCGTTTTGCGGCGCATAACAACAAACTTGTCTTTTTCCCAGTCATAGTGTTTGGCCCATTCAATCGGTTTGTATCCGGACTCGATACTGCCGAATAAATATGGCGTCGGTATTTTATTTACCAAAACGTACCTGGCGGCATGATTAGGAATTAACCAGGTGTCGTAACCTTTTTTCTTCCCCCATCGCCGCATCACGGAGCGAATAGACCGCCCGAGAAATGTATCGCTATAGCCAAGGAAGGTGTCGCCTGTTTTAACCTCACTTATGGACTGGATTGAGTTAACCGGAAAAACCCTATCCGTAACCAGTCTTTTAATTATGCCGTCGATCCCCGTATCCGACAGATACCACCATTTCTTCCAGGCTATGAGAGAAATGATCACGTTGTAAGGTATCCAGGCAATAAACGCCGCTATTACGGCCGGCCATAAACCTGACTGCATATAAATCAGAACTACCAGTAAAGCCCTGATAAAGAATCCAACGTCATGCCAGGCTTTTGAAATTTTCTTACTCTCCGTTTGGTGCCATTTTATAACCAGGCCGTTCCAGGCTGCTGTGAGAACGATACAGGCTAAGATGAGGATGGTTGCAGTCATGGTTGTAATATCATTACTGATGAATAACACGGCAATAATATTACATCGAAGATGAAAGGGAAAGGACATATTCCTGTCTACTTCCGGAAAAAGTTATCTCCGGCGATCTGTTTGGCGGAATCTGATCCTGTAATCCTTATATACCTGAAGAAACTTTTCTCAGTCGTGTGACCAGTGATCTGCATAATTTCGAAAGTCTGCATACGCTGTGTGAGGTACATGTTTGTAGCTGCCGACCGGCGAGCTGTGTGGGAGCTGATGAGTTCCCATTTCTGACGGGTTTCTGTAACCAGCTTCCCGCCGCGTGTATAATTGAATGTAACGGAATCGTTTATTCCAATGTTTCTGCATATTACCTTTATATACCGGTTAAAATGTTGATTGCTCAATCCGAAGTCAATATTCCCGTCATATTTACGGATGATCTCTTTAACATAATCGTGCATCGGAACTATCACTTTCTTTCCAGTTTTTTTTGTCACCTTCACGATATAATCACCCTGTATATTTTCCGACGACAGTGTACTGTAATCGCTATATCGCATCGCCGTGAGACAGCCAAGCACGAACAGGTCCCGGATACGCTCCTGTTTTTTCGATAGCCCTCTGAAATAATATATCCTGGTAATTTCATTCATGCTCAGGTAAACGGTAAATATGTCCTCATCATCCAGCGTGACATCATCATAGCTTGAATCTACAGCATAACCGTACATTCCTGCTTTTTTCGACATTGCTTTTATCAGGCTCAGCAATGTTTTAATATATGAAAGCTTAAGGTTTGACTGTTCCAGGTAATAGATAAAATCATCGAGAAACGCCTCGTTGATGCTGTTAGTAAAGATATCAGCATCGTTTATTTCTGAAAACCTGTCAAGGTGGTAAATAAGTGTTTTATAGTTGTTTGGATAATTTTCGGCCATGCGCCTGGCTTTGCGCGTGACAGTCATGTTAATGAAGTCGCGGAATAAGACTCCTTTCTTTGGTTCGTTTGTGATAGATTCGTTGATGTAATTTCTTTTACCGGCGATTTTCATGTTATCATCCGGAACAATTCTTAAAGCGGTATTCATTAGTGTGTCCCCTAAAAAGCATAGCCCCGAGTGTTGTTCCGGCTTTCGAGACCGTTATGCACCTCACGGCACATAAACACTCGGGGCTATGCCCCGTTTAAGGAAATGTCTTTTTTTTTCGAAAGTTTGAACCCTGCGAAGATAGCAAAAGAAATATCCGTAAGGATTAACGATAAAAATTTTTATCGGTTTGCATGAAATGTTCCAAAGGCGAATTAAAGCATTCGTTCTTTTAGTTGTGATAATGTTACAATATCAAGTCCTAATGCTTTTGCAAAATTTATAATAAGTCCAAGATTTTTAACAGAAACGCCACTTGAGGTTCCGCCGGTGGGATAAACATAGTGGGTTGTGAGAATTAATCCTAAATCAGAGTAATAGCATTCTTTTAGTAATTCATAAATTGCGGCCAGGCTTGTTAATGTGGTTAAGGACATGGAATTAAGATTATAAATGTCGTTGTTTTTAAAAATTCGGCAATCAGGGCCATTATATCGTCTTGCCATTTGAAAATTAGATGTTATGACAGCTAATTTATCGCCCGTTAGAGCATAAGTTCCGCCAGGATACCCGAATAAAGTTGGCGCGGTGATTCCATTTGAAACATAAGCAGCCTGAGAAAGTGTTACTTCTGTTGTAATCTCTTCGGCTGTTAACGTATCAAAAAAAGTATGTGTTTTTGAGTGATTTCCAATATCCCATCCGGCTGTTTTCAATTCTCGCATTTTCACCCATTTTTCCTCAGTCTCAATCCAATCAGTCGGAATGAAGATGCTACCCTTAACTCCAAGCGACTCAAGTAGAGGAAATCCGTTTGTATGAATCCCATTAACTCCATCCAGATAATCATCAAAGGTAATAGCAATAGCCCCTTTAGACATTGATTGGGTGTACCTATCTGACGGTTTAACAGATTTAAAATAATTCTTAACTATAACTTTACTTTCGGATGTATCAGCTACTTTTCTCAGGACTATTTTGTCATATTCAACATGACAAACCCCATCAGTACCAGAACCGCCAGCACCAATAGTAAAACCACCCATATTTGCTGTACCAAAATTACCGGTTATAACTGTATTATCATCAACCTGAAATTCACTGTTTGAACCATTAAACGTAGTACTTAATACGCAGAATTTTGAAATTGTCATATTTGGATCATCTGCTGAGAGTGTTCCTGCATACGCAGATACTTTTGGTGATTCAGTATGTTTTATAACGATTCCGGAATTTAAAACATTGCCATCAAACATAGATTTGCCATATTTCCATGACAACTGCCGAACAATAGCATAAACCGATTCGGGTTGTATATATATAAAAGGCGCAGTTTTCATAAACATTGTCACACCGTCAAAAACTCCGTTAATTGGTCTATTGGCTAATACGGGTTGGGTTAGGTGGTTTCCCAAGACTCTTTTTACTTTATTGCTTGCATCGCAAGTTTTAACCGTACCGCATGGGAAAATGTCACCAATAGCGCAGCCAGTATAGAAGAAATCAGTTTGACAGGCCGTTATTTCATATACGGCATACTTTATAATAACTCCGCTTGCCTGTTCTTCCCCTCTTTGATCTTTACCAACAAGCAAATCCCAATAAATGCTTTCTGCCCCATTTATGTCTCTTACTGCTCCGTCTGTTGATTTAGGGTCGTAATATGCAACAGCATTACCGTCTTGCAAAAGTGTATTGAACTTTAAGAGGTTCAACTTTGAGCCTTGTGTACCTAAACTTTCACCGAATGTATTTCCAAAAGTTCCCATCTAATTATAGACTTCAATGTTGATGAATTGCCCTGTAATTACTCCATTGGCTAAAACTTCGGTATCTACCGCAGCATAGGTTTTCAGTGTCATAACATTTGCACTGGTGCGCTCCAAGGTGAGTTTATTCCCGGCATTGTCATAATACACGGTTACCGCATTGGGAACACATTTATTTGCCGTTGCAAAAGCATTTGCCTTTGTTAATAGGTATGTACCAACAGCCGAATAACTCCATATAGGAACAGCAAAATCATCTGTCAGAACAACATCTTCGGTTGGCGCATCTGTTCCAGTTTGGCTGATGTATGCCGTGTAATTCTTTTTAATGGGAGCCAGATAGTCGGTTCCTGCCGTTGCCGTGCCAAGTGTCCCTGTACTGGCTTTGATTATCCCCGTTAACGCTCCTTCGCTTACATCAAGTTTCATAACATCTTTCTGCACCCCCCCATCATTGCCGGAAAAGATAATGTCTTTATCCTGGTCAACATTCTGGATTGTAAAGTCGCTTGCCGTTGCCTTGTCGTGGATGATATTGCCAACATTGTCAATATCGTTTTCCTGGCAGTCAAGGGTTCCTCCCAATGCCGGAGTAGTATCGGAAGATACATCCGAATCTTGTTCCCGGAGCTTGCCGAGTAACGCATCATATTTGGCTATCATAGCAGATAAGTTTAAGCATAGGTTAATGTAGCCCTGTCTGCCCAGGCTCCAATGGCCCAGGTGAACGTGATTACAGAAGTTGACAAGTCAATCTTGCAGATTTTCTCCTTGCCCTCTTCTTTATTGTATTCGTAACCTTCATAGATTACCGTTGCGCTGGTGGTATCTACATATTTGGGTTTGTCTCCTGCGTCCATGGTTATTGGGTTTTTTCGGTTTCTTCTTTGGTTTCTACAAAGGCATTTAACTCCCGGATGGAAGTAGCACAACCAATGATGTCGGCGTTTACTTTTTCCAGTGTCTGCCTGAGTTGGGCAGCATAGTTCTGGCTGTCCGTGAGTATCTTTTCCAGTTCCTTGATGCGTGTTTTGATTTTATCTTCCATTGTTTAAGTATATTATGCCGAGATTGTTTCTTTAGTTACCCAGTTTCCTGCTACTCTCATTTGAGTATAGAAGCCACTCCCATCGGAGTATGTGCGCCAGTCACCATCGGTGTCTGCTCCGAAATATTGCCTGTGGTATTGATACGTTCCCCTGCGCTGCTCAATGTCATTATTCACATATAAATCACCACCAATAACCTCTTCTAATCCAGCAAAAGTTATATCAAAAACTAATTGCGTTGTTCCAGCAGTAGAAGTAAATTCAAATTTTAAATTACCAGTTGATGCACCAGTTTTATAATATAAATAACGTAAAGTATTACCACCACTCAATGTGTTAAAGTTTAATTCTATAACAGTACCATTTAATGTAGCATTAATATTTCCTGTTCTTGATGCGCCAGTACCACCACTTACATAATTAACAATTATACTAACTCTATACCAAGTATTTGGTTTAATGACAGTGGCAAAATTAGCAACGGTTTGTTCTAAACTTCCAGCACCAGTATTATGTGAATATGTGAATTTATTTACATTATATGCTATATCACCACTTTCTGTCCATTTGGTATGGGTCGCAAAGGTGGGTTCTGATAAAGAATTTGAAGCAAGAATCGAATGATTTCTTATTTCTACATTCCCTGTCAGATAAGTTGAAGTATTATCAACACTGCCCAAAACAGTCTGATTATCAGCATATGCTCTGGCATTATTACCAATGACGATAGAATTTGAAAGTACGGTAGATAGTTTCTGTTTCCCTGCTGCTACTCCTATGAAAATATTATTACTATCTGCACCATAAGCTAATGATTGATTGAGCCTTCCTATTTCATAATTTAAGATTCCACCTGCATAATAACCTAAACCTATATTATTGTTTCCTGTTGTTATGCCATAAAGAGCCTCATAACCAACAGCTACTACATTTTTAGCAGATGATAAATTACCACCAGCATAATATCCAACAAGTACGTGTGAACCACCAGTAGCAGATATTGCGGCGGAGGCTCCAATTACCACAGAACTACCACCGGATACATTAGTTTGATAAGCATTGTCACCTATTACAACATTATTGCTTGAATTAGTTAATTTTGCGGCACAAAAGCCAATCATCACATTGCTACTATTAGTAGTAACACTACGACC
>Ga0116170_10002478_pt1 | contig 17784 bp, 13 predicted proteins | sample AD_JPNHW1_MetaG_FD_89797 | JGI IMG/M metagenome (GOLD analysis project Ga0116170, IMG submission 89797) | Active sludge microbial communities of municipal wastewater-treating anaerobic digesters from Japan - AD_JPNHW1_MetaG | ecosystem: Engineered > Bioreactor > Anaerobic > Digestate | place...
TCGGCAAGTCAGGTCGTAAGAGGCGTGGAACGACGAAAGGTCCAGCTGGTCCACAGTGTCAGATATGAAGTGCGAAAGATGATCCGATGGGAGCCATTCCTGGAGACTCGGAGGAAGCAACAAGGGGTCTTCAGGACGATAGGGCAGGTAACTGGAGGACATACCACAACCTACCAGAGACACTAAATATTCGCCTGCAATTGTGATCTGCCGCGCAGACTCCTAGCGGGTTTTCCAAGGCGTGGAACAAACTGGACGTTCTCCCGATCGCCACAACCGAGAGCGCACCGCAAAAGCCCATGGAATGCGGCATTGGCGACAATCCAGGGAAGCCCTCGCGGGGGGAGTTTTCCAGGGCGTTCGGCGAATGGGACAACCGCAGGGAATCCGGACGCTAGGTTGGCTTTTGCGAACCTTTTCCTTTCGCGGAGACCTTCGATGCGCGCATCCGTCCGATCCATCCTTCGCTCCTGCCTCGCTTGTGGTGTCGTGGCAGGCCTGGCCCAACCTTCCCTGGCCGCGTCATCCGATTTCCACTGGGGCAACGTGGCCATCGGCGGCGGTGGATTCGTTTCCGCCGTGATCCCGTCGCTCCTGGAAAAGAACCTCTTCTACGCCCGCACCGACGTGGGCGGCGCCTATCGATGGGAGGAGGCTTCCAGGAAGTGGATCCCCCTCAACGACTGGATTTCACCCAACGAACTGGGCCTGTGGGGCATCGACGCGATCGCCATCGACCCCAAGGTTCCCGGCAAGGTGTATGCGGTTGCCGGCACGGTCTACTGGAACATGGTGGATGGACGCGGTCGTTCCGCCTTCCTGCGCTCCAGCGACTACGGCCGGACCTGGGAGAAGATCTTCGTGTGGGACACCACCACGCAGCTGTTCAACGCCCACGGCAACGGCATGGGCCGCGGCAACGGCGAGCGCCTGGCCGTGGATCCCAACGACGGGAAGGTGATGTTCTACGGCTCGCGCAACAAGGGGCTGTGGAAGAGCACGGACAACGGCACCACCTGGACGCACGTGGACGGCTTCACCAAGGCGGCGGGCTCCGACACCACATGGAACGGCGCGGGATTCTCGTTTGTCCAGTTCGCCCCGGGCAGTTCCACAACCCTGTACGTGGGATTCCTGCGGGAATCGCCCAACGTATTCCAATCGGTGGACGGCGGGACTTCCTGGAAAGCGCTCCCCGTCCCCGCGAACCTGGCGACCACTGCCGGGGGTGCCAAGGTGCGCCTGATGCCGCAGCGCGTGGCCATTCCCTCCCCCGGGGCAAGTCTGTACGTGACCTTCGCCGACGGCGCGGGCCCTCACACCATGGCCTGGGACGAGGGCTGGGGACCCATCTGGGACGGTTTCGGCCGCGGAGCGCTCTTGAAGTACGACCTCGATTCCGCCAAGTGGACGGACGTCTCGCCCGAGGATCTCATCGACGACGGCGCCACCGGCGCGGGCAAGTACGACAACCTGGACGTCTCGGCCGGCACCTACGAATACGTGGCTCCCTACGGAGGGATCTTCGTCAATCCCCAAAACCCCCTGGAGCTGGTGGCCACCAACATGGGCTACCGCGGCGCGCAGTTCTGGAAGCTGGACGCCTCCGGCAAGAAGTGGAAGGACGTGTGGGGCTCCAACATCTACCACACCACCAACGGCGGGAAAACCTGGGCCAAGTCGTTCCAGTACTACTGGATGGACGGCGGCGTGTATCCCGCGGTGGAGCAGATGAGCGCCAACGGCATCGGCTGGATGGACCAGAGCACCATCCACTGGTCGGGCAGCATCGCCATGGATCCGTTCAACCCCAAGCGCGTGTTCGTGAGTTCCGGCAATGGCATCTACATGACGGAGGACATTGCGGACTACACGGTTGTCCCTCCGGCCAACAGCTGGGACGCGGAGGTCCTCACCCAGAGGCAGGTCTGGAAGGTCGCCTCGCACGGCGTGGAGGAAACCGTCCCCCTGGACGCGGTGAGCATCCCCGGAGGACCGCTGGTCTCGGTGATCGGCGACTACGACGGATTCCGTCACGACGACGTCGCCGCCTACCCGGCCTTCCGCCACCGCACCAACGTCAGCGGCACCCAGACGGCCATGGGCACCACCCGCGCGCTGGCCTGGGCTCCCAAGTGCGGCTGGCTGGTGAAGGTCTCCGACAAGCGCCTGGTGGAGCCCGACCAGTACTCCAAGGTGCCGGTCTCGCCGCTGCAGTTTTCCAAGGACACAGGCCGCAGCTGGACCACCACCGCCTACGAGGCGCTGGACACTTCCCTCACGGGTGGACGCAGCGTGGCCCTCTCCACCGACGGCGAGGTGACCCTGTGGACTCCCGCCTACAAGAGCGGCAAGGACGCGGACCTCCCCGTGCTGCGCTACTACAACGCCGCCTGGACCACGGTGGCCGGGATCGACGGAGCTTGGATCGTGGCCGACCCGGTGGATGCGGACGTGTTCTACGCCTACGTGCGTGGACAGGGCGCCATGTTCAAGAGCACCGACAAGGGCTTGACCTTCGCCAAGGCGGGCACCACCGGCGCCAACGACTTCAAGAAGTTCCGCGCGGTACCGGGCCGCAAGGGCGACCTCTGGATGCCCCATTCCAGCGGCGGCAAAGGCGGTCTACTGCGCTCCATCGACGGCGGCGCCACCTGGAACGACGTGGGCGGCCTCACCGACTGCCACGCGGTGGGTTTCGGAAAGGGACTGCCCGGTTCCACCTTCCCCTCCCTGTTCATCTTCGGATCGGTCAAGGGCGTGGTGGGCGTGTACCAGTCCGACGACACCGGCGCCAGCTGGACGCGCATCAACGACGACGCCCACAGCTACGGCGCCGTGGCCAACGGCGAATTCGTGATCGGCGACATGAACACCTGCGGCGTGGTCTACATGAGCACCGCCGGACGCGGCATCGTGGCGCGCCTTCCCGGCGCGGCCCCGGTGAGCGCGCTGCGATCCAAGTCCGCACCCGTGTCGCTGGAATCCGTACGCGTAAGCCGCTCGGGATCCGCCTTGGTGGTGTCCGGTCTGGAGGCGGGAACCTCCCTGGAGATCCGCACCCTGCTGGGCAAGCTCGTGGCGTCACGAACGGTCGCCGCAGGCGAGATGAGGATCGAACTGTCCACCCGGTCGCTCCATGTGGTGCGTCTTTCGCGCGCAGGACAGACCCGCACGATCCTTCGCTGATCGCGTCCTCCGCGGCCGGATCCCCGGTCGCGGAGAGGTCCTACAGCAATCCCCGCGACCGCACGAACGACGCCAATTCCTGTCCGTTGGCCCGCTGGTGGACGGCCGACGGATGGAAGTCGGCCCCCAGGGTTTCGGGACCGGACACCGTGGCGAGGGACAATCGGTGGAATCCCGCGGGAATTCCGCCCATTGCTTCCGTCGCCTGGTCCAGAAGCGACCTTACCAGATCCAAGGTTCCGCTCCGGGGATGGTCGTTCTTGAGCAGCGGCCCGTCCACCACCACCACCGGCGCATGGGGCCTGTGCGCACGCACGTCGCGAAGCCAAGCCACGGCTCCCTCCACGAATTCCCGGTCGGCCAGAAACGGCAGCACGCCATAGTCGTTGGAGCAGAGGTTCACCACCACCAGATGCGGCATCCAGGAAGAAAGGTCCCAGTCGCCGGGGCGTGTGGGCACCGCGCGTTTCCAAAACCGCGGCAACGGGGGTCTGTCGACTCCCGGCCAGTTGCGCACCACCCCGATCCCGGACCAGGCCTGGGCATGGACTTCGCCGTCCAGGAGATCACCGGCGACCTTCGCCCACGAGCGCCCGAAATCCTCCGTGGCCGGATCGAAGCCCTTCAAGGGGTCCGGCTCCAAGCACCCGTAGGCGCAGGTGATGGAATCGCCCAGGAATTCGATGCGCCGCGCAGGCGCCGGGGGAGGTTCCATCCAGGTTCCCTCCATCACTTGGAGATCACGGAGATGGAGCTCGCCCACGCTGCCTTCGGTGCGCTTGCGGATCCGCACCGTCCACTCCTGGAGTGGTTGGGACTCCACCAGGTCCACCGTATCTCCGTTGGCTCCGATTTCCAGCGCCCGCGAGGTCCCGTTGGCCACCACCTCCACCCAGGCGATGCTTCCCGCCACCCGCGCCTTCAGGCCACGACCGCGAAAGCGCAGGTCCAATCCGGTGCCGGGCCATCCGAAGATCCAGCCGTTTCCCTGGCGCAGATGCCGCCCGACCGGACGCGGTCCGGGGTTCATTCGTAGCGGAACCCGACCACGCCCAGCAGGAACACTTGTCCAGGTTGGAGCACGGCGTAGGGCACGCGCTCGTCGCCGCAGAAGACCCCGTTGACGGAGCCGTCGTCGGCCACGTACAGGGAGCCGTCGGGCAGCACCTTCACGATCGCGTGGCTGCGCGAGATGTGCGGGTCCGGGACGCTGATCTCGTTCTTGGAATCCCGACCCACCCGGAGCACTTTGCCTTCGGGCAGGACCACGCGCGTGTTCAGGAAGGCCAAGCTGGGCATACGCCCCAAGATAACGCCCAAATGCCGTGGCGACGGGCCGAGTGTTTCGGGAACTGGAAACCCTGCGCACTCAGCGCTGGCAGCGGGGGCACCAGACGGTGCCGCGGGTGGCCACCACGGCCTTGTGGAGCGCCTTGCCGCAGCGCAGGCACGGGGCGCCGCCGCGGGCGTACACCTGGAGGCGCTCGGCGTTCCCCCCTTGGGCACCATCCACGTCGACGAAGTCGCGGAAGGTGGTTCCGGCCATCTGGATTCCTTGCTCAAGCACGGCGATCACGGCTTGGGCCAGCGCCATGCGGGATCGGGCCGAAAGGCTTTCCATCGCGCGGTCGGGTCGGATGCGGGCGGCGAAGCAGGCCTCGTCGGCGTAGATGTTCCCGATCCCCGCCACCACCGACTGGTCCAGAAGCACGCTCTTCACGTCGCGCCGTCCTCCATGGGCCAGGCGTCCGGAAAGCGATGCGGCGTCCAGCGAGACGGCATCCGGACCCAACCGCTCCAAGCGGGGGTGGGTGGCGGTCTCCCAGCCGTCCAAGAGCAGGATGCGACCGAAACGGCGCGGATCGCGGAACAGGAATTCCCCACCGTCCCGGCAGCGAAGCACCAGATGGGTGTGGGCATCCACCGGCGGCGGCCCCAGGGTCTTCACGTAGCCGGAAGGCATCCTGCGCGTCCCCTCCACCACGTCCTCGTGGGCGTGGCGGAAGGTGAACTGGCCGCTCATGCCCAGGTGGACCACCAGCGTGCGATCCCGGGAATTTCCCCGAAGGCGCAGGAGCAGGTACTTGCCGTGGCGGTCGCAGCGCTCCAGGCGATCCCCCTGGAGGGTGGCGAGGTCCAGAGGTGTGCAGTCCTCCAGGATGCCGGGGTGTCCCACGGTGGCCTGGGCGAAGACCTGCCCCACCCCGCGCGCGGCAAGGCCCCGGCGGACGGTTTCCACCTCCGGAAGCTCAGGCACCCTGGGCTCCGTGGCACTTCTTCCATTTGCGCCCGCTGTGGCACGGGCAGGGGCCGTTGCGATCCAAAGCCAGCGCGCCCAGGTGGACCCCATCCAGATACATCCAAATTCCGTCCCGACGCGCGAAACGCGAGCGTTCGTGGATCTGTCCGGACTCGTGGAAGGCGGAGAACTCCACCCAGCCCCGGTCGGGATCGGCCGGATCCATTCCGGAACCCACCACGCGAAGCGCGATCCACCGGGTGGCGCTGAAGGTCTGGGCCAAGCCCTGGGCCAGGTCCGCAGCGCGCGTGGAGGGGTGGTGGGTGTCCACCAGGTAGGTGGCATCCTGGCGCACGAATGCACTGTAGCGCGAGCGCATCAGCTCCTCGGGAGTGCCCGGCCGGGAGGATCCTGTCAGAAACCGTCCACAGCAGTCCGCGAAGGGACGCGGGTTCCCGCAGGTGCAGCGCGGCTCAGCCATCCTGCTCCACGGCGGACTTGCCCCGCGGGTAGCCGGGGAACAGGTCCTGCACGCGGATGGTCTCTTCCGGCTTCAGGAGCGCGTTCACCGCACGCGCGATGGTGCGGGCGACCTGATCGGTGACCGGGCGGCTTCCCGTGCGGGCCTTCTGGACGTTCTTGTGCGAGAGCTGGTCGGCGCTGGCGGCCACCAGGTCGTGGTTGGAGAATCCGGCTTCGGTCAGCAGGCGGTCGAGCGTCGTCTGTGCATGTTCCATGGGGGACAACGATAGGTCAATGCACCCGAGAACGTCATTGGCCGAATGTGAAGAAACTGTATCGCAGATCTTCCATCCACTCCTGCCCTGGTGCGGATACTCCAGAGAAACGCTCCCCCCACGCCTCAAAACCCCGCTTGCGGCAACGGAGTTTGTATGGCTAGACTAGTTCGTGGACGCGATTGATCCGCCCATTCAAACCTCCGCTCGATCAAGGAGAACCATCATGAAAAGAATCCTGTCATTACGATCCCTTGCGCTATTTGCCGGAGCTGTTTCCCTCCTGTCCGGCTGCGACTCCAGCTCCTCTTCGGAAGGCGGTTCGCCAACCGCCCCGCAGAACAAGCTGGACTCCTTGGTCTTCGTCGGAACACCGACGATCGCGGACCAGGACATGCTCCTTTCTCTGATCGGCGAAACCGAATCGGGAAAATCCCTGCAACTCAGCGCGGGTCAAGTCAGCATCGTGATCGATTCGGTAAGCTCTGGCGCGAAGACCGGCATCACGATCACCAACATCCTGAATACATCGGCCACATCAGGCCTCCCCCTTGCAGCGCAGTTGATCATGGACGGTTCGGGATCCATGTCATCCAACGACGAAGATGGCTTTCGGAAGATCGCAGGAAAAAGCTTCGTGAATTTCCTGAACGCGAATTCGGCATCCTCGAAGGTGGCCATCGCCGAATTCAGCCCCGGTGATGGCGAGGCCTACTTCTTCAATCTCTGGGCAGACTTCACCCCGGTCAGCACTCCTTCCAAGATCAACCCATTCTTCGATTCCCTGAGCGAAAGCGGCTCCACGCCGTTGTTCACCTCCATCCGCCGCGGATTGGAACACACGGATTCCGTCATTTCCCAGGCCACTTACCAACGCGTAGTGATCGCTTTCACCGATGGAGGCGACAACGACAGCTATGAGAGAGACTCCGTCGGCGCGCTGATCGCTCTCTCCCAGACGAAAAAGATCCCCGTGAGTGCCGTGGGAATGGGATCGAGCATCGACGCGGCGGATCTGTTCCGGCTTGCCTGGAGCACAGGTGGAATCTACGGCAAGGCGGATTCGGCTTCGGAGCTCGTGCCTCTGTTTTCCGCGATCTCCCAAGGAGCGGTGCAAGGTGCGACGAATATCCAGGCGAAACTCGACAAGTCCGCCTACTCGGGTCAGATCTACTGGATCACTGTCACGGTGACAGTCAACGGCGTGGTCGAACACCGCCAATTCAAGATCACCGCGATGTGAGGCTGCGGAGGCGGTCCGCCCTACCCCGCCCGGATCGCCTCCAAGAATCTCTCGCCGTAGCGCCGTGCCTTGGTCCCCCCCACACCGTGAACTTGAGAGAATTCCAGTTCATCCGTGGGGCGGATGCGCACCATATCCAGAAGCGATTTGTCGGAAAAAACCACGAACGGCGGCACGCCCTGCTCCAAGGCGAGCTCCCGCCGCAGAGCCCGCAAGGATTGGAACAATCCCGGATCGGCGGGGCGATCGCTGGTGAGGACCTTGGTCGCCTTGCGACGCGCCTTGGGTTCCACCCGCCGCAGGGCCACCGTCCGCTTGCCGCGCAGGACCTCCCACGATCCGGCCGTGAGGACCACCTGCCCGTGCTCGGCGAGGTTCACCCCCAACAGGTCCTGGGAGGCTAGCTGACGGAAAATGGCGAGCCATTCGGGTTTGGCGATGTCCTTGCCCACCCCGAAGGTGGGGAGCTTGTCGTGCCCGAACTTGACCACCTTCTCGGTGGACTCACCCAGTAGGATGTCCACCAGGTGGGAGGCACCGAAACGCTCCCCCGTGCGGGCCACGGCGGAAAGGGCCTTCTGGGCCGCCTGGGTTCCGTCCCAGGTCACGGGCGGAGCGGCGCAGTTGTCGCAGCGTCCGCAGGGTTGGGCGCCGGTCTCGCCGAAGTACAGGAGAACCGCCTGTTCGCGGCACTGGGCGGTCTCGCACAGACCCAGAAGCTGGTTGAGCTTGGCGAGCTCCACGCGCTTCCGTTCTTCCGGAGCCTCGGAGTTCTGGATCATGGAGCGGGCCACCGCGATGTCCTGGAAGCCGTAGAGCATCCAGCCGTCGGAGGGCAGACCGTCGCGCCCGGCGCGGCCCGTCTCCTGCACGTAGGCTTCGATGGATCGGGGCAGATCCAGGTGCGCCACGAACCGCACGTCCGGCTTGTCGATGCCCATGCCGAAGGCGATCGTGGCCACCACCACCACGCCTTCGTCTCGCAGAAACGATGCCTGGGCGTCGCGGCGCGCCTGGGCGGGAAGCCCCGCGTGGTAGGGAATCGCCTTCACGCCCTGGCCCTTCAGGAATTCGGCGGTCTTTTCCACCTCGGCGCGGCTCTGGCGGTACACGATCCCGGACTCTCCCGGATGCTCGCGGCGGATGAATTCCAGAAGCTGCTTTCGGGGTTCGTTCTTGGCACCGATCCTGAGGCTCAGGTTGGGCCGGGCGAACGAGCGCACGAACACCTTGGCCGCCCGCAGACCCAGCTTGTCCAGGATCTCCTCGCGGGTGGGGATGTCGGCGGTGGCGGTGAGGGCCATGCGCGGCACGCCGGGAAACAGGTTCCCGATCTGGCCCAGCTGGAGGTATTCCGGGCGGAAGTCGTGCCCCCACTGGCTCACGCAATGGGCCTCGTCGATGGCCACCACGGACAATTTCAGTCGAGGGGCCATTTCGCGGAAGCGGTCGGAGAAGAGCCGCTCCGGCGACACGTACACGATCTCGATCGAGCCTTCCTCGAGCTCGCGTTCCAGCCTCCAGGCCTCCTTCGCGGAAAGCCCCGAATGCCACGCCGCGGCGCGCACGCCGTTCTGCTTGAGGGCGCCCACCTGATCGTCCATCAAGGCGATCAGCGGAGACACCACCAGCCCGACGCCCTCGCGCACCAGGGCCGGGATCTGGTAGCACAGGGACTTGCCGCCGCCGGTGGGCAACAGCACGAAGGCATCGCCTCCGTCGAGCACGTGTTCCACCACTTCGCCCTGGGGGTCGCGGAAGTCGGGGAACCCGAAGGTCTCCCGCAATGTCCGGCGCGCTCGCTCGATCAATCCGCTCCTACCTTTCCTGGACGACCCATCCACGGTGGGTTCCGCCGAGGAATCGGCAAATGAAGTAAAACCACATCCGTCGCCGACACTCCATCCACGCTTGCCGGGAGCCCAACCGTGATCCTTGCCCTTCTCGCCCTGGTCGTCTCCTCGGCCAAGACCGTGCCTCCCTCCGATCCGCGCATCGCCTACACCGGACGCGTGGAGTTTTCACGGCCCGCGCAGGCCGTGTTGTCGTGGTCGGGCACGTCGTTTGCGGTCCGTTTCCGGGGAACAGGCCTGGCGGCGAAGTTCCGCGGGGTGAAGAGCCTGTACAACGTGGTGGTCGACGGCGTGGAACGCGACCCCGTGGATCTGGGACACCAACCCGGTGAACGCCTCCATCCAATCGTCTCCGGCCTGAAGCCGGGTCTCCACGAGGTGGTGGTCACCAAGCGCACGGAACCGGTGGTGGGAATCGATACCCTGCTGTCGCTTCGGGTGGAGGGCCGCCTGGAAAAAGCTTCCGTCCAGCCCAAGCGGCGCATCCAGTTCATCGGGAACTCCATCACTTGCGGATACGGGAATCTGGACTCATTGAAGGAGCATCCGTTCAACCACCACACGGAGGACTTCACGCGCACCTACGCGGCCATCGTGGCTCGGGAGTTGGGCGCACAGGCCCATGCGATCTGCTGGTCCGGCAAGGGCGTGTACCGCAACGCCGGCATGGACACCACGCTCGCGATGCCCATCCTGTGGGAACGCACGCAGCCCACCTCCCCCAAGCCATGGAACCACGCCTGGCACCCGGACGTGGTGGTGATCGACCTGGGTACCAACGACTTCGCCAAGTCCGCCCCAAATCCAGAACTATTCCTGGGGGCCTTCCAAGGGTTCCTGGAGCGCATCCACAAGGTGCATCCGGACGCGGCGATCGTGCTTCTGGACGGTCCCATGCTCAACGACTTCTGGCCGCTGGCCCCAGACGGCAAGCCCATTCCGTCGCTCACGCTGATGCGCGGCCACCTGAAGCTCCTGGCCCGAGCCTTGAAAAACCAGGGAATCCGCGCGAGCACCCTGTCGCTCTCGCCCAATTCAAAGGAAGTGGGCTACGGCGCCGATTGGCATCCCAACCAGGCGCAAAACCGGATCAACGCCGCGGAACTGACCGCGCACCTGCGATCCACCCTGGGCTGGTGAAGCGTCGGGTAGTTCCCCCGCGCGCGAAAAACGAACCACTCCGGGGACGGGTGGAGCGGTAGATTCGTGGTTGGCCGGGAAGCTCGATGGAATCGAGGTTCCAGCTCTTTCCGGCTTTGTCTTTTTAGCAATGACCGGACCTCACATGAACGCCCATTCCACAGCCGCATCTTTCGATCTTTCCCCACGCAGGATGTTCCATCCCGCGATGGGACTGATTCTGTCCGCAGTGCTGGCCGCATCGCCCGCGCAGGCGCTCACCCACAGGAAACTGGACTTCGTGGTGGGAGTGGACGGCGACTTCAAGGCCGCCATGGCCGCCGCCAAGGCCGCGAGCGGAACCAAGCGTTTCGTGATCTTCTTCCCCGACGGCGAATACGACATCGGAAGCCTCACGGGCGACGCCAACCAGATGACCACCTTCCCCACGCCCAACGTGTCCTTCGTGGGACAGAGCGCCGACAAGACGGTGGTCTCCAACAAGTCCGTGAACGAGGGGATCTCCATCACCGCCACCCTGTACCTGAAGGGGGCGCACAACGCCTACTTCCAGGACCTCACGCTCTTCAACAAGGCCGTGTACGGGAACACCGCCGCCTACAACACCACCGGGCGGCACGTGGCCATGATGGAGCAGGCCGACAAGGTCGTCTACAAGAACGTGAAGCTGAAGAGCACCCAGGACACGTACTACACCAAGGGCACGCGCACCTACTGGGAGGGCGGCGAGATCCACGGGACCACCGATTTCATCTGCGGTGGCGGCGACGTGTTCTTTTCCAAGGTGCTGATCTGGGAGATGAAGGTGAGCGCCGTCACCGCCTCGCAGTCCAATTCGTCGTGGGGATACGTCTTCGACCAATGCACGCTGGACGGCACGGTGAGCGGGACCACGCTGGGACGTTCGTGGGGCAATGCCCGGGTGGTCTTCTTGCGCACCACCATGAACAAGCTTCCCAGCGCCGCCGGATGGGGCGACCCCATGAATTCCGTTCCCAAGGTCTTCGCCGAATACAAGAGCGTGACCTCCAACGGAACCGCTGTTGACCTGAGCAAGCGGCGCACCAGCTACACAAAGGACGGGACCACAGTGAACCTGGATCCGGTCCTTTCCGATGCCGAAGCCGCCAAGTACACCGTAGGGGCGGTGCTGGGAGGAACCGACAACTGGAAACCCCAGGAACTCGCGTCGCAGATCGCCAGCCCCTCCCTTACGCAATCCGACAAATCCATCCAATGGGCGGACAACACCAACGCGCTCTGCTGGGTGGTCTTCAGAAACGGGAAATACCTCGCCAACGTGGCCACCAACAGCTACGACGGAGCCAACCTTGCCAAAGGCGACGTGGTCACGGTACGCGCCGCCAACGAGATGGGTGGACTGGGACCGAGCTCCTCTCCCCTCACCTACGGCCAGTCCTCCACCGATCGCACCATCGTGACCGGACAACTCCACCATTCCCTGGAAGGAGCGACCAGGCAACTGCGCATCGAAGGCGATCGCCGCGGGCCGTTGTCGGTGAAGCTCCACGCTCCGGACGGCTCCCTGGCCTTTTCCCGGACGATCGGCCCCGACCAACCGCAGGTGGACATCTCGCTGGCCACGCTTCCCGCGGGAACCTATGTCCTGCGCTACGCCGACCAGCGCAATTCGTGGTCGGGCGGCATCGAACTCCGGTAGGTCAGTTCCCGACGACCACGGTCCGCTGGATGATCCCGGTCCGCGAGCGGGCGCGGGCGACGTAGACTCCCGGTACCAGGCCGGCCAGATCCAGCCGGGCCGCATCGCGCGCCGACCGAACGCTCCGTCCGTCCTCCGCGAGGACCTGAACCGTCTCCATGGCGGTGCCGTCCGCCAAGACCAGACGATTTCCGTCAACCAGAAGGCCGGTGCGCGCACCATGGGAGCGCGGGCAGTCGCCCACACCGGAGATGGGCATCCGGCCTTCGCCCTGCACGTACACCAGGGAGGTCTTGTAGCCGACGACCGCGGTCTTGAGCGCGGTGTTCACGGCGTACGAGGTGTCGTCGACCGCGTTCTGGAACGTCCAGGGAAGATCGCCACCGCCCATGCGTCCCGCGAAGGACACCGCGTCGGCGCGGGCCTGTTCGGGGGAATCGGGAGTGTAGGCGTGCATCACGGAAGGGTCGGTATCGAAGTTGTTGTGGGTGTTGGCGCCGTAGGCGGACTTGACCGTGGGGGGCACCTTCTCGGAGCGGCTCTTGGCCACGTAGGCGTCGAAATCGACGGTGGAGTTGGCGAAGTCCGCCGACCCGTAGGGAACGAACCTCTTATGCCCTTCCATGACGTTGTTCCAGGCCTTGATGGTGCCACCGTCCTCGCTGGAGAACGTGCCCATGTTCTTGTAGTCGTTGGCCTTGGCGGTTTCGTTCCAGACGTCCGACCCCTGCATGGAGGTGAGCATGGGGTACTTGCAGTGGCGGAAGTAGTTGGCCTCCATGAACAGGCTCGATCCCAGCGTGGATCCCGCTCCGTACTTGGACACGCCGTCGTAGTAGTTGTTCCAGACGTGGGCGGAGTAGTAGCGCACGCGGGGATGGCGCGAGTCGGAGTGGTCGAACCAATTGTGGTGGTAGTCGATGTAGAGTCCAGTGGTGGTGCCCTCGCTGAGCCCCAGGAGGCTGGATTTGCCGTTGTCGCGGAAGTGGCTGTAGGAAATCGTCACGTTGGTGGACTTCTTCACGTCCATGGCCCCGTCGCCCTTCACCTGGTCGGCGTCCGATCCGGCATCGCCGTAGTAGTGGTCGATGTGGTGGATCCAGACGTGGTCGTTGCCCTGCTGCAGGCCCACGTTGTCGCCGGCGGTGGAATTCACGTTCATCACCGCGAGGTTCCGCACCTCGATGTTCGAAGCGTTCTTCAGGCGGATCCCCCACCCGTCGGCCACGGCGTCGGCACCCACGCCCTCCACCGTGATGTGGCCGCTGGCGAGGTTCGCGTTCTCGATGACCAGATCGCCCCCATCCATCACGGCGGGATCCATCACCTGTCCGATCAGACGCACGATCAGGGGCCGGCTGTCCTTGCCCTTCTTGAAGCCGTAGAGGATGTTCTGGATGCCCACGCACGGATTGGCGCTCGCCCCCGTCACGTTCAGGGACACCGTGTCCTTGCTCTGGTTGGACACGTACACCACCACCGCGCCCGACTGCGGCGTTCCGTCCAGGTTGTAGGCGCCGGGAACGCGCCCACCGGAAAAGGCGAAGCCCGCGCGGTTGTGGGCGCTCACCACCACTTCCTTGGAGGTGGCCCCGGCCAGCTCCTTGCCTCCCACCACCGGCACCACCTTGAGGGTGTAGGTGCCGGCCTTCAATCCCAACGCATCGGCACGCCAGTAGCTTCCGTAGCTGCGCACCAACTGCGGGTCCAGTTTCTGGTCGGCCACTCCGGAACCACTCACGTACACGTTGTAGGCATCGTGGTTCTGCGAGATCCGCCAGGTGACCATGGCCGACTCGAACCAGCCGGTGGCCTCCTGGATGGTCACCGGCTGCGCGAATGCGCACGCGGAGGCGGCGAGGATTCCCAACAAGGGCGTTCTTGGATGCATGGCGTGTTCGCTCCTGGGATACCGATTCGATCCATCGGTCCGCACGACGTTCGCGGACTTCCTGGGATCAAGGTATGGCCAGGGGTGAACCTCCCGGCTGGGAAGGCCAGGGGGAATTGTTGAAGTCCGGTCCTACGCGCAGCGGGGATGGATCAGGGAGTTCTCCTGCGAACTCCCCCACCGGCGATCCGTTACTTGCCGCCGATCCGGGTGCGCACGGCGAACTCCCCATGGGAAGAGCGGAGCACCACCGTGCCCGATCCGATGGCCATCCCACGCAGGGTGGGTTCCACCGGACCTCCCGGATGGTGGATCCTTCCCACCAGCGCTCCGCTGGGATCCAGCACCTGGTAGTCGCCGGAGGGAAGCAAGGAATCCACGGAGAGGGAACTCGCTGGCGTCGCCTTGGAGGAGATCGGCTCGTAGACCAAGGTGGTGATGCTCTGAGCATCCAGACTCACGGAGAAGGTCTTGTTGTTGGAAACCGTGACCGGTGCGGGGTCTTCCGCCTGACTCTTGCTGCCCGAGGTCACGATCTTGCGAAACGAGGGAATGGACCCGGAAAGGTTGGTGATCGTGAACGACTGGTTGGAGACGGAGTTGTTGGAGTTGATCAGGACCACCACCAGGCTCCCGTCCTTCTTGTAGGCGGTCACCTGGATTCCGGAAGCGGGACTGGCGGGGACATCCACGCGCTGGAAGCCCGGTCGCACGAATCGCGCGAAGTGGCTGAAGGCGCATCCCCGCTTGGAGATCTTGCCGTCGTCGGTGATCAGGCCGTAGTTGCGGCGGATGTACCACCAGACATAGGCGTTGTAGTTGATGGTCATGAAGGTGTGGACCTCCTTGCCCGCCTCCAACGCGTCCGGCCAGAGGTTGGCCTGCTGGGGATTGGTGCCGCTGGTGGTGGTGTAGTGCTCGGTCATCCACAGGGACTTGCCCTTCTCAGCCGCCTTGGGGTAGCTCATCACCGAGGTGATGTTGGAGATCCCGTAGGGATGGGCTCCGACGATGTCCAGATTCGCCGCGGCCCCCGCGTCCGCGAGGATCATGTCCACGTAGGACTTGTTGAACTGGAAGGTCTCGGCGGCCAGGATCTTGGCCTTCACGGTCGCTCCGTGGTTCTTCACCCAGTTGAAGACCTCCGATGCGCTCCATTCGGTGGTCTCGTACATCACGGGGCAATCGGGCTCGTTGGCCGGCGACATCGCGTAGATGTCCACGCCGTTCTGCTTCATGTAGTCGATGAAGGTGTTCATGTACGCGGCGTAGGCCCCGTACGAATCGGTCTTCAGCCTGCCGCCGATCAGCTTGCCCGTGGTCTTCATGGAAATGGGTACGGACCACTGGGAGGCGAAGATCTTCACCCCGTGGGCCTGGGCGGCCTTGGTGGCGGCCAGGCTCCGCTTCCAATCCACCGAATCCGGATCCATGTTGATGCGCAGGATGGACAGCCCCACCTGGCCAGGCTCCGTTCCGAAGGCGGTTTCCGTCATGTCCGCACCACTGTCTGTGAGTCCGGGTTGCCAGCGCGGGAAGTTCATTCCACCGAAGCCATCGATGGTCTGGTAGGTCTTGGCCAGGTTGATGGTCGATTGGGACCAGGATCCGTGGAACGCCATCAGCAGGAAGACAACGACTCGAGCACCGATCGAGCAGGGATGTTTCATGGAACCGACCTCGTCGTCCGGGACCACCCCATCCACTGGGGAGTATCCCGATCACGTGCCCCAAAGTTGTCGCGTCCGGCGCTGGCATTGTCGGAAAGACAACGCGGATCCGTTGTATCTGGAACAACAGAAGAAACAGACGCGCAAAGCGGCCCTTGGAGCTACCTCAGGCCATGTTCCGCGTTTTTTAGGGGTTCCAGCCCCAGGCGACGAGATCGTCCAGCCAGAACTCGGTGTTGGCGGATTCGCGCAGGATCCATTCGATGCGCACCAGCGAGCCCAGCACTTCCTCGGAAGTGGCACCGTAGGGGGTCAGTCGCGTGGTGTGGATGGTGACATCGCCCCATGTGGACGGCATGGTGTAGATGCCGACCATTCGCCCCTTGGTCCCCACCAAGTTGATCTGGAAGCGACCGTTGCCGCGCATCCGGAAGGTCAGCGAATCCAGGAAGGAGGCATCCACACCCTCCTTGCCCAGTTCCAGGACCACGCCGCCATAGGCCGAGGTATCGGCCATCTGGTTGTCCACCCGCACCTTCCAGGCCTTGCCGCGCCCGTCGTCGCCATCCATGCGGGTGACATCGAACCACTTGGGCTCCAAGTTGCCCGGTTCGATCCGGCTGGTATCGCCATTCGGCGCCTTGAAGTTCCAGGTTCCCTGGGGGACCAGCCCCTGCAGCCGCGTTCCGTTGCCCAACTGCTCGAAATCGTCGATGAGCACCGAATTGGTGGTCACGAGTCCGCTGTCCAGCTCCGTGTGGGATCCGGGAAGCACTTCCAACGAGGCCAGGATCGCGCGTTCAGCGCGACCCGTGGCAGGACCTTCCACCAGGACCCGATGTCCCCACGGAACGTGAGGCAGGTAGTACGACCCATCCCGTTGGAGCTGGGCGCGGACGGGAAGTCTGGCCAAGCCCACCCATTTGGGACGCGAGCCTCGCCCTTTCCATACACCTCGGACGGACCCCCAACGGGCCACGGAAAGCTGGCCGGCCTGCTCGGAGATGCCGTAGCCTTCCAAGGTCGCCCCCTCCAGGGAGTCGGTGACCAGCATCACCCAGGGAATTCCCGACCGACCGCGGAACCGCACCCAGCCCTGGTCGTCGGCTCGCGATTCGCCCAGGAGGCGGAAGGTATCCAGGTGGGTGGAATCGTCGGCGATCTCCCAGAGCTGGACGGCCATGCCTGGACGCACCACCCCGGCAGCCCCCACCACGCGGGCGGCCAGGACGGGGTTGCCGCCTTCCACCGGAGCGGCGATCTTGGTGGGATTCCCGCCTTCCACCGGAGCGGCGACGTTGGGCGAATCGCATCCGGCCAGCACCAGTGCGCACAGGAGGAGCCGCGCCTTCATGCGCCACCCTCCAGGGAACGGGTGACGGGGAACATGTGGAAATTCAGCTGGAAGACGCGATCGGCCCTGGTTTCCTCCAGGGCGATGGCCACCAGACGACGCCTGAAATGGGCGATCTCCGAGCGGATGCGACGGAATCCGTCATCGGACAGCCCCAGGGTGAGCACGGAGAGGTCGCGCTCCGGCTGCGGGGTCTTGGAAAGCGACCGCCGGGCCAGGGCCATGGTCCGCCGGTGGAAGCGCGCCAGCTCCTGCGAACTGGGGCTGGGTCCGGAACTCACCGCGGTGCTGCGCACCCTAAGGCGTCCACGCTCGTCGCGATCCACCAACCCGTTGGCTTCCAGGACCTCCAATGCCTCGCGGATGCGAGCTCCGGACACCGGGGGATCGAAGGCCGCCCCCAGCTTGTCGAAGTCGCCGTCGAATTCGGAGATGGTGAGGTATTCGTACAGGAACACCGCTTCCGAATGGGAAAACATGCTCAGGCCGCCGGGGGCCAGGGTTTCCAGGACCACCGAACGGAGCTGGCTCAGCCGCTCCAGCCATTCCTGCCGCTGGGATTGGTCCTTGGACTGCCCAAAATGGACCAGCGCATCGAAATAGAGTGCGTCGGATTCGGAGAATTCCAGGATCTCCGAGAAGCGGCGGATCTGGGTGGGCGTGAGGTTCTTGCGCCCGGCAAGCAGATTGGAACTGAACAACCGCCGACTAAAGTCGGCGGGTTCGCCACAGGGACTGAAAGTCCCCAATACGCGCTGAAGCGCGTCCTTCAAGGAGAAAGGTCGAA
>Ga0116170_10002479_pt1 | contig 17776 bp, 12 predicted proteins | sample AD_JPNHW1_MetaG_FD_89797 | JGI IMG/M metagenome (GOLD analysis project Ga0116170, IMG submission 89797) | Active sludge microbial communities of municipal wastewater-treating anaerobic digesters from Japan - AD_JPNHW1_MetaG | ecosystem: Engineered > Bioreactor > Anaerobic > Digestate | place...
CGCCCGCGTTTTGCCCTCCAGGCAAAACGTCCGGTCTTAGCGGCATCGTTTGCAGGGAACTATGGGGTGCTCGACAAGCGTCGCTTATGCAATCGCCTGACCTGCCGAAACTTGCATCTAGAGAGAGTTAAGTAAGCGTTTGCCCTGTTCAGCAGGGCGGGTGATTGACAGGGGCGGTGTGTTCTGCTAAAAAGGCAGAACAGAATTAAGTTACGGCATTTTAGACAAAGCGGCGTTCAGGCAAATGAAGCAGAGTTTTTTTTCGGGTCTGCGTGATGGTATACCCATCTGTCTTGGGTATATCGTCGTTTCGATGTCGTTTGGTATGTTTGCTGTGGCACGTGGCATACCGGTCTCTACTGCGATCGCTCTCTCAATGACCAACATGACTTCGGCCGGGCAGTTCGCGGCTGTCAATCTCGCCGGTGCCTGTGCTACCTTCACTGAGATCGGTCTGGCAACTGCGGTTGTCAATATTCGTTATGCGCTGATGAGTCTGGTTCTTTCGCAGAAAATCGAAAAAATGTCATTCTTCAAGCGCATGCTGCTGGCGGCCGGTATTACCGACGAGGTGTTCACTCTGGCTTCAACCCGTGGGCAGAAAGTCGGTTTTTCCTATATGGCCGGGCTGATCGTAACGCCCTATATCGGCTGGTCGCTCGGCACAATTCTTGGCGCAACCGTTAATTCGCTCATGCCGGTGTCGGTTGTCTCTGCGATGGGTATCACTCTGTATGGCATGTTCGTTGCGATTGTCGTGCCTGTGGCCCGCGAAGAGCGCCCGGTGCTGATGACTCTGTTGATCGCAATTTCCCTGAGCTGTCTCTTTAAATATACCCCGGCGCTGGCCGCGCTTTCGGCTGGCTGGACAATCATCGTCGTCACGCTGATCACCGCTTCACTGGCCGCCTGTTTATTCACACCGGTCGAAACCGCCAAATCTGTCGAGGTCGCCAAATGAGCTACCTGACCGGCGTTATACTGGTTACATCTCTGGTTACCTACCTGGTAAGAATGTTGCCAATTGTGTTTTTCAAGCGCGAACTCTCTTCGCAGTGGCTGAAAGCGTTCATGTACTACATACCCTACGCGGTCCTCGGAACCATGACTTTTCCGGCGATTCTTGAATCGACACGCAGCACGCTTTCAGCCGGCAGCGGCTTTCTGGTTGCCATCATTCTGGCATACTTTAACCGTGGGTTGCTGCTTACGGCCCTGGGGGCTGCTGCGGCCGTTTTCGTCGTCGAATATTTCACTATCTAGAACACAGCGCCGCACCACAAATTTTAAGACCCGTACCCAGCAGGCAAGTTGTCGATCTGCTAAAATTTTTACCGCGATGTGCACCATTTTAAGGCACGGGCGCCAGCCAAAATGCTTATTATGACAGTGTTCAGGCATGGCTTGTACTTTTTATGAAATTATGTTTACATAATCTCAGGTTTTTGTTCTCTCTGATTTTTCACTATGGCAAGACTTTTTAGATATAAGGATCTCTCCTGGAATTAAGGCGACCTGGTGGTCGCCTTTTTGTTGCGCGCAAGGCATGAGCGATAACTCAGCGGTGCAAATCAGCTACAGGCCCGGCAGCGTGAACTTCACCCGTCAGCTGCTCTACCAAAAGTAACCCGGTTGATAGGCCACGCCGTCGAATTGGTGAGAAATTCTCAATGCGCTCTAATTTAGAATCAACTGTTAAATCAGTTCAGCGCGCTGGCTTGCCCTGTATCTGGTTGAAAACCTTATCGGCCCAGGTTTTAGCAATTTTGCTGCCGGCATTGCCGCTGTAGTGAAGACCGTCACCGCCGCTGGCCGGGTACTCGGTATAGTTGCGGGAATCGACAAAACTGCCGTATTTTTCGACGGCGGCTTTGAGATTCTGGTACAGGCGGCCGTAATTTTCGGAACCGCCGACCCCGTTTCTGGGTTCGGGCGGGCCAACCCAGACAATTTTGCAGCCTGAACGCTTCGCGATATCGCAGACAGACTGAACCTGCTTCTGGATCGCCTCTGCACCAGCATAAGCCATATTGGCGCCTAGAGAAAAAACAATGACGTTCGGTTTATATTCTTCAATCAGGCCGCTCAGATTAGGGGTTTGTCTGGGCGTGCGCCAGTCGGCAGGCTGATCGACTTTGCCTTTTTCATCGCGTGAGTAATAGCCAGATTTGCCGACCGTGCCATTGAGCCACCATGAAGGTGATGAACCGGCCACGCCACATGTTCTCACTGCTGCACCCGTTTCGCGCATCAGGCCGTCGATGGTTTTTCCATAAATGCCGCAGGTGTGTGAGTCACCGATATGCAGAACCCGGCTGTCGGCAGTAATTAACGGTGTGCCGGCCTGGCTGGCCGTTGTGTCGGGAATTGGCTTCGTGACGCTGGTGGCAGCCGGCTTGCCAACCTTGGGGGTCGGGGCCTGGGCCGTCGTTGCCGCGGTTGCAGCTGGTGTGGTCGCGTTGCTGGTGGCGGGAGTTGCTGCCACAGTTATTGTGCCTCCGGTGGTTGTTGTGGTCGAACTGTCTTTTCTGGCGGGTTTGGGGGCGAGACGAAATTGCCAGCCCACCAGAATCAGATCGGGGTTTTTCAGCAGCGATGGGTAAAGATCGTTGTTCCATTCGACAAGATCCCGCCAACGTGAACTGCTGCCGAGAAGCTTTTGGGCCAGGCCGCAAAGAGTGTCGCCACGCACCACTTTCACCATTTTCTCAGAGGTGCCCGCAGTTTTGCCGGTCGTCTGGGTTTCGGTAACTGAATCGCCGGGCAGGCTGTATTCGCCTGATTGAGCGTCGCCCGCCACAGACTTTTCATCGGAAATATTAACCGTTGTAACATTAAAAGGTGACTGGGCATGTGCCGGAGCACAGCCAAGGATGATTCCGAGGGCGCAACCAAGCAGTATTTCAGAGCGCATCGTTTTAACCTCCGGGTACAATACTTGTGCGTAATTGATCAATATTTTTTAATTATAACACGTAGTCAGGAAATTTTGCCCGATCGCGGCACTGCTCAAGCAAAGCCCCGTAAATAGCCAAATATGAGTGGCAATCTTCCATAGGCGAGGTATGACGACAAAATTCACGATTGATTAGCGGCATGAGTTGTGGTAGCCTGCCCTTGTTAACAGAACCAGATGGTTCTTTTTTGCGGGGCTGTAGCTCAGCTGGGAGAGCGCGACATTCGCATTGTCGAGGCCGACGGTTCGATCCCGTTCAGCTCCAATCATAGTCAGTATCATGTGATCTCATACAATCGCAAAAGCCCGCTCAGGTAGCTGGCTTTCTTGTTTTTGAGACAACATGATATTCAATTTGATTTCAGCTCAAAAGTGGTATATCGAGGCCAATTTTGCGAGACAAAATAATGCTGTTACGAACCTTTGCATAACGAGGTATGAGTTTTTCAAGCCTCTTTGAAGGCGCAGTTTCAACAGAGTCGTTTATATGTTCAGGTGAAGCGACCTAGTTTTTGATTTGTCTGATTTCATCGACAACCGTTGAATTGGCAATGTTTTCGAAAGCTTCCGGGGCGAAAAAAGCAAACCTTCGAATTCATGCACGACCAGGTTAACAAACAGATTTTCTGCGCCTATGTCCTTCTCTATTTCGTGCTCAATGTAGTTGGCCCTGACAAAAACATTAACTTCGTGACAATTAATGCCCGGGGTATTGCCGGGCAGTCCATAGTAATCAAACATGGTTGTCACAAGCTCTCGTGAATGTTCCAGGCAAATTCGTGTCAGTTCTGCTTTGACTTTAGTGTAGTCTGTGATGCCGCCTTTCTGTTTGCCGGCACCGGTTCTTTTTGTCATGCAGATAATTGGTATCAGCTGTAGATGCAGTTGCCAAAAATATGGGCGCAGAATTTCCCTAACAAAAGCTTCTTCTGTCTGGCCTTCGCAATTTGCCTGGGTTTTAATTATTGCCGGTCTGACGAAGAAGGATTGTTTTGTGAGATAATCGAACTTATATTGATTGAACAAATAACCCCGGTGAGGTGAACATGAAGCCAGAAGGAATCAAGTTTCCGATTTTCGGTCTTTTTTGCATGGCTCTTGGCGGCTTTTTTCTGCATTATCGCGTGCATCCGCCTTCCAAAGATGCGATCAATCTGATCGGCGTAATTTTTCCGCTGTTCAATGCCACGATTCTGCCTTGCATGTTTTTTTATCGTAAAACCGTTCCGTGGGCTTATATAATCAACATCACGAGCGTTATTGTCGGGGTTTTTGTCATGACCTGGTTTTCGATTGCCAACTGGAAAGACCCGCTAACCTTGTATCACCTCCTTTTCCATTCGACGCTGGCCGACAGCCTTATTCTGCTTGGCAAACTTCCGCTGGCTCACATGATTCTCATGGCCTGGGTCAACTTTGACGAAGAAGAAAAGCCATGAGCGCTACAATTACCCCCGCTGCCCGGCGGTATTCGTTACAAAAGGTCTTCTGCTGGCTGCTTTTGCTTGGCCTTTTTCTGCTGTTAACCCGAATTGGCGTGCGGCATTACTTCAGGGAAGAAGCCGTTAAAGCCGGCACTTTGCCGGTGACGGTCGGGCGGGTGATTGCTCTCTGGACCATCGCTCTGCTGCTTCTTCAGCCGATTCTGGCGGCCAGGCTGCGTGTTCTTGACCGTATTTTTGGCCTTGATCGTCTATTGCGGTTTCACCGCCTTGCAGGCATTCTCAGTCTGAGCATGGCATGTTTTCACCCTCTGCTGATGTATGTTTCAGGTCTGAAAAAACTTGGGCCGCTGAGTTCTGAGCAATGGCCAGAGGCAATCGGCAGCATTTGTATTGTCGGATTGTGGCTTGCGGTGGTTTCTTCGGTCTGGCGCCGGTTTGTCAGCCTGAACTATGAACAGTGGCTCAGGCTTCATAAATTCACGGCTCCCGTGGTGGTGCTGGCTCTCGCGCACATGTTTATCATTGAATCTGCAATGCTTAAAGGCTGGGTTCTTGGCTTCTGGGTAGTATTGCTGGTTTTGTGGGCAGCAGTTTTGCTGGCATCACGAATCGTTTTTCCAGCTCAACGTGCCAGAAACGAGGCATTCGTTGTTGCTGAAAGCGCCAGGGTGGCAGAAGGCGTCTGGCAGCTCAACCTTAAACCTGACGCCGGTGTTGAACGCTTCGACTTTGTTCCGGGTCAGTTCGCGTTTTTAGCCATCAAAAGCCCCGAGATACCCTTTGAAGAACACCCGTTTACCATCGCATCAGCCCCTGCTGATGCGGGTAATCTGCAATTCATTATTAAGGGTGATGGCGACTGGACCAGAAAGCTTTCGGCCGTCAGAGCCGGCGATCAGGCAAGAGTTTCAGGGCCATTTGGGGTTTTCTCGGCATACCGTCACGAACCTCGCAGCCTGGTGATGATTGCCGGTGGTATCGGCATCACCCCGATGCTGAGCACTTTGCGTCAGCTCAGCCGTGAAAAAGCAGCGTTGCCGGTCAAGCTGATCTGGTCTTTTCAGACCAGGGCCGGGGCACCGTGTATCGATGAAATTGACGGCTTCCGGCAGGCCCTTCCAAACCTTGAAGTAATTAAAATCGCAACCCGCGAACCCGCAATCGGCAACTCTGCGCCAACACGCCTCGACAAATTAACTCTCGCAAAATTACTGCCCGAATTCAAGCCTGGCGACCTCGTCATGCTCTGCGGGCCAGTGCCAATGATGCGCGAGGTGCGCCATATCTTGCAGTCTCTTAATTACCCTGATTCAGCAGTGCTGTCAGAAGAATTCGCCTTATAGTGCCGACAACAGGTTATTTAACGGTTACATCAGTCGCTTTTATCTTGGGAAAGCTTGGCGCTGCGCAGTTCGTAGAGTTCGTAGATATTGTATTCGCGTGCTTTGCCCTTAAGTGAACAGCGACGCAGAAAGTTGACGCGCCCTTCGCCCTTGAGCATGCGCATCGTCGAGCCGGAAATGATGATGCCGCTGCTGCTGTTGAGCGCCTCGTTTTTCAGGCGGGCCGCGAGGTTCACCTGGTCGCCGATCACAGTGAAGTCGAGTTTGCCGGTATATGAGCCGATGCGGCCTGAAATGACGGTGCCTGATGCAATGCCGGCGTAGATGTCGAATTGCTGTTCGTGCATGGCGGCAGCCAGGTCGAGGGCTGTTCTGGCGGCCCGCAGAGCGTGAGAGTCTGCATGAGCCTCACTCTCGCGAAAAACGAGCATCAGGGTATTATCTATTATCTTGTCGATAGTACCACCGTGCTTTTTAACGAGGTGGTCGCCGCTGGTGATGAAGCGATTGATCAGAGCAACCGTCTGTTCGGGTGATAAACCTGCAGTAAGCTGGGTATAGTTTTTTAGGGCAGCGAAGATGATGGTGGCTTCAATGTTCTCGCCACCGGGAGCCATTTCGTGACTTTCTGACAACTCAATTTGCGAAATTGCATCTTCAGAAACATAGTCGCTCAGCAGGTTGCGTTGCTGCAGGCCGACCACCAGGCCGGCAAAGGCTTCGTTCAATTTTTCGAACTCATCGCCAGTTGTGAGCGAAAGATTCCAGACATCGTGGCCCCGGGCTATCTGTTCGGCGCTTCTGGCAAGCTGCAGAACCGGGTTAACGAAAAACCTTTCCAGTAACTGGCTGACCAGATAAAAAACCAGGCATAAATAGACCAGCAGACTCAGTGCAGCAGCAAAATAACCCTCGATATCAAGGCTCACCCTGACGATCGCCACTGCAATATGCGGAATATTATGATTATAACGGCTGATGACATAGGTTCTGTTGCCCTGGTCGTCGGTTTCGCTGACGGTTCGTGATGTCTCATGCCTGGCGGCCTTTCTGATCACGGGTTCGCCAAGATGCCCACTGCCAGCCCATGTCTTTTTTGAACCAGTTCTATCGGTCGGCAAAAATGCGTATTTAATTGTGAACCCGCCCCAGCTTTCAACAAAATTGCCGTCGGCCACCGGCATCTGGGCAGTGTAAGAAGCCAAAATTGGCCCGGGTTCAAACTTTGCGCCGAGAATGCCCATGAACGGCATGCCGGGGGCGTGCTGGTCATACAATTTGTACATCGAATACCAGATGACACTCGTCGTCTGGTCAAAGTAATAGAATTGACCATTAGTGCGCAGCGAGTCGCCAATCGATGTGTTTTTGATCGGGTTGCCGGCGATGAGCATTATATCCTGGCGCACGCGGTTAACGATTGGCTCTGGCTCAAGCAGAAGGCTTAACAACTGTCGTGGCATGAAACGCTCGACCATGCCGACTGTACTGTTCTGATTCGCGGGCGAACTGCGGTTCGGCAACTCAACAATCTGCGACTTTTCGGGTCGGTGCAGCGCCAGTGCCGAAACTGGCAGAGCTTTTCCAATGCGCTCAAATAGAATTGCCGTAGCCTGTGGGTCATTAAACAGCTGCCGGTCAATATTTTCGCCAAAGGAAATAAATGAACTTTCCAGGCCTTCCATGTACTGCTCAAGTTCGTTATGAATCTGGGTCAGGCGCGTTTCAACGTGCAGCAGAAGATTCTGCCTGGCGAGAAAGCTGTCATACTGCCGGTGCAGATAAAACCCGATGGCAAGAAACGAAAATGGAAACAGTGAGACCAGCATGACACTCGCAAGAATGCGGCGCTTGAAACTGGTGTTAAGATCGATGCCGAAGGTCAGCATACGCATAAGCTGCACCAGAGAGATTATAATGATCAGACGACTGATCAGCCCGATATAATGACGAAGTCTCTGAAAATCATGCTGAAAGCTGGTGGCCGGCAGATGATATTCAATGAACGGAATATCAAATTCGGCTTTTTTCTGGTTCAGGTGCATGCCGCTCTTATGCAGCCAGGTGCGAATGAATCTCTGGTCGGCCGGAGCCGTAATGACTATGCGGTCTTTGTAACGACGAATGCCGCTGAAAAGGTTTCCGGGCTGTGCTATGGCTTTCTGCACATTGGTTTGTCTTGCGATGAGCCTGAGTTGCGGGTGAGTTTTACGAAGGGTTTTAAATATGGCTGGCCATGCAAGGTCGCGGCCGCGGAACACCGCCAGACAGCCTTTCTGGCCGGCCTGCGGCCTGGTGAACTCAAAATAGGTAAAATAAAGCTCGCCGCCGTAATCAACCGAAAGGTTCATTGAGACCTTTGCCGGTCTGATGTTGACCGTAGTGACGGTTTTGAACATCTGTTGAATTTGCAGGGCATTACGTACCGTTTCCTGACCCTCGGTCTGTTCTGCGTCTGCATTTGCCCGGTAGTTTTCTTTGGCCAGCATCTGAATAAGTTTGCGGAAAAGCGCTGCCGGCGGCATCTGCTTTTTCAGATCGGCTGGGCGAAAGGAGCGCGGCGTCAGTTTTTCGGCATTTGCATCAAAAAAGATGTAGAGCAGCCCCTGGCCGGTGATGACCCGGTCTATTTCGCTTTGCAGGTCGGCAACATTCGTCGAGCCGGCTGGAAGTTCAAGGTTTTCAAGCAGTGCGAGACGCGATTCGAGATAGTTTTCGACTACCAGCAGATTGCGGTATTCATCTATTTTCTGGTGCGCGATGGCTAGTTGCTCTGGCTCAGCAAAAAGCGCGTACTCGTCGAGAAAGTAATCGAGAGCGAACAGTGACCCGGCGAGTGGCAGAACCAGAACCAACAACCAGGCCAGCAACAACGGCCCGGCGGCAATGCTGATCGTTCCTGTAATTTTGTTTTTGCTGTCAGTTGCCATCAAGAAGTTCCCAGCTTTCGTCGTTGTGGCGGGTCAGCCTGAAGGCATCGTTTAGAGCAGCACGACTGGCATTGCAGACAAGAATTCGACTTGTGGTATGCACGGTCATAGCTTCGAGATGGGCCGCCTGCTCTGTTATCCGCCCAATGATCGTGAAATCCTTGCGGCCGTTCGTGCTGCCAATGCTACCCGAAATGGCCTGGCCGGTAGTGATGCCGATGCCGTTCTCAAGAGCAAATAGATTCTGCCGGGCGCGTTGCCCGTTGAGCGCGAACAGTTGGCGGCGCATGGCGAGAGCGGTTTGGCAGGCTCGCTGTCCCACGGGCGCCAGGCCGGCTTTTTCATAAAAAACAACCTGTATGGCATCGCCGATATATTTATCGATTACCCCGCTATTCTCGCTTATGGCTGCTTCCATCGCGGTAAAATAAGTATTGAGCAGTTCAACAACCTCTGACGGTGCATATTTTTCGCTGATTGAGGTAAAGCCCCTGATATCTGAGGCGAGAACACTGACCACCTGCATGTCGCTGCCCGTAACTTTTGCCCCCGGGGTGCCTTCGACTCTCTCGATCAGTTTGGCCGAGACAAGTCTTTTGATCATTTCCCGCTGTCGCAAAGCCCCTGACATCTTGTTGAAAGCTGAGGTTATGAGACTGAATTCATCGCCCGAAAACTTTTCGATGAGAACGCCATAGTCTTCTTTGCTGAGCCTGGCGACCCCATCAGAAAAGATTTTAACCGGTTTGATGATAAACTCGGCAAAGAGTAACGACAGAACCATGATCAGAAGAATACCGTAGCCAACCAGCACCGGAAAAAGCATACTGACGAAAAGCTGACCAATACCGTGCCCCCGGCTGCGGCCAATGGCCGAAAAAATGGCCGGACTGCCGGGTCGGAAGCTCCAGGCCTGAACCCTGGCTCCAGCTTCACTGTGAAAGATCAGGCTACCTGTATCTTTGGCAACCATGGCGCGCTGAAAAATATCAAGCATTTCGTCGTTCGGAGCCGCCTGGGGCGGCCAGGCATTCATGTTAAATTGTGATTGCCGGCGTAGTCTGGCAGCCAGCTCGATATCACAATAACGGTCGCTTCTGCTGAATCTTTGCTGCCGGGCCTGGGAATACTCGCTGAGATAGGCGTGGGTGAAAAAATCGCCGTCGTTGAATCGTGGAAAGGCGAATACATAGCCGCAGCCGGATGATTTTGCAATAATGCTGGCGGCGCGACTGGTATCAAGGGTGTGGGTAATATCACGCTGAATGGTTGTCTCGAATGGAATTGCCCCTTCTTCGCGCTCGGGCGTTATGAAGTCTTCGAAAATCCCAAGGGTCAGGGTGTTCGAAAGCACGTTTCCCTTTTTCTTCAGCAATCCGAGGTTGTCGAGATACTTCGGTATGATAGCATTGAGAAGTTTGTTGGTTTCTATGCCAAGATACTGAAGCGCCTGGTTAAAGTGAATAATGGTGCCATTTTCGTCAACCCAGATATGGTTGGTCGTTATGGTTCTCAGCCAGAGAAGATCGTCGCCGGGGCGACTCAGAACCTTTTCCGGGTCAAGTTGGCGGTTTTGATATTCTTCGAGGCGTCGTTTGGTTTCGAGCATTGCCAGTTGCTGATGCTGTGAGTTTTCGAGCTCGTTGATGACGAATTCGCGAATGAATTCTTCGGTCTTCAGCAGCACGTGATTTTCAATAAGGCGCCCTGAACCTTTGATGCTGATGGCGGTGAGAAAACCAACCCCGGTGACCGGAATAAAAATTATGATGGCAAGCAGTAACAGAAGCTTGCGGCGGATAGCCAGGCGCAAATTCAGGCCAAAAAGCCAGAAATGCAGGGCCGCCATCAGGTAACATAGCAGCAGAAAGCCTGATATCAAGCGAAAAAGACGCTGATAGTTTTTCATTTCAATGATTTCGCGGGGTGGGGGGGCCTTGAGACGAAGATGATAGCGGCCGGTCTGGTCAGTATAGCGCTGTTTTTGCAATCTTTTGGTGAAAAAGAAGTGGTTCCAGAATTCGGTTGGCGGCCGATCAAAGTAGAACAATGTTCCCCGTTCTTCAAAAAAACCTGATCTTGGCAGAGCTAAATCAATCAGTTCAGCCTCAATCTGCTCTGAATTATTTTGCAGCGCATTCTTTAGAAGCATGGCCGGTTCAATGGCTGATTGAAGAACCCCGATAACATAGCCACCGTGTATGTTCTTGCGGCTGACGCAACCGTAGGCATAGTAATAAATTGACTGTCTGCCAAAATAGTCAGTGAAAACTTCCTTAACCGTATCGTTAAGCAAATCGAATTCGGTGAAACGGTTTAAATACTTGAATTCGAGGGCCGCACTCTTCTGGAAATTAAACTCAATCAAGTCATTCATGCTGGCATGCAGACCAAGGTTTCGCCAGCTGCGCTGGTAATATTGCTCATAAAGCTGCCCGCTCAGACCGATTAGGCGGCAGGCAATGGCCGTCGCCAGATTCATCGGCTCAGGGCACTGCGCAAGCAGGGTTTCGGCAAACCAGTGATATATGCCGGCAAAGGCAGGGCTGACAACGGCAATGAAGAGCGGGTCAACCCGTTGCGCCTGCATCGCATCTCTGAGCCTGTCTGGCAAGTTCTCGTTAAAGAGCTCTTTTCCATAGTCTTTAGCTGGTTGCATTTTGATCAGGTCGGCAGTTACCCCGGGCAGGGCTTTGGCATGAGCTTTCCTGATGATTTCTTTTATGAAAAAGGCTGGTTTCAGAAGGGTTTTAACTTTTGCAGTTTCCTGCAGCATCTTTTCGCGCAGCAGTGCCATGGCAGAATCAGTGCTGCGCTGCACCGCAGTCGTCAGAAGATCGTTAAAAAACAACAACGGCGCCGCCAGCACGATAAAGCCGGCCAGTAACAGCACCAGAAGACGAGTTTCTGCGTATTTTTTCATGCCAGTTTGCCAGAAAATAATTGTCTGTTTACGCTGTGCAGCAGAGATCATGCCCTTGGAGATCGCAAAAGTATCATTTCTGACAAAGCAATGCAGCTGCGACATTCTACCATTACTGCCGGCTATTGATAACAATTACCATAATGAATATCTATTGAAAAACGTTCTACCTGTTTTTAAATGAGTCAGACGGGCTGTATATAAGAGTGCATCACTTGTTTGTCACCGATTCGACGGCGCGGCCTATCAGCCGGGTTACTTTTTTGCTGACAGGAGGTCAGCGATACTCGACAGCATCAGGATAGATGCTGTCGGGTGCTACAGCGATTCGCTTCGCTCAGCAGAACCGCTCTATCGTGCGCGGTTCTGCATAAGCACCTCCTGTGCGTAACAAGCTTCCGAAAAAGTAATCCCGTCTTCTCTCCGCGCCTTGTGTTGGAATTTTCAAGGAGCTGTTGCATTTTTAAGAGTGCATCGCTTGTTTGTACCGATTCGACGGCGCGGCCCTTTCGGCCGGTTTACAGGTTAACTTGTAGCTTGCCGGCAAAAAGTATTGTAAAATACCCTGCGTTGCCTGATCAGTCAGAACCTGCATTTTCAAACTTCGCAAGCGCGAACCCGGTTTTTCAGACAGAGAAAGACTGCGTGCCGGGCTGCCTGTTACCCTGTTATCATAATTCAGTCACCGACCATGATCATTGAACAAAAAGACGCGCAATACATCAGAATGACCGAATCTCCGGTTGGCGGGCTGATTGCCTCGCTGGCCGTTCCGACGATTGTCAGTATGCTGGTATCGTCGATCTACAACATGGCTGACACCTGGTTTGTTTCAAAGCTTGGCACCAGCGCTTCGGCCGCGGTCGGTATTGTGTTTTCGCTGCTGGCAATTATTCAGGCGATCGGCTTTATGATCGGCATGGGTTCGGGAAGCATGATCTCGCGACTTCTCGGTGCCTGCGAGAATGACCGGGCAAATGAGGTCGCGGCGAGCGGTTTTTATCTTTCTTTTTGTCTTGGCCTGTTGCTGGCCATCGCCGGCATGTATTACCTCGACCCGTTGATGCATCTGCTCGGGGCCACCAGAAGCATTTTGCCCTTCGCCCGGCAATATGCATTCTATATTCTGTTCGCTGCGCCGGTTATGACCGCCTGTTTTCTGCTGAACAACGTTTTAAGATCTGAGGGCAAGGCGCAGCTGGCGATGTTTGGCATTGTTTCGGGTGGGGTGCTTAATTGTTTTCTTGACCCTCTGTTTATTTTTACTTTCAAGATGGGCATTGGTGGGGCTGCAATCGCCACCGCCCTCAGTCAATGTGTCAGTTTTGTGATTTTGTTGTCGCCTTTTCTCAGGGGCAAAACGGTTACCAGGTTAAAAATGGCTTCGGTTGCCAGAAACCCGGTTGTTTATCTGCAGATTCTCAAAAATGGTTTGCCTTCATTCTGCCGTCAGGGCCTGTCGAGTGTCGCTACCGTTGCCCTGAACGTTAACGCGGCGGTCTATGGTGACGCGGCGGTTGCCGGGGTTTCGATCGTCGGCCGGATATTTATGACTGTTTTTTCGATCACCCTCGGCATCGGGCAAGGGTTTCAGCCGGTGCTCGGTTACAACTATGGTGCTAAAAAATACGGGCGGGTGCGCGAAGCCATTTTTTTTACACTCAAGAGCAGTTCTGTTGCGATGATTGTTTGCGCTTTGGTTGGCTATTGCAAAGCCTCAGCCCTGATGCGATTATTCATTGCCGATGATGCAGCGGTTATCAGCATAGGGTCTGTGGCTCTGCAGGCTCAATCGCTGGCGGTGCCGCTCATTCCGATGATGGTGGTCTGCAATATGACTTTTCAGGGCCTTGGCCGCTCAATGACGGCAACTATTCTGTCGATGGCCCGCCAGGGTATCTTTTTTATGCCGATTATCCTGGTTTTTCCGCGTCTGTTCGGCTTGTTTGGTGTGCAGATCGCTCAAGCGCTCGCCGATGTCTGCACGTTTCTTGTTTGCCTGCCGTTTATGTATAAATTTCTCAAGGAACTTGACGCCGAAACAGCGAAACTCGACACCACTGAAGCCTGAGAACGTAACGTTATTCAGGGCAAGACCCAACTGATCGCCAGTCGGGCTGTGACAAATTGCTGGTCAACGCTACACTCTGGCTCGGGCGAGCCTGGTCGCTGTTCTGATTCCTTTTAAATGAATCGAGTTCACGACTGGATGTTCGTTTGACTATCGGTTAGAATATACGGGCAAAGTGAAAATCATGGGGGAACTATATGAAAAAACCGTTCTGGTCGTGTTGTGCTATGCTCGTCTTTTTGCTTTTATTGCTCTGCTCGCCGGTCAAAGCAGCCGAGCCTGAGCTTGGGGCCAGACTGCTTTTTTACCCCATCGGCAGTGATGCCCATTTTCTCGTAAAAGCCGTTAAGAGGTCTGATACCGATAGTTCATGGTTTTATTACCGTAACCAGGCTGTTTCAATCATAGAACCCCGGCCTGGCGAATGGGTTTCTTCTTTTATAAACACAATCTGGGAAGAAAACCAGGTAACCCATGAAATTTTCGCCTGGGGCAAGCTTTCTGGCAATTCTGAAGATTTCGCAGGGCGCTTGCAGGCCTTTACCGGCAAAGAACCGGTTGGCATTGCTTTCAATAAAATCGAGAAAAGCCCTCTGGCTCGTCTGGTTTGCGCGGGCGCCGAAAGCGGCAAAGCGCTGAGTGGTATCCCCGCCTACAAAAAATGGGCAAAAGTCAGCGACGGCGAATTACAGCACTGGGAAGCACTTTTCCAACATCTTGCCTCGCTGAACCGGCAGCGCAATGTTCGGGGCGAGAATCTCGATCTATACAGTGTTTTTACCGGCATCAGCGCTATCCGTGAAACCCTGCAGATCGATGTCGATCTCGCCAATGAGAATCCGGTTCTTGATCGGGCCTGTAACGCCAACCTGCGCATTATTCAGAGTGCGGTCGAAATGTACAACATGGACCACTCGACCATGATGCAAACTCTTGATCTGCAGGCTCTCGTCGAAGGTGGCTACCTGAAAAGCAAACCGACATGCCGGTCCGGTCGTGAATATTATGGCAAGAACCTGGGGTCTGATGGCATGATTCGCTGCCCGGCTCACGGCGATATCAATAACCCGCGCCCTGATGATGGTCTGGTTGTCGATAATACAGCGAGAGTCAAAGTAGCTGGGCTGGAAGGCCCTAAAGCGCCATCGCACCCCTGGCGCAAAATGATCAAAAACCCCAATCTGGTTTTGCCCGAAGTCTATCGTCTGATACCGTCTGACTGCGCGTTTATTCATTTTCCTTCTTACAGCTCGTTTCGCAAGGCTTTTGACTTTTTTGCCGACTGGGCATCGGCTCTGGGCACCATGGCTGGCGGCGATTCGGGCAGTTCAAATTTCGGTCTTGAGAAGCGCATCAAAGACCAGTTGTTGCTCAAAACCGACATGCTGACCAGACTATTTGCAGACCTGGCGCTCAGTGATATTGTTTTTGTCTGTGAAGACCCGTTTATCTTTGAAGGCAGCGCAGTGGCGGTAGTGCTTAAAATAACCAACGAAACAATGTTGCGCGAGAAGCTTGCAATGACCGCCAACGAATTTCGCAGCGAAAACCCTGCGATCAGCGAGAATACGCTGATGATGGGTGGCAGAAAGGTGCAGGCCTTCACCTCGCCTGATTTCCGCTATCGTTCTTATCGCCTGCTTGCCGATGGGCACCAGATCATCTCCAATTCGCCCCTGTTAATGGAAAAATTCATTTCGGTGCTTGACGGCAAGACCCCGGCGCTTACAGAGTTTCTTGATCTGCATTATTTTTATGAACATATCGAGAAGAATTTTAAGCAACCGGGTCGCATTTTCAGCTTTCTTTCTGATGCCTTTATCAGAAAAATCATCGGGCCTGCCTGCAAAATCGCCACCAGACGCCGACTCGAATGCATTCGCCAGTCACTGCTGCAGACCCATGAATTGATGGTGAATGATGGCAAACTCGACGAGACCCTTACCTGCCCCGAGGGTGGCGTCTACGAGGTTGTAGATGGCGAAATCAGTTGCACGGTGCATCGGGTTTTTGGGCGAATGACGCCGGTAAGCGAAAGACTTCCGGTTGAAGCGACCCCTGAAGAAGCCAGCAGCTATGCAACTTTCGTTGCCCAATACAATCAGTATTTTTCGCAATTTTTTGACCCGATCGGTTTTGTATTTTCAACTGAACCCGAATTCACCGGGCGACTTCTAATTATGCCGCTGGTTGAAAACGGCATTTACAGCGAATTGCAAAAAAATGTCCGCCATGAGCCGATGAATGCCGGCCCGCAACCGCAGAACGACATTCTCAAGGTCGGTGTGAATCTTCAAGCCGCTAATCTGCCGGTGCCCGGTTACTGGCTCAGTAACATCGCTTATCAGAAACGTCTTGAACTCGTCGGCCGCTGGTTCACTGGTTGTGTCTGGGCACATCTTGCTGACCACCCCCTGTTGTTCCACTGGGATTCAAACCTGCTGGCGCGTGGTATTCTCGGTGCTTTCAGCGGCGGGCGAACTGGTATGATGGGGTTATCACCGGCAATACTCAGCTTTTTTTCGCCGGTGCTTTTCGCGATCGAGCTGACCGATGAGTCGCATTTTGACTCTATAATTGACTGGGTTCGCAACGAAATCGCGGGCAGCATCAACAATTCTGGCTTCATGGGGCCGGCATTCAAGCTCGATCAGCTCGAAGAGAATGGCGTCAAAATGTATGTGTTCTCGTTTGAACTTTTTGCGATCAGAAAAACCTATTACCTGACGCTTCGTGATGGTTTTTTTCTGGTGGCCAGCAAAAAAGAACTGCTCTTCAATCTTGAAGAAGCGCCTGCTTATGAAAAAAATGCCTTTTCAGGCAATTTCAACCTCGTCTTTTACCCGGCGAAAATAAGACTGATGCGCCCTGATCTTCTCGAAGTGCGTGCCCGTTCGCAACGCGAAACCTGCCTCGAAAACCTTAAAAACCTGCATTTCGTCTCGACCTTTCACCCAGACCAGACCGAAAAATTTTATCAGATTGTTTACGCTGCGCAACCGGTCTGCCCGGCCGGCGGCACTTATTCAAGCGTCATGCCGGTTTCCTGCTCTCAACATGGCACAATTTCGGGAGGCGTGCTCAAGCCGGTTTCTGACTTTTTCAAAGGGGTTGGCGCCATCTCGATTCAGAGTTTCATCGACTCCGAAGGCTTTCAGAGTGAGGTTAGATTTTTCCCCGAGTAAAGTGCTTCTATATAAGAGCGCATTGAGTATTTTTCGCCGATTCGACGGCGTGGCCTGTCAGCCGGTTTTGTATAGACTTAAAAATGGGGCTGTTTCATAGCAATGTGAAGCAGCCCCTTTTTTTGAACTGAAACACGGCGCCATTTAAAAAATTTTGGCAAATGTAAACAATTGGCGGCAGGGGCTGACCGATTTTGCGTATGTAAGTTTACATAATATTCTGTAGCCCCGTTGTTTTTGATGAACTATTCGGCGAGCATGAGCCAGAGGCGGCCGTAGTGGTGCAGATCGCCGGCACTGTCGCCAGCTTCACGGCCCTGGCCGTGATAGAGGTCGATATGGCCGGGCCCCTTGATGGCGCCGCCGGTATCGTGGGCGAAGAGAATATCGTAGCGATGACCGGTCAGAACGCCGTGTTCATCAAGCACGGGGATCTCGGCCAGCAGACAGGCGCCATAGGGAATACATGACCGATCTACAGCGATTGAATGCATGGCAGTCACTGGCACGCCGGCGGCCCCGGTTGGCGCGGTTGAGCGCCATGCAAAAAATGCGTAAGACGGGTTGTGGTTGAGCATTGGCACCAGTTGCTCGGGGTGCGTGGCAAACCATTCGCGGATTGCTCGCAGCGAGATTTTTTCTGCGGGTATCGAGCCATTGGTGACCAGCATTTTTCCGATACTGCGGTAGGGGTGCCCGTTGCCTCCGGCAAAGCCGATGTGCCTGATATTGCCGTTGCCGAAATCGAGCACTCCAGAACCCTGCACCGACAAAAAGAAATTGTCGAGCAGGCTGTCGGTATAAGCCAGTTCGAGGCCGTGTCCGGCCAGCGCTTTATCCTGGTCGATTTCTTTTCGCGACGGCATTCTGTCAAACTTTGGCATGGCGTAAACCGGGTATTTAAAAACGTTGTCTGGCTTTTC
>Ga0116170_10002480_pt1 | contig 17774 bp, 24 predicted proteins | sample AD_JPNHW1_MetaG_FD_89797 | JGI IMG/M metagenome (GOLD analysis project Ga0116170, IMG submission 89797) | Active sludge microbial communities of municipal wastewater-treating anaerobic digesters from Japan - AD_JPNHW1_MetaG | ecosystem: Engineered > Bioreactor > Anaerobic > Digestate | place...
TATATTTCCTGTATGTGTGACATTACCTGTACCTAATATTAGCAATCCAACAGGGTTGTATTGACCTCCAACACCTAAACTATATATATTACTACCTAATAAATTACCTACATAATTTAAAGAACCGCCGTTTGCATTATAAGATACTAAACTACCATTATATGTTCCTATATTTAAAGTTTGGTTTCCATATATACCAATTGTAGCATTACCTGTTATTAATATTGCTGTACTGCCACTCATACTTATTATATCTCCAATACAATTGATTGTATTTGGAGCACTTGCAGTAATTCTAATTGAACTTCCAGATGTTTGTGTGTAAAATCCTAAAATAGTAGCAACATAAGAAGTTCCATTAAGTTCAAATGAACCGCCAACTTTTCCTCCTGTTCTTTGAGTTGTCCTTAATGATTTTATCGACCAGTTAGCAAGGTCAACAACCATATCTTTGCCATCCGCATAAACGTCATCATCAATTCCTGGAACAGTTCCAGTGTTCCAGTTAGCTCCAACGCTAACATTCCCTGATGCTATTGCCCAAAATGTTCCCATATTACTTACTGTTTTCGTTAATAAACTCCTGAATGAGAATAAAGGCTTCGCTCAATTGAAGGTTTATCTTACTGAAGCCCTTAGCATCGGTTTTTTTGCCATCATTTTCGATCCATGAATCAACGACAAGCGCATAAGAATTGCCCATCGGATTAATTATTATACTGTACTTTATCATCTTATAAAAAATTAAGGGTTAATATTTCACTCCATTTTACATTAGCAAGCGTACTTTTTGTTGTGCTGCCGTCGGCAGCCACCGTTATCCTGGTGACTGTCCATACCTCATCATCATCATCACTTCCCAGTGGTGCCTTGCCGCAATAACTATAAGGCGCATGCCAGGCATGACGTTTTTCGTAGGTTATGGCATCCTGTCCCGGCTGTCCGGGAGCTCCCGGCTCCCCCTGCTCTCCTGAAGGGCCAGGCTCCCCGTCGTAAACATTTACCGTTACCGTTTCAGTGCTCTCGGTAATGTTCACCGCAACATTCTGGGGCTGTTCGGTTATTTCTATTATCACATTGTCCATAGTTCTATAATTAATGAGTTACATCCTGGGTGATTTGCCATTTACCCGCCACATAGGTTTTTACATCTCCGTTAGCCAGTGTGATCTCTATATCGTAATGATATACAGCAGCAGGAAAATCAATGACATGTTTTTTGATTTGGAACTTACCGTCCAATGCATCGGTTATTTCGATATTGCCTCCGGCAGTTGAAAGTTCGTATGCTACCGGATGCAGTGGCGAAAGACGAAGCTGCATCCGGATGGATGCTCCGCTGAGGTCTAACGGTTCATCATTAACTATTACTGTAAAGGTGATCGCCTTAAAGGTGTCGCCTTTTACATGCGGATTAAAGTTATAAATTGCTTGTTCCATTATGGTTGGGTATTAATTACAGGTGTTGTATTTGTCGCCGGCGTTTGAACAGTTACTGCCGACCGGTCTACTATGAGCGTGGTATATTCCTCAATGCTGTCTAATATGTCGCCGTGGTTATGATTGATAGTGCTTGATACCCTCATAAAGCCATTTGAGGCGCTTGTGGCGTTCGATTGCAGAGCAGCGAATACTTTGTCCGGAAGATCAAGATAATTCAATGCAGTGTCCTGTATTGGCGAATATTCAGCAGTTTGGGCTAACCAACGGGTAACAATATGTAACCGGATGATAATGGTTGCTTGTTGGACTTTTTGCAAAAGCGTGTCCCAGGCTATCGGCATAAATTCAACAAATACTGCCGGAAATTCAAAAGGCGAGTCAGCTTCAATAAATTCTACATTCTGGTTCCACAGATCAAAATGCTTGAACTGTTGCAGGCCGGTATCATCTTTTATCTCCTTCAGCTTGGTTTGAATGTCTAAGTATAATTGCTTTCTCATTTTGAAAATATTTGGTTTAACTTGGTTTCAATGATCTCTTTTATTTTGGCATTCAGTTCATCGCTTTCGCCGATAAACTGGCGCTGTGGCATGGTGAAGCCTTTGCCCCTGCCTGCTTTTAATCCATAGTTATGAACGGCAGCATAGATCAGATCGCTGTGTATGGTTACTTTACCACCTCCGTCATTAGTAAACTGTATTGATTTGCCCAGGTCGCCGGTATCTCCGGTAAGTATTTTGCGCCGTGTCCATGCCGGGTGATGTTTGGCTGCATACTTATTGGCCTTTGTTCCTGATTCCCGTCTTTGTACTTCCGGCCACTTGGTACGTTCCCAACCTTCGTTCTGGAAGTTCTTTTTAAAATGCGACACGGCCTCCCTGCCGACAATCCTGGGCAGATCACGCTCAAGCAGCTTGGTTATTTCCGCGCTGTGTTGCTTTATTTTGCTGGCAAATTGTTCTGAAGTGAGGGTTAGCATAAAATTTATTTTACTGTTTACTTGCTTTTGCCATGTTAATTTTTGTATCTTTGTAGCTCAAGGCGCGATTACATCAAGCCGACACCTGAACCCCTAATAGATTCGTCTGTTAGGGGTTCAGCCCTTTAATGAGCGAAAACAATTCTTTTGTTTTTAAAAGTTCTTGTGTAATTAAAATGGACTTATCTCCAAAGATCATATAGCATTTTTTAATTGACCCATCTATAAAATCATTTTCTCTCCATAAAATTCTACCTTTAATTTTGTTAGCATCCAATGGTTTCACCACTTTAAAATGCTTATTAAAATCTATAATTACGACTTCACATCCTTGTTTTTTTGCAGAAATGAAACCTGATGTTATTCCTTTATATCCCTTAATTCGTTTAGCATCTGCAATCATTGAATTAATTTCATATTCGGGATTTTTAGCAAAATGTAAGTGTTCCCGGATCGTCAATTTCATATCAGGATAATTATTCACTAATATTCTTGCTGTTGCAACATTATCGGCAATCTCTTCTTTGTGAGCCAAAACATTAATAGTAAAATCGCCCTTAGTGTCCGAATAGGCAATAGTTTTGATCTCGGATATAATATCACCGGCTTTACTAATATACGGATGCTCATCAGTAATTAGCTCTCCGGTCATGGCCGGATTCCCATCCAGTGCGGTAGCCGGTATTACTTCCTGTTTGGGAACTTCGGTAACGTCTTTATCTGTTGGCTCCCAGTCGCATTTGCAATTCCAAAGGTTTCCCGGCTGATTCTCATTCCAGAAAGGATCATTGATCGGCCTGATGGTTCCTACCAATACAAGATGCTCCTCCCTGGGGTCCGCAGACCGGGTCATGATCCACTCCATGTTAGGGTACAAGTCGGCATCTTGTTGAAAATCTATAAATTGTTTAGCGCTCCTGGCACGTGCAACAATGGCATTGTATTCAGTGGCCTGATACCTGTTGAAATTCTTCAGTACCTGGATGGAATTTTTGTCAAAATCTTTTCCCGGAAGATCCTTTAGGATGCCTGTAACCTTGTAACTTTTATATGTTGCCAGGCGTGCCGTATTTAATTTAAACTTTTCATTCAATTCAAAATACTTGCTGCCCGGCTCCGGTTCTCCGAACATGGCCAGGCCCTTATGATAATTGTCTTTATAGAGTTCAAACAGCTTTGGATGTACGTTGTCCTCATATCCGGCTTTAACATCTCCAATCACTGCTTTGAAAACATCAGAAGCTTTGTTGGTGAAATTTATTACAGGGAATGTTTTTATGTGGCAGGCTACCAAATCAGTATCCCATGTCCGGTAGAGTTTATCTAATTGCCTGCCCCCGTTCCAGGGGCTTATACGAAAAAATCCTGTATCCTCTTTATTAGATTGGTGGCCGGCTTGTTTTTATCATTTAAAGGCTGTTGAATTGCCTTGTCAATGGCATTTAAATCCGTTTCATCCATTTTGGTTCTGAGCGCTTCATAGTTCTCCGGTTTTGGAATGTCAAACTCTTCATAAATAAAATCATCACCAACAGGAACCTTACTTGATATGCCATTGATCACCTCCCATTTAGTTTTAAGCGTGCTCCAGTCTTTTTCTGCCGACTTATACCATATCTCTCCGCCCTGGACGTTAAATCCGAAAAGCTTCAGTATAGCCTTGAATTTCCCGTTTAATAGATCAAGGATGTATTTTTGATCGGATTCGTTTTTGGCTGTCTCCGCGTTTTGATGCACCGTTCCCAGGGCCTGAGTGCCTTTATTGCCCTGTTCGGTAGTAAGTGTGTTGCCCAGGATGATCTTTGAAATCTCAGCGTTACAGGCATCATACAAGCTTTTATACAGCGTAGTGCTTCCTGAAGTGCCGGAAGTTTCATGCAGGGTAAATTTCGCGCTTTCTGGTAAGATAGCATAACCGGCCCCGCCATATAATTCCATTGCCTGTTCTAATGCCACACGGGTCTTTTCATCGTAATCGTTATACCGTCCTTCTCGGAATGGCATCCCGAACATTTCAGCGAATTGAGTCCAGTCGCCAAAATCACCACGTTTAAAGATGACATACTGTGCAGCTTTAACAAGCAGTCCCATGTCGGTAGCTTCACCTGCCCATATCATATAACGGCTCAGGGGAGGCTCTTTGAACAGTATATCTTTTGTGGCGGAAGTCTGGTCTTTGCTGATACATTCAAATCCACGTTCCGGATGCACGTGCTTGCGTGGTATAACATCAAAGTCCACAATGTACTGCTCCTGCTCCTCGTCATAGATAATGCTGTTAACCTGGATCAGTGTATAACCCCACGCGATACTGTTGTGAAGTTCTTTAATAAATAGCCTCATGCTTGGTGCATTCAGCAGCTTATTCAGCTCTATATCTTCCTTGCCATCTTTGACAAACAGTAAGTTCTTATTCAGTACCACGTCCTGTCGTTTGCCCCAGGTGGCTTCAATTTGCCCGTCAAGCGAAATCTCTGTGTACAGATCATACAAGAGAACCCTGCTTGGATTAAGTAAGTTTTCAAATTGCTTGATCGCGTTTTTCCAGTTCTCAATATCCTGAGTTTTGCGGTTAACCGTTTTAATGGTTATGTTTTGAACAACGATATTATTGGGTGTTGCACCTGTTGACTTTGTAACTTTTGTCATTTTAATATGAGTTTTTGCGTTTTGTGTTGCCACCAAATCGTATATAGTTGCTTCCTGTTGCAGTGCTTGAATCCAGACGGCTTAATCCCTCAATCGCGGCACGCTCCGCTTGTACGTCCTTTAAAAAGCTGATGGTAGCCTTGTATTTAATTTCCCTGCTTTCCGGCATGTTTATCGGGTTGCTGATGTTATAGCAGTTATACAGGGCAATGTCGCGGACTACCTTCATTACTAATGTATTGCGGTTTGTGCCGGTCTTCAGATATTCTGCTGTTATATCGTACCGCGCCGACAGGTATGCAGCAGCTTCGCTCATAGCTTCTTTGATGGCCGTGCTGATGTTCTCCGGGTTCCGGCTTAACACCTGAAGTATTTCAGGATAAATGCCTTTTTCTATGTCAACTTGTTCTAAATACATAGCGGTTTTATTTGGTGAAATAAATACTGATCTTTTGCAATTCAGTTGCCTGACGCAGTCTCTGCGCCAGAACACCTTCATTGATAAGAAAATCAACGTGTGCCCGGTCGTATACCCTTATTTTATTAAATACCTTTAGTACATAATACCTGGCTCGCGTTTGCTCGTGCATTTTATCTGCATATCTAATGGCGGATTTTATCCGGAAATAATTGTAAATTCTTCTGATTAATGATGTTTCCATGGTTTAAACTCTGTATTTATTGTTGTTTTTAAATGGTTTGTTATAATTTGAAAATGGTCTTTTATTGCTTTTATTCCGCTTACCGAAGATCATGTCATCCGGTGATAACTGCATATATTTTGTATTGCAGATATAAACACCGCCTTCCACACAGTCAGGCCCATCGGCAGGCGCATTAAGTTGAGGATTCACCAAAAGAAACTGTTCCACCAGGCGCATCATGTGCGGATTGCCTTTTTCCTTCTCATTTAATATTAGGCGGTTCTGGCGGTTAAGTGGTTCGAGGTTGCCCTCTATACGGCTGTATTTGTCGGGCTTTTTGCGATCATCAGGAGCGATGCTCAGGTAATAACCTTTTTGTTTACCGGCAGCCACAAACAAAGGAATAAACACCTGTTCATAGAAAGGATCCTGAAGGGTGTTATTCTCGGTATAGAAGTTTACCTGGGTCTTACCGTTCACGAACTCATTGATAGCATAATACCAGTCAACATATTCGGCGTTCGTTGCCTTGTCCAAATATCCGGTAATAACATAAAAGACACCATCTAATTGACCAATAAGGAAATTAGACTTATAGCTGTTGGCTTTTGTCTTATTATTACTTGGTGCAGGATCACCATAGCTGATCAGGAACCGAAACTTTGATAATAATGGAACAGGCCCCCAGTGCATTTCTTTAAATGTTTCCCCTTCAGACAGCGGGTTGTTAAAGTACTCTTGTTGTGCCGACTTTGTGCTGATCTTGGAGAGTACCCGGTCAATGTGTGCTTCTGTGTTCTTCTCTGGCCAACTGCTTTTTCCTGACTTGTCACGAATATTGATCACATCCCAACTATCAGCCATCTTACCTGCACGGGTAATGCAGCAATCTTTTGCAATGATGTTGCCACACCATATAATAAGTAATGGTGTGCTGATTGATCTTGTGGGATACAATGCCTGTTCAAACCAGTTCCAGCGGTTTTTAATGATGTCCTGGTTCCGGCAGTCCTCGTCCGTATCAAAGTCATCATTAAGGAGCACATCAGGACGTATTTCTTCATTCTTGGATCCCCTGGGTGACTGCCCGGCTCCCAATGCCCTGAATGCTGCACCGTTTTTGGTTTTAAATTCACCCATATCCCAATGACCGAACAAAACCTGCTCGCCGTAGTATGCCTTGATACGCTGATTGCTGTCGAGATTTGCCCGGTATGGCTCAAGCAACCTTACTGCGTTATCCCAACTGTTTGAAGACAGGATGATGTTTTTCTTTTTTCCGGTAAGCACCAGGAATAAAACAATAAACATGACTGTAGTAGACTTTGACAGCTCACGGCTCCAACTGAGTACTTCGTACCACTCCGGATTTGATATCAGTCTTTTGATCGCTTTTTTGTGAAACGGCGCAAATTCAGCAAATGCAAATTTTGGAAAGAAAAACTTTATCCATGCAAAGATATTCGCCTCCAGCTCGAGCCGGTGTTTTAATATTTCAGCTTGAGTCAAACCATGCTCTACAATGGTGTCCTCCATTAAAGACTTACGGTAGCCGTCCCAATCCTGTATAAGCGCTCTATGTGATGCCTGGCCTGTCATGTTACTTCAGGTTGTCTTTTATAAATGCGTCTAAGTACCCGCTGAATTCTTTGGCTTTCTCAAGGTCAAGTAACCTGAGCCAGTTTAAAAATCGTTGTGAAACGCTGATAATATCAGCCAATGAGCTTTCCCGTTCCATCTTATCAATGGCGGATGCCATTTTATTAATTGAATCAGCTTCGCTGGGTGTGGGGTATTTTTGATCACGCTCTGATATCGCCTTATTTAGATTGGCAATCTGCATATACAAGCGTTGCAACTGCTGTTCGCGGGTAACGGTAAAGCTTGCTTTTTGCTCCTCCCACTTGTCCTGCTTTGCCCATTTGTTTACAGACACTTTACTCACTCCGATTTTGTCGGCTATTACATTCTGTGGTAAGTTTTCGGCAATAAACAGCAGTTTGGCCCATTCCCTTTTTTCCTTATTGGAGACACTCATATTTATTGTGATTTGTGTCAAAAATATGTTTTCCAAAGTCAAAACTTAAAAATCATTGAAACCAATTAAGTCACTGTAGATAAGGTTCCGATGAAACAAGCAAAAAGAATTTATTCTTTTTATAATTGCAACCTCGTAAGTTTTAAAAAGCACATGAAAAATTCTTAAAATGAAAAAGGTCAAATGAATAAGACACTGATAAACCAAATTAGCGGAAATAGCGCCGAAATACTCATGTACGGCATCATTGGAAAATGGTGCGACATAGACGTAGATTATTTGGTTAAGGATCTCGAAGCTCTCAAGAAATCAGGTGTCAAAAATTTGACCTTTTTTGTCAATTCTGATGGTGGCCAGGTTCCGCAGGGACAGGCTTTGTGGGCTTACTTAAATCGCAGCGACTTTGCAATAACATGGGTAGTTGACGGTGTGGCAGCCAGCATGATGGCCATGTTGCTGACCAATCCAAAGCATACTGTAATAGCCAATAAATATTCAAAATTTATGTACCACCGCCTTGCTGGTGGTGTCAACGGCAATCCGGATGAAGTCCGGGCATACGCTGATATGATGGATAAATTTGAAGATGATTTGATTGACATGTTTGCCGTCAGAACCGGAATTGACGCTAAGGATGCTAAAAAAAGATATTTCAATAATATTGAAGTATGGTTATCGGCCCAGGAAGCTTTAGAGCTTAAACTCGTAAATGAAATAAGAGACGGGTATTCCGGCGTTTCCGAACCAACCAACCTTACTACGTCGCATGACGTGTATCAGCATTTTTCTTCACAGCTTACCAATTATTCTAATAATAACCAAATCAAAACAGAAATGAAAAAAATCGCAACATTGCTGAATCTCGGCGAAGCTGCTACTGAAGATGCAATTGCAACTGCCGTTCAAAATCTGATCAACGGTAACAGCAAACATGCTTCTGATCTGGCAACTAAAGATAAAGAGATTAACGACTTAAAAAATAAAGTCGCAGAACATGACAAAGCAAAGGTGAAAAACCTTATTGATACGGCTATCACCGCTAAGAAATTCGGCGAAGATATGCGCGAAACTTACACCACGATGGCAACTGAAAACTTTGCAATGGCCGAAAAAGTCATCAGCAATATGTCCGGTGTTGATCCAGTGTTTAACCAACTTGGAGAAAAACAGGTACCAGATTCAATGAAGAACAAAACCTGGGATGATCTCCATAAAGAAGGCAAACTGGAAAATCTTAAAGTTACAAACGCGAACCTGTTTGCTCAACTTTACAAGGATAAATACGGTAAAGAGTATAAATTTTAATTGGAGGGGAAAAAATGACTTTTATAAAAACAACAACAAACGCGAGCTACAACTTCAAGGCTCCAAATGTGGTGGGTGATACCGACGCAAAAATTGAAGTATTGTTCCCTAGTGTCGACACACAGACTCCGGATTATGCAGCGACAATAGCCGTTGCGGTTGCTGCGATGAACACTATCGTGGAAGTTGGTGCGCTGACAGGTGATGCCACAATCAACGCAACAATTGATACGGACGTTACCAAAAATGCAGAAATGCTTTTGAAGCTCACCGCATCAGGTGCAGCCAGAACCGTTACCCTGGGAACAGGCTTATCCGGTTCTGCAATTGTTGTTCCTTCAGGAGCTACTGTCTATGCTCTGCTGAAATATGACGGAACAAACTTCGTAGCCGTTACCAGTACCAACGGTGATGTGCAGGATGGTTCTATCACCACTGCAAAGATAGCTGCTAAAGCGGTTGATACTGGACAAATTGCTGACGGAGCTGTCGAAGCTTTGCAGTTAAATGCGGATTCTGTGGAAACCGCAAAGATTAAAGACAAGGCTGTTACAATGGCAAAACTGGAAGATGGAACAGCAGGCGACATTCTTTATTTCAATGGTACGGTTTGGACAAAACTGCCAAAAGGCACTTCCGGTCAAACGCTGAAAATGAACGCCGGAGCAACCGCACCTGAATGGGTAACCGTGTAAAACAAACAAAATCAATTAATAATTAATCTTATAACCAAAATGAAAACAAGCAAATTTATTTTAAGTCTCCTGGTCGCGTTAATGTTCGCATCGGGTATCGGAGCAGCATTTGGCATCGGGGCAGGAGCAGTAGCGCTGGGCGCGTCTGTATTTGTCAAGGCTCCCAAAGGAGTTACCTTAATGGCGGTCACTCCGGAAGCCTGGACAGACTATATAATCGGCAATCTTTTTAAGGATAATGAGTTTATCCTTGCTTCCATTGATGAAAGTCAATATGTGATCGGTGCCGGTGTGGTTCACATACCTCAAGCTGGAGCTGCATCAGGGGTTAAACGTAATCGCACTACACTCCCTGCAACTATTACCAGGAGAAAAGATATTGATGTCACTTATGTCCTTGATGAATTTACAACTGATCCCAGGTTTATACCTAACATTGATAAGGCTGAACTGTCCTATGATAAAATGGATTCCTGTATGAGCGAAGACATGATGTACCTGAAGCAATTCATAGCAGAATCTATGTTATACAACTGGAGGCCGACATATTTTATTAAAACTACCGGCTCCGCGACCACAGCGACTGTTGGTACAGGCAATAGAAATGCCGTCAAGCTTGCAGACTTTGTCAATGCCAAAGAAGTGTTTAACAAATGGAGCATTCCAAAAACAGACCGGTATGTTGTCATGTCAACGGACATGAAGTCACAGCTTACTGCTGAACTACTGGCCACTTCCTCGCGCGACTTTTCAGTGATCTATGATCCGATATCCGGAGATATTAAAAAGCTGGAAACATTCACGATTTACGAACGCGCCACGGCTCTCGTTGCTTCCAATCAAACAGTTACTGCGGTTACGGGTAAAAAATATTTCAAATGGACAAGTACCGACCTGACATACACACCGGAACAGATCGTGGATATAGAGGCTGGAAATGCTTCTTATGCCACCACTGCCTGTGAGTATGCATTGTTTTGGCACAAAACGGGAGTTGCAAGATCTGTAGGAACGACAGAGATGTTTGATGACCAGGGCAACCCTCAGTATTACGGCGATATATACAGTTTCTTGCAGCGTGCCGGAGGCCGTGCCCGCAGAGCTGACGGTATAGCAGTACTCGGACTGATACAAGTTTAATAAAGACAACCATAGCTGAAAGAAAAGAACTGCGAAAACAATTGCGAGTAGCAGTTCTTTTATAAAACAGAAAATATGGAACCCGTGGAACTCTGGTTATATCGCGCAATAATAATTGCAATATTGGGATTCGTAATTTGGGTAGGACAAAGCCTGATTACAAAGGTGGATAAACTGACGGAAACTATTAACAACTTAAACAACACGCTCACCAGACATGATACCGACATGACGAACATTAAGGCTGGTTGTGCAAAAAGAGAGATTGAGGTTAACAGGAGGTTCGCGGAAAATGAATTTAAAATTGAAGATCACGAGGAACGTATCAGAGAATTAGAAAAATGAAAACAAAGGGCCAATTTATATTGATGAATGTAACTGAGTTTGCCGAATGGCTGGCTGCATATAAATGCACCAGGACAATTAAGCTTATTCAGCAGCATCATACATTTATGCCCGATTATTCCTGCTTTAAAAAGGATAACCATTTTTCAATGCTTGAGGGAATGAAAGCTTATCACCGGTCACGTGGTTTTACTGATATTGCGCAAAATATAACCATATTCCCGGACGGCATCGTTGCTATTTGCAGACCCATCAGCATAGCCCCGGCAGGCATAAAAGGCGCTAATGCAAACGGCATTTGTATTGAGAATGTCGGCAACTTCGACATTGGCCGTGATCGCATGACCGATGCTCAAAAAGATGCCATTGTCCAGGTGACTGCTTTGTTGTGTAAAAAATTCAACCTGGTGCCTTCAGTCAATAGCATTGTTTATCACCACTGGTATGATTGCAATACGGGTAAGAGAACTGACGGTTATTCCGGCGCTTGTAAATCATGTCCTGGTCTGAACTTTTTCGGAGGCAATGCCATTGAATTTGCTGAATCAATATTTATTCCCATGATTAAAGATACCATCGGATGAAGGAGCGCGTAATTAAGAATTGGCAAACGTCATTGATAGCAATAGTACTCCTGATTGCATCACTTACATTTGTCTGGTTTCAGAAGATCACCTGGGGAGAATTCGCGACATTTCTGCCGACAGTATTCGGATTGTTATGGGTTAAAGATTCTTTCCTGAAGTCAATCATCGGTGGCAAAGGTAAGGTTGGTATGTTCATACTGCTGGCTTTAACGGTTACCGGGTGCATCACTAAACAACGATGCAATGATTTATTTCCATGCAAAGGATCTGTGATATCAAATACAGATTCTGTGACATCTACCATTAAAGAGGTCATTGTAAAAGACACCACTGTATATGTAGTTGACAGCAATCTATTGAGGGCTTATCTGGGATGTGACTCATTGGGTAATGTTTACCTGAAGGAGATCGCTACCTTAAAAGAATCCAAAAATCTTAAAACAACCTTTTCACTTCAAAACAATCAATTGGATGTCGCCTGCAAAATTGACAGTGCAGCCGTTGTTGTATCCTGGAACGAAAAGCACACCAAAACAACCACTATTGTTAAAAAGGATAGAAAAGAAACTATCCCTCTTGAGGTAAACAAGCTTAGCGGATGGCAGTGGTTCTGGATCAGGGCAGGTCAGATCATGGCCGCATTTTTAATCATAACACTAATAATTATATTTTACCGATTATGGAAAAGAAAATAAAGGCCGTATTCGATGGTTTTCCGGGCGTTGATTATGTCTGGTACGACGATAATGAAGTTTACTTTAACGAACGTGCTAATTGCACCCGAATCACCCGCAAAGAGTTTTTTGAATCAAAAAAATCAAAATCTAAAAACATAGAAAATGAATAAAATAACCATTGTAAAAGGCAACGGTGGCGTTGCCCCCAGCCTGCCGGGTGAAGATCACTATTCCGGTTTAATGTTATACCTGGCCGATGCCAACCTGCCTGCACCAGGATTCAGTACTACAAACCGCATACAGCTTATCGGTACCGTGGCAGCCGCCGAAGCGCTCGGCATCGTTTCCACGTCGGCAAACTGGGAAATTAAGGCCCTGCACTATCATATATCGGAAGCGCTCAGGATCAACCCAGCCATCATGCTGTATGTCGGCCTTTTTAAAACGCCTACCGGAGCTTACGACTTTACTGAGATCAACACAATGCAGTCGTATGCTGAAGGAAAACTCCGCCAAATTGCCGTGTACTGCTATGAAAAAGCATTATCGTCAACTGAGCTTACTGCACTGCAGGCAATAGCAATAGCCCAGGATGCATTGTTCACCCCAATACAGATACTTTATATCCCGAAAATTGCAGCCATTTCCGGGTTAACAGACCTTGTGTCAACCGGTTTGCGGAATGTATCAGTGTTGATAGGCCAGGATGGCACCGGTACTGCCAACGACCTATATACGGCTGCAGGTAACTCTGTAAATAAGTATTCTGTCGGACTTGCCGGGCTTGCCATAGGGATGTTATCGCTGGCTAAAGTGCACGAAAGCATTTCGTGGGTCAGGAAATTCCCTTCAGGGATTTCAACGCCGGGGTTCTCCGATGGCACCCTTGTAAAAAATACCACTCAGGCAGCGCTTAACGGTCTTGATGCCAAGCATTACCTGTTCCTGGTATATCAGGGAGGCATGTCGGGCTCATGGTTTAACGACAGCTATACGATGGATCTGGACACCTCAGATTATAAGTTTATCGAAGCCAACCGCAGCATGGACAAAGCTATTCGTGGCATACGTACTTACCTGGTTCCGGAACTGTCAGGCCCTGTTTACTTAGACCCTGCAACCGGCAAACTCAAAGCGGATAATGTTGCCTACCTGAAGATCGTGGCCGGAAAACAGCTCGAAGACATGGAAAAGGCTGGTGAACTCAGCGGTTATGCCGTCAACATTGACGCGGAACAAAATGTTCTTTCCACCAGCAAAATTGAATTTGTGATCGAAAAGGTAGGTGTGGGCGTGATGCGTGAATTTAACGTAACTATTAAAAATACAACCTCAATAAGTTAATATATGAACGGATTAAGACTTGTGCCCCTCATCAACGGAGTAGAACCCTCCTGGGCAAACCTGACGGTTAATATTGCAGGGTTCCCCGAAAGCGCCATAGTGGCTATCAACTATGAAGACGACCAGGTGGTTGAAAACATAATGGGCGCCGGACAGGTAGCTGTCGCACGCGGTTATGGAAATATAACTCCGAAGGCCAGCATTTCCTTGTTGCGCTCTGCCGTGGAAGCCATACGCGCCTCAAGCGACACCGGACGGCTTCAGGATATAGCTCCCTTTGACATTGTAGTTTGTTTTGTACCTATGAACGGAACTACCCTGATCACTCATAAGATCAGGAACTGCCAGTTTACAAAAGATTCGCTCGATATCAAACAGGGCGACACCAAGAATGAAACTACATTTGATTTGGTTCCAAGTCATATTGAATGGAGGTAGGTATGGATGAAAATGGAAAAGCAACTCCTGAACAAATAGCTATTTGGAAGCATAATTACGGCGATGTCTATGAGGTTAAGGTTGAGGACAAATACGGTTACCTAAAAAAACCAGATCGCAAAATACTTTCATTTGCAACATCGGTAGGTCAAAATGATCCCATGAAATTCAACGAGATGGTTTTAAATAACTGCTGGATTGATGGCGATAATGATCTTAAAAACAAGGACGAGTACTTTTTTGCTTTGGTTGCAAAAATGAACGAGCTAATTGAAATCAAGGAAGCCGAGATAAAAAAGCTCTAAGCGAAGCGTTTGAATATGTTGCAAACGACTGGGTAGGGTTGATGGACGCTTCGCTGCAATACTACATGCACATCGACCCGGATGGCCTTACAGATGATCAATGGTGTGCAAAAATTGCACATCTTGTCAAGATAAGAAAAGAGGAAGGACGAGCTAAAGATTGATAGGAGTTCTTTTAGGAATTAAAGCTTTAACGATGATAATAACAAGCCAGATAGGAATCAGCGGAATAAGCAGCAAAGGGCATAAAAATTTGATTAGGCTGCCCGCAAATGGCTTTAAAAAAATTATCAACAAAAGGAAAATCAAAAGAGTGAGCATTTGCTTTTTTTACAAAAATAATATAATTAAACCCAGATGTCAAATTTTGTTGAATATATTATTTCTATAAAGGAAAAAAGTGATGCTTCAATAAAAAAAATTAATGCATCCCTTGTCAGTGCAAATGCCAATGCAAAAAAGATACAAGAAAATTTTGGAAAACTACCTACTGCTATAACAGGAGCAGTTCGCACAATTGATTTTTTAAATACCAAGCTTACGGTACTTAAAGAAAAAAAAGCATTTGCAACAACTTACAATGAAGTAAGGGAATTAAACGGCGAGATTAAAAAGACAGAACGTGAGCTACATAAACTCGAAAATCTTCCGCCGAAAGGGTTCATTGCGAGATTAAAAGAAATACCAAAAACATTTCTGGGATTATCACTGAAAGATTTGGGGTATGCATTTTTTGCTCAACAAATGTTCAGTTTTTTAAAAGGGAGCACTACCCTCTATGATCAGGCAGCAAAAAAGCAAGCCCAGCTTCAGGCGTCACTTGAAAGCACTGGTTATACAGCGGGTAGAACTTTTAGCCAACTAACTAAAGCAGCGAGCGAGCTTCAAGGAAAGACAATTTTTGATGATGATGATATCTCCGGCGCACAATCAATTTTATTGACTTTTACCAAAGTAAGAGGTGTCATTTTTGATAAAGCTATTCCGGCAATTGCTGATTTATCTACCAAGATGGGTACTGATTTAAACTCGGCAACATTACAGGTGGGAAAAGCCTTAAATCAACCAATTGAAGGGATAACGGCGCTTAGAAGAGCTGGAATTCAATTTACCGATGATCAGGAGGCTTCTATAGAAAATTTAGTGCAATCCGGAAAACTGGAAGAGGCTCAACTTATCATATTAAGCGAGCTGCAGAAACAATTTGGTGGTTCTGCTGAAGCTGCTGCTAAAGCAGGTATGGGGCCTTTGCAACAATTGTCTGTGATGTGGGACAATCTTCGCGAAAAATTAGGGGGTTTTATTTTAAATGTAGTAAACAAGTTCGTACCCGTACTGAAGGATATGGCGACATGGCTTGATCGTAATAGCAACACAATTAAAATTATTGCAAAAATTGTTTTAACTGCTGTAATTGCTTTTACCGCTTTTAAAATTGCAGCAGGAGGTGCGTCATTAGCTATGCAAATGGCTGCCGTAAATGGTACGTTTTTCACATTAGTTGCAGCTTTATTAAAAACGGGTGTAACAGGGCTTATAGTGGCTTTTCGCGCGCTAAACACAGCTATGAAAGCCAATATATTTGGCTTACTAATCTCAGTAGCAGTTACGGCAATTACTGCTTTTCAGTTATTCAAAAAACGCACAGATGCACTCAAGGAATCTATTGAGGCAGCAAAACAAACATCTATGGACTACTATGCTAAAGAAAAGAGCGGGCTTGATGTTATGTTCGAAAAACTCCGGCGTACCAATCCAAAGAGCAAAGAGCGAAACGACCTGGTAAACCAGCTAAAAGAAATGTATCCTGAGTTAAATAAGCAGATATTGGACGAGATACGGAATACTAATAATTTAGCAGGGGCTTATGATTTTCTCGTGGAAAAAATTAAGCTGAAAGCAAAAACCAAATATAAAGAAAGCGTTCTTGAAACTGTGTATGGTGAACAGGGAAGAATTGAAGATGTAATTAAGGAACAATTGAGTGAAAAGTATAATATATTACAATCGACATATACAAATGATCCTGGATATACAATAGGCAATGGAAATGTAAAAATAAAAAACGAATTAAAACCGCTTGAAGAATTTTTGCAGGATGAACTGAATGATATAATTAATAATCCAGACCCATATATTAAATACCCTGCTTATGTTAAATCTGAGGACATAAAGAGCCTGATTGAGATTAACAAAAAAGCCGAAGCGGTTGTAAAGGAGGTAGCAAATTTACAATTTGGCAGCGCTCAAAATGGAAGTGGTGGTGGAGGTGGTGGTGGAACAGTCACCCCCCAATATGCTTCTGATGCCATCGCCGGCGGTGGCAAGTCCATGAAGCAAATTATCATCAACCTCAACAGCGGCCTTATCGAAACTAACAATAACTATTTTGATAAGACACAGGATCCGAAAGATGCCAACGACTTTATGAGCAAACTCACCAAGGCCCTGGCTTCAGTAGTTAACGATGTAAATTACTCCGCATAATGGCAGGTATAAGGTTTATAATAAACAAAGATTTGCAGGGCCGGCAGGACAATGCCGCTGCCCGTATATTGAGCAACCTTGCCGGTGCTACAGCCCAGGCTTCGGGTACTGCTGCCGTGCAATTGGTTAAACAAGGCGTGTACGACCTTATTCTTAATCCAGCCTATATAGGCGGCAATGGTGAGTACAGGCTTTCCACTGCCAACGAAGTAAGCCCTTATACTGCCTCAGACAAAAGATACCCGGTTCGCAACAACCTTATTTTTGAAGATAACAAAAGATCGGTTAAAATACTGATCTGGGATGTGCGCATCGACACCAGCTTTGAAAATACCATCGTGAAAACTGCCGTTACCAAACGGAGCGGTAGCATAAAAGAATTTATCTCTGCCAAAGATTATTCGTTCACCGTTTCGGGTAGTCTTATTTCAGATTCCCAGTTTTATTTCCCATTGGATGAACTCAAAGAGTTTATCAGGCTGTTTGAAATCGAGGAAAACTTTAATGTTACCAACGTGTTTATCAATGCTTTTGATGTACATAAGGTAGTGTTAGAGAGCGCCAGCATACCCCAATCGTCGGCAAAATTTGTTAATGCCATACCCTTTAATCTTAAACTTATCAGTGATCAGGATGTGCAACTAAGCATACAGGAGGAGGGCGAATGAAGGTTTTGAATTGTTTTATAAATATTAAAA
>Ga0116170_10002481_pt1 | contig 17769 bp, 15 predicted proteins | sample AD_JPNHW1_MetaG_FD_89797 | JGI IMG/M metagenome (GOLD analysis project Ga0116170, IMG submission 89797) | Active sludge microbial communities of municipal wastewater-treating anaerobic digesters from Japan - AD_JPNHW1_MetaG | ecosystem: Engineered > Bioreactor > Anaerobic > Digestate | place...
CAACATCAGTTCCCGCCCAGTTGCATGAATCAGAACTGTTCACTTCGCTGCTGGCATCTCGACCAGACATGTTGCGCTTCATTGACACAGCTGAAGTCTCTGATTCAGATATTCTTGCTCGCTTTTATGATCGTGTCAGATTCGAGATCGCTCACGAGAACCGCAGTGACCTGAATTATCTGCTTGAAGCCTGGCATGGCGAAGATAATCTGCCGATGCCAGACCGCAGCAAAAAGAAAATTGCCATGATTTACGGCAGTGAAGTTAACCTTCTTGACGGCGAATGGCGCAAGGCTTCCGATGGCCGGCGCTTCTGGGTCAGCAATGAATACCCGGATATCGTGCTTTCCGCAGCCGAATACAAGAAGTATCTCAACAGCGCCACAACCGTAGAAGACTGATCATAACCGTTTTTCTCAAGCCCTGCTGAAATTTCGGCAGGGCTATTTCCAGTTCCGGAAAGGTATTTTGGAACTGATGATTTCAACGGTTGGCAGCCGATTGGCGTTGAGAAAGGTCGAAAGGCTGTTGCGTGCGAGTTCCATGTGCGGCGATGGGCCGACTACAATCGTTTTGATGCTGCTGTTGCCGTGTTCGTCGGCGATCTGAAAATTATAATATGGAATCAGCGAAAATTCGCCTTCGCGGAAAGCGAATTGCGGCGATTTGCTTGATACCACCGATGAAACCAGCCGCCATTCCTTTTCTTCAGAGAAGCTTTCGTCTTTAATAATGGGTGCGAGCTGGCAGACACTTGTATTAATAATTTCAAGCATTTTTTCGTGTTGAACTGGCTGATGGCCGCAAAACTCCCGACACCAGTTTTCGATCAGGTAGTTAACCAGTTCAAGTTGCAGCGCTGGGTTGTAAACGCAAGGCCAGATGACAAAATGCTGACGCTTGGCGATATTGTTGAGCTCTTTGAGATTGAAGCCGATCGCATAGCCTTTGCCCAGGTTGCCGTAACCGCGCCATTGACTCAGCAGATCTTTTTCTTCGCAAAAAGAAGCAATACAGATGTGCCCCTGGTCAATGCGCGGCAGGTTGCGTCTGATATCGTTCAATACGGCTTTGATGGCAGGGGTCTGTACCTGACCAGCCTGCTTCTTCAGTTCACGTTCGAGCAGTTTGAAAGTTAGAAAAACCTCGTTTTTATCATTGAGAAAATGCACCTGGGTGGCCCACATTTCGCGGCGGGTCACAATGCCGAGAATGCCCTTCTGGGTTGTGTAATGGTAGATGTTTCCGGGCGGTTGCTGCGGGAACACTGTCTGATAAAGATATTTTTCAAACTTATCGAGCATAACCAATTCTCTTCTTTACTATGAGGTTTGTGCTATTTTGCCACTCAACAACTGCTTTTGTCCAGTGAACATTGCAAAGGCCGGCGTTGATCTCAATCACAGAATGGTCTACTCGGTTCTGCCCCTTTCAATAATGCAAGATTCTCAGCAACTGATAAATTTTCAAAATTTTCTTGACTGAAAAACCCGTATAGGCTATAATCCCTTCACATCCCCTGCCGGGGTGGTGGAACTGGTAGACACGCACGTTTGAGGGGCGTGTGGCGAGAGCCATACGGGTTCAAGTCCCGTCCCCGGCACCGATTGTTAATACAGCCTCTGATTAATTCAGAGGCTGTATTATTTTTAGCTGATTCAATACTGGAACCGAAAATTCTCCGATTGTTTTCTTCGATTTGATAGAATTTGATATCTGCACTGACACAGATTGATAAGAGACGACCCAAATGCAAATTGTCTGTTACACGTCGATTGTGCCCAACCAAAAATCTGCAAGCCTCTGGCGTTGATAAATGCATCAGGTTGGTGGAATATGTTAAATTAGTTTTGAATTTTATCGGCTAAGAGGCTTTGCAAGGTATGGATGAACTTAACGACATTTCGGTAGAAACTGATTTTTCGAGTTACAAGTTCACCGAGATTAAGGTTGATTTGAAAACGCCTCTGGAAAAAGCCTTCTGGTGGCTGACAACTTTGAGTGTTGTTGCTTTTGTAATAGCTTTAATTATAAGCCCCGGGGAGAAATATGACATGCAGTGGCATGTAATAATGGCCTTTGCCGGGGTTGGTTCTGTTCTCTTTTGCAGTTTGTATTTTTTTACTGACAATTATTACATTTTCAACTTTGTTAATAAGAAGGTGTTTTATCATTTCAAATTTTTCTTCTACACAAAAGTTGAGTTTGTGGCCAACTTCGCTGATATTCACGCGGTTACTTCCACTGGAAAGGCTCATAGCGACAAGTCTGATGGATATTATACCTACCGGGTTCAGTGTGTTTTAAATACCGGCCAGATACTGGATTTAAGCGATGAAACACTCGAAGAACTTGAAAGACAGAACAGAATTGCCAGAAAGATTGCTTCCATAACCGGGGCGAAATATGTAGAAGGATTAGCGGGTTGTCATGCTGTCGCAAAAAGAGCTGGTGATAAGCTAAGTTTCGATCATTATCAGTGCTCCTGGATGGATTTGACCAAAACGTCTTTTTTAGAAGTCGGAGCAGTCGTCGCCTTTATTGCCGTATTTTCGGTAATAGGAAGATACAGCGCTGAGATTATTCAAAGTTTAAAGCTAATTTTTGGGCTCACCTGATCAACCGCTGCCTGCTTGATGCGCCCTTTTATCGAGAATTTGCCGAGTAGTCACAATAATGATATATAATATTATTGGCTGCATTGATAATTCTACCCCCGATAAATCTAAAACAGGGGCGTATTAATGCCGGTTTGTTGGTTCGGTTCTATCTGTTTTTGCATCTTTCAAATGGCTTGATTGCGTATGGAGGCAATTAAAAAAATGAACAAGTCCTGTCTTTATTTAACGGTTTTGATGATTTTTGTTTTTGTTTCATGGGTTCAGCCCTTGACTGCGCAGTCAAAAGCCATTCTCAACTGGCAACCCGATGAAATTCGGCCTCCAAAACCTTTCACCGAATTCGAGATCAAAGAATTGATGAATGCCGTCGAAAACGGCAAACTTGAACAGGTGCAAGCTCTGTTAAAAGACAAGCCTGAGCTGGTCAAGGCAAGAGACAAGGATGAGTGGACACCGCTGATTATGGCTGCCCGCTTTAATCGAGTGCCCTTAATCAAGCTGCTCCTCAAGAGCGGTGCAAAAATTGATGATGTCGATGGCGAAGGCTATTCAGCCTTGCACCATGCAAGCGCCAGTGGCAGGCTTGAAGCCGTAAAAGCTCTTTTAGACGGCAAGGCCCAGGTCAATCTTAAGACCAGGGGCGGCGATACCCCTCGTCAGCTTGCGAAGTCAAGCGGTCATACCAGTGTTTCTGATTACCTCGGCAAGAAAAAGGGTTATTGATCTGGCAGTAGCAAGCTTTATTGATAACTGCATAAAACCACACAAGAAATTCTGAGCCAGCCCAGAGAGTAGGGTTCGACGACTGCCGTCCTGTATCCGTCGCGCAAAGGCACATATTGTGCAAAACAAGACTGTTTGCGAGCATGCCAGGCAAGTTTTAGAACGAAATAAGGGTTTGCCGAATGCAGGGGTCTGCTCGGAGTCGGCCTTATTGTTTCGCCTTCAATGTTGTTTTTGAGCGTTATTGATTCTGAAAAGTGCAAATTGAAGGTATAATAGGTACAAGATAGTATTACTGGCGAGAGACTTAAGAATTTATGCTAAATGCCTTTAACTTAAGTATCAGCAGAGGAAGCATCGTTCTAGCGCGGTTTGACGACGCGCCAGCTTTGGCGTGCCGCCGCGGTTATGTTTTTCCGCTGATTCTCTTCGCAACTCTTGCGGTTGGCATGTTTATTGTCTCTATCACCCAGTTCCAGTCGGCTAATCGCCTTAAATACCAGCATCTTAACGATTATCAGTCGTCATTCAATATTGGCTATTCGGCACTGGTCGAAGTTCTTGCTGATATTCAGGCAAAGCAATGGAGCAACCGATCTTTTAAATCCGGGCCGGTAGATAAAAGTGCCAGTCTGTTTGGCGGAAAATTTGAGTTGCGGGTTGCTGACCATGACACCGACGAGTTTACCTTCAACGTTAAGATCAGGGTGACCTACAAAAACAAAAGGCACCTCTTCTACTGGCGATTGATCTATAACCCCAATCTTCTCGACTTTACCAGGTTGTTTGTGCCGGTTTATTACGAAGATTTTTCTGATCCGGCCGCGGTGCCTTCCGATCTCGATGAAATCGTCGATAAAAAAATCAAACAGCGCGACGATAACCTTCCACGCCTTCGCGAGATCGCTGCGGTGGTCAAACCGGCTCCTACAGTTGAAGAAGCCTTGAAAGTAGTGGGCATAAACCCGGGTGGTGTTAAGCAGGCTGATCAGCCGAGGCCTGATGGCCCGAAAATCAATATTCCTGCCACAGAAATGCCCCTGAGCAAAATTACCCAACTGGTCAGCAAGATTACTCCAGAGGCAACTTATGTCATCAAGGATTTCCGCTTTGCCATTGATGTGCAAACCCTTGACGCCAACCAGAAACAACTCCTGGAAGCCCTGGCTGAAGTTTTGCAGTCACGACCGGGCATGAAAATCGAACTACGCGGCCATAGTGACGCAATCGGTAATGCAGCCTACAATCTGGCGTTGTCGATCGACCGCGCCGAGTCGGTAAAAACATATCTCGTTCTCCTGGGGGTTGCTCCCGAGCGCCTTTCAGTCAAAGGGTTTGGCGAGACGAGGCCGATTGCCAGCAATAATACCGATGCCGGAAAAAAGAAGAATCGCCGGGTAGAATTTGTGTTGAATTGAAAAGGGTCTTTAACCCTGATCAGCCCGAAAGATAAAGATGAAAACTGAAGCAGATAGAGAGTGCTTTTTTTCGTGGTCACCTCGCCGGGCGTTCACCCTGGTCGAGGTGGTTGTCGCTGTTCTTCTGGCTGCTCTGTTTTCAACAATGGTATTCAGGATGTTCAGCAATTCAAACTCTAATCAGCAGCGGGCTTCAGCCGATCTGAATATGCAGTCGCGGGTTCTCAATTCGCAGAACCGCATTGTAAGAATGGTCAGAGAAGGCACGGATTTCCTGCTTCCAGAAATAGGCGAGACCTCGGCTGCCCTTTTCTTTGCCGATTATGAAGGAAATGTTCAGGTTCTGTACCAGCTTAAAGACGCGGAGCTTTCTAAGAGCACTGGCAAAGACATGTTCAAGCTCATGCACTACAAGGTTGAAGTTAAAAATTTTAATATTGGCAGTCCGGGGTTTGACAAATCGAAGAGCACGGTCGTTGCCGAAAATGTCAAAGACATCAGCTTTCTGATTTCTAATGCCAATACCGTGAATATAACTGCGAATTTTGCCACTGAAAACCGTGAATTTCAGACTATGTTTGAGGTCGGATTACAGAACACCGGGGAAATGGAATGAAACGTTGCAAAAATAACGGCATGACCTTGATCGAGCTGCTGATCGGGTTTTTTATAATTGCTTCGGTGGCAGTCATTTTCTTTCTGACCATGCACCGCTTCAGAAAGGAAACCACCTTTAATTCAGAGAATTTTCTGGCATCGTCGCTTGTCGAAAAGGTTCTTGAACAGTGCTACCAGGAATCCGAACTCAACATCTATGGAATGAAAGCTATTGGCCTGACTGACGATGCCGGCAAACCCTACAAAATATCAACTCAGATTGCTGACCGTGAAACCGTATTCTTTTCGAATCCTGGCATTACCAGCGCAAATACGCCCAATCTTCATCACATGGTAAAAGATAATTTCAATCTGTTGATCAACAGCGAAAAAAAGAGTGGGTTTTACGAACTGACTGCCGGGTTCAATTGGACCGCCGAGTCCGGAAAAGGGCAGGCTTATTCGAGCACCAGAATTCTTTCATATACCGGCGAAAAAGAGGTGCTGACCAGCTATTCCATGACTGAAGCCGCCGTAAAAGAGCGGATTGTTAAAGATATTTTCAATTCGCCCGGTGGCAGTCTTGAGTCAAAGGTAAGCAGCATTGGCGCTCAAGATCTGCTGATCCCGGTTGGCCATATCTATTATTCCTGCCAGGACTGGCTGAACTCAACTGAATTCAAAAGCCGGGTTCAGAAGGCCGAGACCCTCGAAGAATCTTCTCAGGTCGGCTCTAAAGACTACGTAAAATGTACAAAGATTTATTTTGAAATGGCCAGAGACCTGCTTCATCTGATGCTCAGCCTCAAACCGCATCTTGATGCGGCGACGAAGAATATCAACTTTTTAGACAGTATCCCGCTGCCGGGCAAATTTATCACTGAAAGCCGCATTCTGAGAGGGGCTCTTTATTTCAGGCAGTTGCGCCGCATCTTCATCAACTGCCTGCTCAAAGTATCAGAAAGGTATGAGCAGCAACTCGAACATGCTGATTCCCAGCGCAATCAGCGGCTGATGATTGGCAGGTTATTTAACATTAATCGCATTCTGTATGTAAACCGTGAATTCAGCGAAGAAATCAGCCCGAATGAGATTGTCACGAAGGTCGAAAGCTTTCTCGACGCCATGGAAAAGTCTTTCAAGGAAAAAGACCCGACCATTTTTCGCATGACCGACCAGGAACGCAGTTTCATTTCCCATAACAAGCTGAAGGCGAATTTTTTTACGCCCAGACTTGCCTATGAGCTGTTTTCTGAAATCGACAAGTATGTGGTCATACTCAATTAGCCGACTGAAGGCTGTTGTGCGCTGCATAAAAGAATTATGCACCAGTCTGATTATTAGAAGTCGTCACCCCAGAAGTCTATTCTGAACTGGCTTTGAAGGGGAAGGGCTGTTCTTTGACGACTTTCAGGGCCGGCAGAATTTCTGCGAATTTTACGGTCAGACCGGCAAAGATATGGGATTCGAGGGTGGCTTCATCGTCGAAGGTCCCGATTAATTCGTATTTGCCGGCATTCAGGGCCAAGATATGCGCGTAGCGTTCGATCGGGTGAATGAGCCAGTATTCTCTGACCCCATGGCGTTCATAGAGCCGGCGCTTTTTAACCTGATCTTTTGAAGCGGTTGACGCTGATAAAATCTCAACGACCAGGTCGGGCGCGCCAACGCAACCTTTGTCGTCGATTTTGTTCGGATCGCAGATTATCGAAATATCAGGCTGAACGACATTTGAACAGCTTCTGTCGTTCTCTTTCTTTTCGGCCAGCCTGACATCGTATGGGGCGATAAAGACCCGGCATTTTCCTTCTGCAAGAAAGCTTTTGAAAATGGTGGCCAGGTTAAACAGGGTTTCCTGGTGCGCCGTGCCCGGCGCCGGCGACATATCGTAGATCTGCCCGGCGATAATTTCGTAACGCTTGCCTTCGGACCATTGCAGATAATCGGCCCAGGTGAAGCATTCCGGCATGTTTCTTTTAGCTGAAGCCCGCATAAGTAACTCGCTTTTTTGTATAATCTGCAACTGATTATAGCCCGAGCCAATCTCTCTGGCAAGCATCGATTCGTCTGATCTGCCGCCGGGGAAACAGCGCCGCTGGTTCTCGAATGATTCTGCTCTGTGTGGTTGAAGCATTTTGAGGCGTCTGCTGTGTGGTTTTTTGTCATGCTATAATAATGGCGTTCAGAACGAATTGTGGCCGTTACATGCTATAGAAACATAAAGAGGCAAAACGATGCGCTATAAAGCTCCAGATGCAATTTTCGGCTTGATAACAGGTGCGGTGGTTTTCTTGTTGATGATGATGAGTAGTCTTATGGCGGCAGAAACAAACGTATCGGCAGTCGCACATTTAACTGTGCCAGCTGAAGTCGCCAAAGTGAAAATAATCGCGATAGATCCGGGGCATCCTTCTGAGACTAGCGGCGGGTGCGCGCATCACGGTCTGAAAGAGGTTGACATTTGCTGGGAAGTCGCCCTGCGCCTTGAAAAGCTGATTTCTGCCGACCCGGCTTTCAAGCCGATAAAAACTAAATCAGCGGTCGATACCATGGTAACTAACCGGCAGCGGGCCGAAACAGCCAACGCAGCAGGCGCTGCCCTGCTGGTGCGTCTTCATTGCGATTCTGGCAAGGGTTCGGGTTGCACGGTCTATTATCCTGACCAACAGGGCACCAGCCAGGGTGTCACCGGCCCATCGGACAATGTTATCGAGCAAAGTCGCAACGCAGCCGAATGCATGCAAAAGGGCCTGGCAAGGGCACTTGGTACGCGCCTAAAATTAAACCCGGTGAAGACTGATTCGGTAACGGCTGTAGGCGCAAAGCAGGGAGCACTGACCGGTTCGATTTTTTCGCAGGTGCCGGCAGTGGTAATCGAAATGGTATATCTTAACAACGCCAGTGATGCAGCGCTGATAAAAACCAGTGATGGCCAGAATCTGCTGGCTGAAGCCATTTTCGCTGGAATCAGGGAATACGCTGCCCGTTAAGAAATCGGGCAGGATTGACAGCATCGAAAATAAGCCGGATAATAAAGTGTGTTACCGGCCAACTGCCGAAACAATGATCTTTGGGAGGATTTATGGCGAGAAAAGGTTATGGCAATCATCTCGACAAGCAGGCACCTGAAACCGGGCTTTTTGGCTTTGCGTTTGATGCGCTCAAGGTAATTTTCAAACTTAGCCCTGATGATGATCAGACTTTTTTTGAGTTCATCATGGAAAAGCTTGGTGCCATAGCCCTTTTTGTTATCAGTGTCGGCATTCTGCTGGCGATTTTTTTTGCGATTTTCTTCAGACCAATAATGGATGCACTGACCTGAGTCAGTTCTGAGGGTTTGCGCTATTGCGGTGCTGAACCAGGCATGTCTATTGGGTTCTCGATTGCGACTGCCGCGCCGGGTGCTTCCGGCAACGGAAGCTCGGCAACTGCCATGCTGCGACTCAATATTGCGTGCAGGTTCTGCCAGTCGATCGATTCGCTGATGCTGTTCAGCTCAGGGTCGGTCATCAGCGTTTTGATGACCGGGTGGCGCAGAAATTCGGCAATGCGTTTCTGGCGCAGCAGATTATGCAACTCGGCATTTTCGCCCAGAGGTTGCAGCTTTGGATGCCGGGCAATATGGTCCAGCTGGTTACGCACCGCCCGCCAGTCGACCTTGTGAGCATTTTCCTGAAAACGCTTTTCGCTTACCAGTTGCAGCAGCATGATTGGCCCACTGGCGTTGGCTGAAAGCCATGGCTTGAGCATGCGGTTGTTCATAATTCCGCCAAGTTCGGCGGTAATTGAGCTTTTTGTCTGCAAATTTTTGGCCGGTATAAAGCTGATCGCCGCCCCGACCGCAGCTATCAGCAACAGTGCTTCGCCAACTCCGAACAGCAGGCCAAAAAACCTGCCAGGCAGGGTTGGCTTGCGTGGGTTATTATAAACTGGCCGCAGCATGAGTTGGAAGATATACCCGGTAACCAGAAAAACCAGAGGGGTGCCGATACAGGTGCCGATGAAGTTCGGGTAGCCCGCGAGAGCGCCAACTTTGCTTCCGGTTGTGCCAGCGACCACGATTGGAGCCACCCAGCGCAACAGCCCGACCAATTCATTGAAGATGCCCCGGTGAAAGCCGATGATTCCCCAGACTGCCAGAACCCCGACTGCTCCCCAGGTCAGAAAAAAATCGATATCGTCATTGCTGACCGCCTGGTCAAAAATCACACAGATGTAACAGAAAAAGACTAAATAGGCCAGAATAGTGGGCCAACTGTCGAGAGTTTTGCCTCTATTGGTGGCGGGTTCAATTATTTCGGTTTCGATGGAGTCCATTTGTTATTCTTAGTTCTCAGTTCTTTTCGGCTGGTTGATTTTCGTGTTCAGGTTGCATGAACTGGCCTTCGCGTGACACAAACCCCTTTTTTTCACCCTCGAAGACAATGAAAGCGCCATTTGACTGCCATTCAATGCTGGTGAAAATATGTGGCAGGATTTCTTTGCCATCGGCAGCGATGAAACCCCAGAGCTCGCCTTTTCTGACCGCGGCTTTGCCACACGCATATCTGTCGCTGCCTCATACTGCAGGGGAATCACGACATGCCCATGCTGGTCGATAAAGCCAACTTTGCCGCCAGATTTGACCCAGCAGCGGTTCTCTAAAACATTGCCGGCCTCTTCATATGTCTGATTACTGGCAGGACTGTTTTCAGCGGCAAGCATCACCCATCCGACATCTCGCTTTGCCAGCATTACTCCGGTCGAAAATACCTGGATGATTGAAAATTCAGGGCGGAGCAGTATTCGGTTTTGTTCATCCATTATTCCCTGGCGGTTCTGAAAAGACAGTCTTGACCAGCCTGGTTTGTCTTTGATTGGGTGAAGATCCAACTGCTGCTTGCTTACGGGTTGCCGGTTGAGGTCGATGATTGTAACCCCCGATGCGTTTTCTGTGGCCGCCTGTGAGCCTTTAAAATCGGTTACCCAGGTGAAGTCAGCAGGAATCACCTCATTAAGATTTTTGTCGAGAAACCCCCACATACCTTCTCGATTCTGAAAAGCCGCCCGGCCATCAGAAAAGGGCTTAATCGCGAGGTAATCTCGCTCGACAAAGCTTTTGTCAGCAGGATTGTAAAGCGCAAGCGAAGTTTCATCGGTGCTGAGTATGATCGATTCACCGATGCAGCTGAGATTTCGGGGTGCCAGAGGTAACATGACTTTGCCTTCCAGGTCGAATAGGCCTTGTTGGCCGTCGAGGGTGGCGATTATGTTGCCGTCAGGCAGCACTTTGCAATTATCGTAGACTGGTGGCATGATCATGCCGCTTTTTCGATGAAACAGACCCGCTTTAAAATTGGTGCAGACCATGAAGAGATCGGATTCCGGAAGCTTGTTTATGTAGGGAAATTCTGGTTTAACCAAAAAATTACCCGCCTGATTGATGATACCGTAATTTCCCTTTGCCACAACTATTGCCGTGCCGGAGGCGAATTCCTCAGCCTGGTCGAATTGCTCAAGAATTGCAGTCTTACCATTGACATCGATGTAACCCCAGAAATTGTCTTTGCGCACTGCGGCCAGACCTTCGCTGAAGTTGCTGACTTCAGTGAACTGAAAAGGCACTGCCGGCAGGCCATCTGGGCCAAGGAAACCCCAGAGATTATCTTTGATTGCTGCTGCCCTGTCACATGCCATCGTCATCAATTCCGGGTAAGCGGTATCGCTGAGCTGGTCTCCGTCAGCGTTGATCAGGTGCCAGGCATTGTCTTTCCGCAAGGGGAAAACACCTGGATTGAAGCCGTTTGTCCAGTCTTCGAGCGGATCGACCTCGTAGAGGTCATTGGAATCAACCCCATCACCGGAAAATCGCATGGTCAGCTCGCCGGGGTGCCCATCATTGGCTGGAGACCAGACTTTTTCCCAGGCTGGTTTGATCACGAAGCAGGCGCTGATATCGATAACGCCCCACAAACCATCGAGCTTAACTGCGGCATAGCCATTGACGAAACGGCAGACCTTGTCGAAAAGCGGGTAGATTTCGACTTTTCCCGATGGTGAAGTTGTGCCCCATTTGCCTGTAACCAGTTCGGTAGAAAAACCGAACTTATCGCCAACCTGGACTGGCTTGAATTCCCAGTCGTCGATACCTTCGAAAGTGATATAGGCCCGGTTATCTGCGAAAGTAATGTTGGTTTGCTGGGCAACGCCGGGAATGCAATAAAAAATGGCGGTTAATAGAAAAAGAGGCAGCCGCCATTTCGCTTTCATAAGCCATTGCCCTTCTTCCCGAGAAATAAAAAATCGGAGAGGGCGAGATTTGAACTCGCGGAAGGCATAGCCCTCAACGGTTTTCGAGACCGCCCCGTTCGACCGCTCCGGCACCTCTCCTGATTCTTTCTTTCTACCTGAGAATCGGATTCTTTGCAAGCTTTTTGTAAAAATCTGAAAAAGATAGTATGGTTTGACCGCGGTGGTTAAACCTTGCGCACCGGTTTCAGCGAGTCTGGGTAGCGATGGGGCGCCAGACCGGTGGTTCGGTGACGGCCGGCCTGATTGATTAAGAGTGCGGCATCGTCGGCAGTGATTGATATGCCCATGAAAAGATTGAAGAAATGCCGGGTTTCTTCAATCATGTCGATCTGGTAGATTTCAGGGTAGAGAAGATTCATCAGCCACTTGAGGCCGATAAAACGCATGAACGAAGGCGGCCGGTCGAACCAGTTGAATGGCAGAGAGGGTATGAGGTGAACCCGACCGTTTTGCACGGCTTTAACCGCTTTCCATACCGGGTCAGTGAAAACATCCGCGAAGAAAGCCTGGTCGAAGGCAAGAATGACGTCTGGCCCGGCAGCGGCAACCTGCCCGATCGTAACTTTTTCCATGCCGGCATGCGTCTGAATCTTTCCGCGATGCAGATTGACGTCACCAGCAAGTTTGAGCAGATGCGCGTGCAGTGAATCATCGAACTCAGTGGCGAGACCGTCTCTGCCTTCGGCATAATAAACGCGTGGTCGCTTTTCGAGCGGGATTTTTTGTAAAACGGCCTCGGTTTCAAGGATTGTCTGCCGGCAGAAGGCGCTTAATTCTGCTGCCCGGTCGGGCCGGCCGAGCACCTGGCCGATAAATTCGTAGGCTGCCGGATAGTCACGCAGATCGACAAGATCGCCCATGGTGACATAAACGAAGGGTATGCCAATAGAATTCAGAGCGTCTTCAGATTTTTTGTGATACGGTTTGCTTTTTTCGGCCCAGACAATAACCAGATCAGGCCTGGCTTCAGCCAGAGGGGCGACTTCGGGAAGCATGCCAATGACAGGCAACTTGTGCAGGCAGGTGGGAAGAAACCTGAGTTCTTTGTGCTGCAGCGGTTGCAACAACCCGGGCAGCATGTCGGGAGCGACAGTGCAAAGCATGGTGAAACCGTAAGGCGACGGGGCATAAACTGTTTTGATGGTGTCGGGGATCATTACGTGGCGGCCGGCCATATCGACAATTTCGCGGCCAGCCGGGCCGTTCTGGTGCATTGAGTCCATTTTTTTTCTCCTGATCGGTTCCGGTGGCGAAGCTTGTTGTATGGGCGCTTACGCCATGAAGGCGGTTGTATAGTGCAATTCAAGGCGGCAGAAATTGTAACGGGCGATACCAGATTTTATGAAGATTATTGGTTGGCCAGGTCGTGTACCCAATTGCGAAATTTCTTTTCGAAATCAGGAATTCTTAGCTTGCACACGGTAAAAATGGCTTTGTCGAGAGGCTCGCCGATTTTAAGAGTGTTGAGAACGACGCGTGGTGCCGTCATAGTATAATTCTGAATCAGGTAGCGGGCATAAAGCCCGGCCAGATTGTATGCCTGCTCGACGCGTGGGCCGGCATCGATATTGCGTATGGCAGCAAATTCACGATTCAGCTGGTCGAGGGTCATGATCTGCTCTGGTGTTGGAATCTGGGGTTTGAATTCGGTGAAGGTATCATCCTTTTTTTCGGCAAAAACGGCAAGACCTTCATTCAACCAGGTCGGACAGCGCCCGCCACCGGCGATAAAAACGATATTGTGGGTGAATTCATGTATAACAAGCTTGCGAGCTGGCAGTCTGCCGGATTCTGACAGCGGAAAGCTGTCGGTTTTGAGGGTCATTGACTTGCTGCCCTGCGCGAAACCACCAGCCCATGATGCCGGTTTGACAGCGTCAAACTTGATCGGATCAAGAACGATTATTGAAGTTCGGAAGGCGGGGATGCATTCGAGGTCGCCAGTAACCTGCAGATAAATCTCTTCAAGTCGTTCATCAGAAAGTTCATTGCTGACGTGGAAATATTCGCCGGCTGCGGGCGTGTAAACAATATATCGACGGCCCTGACGCATGACCATCTCATTTTCTTCAGCCATTCGCCCAAGGTTAAGGGTAACCCGTTCGCGCAATTCCCGGGTTGCATCTGTGTCGTCGTTTTCAATCAGTTCGCGCAGGGTTTCCCAGCATGAGACTTCGTCGGCGGTCTCCTTGAGTTCAGTGTGACAATTTGCCAGGAGTTCGAGAGTGCATAAGTCTTTGGGTTTCAGCGCGAGAGCCTTTTTAAGACGTGGGATTGCTTCAGTGTAGCTATGCTTTTCGAGGGCAAGATATTCAGCATGTCTGAAGAAAAGATCGAAAGATTCGCTAAAAATTCCTTCGGCTATAAACAGCAATGAACGGTCAGTTTCAGGGATTTCGGTGACCGGGCGCCCCTTGAGAACTGGTTCGATTCTGATCTCAAGATCTTCAAGCTGTTCAGGTGACAGCCCAAGAGTAGCGTTATCAGCCTGTGCCGGTTGAAGGCAATAAAACATCAGGGTCAGAATCGGCATGGCGATCAGGAGAAACCACTTTCTCATCAGGTGCTTCGGCATGGTGAAACCTCCGTCCGAATTACTCTTCTTATATTCTGCCACGAAAGCAGAATAAAAACCAGACTCGATAAGCGTTGAGTTAAGCAATTGCCGGGTCCTGAATTTTTTTTAGCAGATATGGCCGAAAAGTTTGTATTTTGAACGGGCATCGGGGTATAGGGTTAAATAAATTTAAAAAAGTTGAAACCTTTTTGAATTTTGTTGGTCATACAATTTCTGAAAAGTATTCCAAGGAGGTTACACCATGATTGCGGTACAGTCATTAACCCGTCATTTTGGCACAATCAAGGCTGTAGATAACATTTCGTTCACCGTCAACAAGGGCGAAATTCTTGGTTTTCTCGGGCCGAACGGTGCGGGCAAATCGACAACCATGAAAATGATCACCACGTTTTTACCGCCAACTTCAGGAACGGCAACAGTAGGCGGCTGCGATATCATCGAGCAACCACTGGCGGTGCGCGGCAAAATCGGTTATCTGCCCGAGTCGTCGCCTTCGTATCGCGATATGAATGTTTTCGATTTTCTTACTTTTGCAGCCGAGGTCAGAGGCTACGATGGCGATGAACGCTTCAGCCGGGTGAAGAATATCATGGAAACCTGCAATCTCAAAGAGGTTGCCTGGCAACAGATAGACACCCTGTCGAAAGGCTTCAGGCAGCGTGTCGGCTTTGCCCAGGCTTTTCTGCATGACCCTGAATACCTGATTCTCGACGAGCCAACCGATGGTCTTGACCCAAACCAGAAACAGGAAATGCGAAGCCTGATCCGTAAGATGGGCCGTGAAAAATGCATTATTCTGTCAACCCACATTCTTGAAGAGGTCGAGGCGATCTGCAGCCGCGCCATAATTATCGGTGAAGGAAAAATTGTTGCTGACGGCAGCCCCGAAGAGCTGCGCAGCCAATCGAAACTGCACGGCGCCATCAGCCTCGAATTGATTGATGTTGATCTCAAGGAAGCAATCAGCGCCCTCGAAAAAGTGCAATGTGTCGATAAGGTCGTCGAAATTGGCTCAGATTTTTCCGGCAGCCCGGTTGCTGAGAACGGTTCTGGCAAAAAGCGCCTTAAATTAAGGCTTTACCCGATGAGCGGCAAATCGATCGCCCAGGAAACCGCCCGCTTCATTCACCAGCGCAGCTGGCAGGTCGATGGTTTTACTGTTGAAAAGGGCGATTTGAACGAAGTATTTTATAACCTCACCAGGGGAGGGGCGCCAAAATGAGAAACTTCAAAGCCATTTTCAAACGCGAGCTGAAGAGCTATTTTGAATCTCCTGTAGCCTATGTGTTTATTGTAATCTTTTTGCTGGCAACGGCCGGTTGCACATTCTTCATCTCTAGATTCTTCGAGAACCGTGCTGCCACGCTTGAACCCTTCTTTATGTGGCATCCATGGCTCTATCTTTTTTTGGTGCCTGCGGTCGGCATGCGTTTATGGTCAGAAGAGCGCAAAAGTGGCACTATCGAACTGCTTTTCACCTTGCCGGTTACCCTCGGTCAGGCACTGGCCGGCAAGTTCTTCGCAGCCTGGCTTTTTATTGGCATAGCGTTGCTGCTTACTTTCCCGATGGTCGTGACGGTTGCCTATCTGGGTAATCCTGATTTCGGGCTGATCTTCACCTCCTATCTTGGTTCTTTTCTTCTGGCGGGCGGTTTTTTATCGGTAACCTGTCTGTTTTCGGCCATGAGCAAAAATCAGGTCATCAGTTTTGTTCTGGCTGTAGTTGCCTGTTTTGCGATGCTGATGCTTGGGGTTGGCGTGTTTACTGATTTTCTCAATGGCTTTTTGCCGGTATGGCTCTCTGAGGCAATTTCAGCATTCAGTTTTTTCACACACTACCAGGAATTTCAGCGGGGTCTGCTCGACAGCCGCGATCTGGTGTATTTCATTTCGGTAATCGGTTTCATGCTGGCGGCTAACGCCCTGGTGCTTGAGCGCAAAAAAGCCGAATAAGGAGGCATAAAATGACTGGAAACAATTCAAGAACAGGCGGCATTGCGGCCTCTCTGACTTCGGTGCTGCTGCTTGGCGTTATTCTGGTGGCGGTAAACTATATTGCCAGTTTTGCAGTGCTGCGGGCTGACCTGACCGCTGAAAAGCTTTTCACGTTGTCTGAGGGTTCGCGGGCCGTTATTGCAAAAATCCCCGATAAAATCCGACTTAAATTCTATTTTTCACGCTCGATGGGCAACGTGCCTTTTCTCTATAAGCAATTTGGGAAAAGAGTCGAAGAGTTTCTCGGCGAATACGTGGCCAGCAGCAAGGGCATGCTTGAACTTGAACTGCTTGATCCGCAGCCTGACACTGATGTGGAAGAATGGGCAGTGAAATACGGCCTGGCCGCCGCCGGGCTGCCAACCGGCGAAAAATTCTATCTCGGCATGGTCGCCATGGCCGCCGACAAAGAAGAAGTGATTCCATTCTTCGCCGTTGATCGCGAAGAATTTCTTGAATACGATATTACCCGCGCTATCGTGCAGGTATCGACCGCGAAAAAGCCGACGATTGGTATTCTTTCGCCGTTGCCCCTGTTGCGGGCTGATAATATGCCAATGATGGCACCTCAGCCTGGCCAGGCCGATGACTGGATATTTGTCAAAGAGTTGAAGAAAAACTTTCAGGTTCGCCCTGTGCCTGTTGATGCAGCTGGCATCGACGGCGATATCGACCTGCTGATGGTAATTCACCCGAAGGGCCTTGCCGAGACTACCGTTTATGCCATCGACCAGTTTGTAGTAAAGGGTGGCAGGGCCATTGTCATGGTTGATCCGATGTGTATGGCTGATAATCTCGAACAGGCGGCCAACCCGTTCATGGCCATGATGAACAAATCTTCTGACGTTCCGGCTCTCTTCAAGGCCTGGGGCGTCGAATACACTGCCGGAAAAGTCGCGGCCGATATAAATTCAGCCACTCAGGTAAACATGGGCCAGCATGGCCTGGGCGCTCACCCTCTCTGGCTTAGCCTGAAGGGCGAGTCATTTAACCGTGAAGCCGCCGTAACCGGCAAACTCAACGGAATGTTGTTGGTCAACGCAGGTTTATTGAGCAAGGCATCTGCATCTACCTTTGAATTTACAAATCTTCTGCAGACCTCTGCTGCCGGCAATGAAACCGATACAATGAAGGCGCTCTCGACTCCTGATGATATCGCTAGAAGCATGCCGACCAGCGGCAGCAGCAAGACCCTTGCCGCCATGGTGCGTGGTGCCTTCACCTCAGCCTTCGCCGAACCGCCGGCCATTCCGGCCCCTGAAGGAGAAACTGAAGACGCCAAAAAGATTCGTGAAGCGAAAATGGCTGACATGAAGAAACAGCACGTCGCCAAGGCTGCCGCGCCCGTTTCGGTGCTGCTGGTCGCTGATGTTGACCTGCTGCAGAACGATTATTCGGTAAGGGCGGTCAATTTTTTCGGCAGCATGCTTCTGCAGCCACTGAACGATAATCTGGCCTTCGTTGCCAATTCGGTTGATCTGCTTGGTGGTTCATCTGATCTGATCGCTGTTCGGTCACGAAGTCGCTCAAACCGCTCATTTACCCG